>Ga0209488_10004972_pt1 | contig 10278 bp, 10 predicted proteins | sample Rivendell_Oct201_8_FD_188349 | JGI IMG/M metagenome (GOLD analysis project Ga0209488, IMG submission 188349) | Vadose zone soil microbial communities from the Eel River Critical Zone Observatory, Northern California, USA -... | ecosystem: Environmental > Terrestrial > Soil > Vadose zone >... | reverse complement strand
CGGCGGAGCGGCGAATTGGGACGAGTTCACCGAGTGGCAGTGGGTCACCGTGCGGGACGACCCGCGGTCCTACCCGTATCCCTACTGAGCGGAACACACGCGATGGCATCGATCACCGAGGTCGCGCGCCTCGCAGGCGTGTCGGCAGCGACCGCGTCGCGCGTCGTCTCGTCGTCCGACTACCCGGTCAGCGCCGCGACCCGCGAACGCGTCCTCGAGGCCGCCCGGACGCTGGACTACGTCCCGAACGCCCTCGCTCGCGGGCTGCTCAAGAGCCGCGTGCCGGTCGTCGCGGTCATCGTCCACGACATCACGGACCCCTATTTCGCGGAGGTGGTTCGCGGCGTGGAGGACGGTGCGTCGAGCGCGGGCTTCCTCGTGATCACCTGCAGCTCGGAACGAGACGCCGAGCGCGAGCGTTCGTATGTCCGCCTGCTCCGCTCGATCCGCGCGGCGGCGGTGGTGTTCGCGGGCAGCGGCCTGGACGACCCGGGGCTCACCGAGGAAGTCGACAGGCATGTCACGGCGATGAGGGCCGACGGCGCAGCGATCGTCCACCTGTCGCCGCATGCGCTCGGCGAGCCCGAGGTCAGTGTCGACAACGCCGCTGGTATTGCCGGGATGGTCGCCGCTCTCGCCGGGCTCGGCCATCGGCGGATCGCATTCCTCGCCGGCCCGCGGTCGCTGTTCGTCGCACGGGAGCGACTCGCCGGCTACCGCCGCGGCCTCGAGGCGGCCGGGATCGCGTTCGACGAGCGGCTGGTCGTGCGGACCACGTTCGATCGCGAGGGCGGCGCGCTCGGTGTGGACACGCTGACTCACGGTGAGGTGCCGTTCACCGCGATCTGCTGCGCGAACGACCTCCTGGCGCTCGGCGCGCTGCGGCGGCTTGGCGAGCTCGGGATCGAGGTCCCGGGTGCCGTGTCGGTGGCGGGGTTCGATGACATCTCGACGGCCGCGCTGACCGCGCCCAGCCTGTCGACCGTCCGGCTGCCGCTGCGCGAGCTCGGCCGCCGCGGGTTCGAGCATGCGGAGCAGCTGCTCGCCGGCGGCGCGCCGGAGCGGGTCATCCTGCCGACCGAGGTCATCCTCCGCGAGTCGACGGCGGCGCCGGTCCACCGCCCCGCGGCCGACCGATGAACGGCGCGCTCGCCGACCGCGTCGTGCTCGTGACCGGGAGCAGCCGCGGGATCGGCGCCGAGGTCGCCGTGAAGGCGGCAGCCGAGGGCGCGCGCGTGGCGGTCCACTACCACCACGCGGGCGACGCCGGCGAGGCGACGCTCGCCCGGCTCCGGAACCTCGGGGCCGAGGCGGAGGGGTTCGCTGCGGATGTCGGCATCGGCGATCAGGCAGAGGGACTCGTCACCCGCGTCATCGAGCGGTTCGGGCGCATCGACGCCCTCGTCAACAACGCCGGCCTCACCCAGGTCGGGCCGTTCCTGGACATCGACCCGGCCGAGTGGGATTCGGTCATCGCGACCGACCTGACGGCCGCGTTCCACACGACACGCGCGGCGCTGCCATCGATGCTCGAGCGGGGCAGCGGTGCCATCGTCAACGTGGCCTCACGGCTCGGCCAGATGGGCGTCGCCGAGACCGCCGCCTACAGCGCCGCCAAGGCCGGCCTGATCGGCCTCACCCGGTCGCTCGCTCGCGAGTTCGGACCGCGCGGGATCCGGATCAACGCCGTCGCGCCCGGGGTGACGATCACGGAGATGACCACCGACCTCGTCGAGAGCGAGGAGGGCAGGCGCCGCCTCCGGGACATGGCCCTCGGTCGGTTCGGTCGGGCCGACGAGGTCGCCGATGCTGTGATCTTCCTGCTGTCGGACGCCTCGAGCCTGTTCCTCGGCCAGACGCTCAACCCGAACGCCGGAGGCTACATGCCGTGACCAGTGTCATCGACGTTCGCGAGGCGGTCCGGCTCATTCGCGACGGAAGCACGGTCGTGGTCGGGGGCTCGGGGGCTGGGCACGGGCTGCCGCAGCGCTTCATCGACGAGCTGGCCACGGTCTTCGCCGAACAGGGACACCCCAGGGACCTGACTACCGTTCGCGTCGTCGGCATCGGCGACTTCGCCGATCGCGGCTTCTCGCAGCTCGGGCTGCCCGGACTCCAGCGACGGACGATCGGGAGCAACATCGGCAACGAGCCGCGCCTCGGGGCGCTCGTCGAGGCGAACGAGATCGAATCGTATTCGTTCCCCCAGGGCGTGCTGTCGCAGCTCATGCGCGAGATCGCCGCGGGGCGCCCCGGCCTCGTCACGGGTGTCGGCCTCGGAACGTACGTCGATCCGCGCCAGACGGGCGGCAAGCAGAACGCCAGGACGACCGAGGACCTCGTCGAGGTCGTCACCCTCCGCGGCCGGGAGTGGCTCCTGTTCCACGCCTTCCCGATCGATCTCGCCGTCATTCGCGGCACGACCGCCGACGAGGACGGCAACCTGACGATGGAGGGCGAGGCGGTCCAGGCGGAGATGCTGGCGATGGCCATGGCCGCCCGGAACAGCGGCGGAATCGTCATCGCTCAGGTCCGCCAGCTGGCGACGCGCGGCAGCCTGCGGATGCGAGACGTGAAGGTCCCTGGGGCGCTCATCGACCACATCTACGTCGACCCGGACCAGTGGCAGACATATATCACCCGGGACTCGCCGTACTACGCCGGGGCGCTCCGCCGGCCGGTTCGGCCAGAGCCACCGTTGCCGCTCGACGTGCGCAAGGTCATCGCCCGGCGCTCCCTGCTCGAGTTCCCGCGCGGCGCCATCTGCAACCTCGGCTTCGGCATCAGCCAGCTCATCGGCCGGGTGGCATGGGAGGAGGGGATCACTGACCAGCTTGTCCTGACGGTCGAGCAGGGCATCTTCGGCGGCGTGCCGGTCGCCGGCAACGAGGGCGGCGCCGGTTTCAACTACCAGGCGATGATCGACCAGCCGTACATGTTCGACTTCTACGATGGCGGCGGGCTCGACATCGCGAGCCTGTCGTTCGCCGAGGTGGACGCCGAGGGCAACGTCAACGTCCACGCATTCGAGGGGCGTGTCCGTGGCCCGGGCGGCTTCCCCAACATCAGTGCCCGGACGCCCCGGATCAACTTCGTCGGGACGTTGACGGCGCAGGGTCTCCAGCTCGATATCGACGGCGGAGTCCGGGTCGTCAGGGAGGGCGCCCTCCGCAAGTTCGTCCCGCGTGTCAAGGAGATCTCGTTCAACGGCAAGCTCGCGCGCGAGCGCGGGCAGCAGGTCCGCTATGTCACGGAACGGGCGGTCTTCGCGCTCGGGGACGACGGCCTGGTCCTCACCGAGGTCGCTCCGGGGATCGACCTCGAGCAGGACGTCCTCGGCCGGATGGGGTTCCGGCCACGGGTCGCGGACGATCTCCGGACGATGGACTCGCGGCTCTACGCGGCGGGCCCGATGGGGCTCGCTGCGGACTTCGCGGCCGCGGCACCGGCCGAGCCATCCGCCGCGCCACCGGGCGCGTCGTGAGCGGACTGATCGCCCTTCAGCTCGGGCGGGTCGCCCACCTCGAGCTCGTGAACCCCCCATTGAACCTGGTCACCCGCGAGCTCCTCGCCGATCTGGACGCCGCGCTGGCGACGCTCGAGGCGGCACCGGCCGGCGACGTCCGCGTGGTTGTCGTCACGGGCAGCGGCGAGCGGGCGTTCTCCGCCGGCTCGCACGTCGGCGAGTTCGAGTCCCAGCGCGGGGCGGCAGGGCGCGACCGGCACGTGCTCGAGGAGGGCGTTGCGCGCCGACTCGCCCAGCTGCCGATGCCGACGATCGCCGCGATCGAGGGCAACGCCCTCGGCGGCGGGCTCGAGCTTGCGCTGTGCTGCGACCTCCGGATCGCGGCGAGCCGGGCCCGGCTCGGGCTGCCCGAGGTCCGGCTGGCGGTGACGCCGGGTGCGGGCGGGACGCAGCGCCTGCCAAGGGTCGTGGGTCCGGCCAGGGCCAAGGAGCTGATCCTGACCGGCCGGGTGATCGGGGCGGAGGAGGCCGCCCGGATCGGGCTTGTCCACGAGGTCGTCGCCGACGGCGAGGCGCGCCACCGCGCGGTCCAGATTGCCGCGGAGATCGCAGACGGTGGTCCGCTCGCGGTCCGCGAGGCGAAGCGCCTGATCGACGCGGCGTGTGATGTCGACCTTGACGCCGGGCTCGCCGACGAGCTCGAGGCGTCCGTCCGGATCTTCGAAACCGAGGACATACTCGAGGGGGCGCGCGCGTTCTTCGCGAAGCGCGACCCCGACTACCACGGCCGGTGACGCCGGCCCCCAGGGAGGAAGCCAGCACATGAGCGACGTCGGCCGGTTCGGGGTGTTCCTGCCCTCCTACGTCTGGGCGGGCGACGGACCAGAGCGGGCACGCGGGATCAAGGCATTCGCGCGCGAGGTGGAGGACCTCGGCTTCGACTCGCTGTTCATCACCGACCATCTGCTCGTCGGGAAGCGGTTCTACTCGGTGAACTGGCTCGAGCCGATCCTGTCGCTCGCGGTGGCGGCCGGGGTGACCGAGCGGGTTCGTCTCGGGACCTCGATCCTGATCATGCCCCTGCGCAACCCGGTTCTCCTCGCGAAGGAGCTCGCGACGCTCCAGTTCCTGTCCGACAACCGCGTGGTCCTCGGCGCCGGTGTCGGCTGGAACGACGCCGAGTACGAAGCGGTGGGTGTCCACAAGTCGGAGCGCGGCAAGCGGACCGACGAGATGCTCGACATCATGCTGCCGCTCCTCGCCGGCGAGACGGTCACGTATCACGGCCGTTACTACTCCGTCGACGACGTGTTCATCGAGCCGCGTACCGGCCAGCGGCCGGCCTTCTGGGTGGGCGGCGGCTCGCAGCTCGCGAACCCGAAGTCGCCCGACGTGCCCAGGTTCGTCGAATCGGTGAAAGCGCGGACCCTCCGCGCGGATGGCTGGATCCCGCGCCCCACGTGCCCGCCGCCGGACATCCGGCGCGACTGGGGCGAGCTCCAGGCGTTCTTCGGCGAGAACGGCGAGGACGCCGCCGAGCTCTCCGTTGCCCACGAGAACTTTCTGCACCTGGTACTGACGAACGATCCGGCCAGGGCCCGCGAGGAGCAGCACCGGGCGTTCCTGAAGGTGATGAGCGGCGAGCGCGGGCCGGAATACCTCGAGACGGTTTACCTGTTCGGGACGCCGGACGAGGTCGTCGCGTCGCTCCAGGCGCGGGTCGACGCCGGGGTGGAGCAGTTCATCCTCCACACGATGACGCCCGATCCGCGGCAGCTCCGCGATTGGGTCCGCGAGATCATCCCGAACGTCACGTTCCCGCCGACGGCCGGGCCGGTCCGCAAGCCGAACCGCGGCGCGGTGGCCGTCCCGTCGTGACCCGCCGGGTCGCACTCCTTGGCAAGCCGCTCCGGCGGCGGCACTCCGTCGTGATGCACAACGCGGCATTCGCCGCCGCGGGCATCGACGGGGAGTACGTCCTCGCCGAGCTCGACGAGGAGGCGGTTCCGGGCGCCGTTGCGGCGTCGCGCGGTCCCGACTTCCTCGGGCTGGGTGTGACCGCTCCGTACAAGCCGCTTGTCGCTGGCCTCGTGGACGAGATCGAGGGCGACGCCCGGGCGATCGGAGCGGTCAACAACGTCGTCCGAACCGATGACGGTCGGCTGATCGGCTTCAACAGCGACGCGCCAGGCTTCCGGGCCGGTGTCGAGCTGGCGATGGGCCGGTCCCTCGAGGGGGCCGATGTCGTCGTCGCCGGTGCGGGTGGCGCCGCCCACGCGGTGGTGTTCACCTGCCTCGCTGCCGGTGCACGCCGGGTCACGATCGGGAGCCGCACTGCGACCTCTGCTGCCGCCCTGCTCGAGCGCATGGCCGGCGTCCGGGCTGGGGTGGGCTCCGCTGTCGCGCTCGACGACTCGGCGTTCCTGGACGCCTTGCCGTCGGCCGATCTGGCGGTGAACGCGACGACCGTTGGGATGGTGGACGCCGGAATGACGCTGAATGTCGCCGCCTTGCCGGCGACCGCGACCGTCTTCGACCTCGTCTACGTTCCGGTCGAGACGCCACTCCTCGCGGCGGCCCGGGCACGAGGGCTACGTGCGGCGAACGGCTCCGAGATGCTCATCGCCCAGGCCGCGATCGCGTTCGAGCGCTGGACCGGTGTCGGCGGGATGGCCGACGTCATGCGGGCTGCGGTGGCGCCGCTCCTCGCCGACCCTACCGTCACGGCCTGAGCGCGATGCATCTCGACCTCCTCCGACCCGGGGCGATCTACACCGTCGGGCTGAACTACCGCGTTCCCGGGGAACCGGAAGGAGCGGGGCCCGACCGCCCGATGATCTACGGCAAGGCCGCCAGCTCGTTCACCACCGACGGCGCCACGCTGTCGTGGGACCGGACGCTCACGGCGAACGTCGACGCCGAGTGCGAGCTCGGTGTCGTCATCGGCCGGGACGCCTGGCGCGTCGACCCCGCCGATGTTTTCGACCACATTCTGGGCTACACGATCGTGAACGACGTGTCGTCGCGCGACGCGTGGCTCGACGGCGACCAGTGGCTCGTCGGCAAATCGATGCCCGGGTTCTGCCCGGCGGGACCTCGCCTCGTTCCCGTCGGCGAGCTGGACCCCGCCGATCTCCAGCTCGGGTGCTCGATCAACGGCGACCCGATCCAGGACGGACGCACCTCGCAGATGCGGTTCTCGGTCGCTGCGATCGTCGCGTTCCTCAGCCACCATCTCGCGCTCCGCCCCGGTGATCTGATCGCAACCGGGACGCCGGCCCGCCTGACCTCTCCGCCCGGCCCCGACCGCCATCTCGAGCCAGGTGACGTCGTGACGTGCTGGATCGAGGGGATCGGCGAGCTAACGACAAGGATCGCCTGACACGACACGCGAGGAGGCACTCAAGATGAAACCGCCGACGGTGTTTCTGGGCGAGATGACGAACCCCGAGCTGGAGGCCTTTTTGGCCGCGCATGACACCGTGATCGTCCCGACCGGCTCCACGGAGCAGCACGGCCCCCACGGCCCGTTGCTCACCGACGTACTCGTCCCGAACGAGGTCGCCCGGCGGGTCGCCCCACGGATCGGCGCTGTCGTCGCGCCGACGATCAACTACGGCCTGTCGTATCCGCACGTCGGGTTCACGGGCGTCGTCCACATCCGGATCCCGACATTCATGGCGCTCGTCGAGGACGTTGCCGTCTCGCTCGCCGCGATCGGATTCCGGCGGATCGTCTTCCTGAACGGCCACTACGACAATACGATGGCAATCGCCTATGCCTGCGCGAACGCTGCGCCGCGGCTGCCCGAGGCGGTCCGGGCGTTCCCCGTGAACTACTGGGACGGGATGACCCCATCCGAGGCCGCCGAGTTCTTCGACCCGTCGAACGGGCTGCACGCGAACCGGGGCGAGACGTCGGCCGTCATGGCGATCGACGAGGGCCTCGTCGATCTTGCAGCGGCGAACGCCGAGATGCCGCCGTTCCCGGAGGTCACGAACGGCGCCGCCGTCCACACGGCGTTCTTCTTCACGACGCCCGGCTCGGTTCACCGGGCGACGCACTCGGGCACGTGGGGCGACGCGCGCGAGGCGTCGGTCGAGTTCGGGCAGCGCTATCTCGGCGTCGTCACCGAGGCGACCGTCAGGACCCTCGACGACATCGAGCGGACGTTCGCGGCGATGCCGGCGCGCTGAAGGTCAGCCCGGGGCGCCCTCGATCCAGGCGCCTTCGCGCATGACGCGCAGGACCTGCAGCTCGTCGTCCAGCTCGACGACGTCCGCTCGCTGGCCGACCGCGAGCCGACCGCGGTCGGTGACGCCGATCAGGGCCAGTGGATTGCGGCTCGCCGCCGCCACCGCGAACCAGAGCGGAAAGCCGGCCGCGACGAGGTTCCGAACCGCCGTGTCGAGTGCGATCACGGACCCGGCGAGCGTCGTCGTGCCGACGAGCGTGACGCGATTCCCGACGACCACGCACTCCAGCCCGCCGAGGAGCGCCCGCCCGTCGCCCAGCCCGGCCTGTGGGATCGCGTCGCTCACGAGGACGAGCCGCCCGTCAGGCTTCGTCCGGGTGATGATCGGCCAGAGCGAGGGGTCGACATGCTCGCCGTCCGCGATCAGCTCGACGTGCGCGCGGTCCTCGTCGAGGGCCGCGACCGCGAGCCCTGGACGGTGGTGGTCGATACCACTCATCGCATTGAAGAGATGGGTCGTCCCGGTTGCGCCGGCAGCGAAACCGGCCCGGGCCCCGTCCAGATCGGCGTCGGAGTGGCCGAGGGAGCTCGCGACGCCGCGGTCGCGAAACCAGCCGATGAGCTCGAGTGCGCCCGGCAGCTCGGGCGCGATCGTGATCAGGCGGAGCCCGTCGAGCAACGGCTCGAGGTCGGCTCGTGGGACGTCTGCGGGAACCCGCAGCGCGGCGCTATCGTGCGCCCCGCGCCGGGACGGCGAGAGGAACGGGCCCTCGAGGTTGAACCCGAGCGCGGCCGCCCCATCGGCGCCGGCGACCGGGGTCCATTCGCGGACCGAACTGGCAAACGCGACGAGGGCCGCCAGCGGCGCGCTGACCGCCGTCGGCAGGAATGAGGTCACGCCGTGACCGAGGAGGTGACGCGCCATCCCGTCGAGCGCCGCGCCGCCGCCCATCGCGTCATGGCCGCCGCCGCCGTGGACGTGGATGTCGACGAAGCCCGGGGCGATGAAGGGTCCGCCTGGCGAACGTGGTCCCGATTCGCTGGCCTCGTCCGGCTCGACCGCGGCGATCAGCCCGTCCTCGACCGCGAGCCTCCCGGCGACGACCCGGTCGTCGAGGACGAGCCGGCCCTCGACGATGACCCGGGCGGTCGTCACGCGTCGATCTGCGGGCGGGTCGCGACGCCCAAGGTCTCGACGTCGAAGGTGACATCGAGCGCGTAGCGGTCCGCCGGGTAGACCGACTCGGTCGACTCGGTCCGCCGACCGTGCGCGTCGCGGATCACCCGGCGCTCGACGAGCAGCGGATCGCCGGTCCGGATCCCGAGCAGGCGGGCCTCCTCCGCGCCGGCTGCGGCCGCGGCGATCGTCCCGGTGCCGCGCGACAGCACGAAGCCGGCCCGGCCGAGGGTCTCGTGCAGAGACCCCTGGGTCAGATCGGCGGTCATCACCGCGTCGGCGCAGGCGCCGATCAGGACCGTTGTCTCGAGAGCGATCGGCTCACCGTCAGCCAGCCGTAGACGGCGGAGGTGAACGACGGGTTGTCGAGCCGGGATGCCGAGGTTCGCGGCCTCGGCCGTCGACGACGGGCGAATCGCCTGGGTCAGGACGCGGGAGCTCGGGTTGCGGCCGGCCCGCCGCATCTCCTGGGTGAACGTCATGAGCCGGTTGGCACGACGGTGCGCCGGACGCTCGGCAACGAAGCTGCCGCGACCAGGCTCGCGGATGATGAGCCCATCGGCCGCGAGCTGCTCCATCGCGTTCCGCGCGGTCATCCGGCTGACCCCGAACTCGGCGCACAGGTCGGCGTCGGACGGGAGCCGCTCGCCGGGCCGGAGCGATGCGATCCGCTCGCGCAGCGACTGCTCGATCTGGCGGTACTGTGGCTGGTACGTGCCGTCGCTCATGCCCGGCCGCCGCCCGTGACTCCGCCCGGCGCCTCGGCGGCCGCCGCGGCGCGGGCGGCCTCCGCCTGCTCCGCCCCATGGACCGCCGCCCCGATCGCGCCGGCCCACGTCCCGAGCTCGGCCGACACGATCTCGACCTCGTCGAGAGACGTCGTCTTGACCCGTCGCCGCAGCTCGTCGCGGATCGGCGCGATGAGGAGATCGATGGCGGCCGCGACGCCCCCGCCAAGCACGACCCGATCGGGCGCGATCACCGTCACCATGTTCGCGATCCCGATCCCCAGATAGCGCCCGACCTGGGTCAGCCCGTCCATCGCCCGGGCGTCACCGGCCCGCGCTCGGACGACGGCCTCCTCGGCGGTCGCCGTCCCACACGCAGCGGCGATCTGGTCCGCCCGCACGAACGACTCGAGACAGCCGCGGTTGCCGCAGCCGCACCATGGCCCGTCGGGCTCGATCGTCTGGTGGCCGATCTCGCCGGCCGTGCCGTCGTGTCCGAGATGGACCCGCCCGTCGAGAACGAGCACGCCGCCGACGCCGGTTCCGAGCGTCAGCCCGATCATCGACGATGCCCCGCGCCCGGCGCCGAGGCGGACCTCGGCCAGCCCGAACGCCCGCGCGTCGTTGATCAGGAAGGCCGGCAATCCGAGGCCCGCGCCGACCGGACCCGCGACGGCCCGCCCGGCCCATGGGCCCGGGACGTTGACAAGGA
>Ga0209488_10004971_pt1 | contig 10283 bp, 9 predicted proteins | sample Rivendell_Oct201_8_FD_188349 | JGI IMG/M metagenome (GOLD analysis project Ga0209488, IMG submission 188349) | Vadose zone soil microbial communities from the Eel River Critical Zone Observatory, Northern California, USA -... | ecosystem: Environmental > Terrestrial > Soil > Vadose zone >... | reverse complement strand
CGTTCACGACCGTCATCGAGATCGCCGACTGCGGCGTCGTGCAGGACCGCTACTACCGGACGACCGCCAACGGCGGCGCGCTCAGCCTGGCGCAGCGCGCGGCGATCAACGGCCACAACAACACCGGGTTTTGCAATGCCTGGATCACTTCCTTCCTTCCGGCAGCCAATCCCACCCGGCGGCAGAACTGCGGCGCGAACTTCCCGGCCGCGTTGACGTACAACCTGACCAGCACTCCTCCGATCCCGGACGGCGTCCGCTGCACCGGTGCGGATCACGACGCGTCGATGCTGGGCACTTTCGTCGACACGGACGGGAACACAAAGGCGAACGGGCCCGTCGACAACGAAGGTGTCCAGTACGGCCTCAAGACGCTGCGCGACGGGGTGATCTCGCCCGAGGAGTTCGTACGGCTGAACGAGGGCGTGGGCGGCTACACCGCGGACCTGGGATGGACCGGGCCGTCCCTGGGACCCGGATTCCCCGCGCCGCGGCAGAAGTCGCTGCCCGGCACGTTGCACACCATGTACAGCGGCGGGCTCGTCAGCGACGGCCGCCAGCTCGCCAAGGTCGCGATGATCGATCTCCGGGGCGACCAGAACCCGGCGGGTGACATCCACATGAACTGGCGTGCGTGGGCCGTCCGCAGCCGCCTCGACCAGGACTTCGGCGATCACGACAACCAGGTCATCTGGGCGTACACCGGCAACGGCGGCGCCGGCACGGTGGGCGCCGCGCTGACGCTCCGCTCCTTCCTGACCATGGACGCCTGGCTTGCGAACATCGAGCGCGACACCAGCGACCGGCCCCTCGAGGCGAAGGTGCGCGCGAGCAAGCCGGCGGGCACCGGAGATCTCTGCCTGACCAACACGGGGGCCCTCGAGCCGCTCGTCGACGTCGGGCTCGGCTCGGCCGCGTGCCCGGTGAAGTTCCAGGCTTCGCCGAGGCAGGTGGCAGGGGGACCGCTGGCCGAGAACGTGTTCAAGTGCCAGCTCAAGCCGCTCGACTTCACCGGCGCGGAGTACGGAGGCGTGGCGTTCACGGCCGATCAGCAGGCGCGTCTCGCCGCGGTGTTCCCGACCGGCGTGTGCGACTGGAGCAGGCCGGGCGTGCAGCAGGTGCGCGAGGACGGGTGGACGACCTACGAGGCGGGTCCCGGCGGGCGTCCCCTGGGCGATGCGCCAGCTACGCTGCTCGACACCACCCCGCCCGCCGTCACAGCGACGCTCTCGCCCTCGCCGAATGCGGCCGGGTGGAACAACACGCCAGTGACCGTCACGTGGAACGTCGCCGATCCCGAGATGGGCGTCGCCTCGACGAACGGATGCGGCCCAACCACCCTGACGGCGGACACGGCCGGAACGATGGTGACGTGCTCGGCGACCAATCGCGCCGGCGTGCCGGGTTTCGCCTCGGTCACGGTGAAGATCGACAGGACACCGCCAGCGATCTCCGGGCTGCCCGCGGCCGGATGCACGCTCTGGCCCCCGAACAACAAACTGGTCCAGGTCGCCAGCCCGACCGCGGCCGACGCGCTTTCGCAGGTGGTGACCGGCTCGCTGTCGGTGCAGGTGACCAGCAACGAGCCGGCCGACGGCGACGTGGTCGTGAGCAGCGGCGCCGTGCAGGTTCGAGCGCAGCGGCTGGGCTCTGGGAACGGACGCGTCTATACCATCGAGGCCTCGGCGCGCGACGCGGCCGGCAATTCCTCGACTGCGACGGCCACCTGCGCGGTCCCCCACGACAAAGGGAAGTGACGGGTGGACGATCGCACCGGGAACGCACGCGGACCGGGTCAACGGCGCCTGCGCCGCAGGGCGTCAGGAATGTCTCCGTTCTCCCATGCTAGGGTGCCTGCCTGCACTCCGTCCGGGACGCTGCCTGCCCGGACGCCCATTCCCGCCGTTCGATGATCGGAGCCGTCCATGACTGCCCGTGCCCGATGGCTTTTTCGAATCGGGACCGCCGGTGCGGCTTGCATCAGCGCCGCGCTCGCGATCCATGCCTGCGGAGGTTCCTCCAACTCGCCTGAGCAGTCTTCGAGTGCGCCCTCGCGATCGCCCCTCGTCCAGCACGAGGCCGATCGCGACGACTCCGACGACGCGGACGAGGGCGGGGGCCTCGGGATCAAGACCCTGTCCAATCGCGCGGACCTGATCAGCGGCGGCGACGCGTACGTCGAGATCGTGCTGCCGAAGCGGCAATCCGCGACCGAGCTCCGCGTCCAGCTGAACGGCCGTGACGTCCGGAGCGCGTTCGCCGTCCGCGCCAACGGCCGCGTGCTCGGCGTCGTCACCGGCCTCGTGGACGGCCAGAACGTGCTGATCGCCAGCCTCGGGAAGGCGGGCCACGCCGCTCGCCTGATCGTCACGAATCATCCCATCGGGGGGCCGGTCATCGCGGGACCGCAGACCCAGCCGTTCATCTGCGCGACGCCGACCCCGCAGTCGGCCACGTTGACCTCTCCGGCGACGAACGCCAGCGGGCTCCACACCAACGCCGTCGATGCGCAGTGCAACATCGCCACGGAGACTACGTTCTTCTACCGGACGACGACGCCGGGCTGCGCGAACGTGCTGCCCGATCCCAGTCCTCCCGCCGCTCCGCCCGCCAACGCGTGCTTCAAGCCCTTCACCCCCGGCAGTCCCGCCCCGGCGGACCTGGCGACTACGACCACGGACCAGGGCCTGGTGGTGCCGTACGTCGTGCGCGTGGAGCGCGGGACGATCGACCGCGGCATCTTCGACGTCGCGGTGCTCTTCAACCCGAACCAGGACTGGAAGCCGTACGCGCCGCAGCCCGGCTGGAACGGGAAGGTCGTGTACACGTTCGGCGCCAGCACCGGCCAGCCGCGCCGGCAGTTCCGCTCCGAGCAGAGCTGGGTCGACGACAACGCGCTCTCCCGCGGCTTCATGGTGGTCGACAACAGCATGACCGACTCGCTCTACAACTCGAACCGCGTCTACAACGCGGAGGCCTTGATGATGACGAAGGAGCACATCATCGAGACGTACGGGGAGATCCGGTACACGATCGGGAACGGCTGCTCGGGCGGATCGATCCAGCAGCTCACCGCCGCGTCCATCTTCCCGGGCCTGCTCGACGGGATCCAGCCGACCTGCACCTATCCGGATTCCGAGACGACCGGAATGGAGGTCTCGGACTGCGTCCTGCTCGTGAACTACTTCAACTCGACGAGCTTCGCCGGGATGACGGCGGGGCTGACGCAGGCCCAGATCAACGCCAAGAAGGCGGCCATCGCCGGGCACCTGGACCAGAGCGCCTGCTGGGGCTGGAACAACACGTTCGGCAGCAACAACAAGCCCGGGCAGTTCGTCCCGAGCGTCGTGTTCAACGCGGCGGGCGCCGCGGCCCCCATCGGCGCGCCACGCAACAACTGCCAGCTCCTCCCCAGCCAGGTGTACGATCCGCTCACCAATCTGACCGGGCCGCGGTGCGGGAGCTGGGACAACGCGATCTCGATCTGGGGCCCGGCACTCGGCACCGCCAACCGCGGGCGATCGACGGCGGACAACACGGGCATCCAGTACGGACTGAAGGCGCTCGCCGCGACGCTCTCCTCGGAAGAGTTCGTCGTGCTCAACGAGAAGATCGGGGGCTTCACGCCCGACACCCTCGCATCGCCGAGCCGGACCGTCGCAAATGCCGACGCGCTGACGATCGCGTACCGGACGGGCATCGTCTCGGCGGGGCAGCTGGGGAAGACCCCGATCATCGACACGCGTGGCTTCGACGACCTGACGACGAACTTCGGCGCGGGGGCGCCCTTCGGAATCCACCAGATCTGGCGCAGCTTCGCCTTGCGTGAGCGGCTCGACCGGGCGAACGGCAACCACGGGAATCACGTGCTCTGGCGCTTCCCGACTACGCTCCTCGCGCCACCTGCGTTCACCCTGCAGTCGTTCCTCACCATGGACAAGTGGCTCTCGAACATCGAGAACGACACGAGCAACGCGCGACGCGAGGAGAAGGTCGTCGACAACAAGCCCGCCGAAGCGGTGGACTTCTGCTATCTCACGGGCGACACGACCTTCTCGAACAAGATTACCGATTTCGCCGTTTGCGACGCCGATGCCAGGCTCGTGAAGCACCAGTCCCCGCGCCAGGTTGCCGGCGGTCCGATCGCCGAGAACATCCTCAAGTGCCAGCTGAAGCCGCTCGACTTGCGCGATCCGGCGTACGGCGGCGCGACGTTCACGGCCGACCAGCAGGATCGGCTCCGGGCGGTATTTCCCAGCGGAGTCTGTGATTGGACGAAATCCGGCGTGAACCAGCGGGCGTTTGCCGGGCCGATGACGTTCAAGGACGGGCCGGGCGGCAAACCTCTCGGACGGGAGCCGCGGTCCCAGCGCTGCCACCTGAGCCGCCATGGGGATTCTTGTGCTCCCGACGAGGACGATGACGACTCGGACTCTCGAGGGGAAGTCGCCGAGAGGGAGTAGCGGATCCGCGGCCTGAAGACCGCGGCCAAAATCTGGCCCGACCGGAGCTCCCCCGGGAAGATGTTCCGGGGGGGCTGGCATGGAAATCGTGTTTCTGCTCGTCGGGCTCGTCTTCGTGGCCTTCGGTCTGCTCGTCCTCTTCTCCGAGGCGCAAGCGCGGCGCGGCGCACTCGAGGTGCCCGCCGAGGTGATCGGGTTTTCGACCGGTCAGAGCGCCTCCGGCGGCCCTTCCTATCACTGCGTGGCGCAGTACGCGGGGATGGATGGGCGCACTCGCTACGTCGAAGGGTCCGTCTCTCCTGCTGCTCGCCGGCGCGGGCTTGCTCTTCCTCGGACTCCATCTCCACAGGAAGACCGAGAGGTTCCTCGCGACGGCGGCTCGCGCTCCGGGCATCGTGGTCGAGATGGCGACGAACCACTCCAGCGACGGCAATACGTACGCGCCGGTGGTGGAGTTCGAGCACGAAGGCGCCAGGTACAGGTTCAAGGATTCGATCAGCTCGAATCCGCCCTCCTATCGGCGGGGCCAGGCGGTCGACGTTCTGTACGACCCCGTTCATCCACGCGACGCGCGAATCGACCGCGGCCGGTGGAACAAGGCGGTGCCGATCCTCATCGGGGGCTCCGGCGCGCTCCTCTGCTTGCTGGGGCTCTGGAGCATGAAGCGGCGGGCGCTCCGCAAGGCATGGTGACGCGTTCCTCGATGCGTACGCGGAAGCTACTGAGCCGCGAGCCCGGCGCGCCGCAGCTCCGGGCCCAGGCGGCCGCGGAACGCAAGCGCCCACATCTTCCAGTCGGCCGCGAAGCTCCACAGCGGGTACTTGAACGTCGCCGGCCTGTTGTGCTCGACGAAGAAGTGCCCCACCCAGGCGAACGCGTACCCGCACACCAGCGCGGCCAGGACCAGCGCCGGCCTGCGCAGCGCGATGGCGGAAAAGACGAGCAGGAGCGAGAGCGTGGTCCCGACGAAGTGCAGCGCGCGCGTCGCCGGCCGCGAATGCTCGCGCAGGTAGTAGGGCCAGAACTCGGCGAAGGTCTGCACGCCGTGCATCTTACTCCGAAGCGCCAACGGTGCGAGAGCGGCGCGGAGGACGTGCCCGGTAGTTGAATCGGAACTCGTCGGGGACGAGTTCGTCGCCGGGAATCCCGATGCCCGTGCACCCAGAAGGCGGAACTTGCGCATGGACAGCGCCGCCAGCACGATGCTCGCGGTGGCCAGCCTCGCTCACGTCGTCGTCGGGATGGCCGGTGGCCGCGCCCTGGACCGCTCGCCGCGTCTTCCGTGGTGGCCGACCATCGCTCTGGCCATCCTGTCGTTGCTCGCAGACGTCGATGTCCTCGCGTTCCGCTTCGGCATCCCGTACGCGGCCCCGTTCGGGCACCGAGGCGCGACGCACTCGCTGGCGTTCGCCATGTTGGTTGGCATGACGGCGGCCATGCTGCTGGCGCGCGAGGGGCGGTGGTCCTTCTCGCGCACGGCGGTGGTCGCATGCACCGTCGCCGTGAGCCACCCGGTACTCGACGCCATGACCGATGGCGGACTTGGCGTGGCGCTCTTGTGGCCTTTCTCGAACGCGCGGTTCTTCGCACCATGGCGCCCCATCCCGGTGGCGCCGATCGGTGCCAGAATGCTCAGCAGCAGGGGATTCCATGTCCTCTGGATCGAAGCGATCGCCTCCTTGCCGCTGCTGGTATGGGCCGTCTGGCCCCGGCGCGCCGATTCATGAACCTCGAGCGTCCGTCAGGGTCGCGATGGATCCGCTGCGCGCGGAATGCTCGGCGAGCCCCTGGCCGCAGGGCGGTTGCTGGCTCACGCCTGGCTCGGACTGGCCCTCGCCGGTCGAGTCTGGATGGACAGGATGTTGCCGGCCGGATCCTTGAACCACGCGACCCTGAAGTCGCCAGCGCGATGGATGTCGCCCTGCTGGGTGAGGCCCGGCAAGTCGTACTTCTCGAAGGTCACCCCGCGAGCCTTCAGGTCCTTCGCCGTCTCCTCCACGTCGTCCACTTCCCACAGCGCGGCCGTTCCCTGATTCGTCCCGGCGAACTGGGAACGATACACACACAGCGTGCTGCGGCCGCTCCGATACACCACAGCGACCCCTGGCTGCCCGCTGACTCTCTCCAGCCCCAGGGTCTCTCCGTAGAACCTCGCCGCTGCTTCCAGGTCCTTGACCGGAAGCATCGGCTGTACGCTTGCATCTCTCAGCATGCTGGCGCTCCTTTGCCGCCCTCCCCCGGCCGCTGCATGCTACAGGAAACCGAGGACGCTTTGCCGTGACGGCTTCCGATACCCATCGCGCGATCGAGGCGGTGTTCAGGATCGAGTCGGCCAGGCTCATCGCCGGCCTCGCGCGGTTCGTGCACGACGTCGGTCTCGCCGAGGAGCTCGCGCAGGACGCTCTGGTCGCCGCGCTCCAGCAGTGGCCGGACGCGGGCGTCCCGGACAACCCGGGCGCCTGGCTCATGACCGCGGCGAAGAACCGTGCCATCGACCTGCAACGCCGGAGCAAGCGGCTGCAGCGCAAGCACGAGGAGCTCGGTCTGGAGATCGAGCAGCGAGAGGCGGCCGCGCCCGATCTCGCCGCCGCGATCGACGAGGACGTGGGCGACGACCTTCTCCGCCTGGTGCTCATCTCCTGCCATCCAGTGCTCTCGACGGAGGCGCGCGTTGCGCTCACGCTCCGCCTGCTCGGAGGCCTGACCACCGAGGAGATCGCGCGCGCGTTCCTCGTGCCGGAGCCGACCGTCGCCCAGCGAATCGTCCGGGCCAAGCGGACGCTCGCCGAGAAGCGCGTTCCTTTCGAGGTCCCCCGCGGGCCCGAGCTCGCGGTCCGTCTGTCCTCGGTGCTCGAGGTCCTCTATCTCGTCTTCAACGAGGGCTATTCGGCGACCACCGGTGACGACTGGATGCGACCCGAGCTCTGCGAGGACGCGCTCCGCCTCGGCCGCATCCTGGCCGAGCTCGTCCCGGACGAGGCCGAGGTCCACGGCCTGGTCGCCCTGATGGAGATCCAGGCATCGCGCGTGGGGGCGCGGACCGGCCCGGCCGGAGAGCCCATCTTGCTCCTCGATCAAAACCGCGGGCACTGGGACCGCCTCCTCATCCGTCGTGGCCTGGCGGCGCTCGAACGGGCCGAGGCGCTCGGCGGCGCGCCGGGCCCGTACGCGTTGCAGGCCGCCATCGCATCCTGTCACGCACGAGCCCGCGCCCCCGCGGAGACGGACTGGGCGCGCATCGCGGCGCTCTACCAGGAGCTCGCCCGGGTCGCGCCATCGCCGGTCGTCGAGCTGAATCGGGCGGTCGCCATCGCGATGGCCGAAGGGCCCGCAGCGGGCCTCGAGCTGGTCGATGCGCTGACGTCGGAGCCGTCGCTCGAGCGCTACCACCTCCTGCCGAGCGTCCGCGGTGACCTGCTCGCGAAGCTCGACCGCTTCGACGAGGCGCGTGCCGAGTTCGAGCGCGCGGCATCGCTCGCGCGAAACGGACGCGAGCGCACCCTGCTCCTCGAGCGCGCCGCCGCGTGCGCCCGCGGCTCGGCGCCTGCGCAGCCGCCCTGAATCGGCGCCGCGGAGATTGATCACGGGTGCAATGATCTACGCGCGAAGCGCTTCGCGTTGCGGACCCGACGCCCAGTGGCTAGTCACCGCGGCGCGTGGAGTAGCACGCGAAGCGGCTTTTACGTCCTCCCAACCAGAGCCGAGGAAAACACGCCATGGGCACGATCACGACCAGGGACGGCACGGAGATCTATTACAAGGACTGGGGAAGCGGGCAGGCGGTCGTCTTCAGCCACGGCTGGCCGTTGAGCGCGGACGCCTGGGACGATCAGATGCTGTTCCTGGGCGCCCGCGGATACCGCTGCATCGCTCATGACCGCCGCGGCCACGGGAGATCGAGCCAGCCCTGGAACGGCAACGAGATGGATACGTACGCCGAAGACCTCGCGACTCTCGTCGAGGCGCTCGAGCTGAAGGACGCGATCCACGTCGGCCACTCCACGGGCGGCGGCGAAGTCGCCCGCTACATCGGCCGCCACGGCACCGAACGGGTGACGAAGACCGTGCTGATCAGCGCGGTGCCGCCGCTGATGCTGAAGACGGCCGCCAATCCCGGCGGCTCGCCGCTCGCCGCATTCGACGGCATCCGCGCCGGCGTCCTCGCCGACCGCTCGCAGTTCTTCAAGGATCTCAGCGGCCCGTTCTACGGAGCCAACAGGCCGGGCGCCAAGGTCTCGGAAGGCCTGCGGGACTCTTTCTGGCTGCAAGGGATGCAAGCCGGTCTCAAAGGCGTCGTCGATTGCATCAAGGCGTTCTCCGAGACGGACTTCACGCAGGACCTGAAGAAGTTCGACGTGCCGACCCTGATCCTCCACGGCGACGACGACCAGATCGTGCCCATCGGCGCCTCGGCCATGCTCTCGTCGAAGATCGTCAAGGGCTCAACGCTGAAGGTCTATCCTGGTGCGCCGCACGGCCTGCCCTCGACGCACAAGGACCAGGTCAACGCGGATCTGCTGGCGTTCTTCAAGGCGGGCGACTGAAGAGTCGTACAGGCAAGTCGGTTCGCGCTGCCTCGGGAACGAGTCCCTAGGCAGCGCGTGCCGTGGTCGTCACCGAAGCAGTCACGGCGAGCGTCAGCGCCGCGCCAATGACGGCGAGCGATACCCAGGTAGGGATCTCCACGACTCCGCTGAAGAGCAGCTTGACGCCGACGAAGGCGAGAATGGCCGCGAGACCGGCACGGAGGAAGCGGAAGCGATCCACCGCGCCGGCGAGCAGGAAGTAGAGCGAGCGCAGCCCGAGCATCGCGAAGATGTTGGACGTATACACGAGAAAAAGGTCCCGGGTGACCGCGAACACCGCCGGAATCGAGTCCAGGGCAAAGATCACGTCCGTGGTCTCGACGACGATGAGCGCGATGAAGAGCGGTGTGGCCACGGGCCGCCCGCGCTCGCGGACCCAGAACGAACCACCGCGGAGCACGGGCGTGATCGGGATGATGCGCGCGACCCAGCTGCCGCACACGCCACAGGCGGTGGCGACCAGCTCGCGCTCCTTCTCCTTCCCCCAGAGGATGCGCACGGCAGCGAAGATGACCAGCGCCGCGAATGGGTAGACGACCCAGTGAAAACGCCTGAGCAGAAAGACGCCTCCGGCGATCAAGACCGCGCGAACGACGAGCGCGCCAAGCACGCCCCAGTAGAGGACCCGACGCTGTTGCGCGGGCGGGATCTGGAGCTCGGAGAAGATGAGGACGAACACGAAGATGTTGTCCACCGAGAGCGACTTCTCGAGCAGGTAGGCAGTGAGGTAGGTGAGCGCCGGGGCCGTGCCGTAGACGGCGAGGATGACGAGTCCGAAGGCCAGGCTCAGCCCGATCCAGGCAGCGCTCCACCACGTCGCGGAGCGAAGCGTCACCTCTTGCGGCGCGCGACGCGAAGCACGAAAGACGCCGAGGTCGACGGCGAGCAGCGCAAGGACCAGCGCGGCGAAGAGCACCCACACCCACGAGCTCACGTGCATCGTCGCTCACACCGGCAGCGGGTCCAACGAGTCGTTGTCGACGTAGCAGAAGCCCCACTCCTCTCCGGGCTCGAGCGAGCGGATCACCGGGTGGTGTGTGGCCTTGAAGTGCTTGGTCGCGTGCTTGTTCTTCGAGGAGTCGCAGCAGCCGACGTGACCGCATCCCATGCACAGGCGCAGGTGCACCCAGTCGTCATCCATCTTCAGGCATTCCTCGCAACCTTCCGAGCGGCGCTTGATGGGCTTCACCTCCTTCAGATGCTTGCAGGCCATGGGCAGCTCCGTATCAGGCCA
>Ga0209488_10004969_pt1 | contig 10284 bp, 9 predicted proteins | sample Rivendell_Oct201_8_FD_188349 | JGI IMG/M metagenome (GOLD analysis project Ga0209488, IMG submission 188349) | Vadose zone soil microbial communities from the Eel River Critical Zone Observatory, Northern California, USA -... | ecosystem: Environmental > Terrestrial > Soil > Vadose zone >... | reverse complement strand
GAGGTCCGCCCACGCTTGCGCAACGGTCGCCGCCGCGGTGGACCAGCCGAACGGGGGCAGCGGCGGCGAGGGTGGGGGCCGGGCGTCGCGCCGGACCGCGTTGTGCGCGTCCACCCACGCCTGCGCCTCCGCAGTCGGCCCGGGCTGCGGGGCTGCGTGACCGCCGTCCGGGTCGCCTTCCAGGCCGAGCCCGCATCCGCAAGCGAACAGGAGGACCGCGATCCAACGGCGCGAGCGCATCGACCCGGAAGGCACGATGCACCGAACGTATGTCCGCGGGGCGAAAAGCGCAGCGCCGCCGCATGCGGCGGCGGCTGGCCACTGGTGCTAGGCTCGCCGCGGAGGTCTCGTGGGGGTGCCGCTGCTTGCGGAGCTCAAGCGGAGGCGCGTGTTCCGCGCGCTGCTCGGCTACGCCATCGTGGCCTTCGCCGTGCTCCAGGTCGCCGAGCCGGTCATCCACGGCCTCCAGCTGCCCGACTGGACGCTCTCGTTCGTGGTGGTCGCGCTCGGCGTCGGTTTTCCCGTCCTCCTCGTTCTCGCTTGGGTGTTCGACGTCTCGCCGAGCGGAATCGAACGGACGCTCCCGCTGGGGACCGAGGGAGGTTCGCGTTCCTCGGGCGCGCTCCTCGCCCTGCTCGCCGCCGGGGTCGCGCTGCTCGGCGTCGCCGTGGTGGCCTGGCACTTCGTCTCGCGCACCCGGGCCGGCAGGACGGTCCCCTCCGCCTCGGCGCCCGCGGGTCCGTCGGTGGCCGTGCTGCCGTTCGTGAACATGAGCCCGGAGAAGGACGCCGAATACTTCTCCGACGGGATCACCGAGGAAGTGATCAACGCGCTCGCCAACGTCGAGGGCGTCCGGGTGGTGTCGCGCACCTCCGCCTTCGCCTTCAAGGGCAAGAACGTGAGCGTGCGGAAGATCGCCGAGGAGCTCGCGGTCGCCACCGTGCTGGAAGGCAGCGTGCGCCGCCAGGGCAGCGACGTCCGCATCGTCGCCCAGCTGATCAACGCCGCGGACGGCTACCATCTGTGGTCGAAGACGTACGACCGCAAGCTCGAGAACGTCTTCGCCGTCGAGGACGAGCTGGCCCGCTCCATCACCGAGGCGCTCCGGCCCCAGCTGCTCAAGGAGGGCCCGCCCCTGGTGCGGCAGGCCACCTCGAGCACCGAGGCGCACGACCTGTACCTCCGGGGGCGCCACTTCTGGAACAAGCGCACCGCCGAAGACCTGAGGAGGGCGGTGGCGCTGTTCGGGCAGGCTCTCGCCGTCGATCCGGGGTACGCGCTCGCGCACTCCGGGCTGGCTGACTCGTACGTTCTCCTTGCCGAGTACAGCTCTGTCCCGCCCGCGGAGGTCCTCCCGCAGGCCACCGAGCATGCGCGCAAGGCGCTCGAGCTGAACCCGGCGCTCGCCGAGCCTCACGCGACCCTCGGCCTGCTCGCGATGGAAGGATACGACTGGTCCGGCGCCGAGCGCGAGTTCAGGCGGGCCATCGAGCTGCGCTCCGGATACGCCACCGCGCACCACTGGTATGCGCTGCTCCTGGGCACGCTGGGCAGATTCGCGGAAGCGCGGGCAGAAGCGGAGCAAGCCGTGCGGCTCGATCCCGCTTCGCTGGTCGTCAACAACATGCTCGGCATGGTGTTCTACGCGAGCGGCGACTACCCGCGGTCCATCGAGGCATTCCGCCGGACGGTGGAGCTCGAGCCGGGATTCGCCATGGCGCGAGGGTTCTTGGCCTGCGCCTACGTCGCCGCGGGAAGGAACCAGGAGGCGCTCGCGGAAATCGCCCGGTTCTCGGACGCGGACCTCGACCACGCCGCGATGCGTGCGTGGGTGCTGTGGGCGGCTGGCGAGCGCGAGGCCGCGCTGCAGCTGGCGCGAGAGCTGGTGGACCGTTCCCGGCGGGAGCCGATCCGGCGGGGCACCCTGGCCGCGCTGTACGCGCTCCTGGGCGACCGCGACCGCGCTTTTGCCTTGCTGGAGCAGGCGTACGCGGAGAAGGATTGGACGTTGCGGGAAGTGAAGGTCAGCCCGATGCTGGACTCGCTGCGCGGCGACCCGCGGTTCGCGAAGCTGCTCAAGAAGCTCGATCTGGACTGAGACACGAGCGTGCGGGTCGTCGGCCCCCGGCCCGCTGAGTTCACTAGCAGCGAATCCGCGATGGTTCCCCTCGTCCGTGGTGGGCAAGATCGCTAAGCTGCGACGATGTACTCAACTGCCCGCGTTTCGACCGGAATCGAGGGTCTAGACCACATCCTGGGCGGGGGTTTGCCCGCCGCGCGCTTCCACCTCGTGCAGGGTGAGCCCGGCGCGGGGAAGACGACGCTCGGGCTGCAGTTCCTGCTCGAGGGGATGCGCCGCGGCGAGAGTGTCCTGTACGTGACGCTGTCCGAGACGGGCGAGGAGCTGCGCTCCGTCGCGCGCTCGCACGGCTGGGACGTTTCGGCGTTGCCGGTATTCGAGCTGGCAGCGGGCGTCGAGTACCTCAACCTCTCCGAGCAGAACTCGCTGTTCGAACCGTCCGAGGTCGAGCTGGCCGAGGTCACACGCGCCCTGCTCGCCGAGATCGCGCGGGTGAAGCCGGTGCGAGTCGTGTTCGATTCGCTTTCCGAGCTGCGCCTTCTTGCGCAGAGCGCGCTTCGCTACCGGCGCCAGCTCCTCGCGCTCAAGCAGCACTTCGCGGAGCGCGGCGCCACCGTCCTGATGGCCGACGATCGGACCAGCGAAGTGAGCGACGTGCAGCTGCAGAGCCTCGCGCACGGAGTGATCGCGCTCGAGCAGCTCGCGCCCGTGTACGGACCGGAGCGCCGCCGGCTGCGCGTCGCGAAGATGCGCGGCGTCGAGTTCCGCGGCGGCTACCACGATTTCCGCATCGTGCGCGGCGGGCTGCGCATCTTCGAGCGCCTGGTCGCTTCCGAACACCACGAGCCCTTCGCACCCGGCTCCGTGCCGAGCGGGGTCACCGATCTCGACGCGATCCTCGGCGGCGGCCTCGACCGGGGCACCAGCGCGCTCCTGATCGGCCCCGCGGGGACCGGGAAGTCGGCACTGGCGATGCAGTACGCCGTGGCGGCCGCGCTCCGCGGCGACGCCGCCTCCCTCTACGCGTTCGACGAGGGACTCGAAACCCTCAGGGCGCGGTCGGAGGGGCTCGGCATGCCCGCGACGAAGTTGATGGAGGCGGGGAAGCTCCGCGTGCAGCAGATCGATCCCGCCGAAATGGCGCCCGGCGAGCTGGTCGACCACATCCGGCGTGACGTCACCTCGCGCGGCAGCCGCGTCATCGTCATCGACAGCCTGAACGGGTACCTCGCCGCCATGCCCCAGGAGCAGTTCCTCATCGTCCAGCTCCATGAGCTGCTCTCGTTCTTGCGCCAGCGAGGCGTCTTGACCATCCTGACCGTCGCGCAAGCGGGCCTGATCGGGCAGGTGGTGGGGCCCGTCGACGTGAGCTACCTGGCGGACACGGTCGTCCTGCTCCGCTTCTTCGAGCTGCGCGGCGAGGTGCGCAAGGCAGTGTCCGTGCTGAAGCGGCGGATGGGAAAGCACGCGAGCGACATCCGCGAGCTGACGATGGGCCCGAAAGGCGTGGGCTTGGGGCCGCGTCTTTCCAACCTGGAAGGCGTGCTGAGCGGGATCCCGCGCCTCGTTTCGGGGCGCGAGTGACCGGTGAGCGCATCCTGGTGCTCGCGCCCTTCGGTCGCGACGGGGCGTTGGCGGAGCAGGCCCTTGGCGCGGGCGGACTCGAAGCGCGCGCGTGCAGAGACATCGAGGATCTCTGCCGCGAGATCGCCGCGGGCGCCGGGGCCGCGGTGCTCACCGAGGAGGCGCTCTTCCCGGCCGCCGCAGCGCGGCTCGAGGCCGCCCTCGCCGAGCAGCCGCCCTGGTCGGACTTGCCCCTCGTCGTCTTCGGGAAGGGCGAGTCGTCGATCGGGCACGCCGCGAACGTGACCCTGCTCGACCGTCCCGTGCGCATCCGGACGCTGCTCAGCGCGGCGCGGGCCGCGCTGCGCGCGCGGCGGCGGCAGTACCAGGCGCGGGACCTGCTGGCGGTGCTGGAGGGGTCGGTGCGCGACCGCGACCAGTTCCTGGCGATGCTCGGCCACGAGCTGCGCAACCCGATCTCCGCCATCCTCACCGCGAGCGAGCTGATGGATCGCGCCGGCGGGCAGTTCGATCGCGAGCGCGTCGTGGTCGCACGGCAGGTGCGGCTCCTGTCGCGGCTCGTCGACGATCTCCTCGAGGTGTCGCGCGTGACGCACGGCAAGATCCCGCTCCAGGAAGAGAACGTCGATCTGCGACGCCTGGTCCAGCGAGTGGCGCAGGGTTTCGAGAAGGCGGCTCGGCTGCAGGGCGTGCAGCTCGTCTGCGCGGCCGGCGAGGATCCGGTGATCGTGCGCGGCGACCCGCTACGTCTCGAGCAGATCGTCGCGAATCTAGTCTCCAACGCGGTGAAGTACACGAACAGCGGCGGCCGCGTCGAGCTGCGGCTGGAGCGCGAGCGTGGCGAGGCCTTGCTGCGAGTCCGGGACACCGGAGTCGGCATCAGCGCGGGGATGCTCCCGCGCGTCTTCGATCTCTTCGCGCAGGCGCCGGGTGCCCTGGACCGTGCGCAGGGCGGAATGGGCATCGGGCTCACCCTGGTCAAGCGGCTGGTCGAGTTGCACCGCGGCACGGTGCAGGCGGCGAGCGAGGGACCCGGCCAGGGCAGCGAGTTCGCCGTGCGACTTCCGCTCGCGCCCTCCGGCGCCGAGCGCGCGCTGGAAGGGGTCCCGCGGAGCCGGGGCGCATCGCGCGGCCTCCACGTCGTCATCGCCGAGGACAACCTGGATTCGCGCGACCTCCTGCAGTTCGCGCTCGAGCAGCTGGGCCACCGCGTCGAGCCCTGTGAGGACGGGGTCTCGGCGATCGAGCGCGCCGTGGCCGGGAAGCCGGATGCCATGCTGATCGACCTGGGGCTGCCCGGGAACGATGGCTACCAGGTCGCGCGCGCGGTGCGCGAGGCGCTGGGCGGGACGATCCGGCTGATCGCCCTGACGGGATACGGCCAGCCGGGGGATCGCGAGCGGGCGCTGGCCGCGGGGTTCGATGCGTTCCTGGTGAAGCCGGCGGAGATCGACGTCGTCGAGCGCGCGCTTCACGCCTCCGCGTAGGCGGGCGAGTCTTCCTTTCCGGCTGGCGAAGGGGCAGGGTGGAGGGCGTGTCCAAGGCGTTCACCCGCGAGGACGACGTGGTCGAGCCGCCGCCCGAGGCGCCCCAGCCGCGGGTCCCGCCGGGCGATGTCCGCTACGTCACGCCCGAAGGATTTCGTGGGCTGCAGCGGGAGCTCGATTTGCTCGACCCCTCGTCGCGGCGCGGGAAGGTGCTCGCCTCGACCCTTCCGCTCCTCACCGTGCACGCCCCCCGCTGCGAGGGGCGGGCGGTCTTCGGCTGCTGGGTGGTGCTCCGCGGCGGGTCCGGCGCGGAGAGCGCCTGGCGCATCGTGGGCCAGGACGAGGCGGACGCGAAGCAGCGCCGGCTCAGCGTGGCGTCTCCGCTCGCCCGCGAGCTGCTCGGCAAGCAGGCGGGCGACGCAGTCTCGCTCGAGCTGCCTCGCGGCACAGCCGAGTTCCAGATCGTGACCGTCTCCGCGCACGACCCCCGCGAGCGGTGAAGCGCACGCATGCAGACGCTGGAGGCGGCCACCGCGCTCTTCTTCACCGAGGCGCTGCGCGCGATCGGGCGCAACAAGCTGAGGAGCGCGCTCGCCGGGCTGGCCATCATGATCGGCATCGCGGCCGTGGTGTGCGTCGTGGCCATCGGACGCGCCGGGTCGCGGCGCGCCGAGGAGCAGCTGCAAAGCCTGGGGGACAACTTCGTCTGGGTCGAGGCCGGCTCGCGGGCTCCGAGCGGAGTGCGCACCGGCACCCACGGCACCACCAGCCTCACCCTCGAGGATGCCGAGGCCATCCTGCACGAGGTGCCTCTCATGAAGCGCGTCACCCCGAACGTCGACGGCAGCCTGCAGGTCGTCTTCGGGGAGCGGAACTGGCGCACCCGCTACCGCGGCGTGGGCCCGGACTACCTGGAGATCAAGCGCTGGAACCTGGCCCGCGGCGCGCCGTACACGGAAGAGGACGTGCGGCGCGCGTCCAGCGTCTGCCTGATCGGCGACACGGTGCGGGAGAAGCTCTTCGACAAGGCCGATCCGGTGGGGCAGACCATCCGTGCCGGGTCCAAGCTGATGCTCGTGGTCGGCGTGCTCGAGCGCAAGGGACAGTCGGGCACCGGGCAGGACCAGGACGACACCATCCTGCTTCCCTGGACCACCGCGCAGAAGAAGATCCGCGGGCGCAACCAGACCTGGCTGGACGACATCGTCGGCTCGGCGGTCTCGCCGGAGGCGGTGAACCCGGCCATCGACCAGATCCGGTCCCTCTTGCGGCAGCGGCACCGGATCCAGCCGGGCGAGGAGGAGGACTTCAACATCCGGCGCCCGGACGAGATCCTGCAGGCCCGGGTCGAGACCAGCCGCACGCTCTCCGCGCTCTTGATCGCCGTCGCTTCCATCGCGCTGGTGGTCGGAGGGATCGGAGTGATGAACGTGATGCTCGTCTCCGTCACCGAGCGCACGCGCGAGATCGGGCTGCGCCTCGCGGTGGGGGCCACGGACGGAGCGGTCCAGCTCCAGTTCCTCGGGGAAGCGGTGATGCTGACGCTCTTCGGGGGCCTGCTGGGCGTGCTCCTCGGAGCGGCCGGCTGCGCCGCCATCGGAGCCGTGCTGGGATGGTCCGTGTCGGTGCCGTTCGAAGCGCTGGCCCTGGCTCCAGCCATCTCCATCGCGGTGGGCGTCTTCTTCGGCTTCTACCCGGCGCGCAGGGCGGCCCGCCTCGACCCCATCGAGGCGCTCCGGCACGAATGAGGCGCGGCGCGCCCGCCTCAGGCCGGCCGGGCCGAGGCGCGCGCGCGGTGGAACTTCTCCAGCACGACGTCGGGCGGCACGGGAGCCCGGTCGAGCGGCGCGTACACCGCGATGCGCAGGGGAGTCTTCCGGGTGGGGATCCGCGGCACTTCCTCGGCCTTCAGATAGGAGAGGCCCACCATGGTCGCCAGCAGCGCTCCCAGCTCCTGCTTCTCTCCGCGGGCGTCAGGGTCACGTGATGCGTGTGGGCCCCCACGGGGCAAGCTTTGTAGTCGTCCGCGACCGTGTAGAAGACCTCTCCCCCGGCCGCGCGGCGCCAGTAGCCGCAGCTGGCCGGCTCGCCCGCCGCGACCCGGGGCACGCCGGGCGGGGCGGCGTCCAGGAAGGTGATGCTCACCGGAGACGAGGCGAGTCCCAGGAGCCCCGGAAGCGAGGTGCCGCGCGCCATCGTTCCTCCGTGGTCGTCGTCGCGCCTGGCGACTGGCGCGAAACTCGGTGCTTGGGGTAGACCCGGGCAGTCTAGCAAGGGGGGAGCCGCAATGCCCGGCCGGAGACTGTCCCGCTCGGTCCGCAAGCGCGCCGACGAGCAGCTCCACTTGCAAGCCCAGATCCTGGAGAACGTGAACGACGCGGTGGTGGCCATCGACGCCGACAAGCACGTCATCTTCTGGGGCCGCGGCGCCGAGGCGCTCTATGGGATCGCCGCCCTCGAGGCGCTGGGCAAGCGCTACTCGGACCTGGTCGAGCCGCGCTGGCCGTCGCCCACCGGTCTTGCCGATTGCGAGGCGGCGCTCGCCGCGCGCGGCTCCTTCCGCGGCGAGGCCGTCCACGTCCTCCCCTCCGGGCGCGAGATCCACGTGGAGGCGACCGTCACCGTCCTCAACAACCCGCGGGGGCGCAACATCGGGCGCCTCGCGGTGCTCCGCGACATCGGCGAGCGGACGCGGGCCGAACGCGAGAGCGCCGCCAACGAATCCCGGCTGCGCGTGGCGCTCGGGAACCTCGACATGGCCCTGTTCACCCAGGATCGGGACCTCCGATACACCTGGGTGTACCAGCCGCAGCTCCTCCCTCCAGAGGACTTGCTCGGGAAGACCGATGACCAGATGCTCGAGCAGCTGGGTCTGCCGGACATCAAGAAGGTGATGGCGGCCAAGCGTCGTGTGCTGCAGACCGGGCTGCCGTCGCGCACCGAGATCCGATTCGGCGAGGGCGCGAGCGCGCGGTGGTACGATCTGGCGATCGAGCCCATTCGCGATCAGTGGGGCCTCGTGGTGGGCATCACCTGCGCATCGCTCAACATCACCGGGAGCAAGCGCGCGGAGGAGCGCGTGAGGCGCTCGGAAGAGGAGCTGCGCGCGCTGGCCGGGAGGCTGCAATCGATCCGGGAGGAGGAGCAGACGCGCATCGCGCGGGACTTGCACGACGAGCTGGGCCAGGCGCTGACGGCGCTGAAGATGCAGCTCCGCTCGCTCGAGACGAGGACCTCCGCGATCGACCCCGAGAACGTGCACGGGGTGCTGGACCGCGTGGTCGCCGCTTCCGAGCTGATCGACGAGACGCTCGCCACCGTGCGGCGAATCGCCACCGAGCTGCGGCCGGGTTCGCTCGATCGCCTGGGCCTGGTTCCCACCGTGCGCCAGGAGCTGCGGCGCTTCGAGCTCCGCACCGGGATCCGGTGCGAGGCGACCTTGCCGGAGCACCTGCCCGATCTGCAGCCCGAGATGGCCACGGCGCTGTACCGCATCTGGCAGGAGGCGATGACCAACGTGCAGCGCCACTCCAAGGCGTCACGCGTCGCGGTGCGGATCGGGATCGCCTCGGGCCAGATCACCCTCCAGGTCGAGGACGATGGGCAGGGATTCGATCCGGTGGCGATCTCCAGCCCGCACGCCCTCGGGTTGCTCGGCATGGTGGAGCGCGCCAAGGTGCTGGACGGGCACGTCCACTTCCAGCGCTGCGCGGCGGGCGGGACCGTGGTCACCGCGTCCATTCCCATCACCGGCGCGGTGGCCCCGGCGGCCCGCGCGCAGGAGCAGACATGACCAGGTTCCTCATCGTCGACGACCACGCCGTCGTCCGGCGGGGCGTGAACCAGATCCTGGCCGAGTCGTTCCCGGAGGCGCAGTTCGGCGAGGCGGGGTCCGCGGCGGAGGCGCTGGAGCTCGCCGGGCGGGATCGCTGGGACATCGCCCTGCTCGATCTCAACCTCCGCGACTGCGACGGCCTCTCGCTCCTGGAACAGATGAGGCGCGCCCACCCCGCGCTCCCGGCGCTGGTGTTGAGCGCCTACCCCGAGGAGGAGTTCGCCATCCGGTGCCTGCGTCTCGGCGCGGCCGGGTACGTGACCAAGGACAGCGCTCCGGACGAGCTCGCGGGAGCCGTGCGCAAGGCCCTCGGGGGCGGGAAGTACGTGACCGCCGCCCTGGCCGAGAGGCTGGCGGGAATCGTGGCCGCGGACGTGGCGGGGACCGCGCACGAGGCGCTCTCCAACCGCGAGCTGCAGGTCCTGCGCCGGGTGGCGAGCGGCCGCTCGCTCAAGGAGATCGCCGCCGAGCTGAACCTCTCCGAGAAGACGGTGGCGACGTACCGGGCGCGCATCGCCGAGAAGCTGCAGATCTCCTCGAACGTCGAGCTGACCCGGTACGCCTTGCGCCACAAGCTCGTCCAGTAGGCGGTTTTGCGCCGTTGCCAGCGTGGCGCGGCCCGGCGTCGGGCACGTCCGCTCCGCCGCTCAGCGGTGCCGCGCCATGAGCCGCGCTGGATCGGGCATCTTCTCGACCTTGACCGTGAGCGTCTTGAGCTGGCCGTCGCGGACGATCTTCAGCTCGGCCATGGTGCCCGGCTTGAGGCTCGCGACCAGCCGCGGGAGCCGGTTGCTGCCGTCGATGGGCCGCCCCTGGATGGCGACCAGGATGTCGCCGGGCTTGACGCCGGCTTTCGCCGCCGGTCCGTCGGGATCCACCCCCACCACCTGCGCTCCCTTGGCCCCCGCCGGGACCATCTCCGGCGGCGTCGGGCGGACGGCGACGCCCAGCCATCCGCGCGTGATGCGGCCCTCCTCCTTCAGCTGCGGCAAGAGCTCCTTGGCCAGGTTGATGGGGATGGCGAAACCCACTCCTTGCGCCTGGGCGACGATCGCGGTGTTGATGCCCACCACCTCGCCGCGCAACCCGAAGAGCGGGCCGCCCGAGTTGCCCGGGTTGATCGCGGCGTCGGTCTGGAGGAAGTCGTCGTACGGCCCGGCGATGACGCGGCCCTTCGCGCTGATGATCCCCGCGGTCACGGTCCCCTCCAGGCCGAACGGATTGCCGATGGCGATCACCCAGTCGCCCACGCGCGCGGTGTCCGAGTCGCCCAGCGTCGCCGAGGCGAGCTGCTTCTG
>Ga0209488_10004968_pt1 | contig 10287 bp, 8 predicted proteins | sample Rivendell_Oct201_8_FD_188349 | JGI IMG/M metagenome (GOLD analysis project Ga0209488, IMG submission 188349) | Vadose zone soil microbial communities from the Eel River Critical Zone Observatory, Northern California, USA -... | ecosystem: Environmental > Terrestrial > Soil > Vadose zone >... | reverse complement strand
CGTCGAACGCCATCATATCCACAAGAAAGACAAGCCGTCCGGCAGCGCAGTGACCATCCAGAAGCTTCTGGAATCAAATTCCGGCGAAAAAGTGGAAGTCGCTTCGGTCCGCGAAGGCGAAACCGTGGGCATGCACCTGGTGATGCTCGACTCAGCCAATGACACGATTCTCTTTACCCACGACGCCAAGTCGCGCGTTGGGTTTGCCGAGGGCGCCGTGCGCGCCGCCGAATGGATCAAGGGCAAGACCGGGTTTTACGAGTTCCCGGAGATCGTCGATCAGCTTTAGGCGAAAACCTTTGAAACACAGAGGAAAGGAGTAACCAGAGGAAGAAAAACTTAAGTATTGTTGGTCGCCTTCATCAGGCTGAACCGCGAAAAATCGATTCTGCGCCAGCCAAGGACATTGAATTTACAATTCACAAAGGATCAATCGATCACTCTCATCCTCCGTTCCTCTGTTCCTCTGTGTTTCAAAGGTTTTGATTCTGAGGTTTATTCCCGCGAAAGTTTCGTTTATCCTAGAACTCCCATGAACCTACAAGGCTGCGGCACCGCGCTGATTACCCCATTCAAGCAGGACCAGAGCATTGACGAGAAAGCCCTGCGCTCACTGGTCGAGTGGCAGATTACCTCCGGCATTCACTTTCTTGTTCCGTGCGGAACCACGGGTGAAACACCGACACTCACTAAAGACGAATGGCTGCGTGTGATCGACATTACGATTGATGTCGCAGGCGGACGCGTGCCGATTGTTGCTGGAGCCACGTCGAATTGCACGGCCGAAGCCGTGGAGAAGGCGCGCGAACTCGACCGGCGCAAAGGTGTGGACGCAATCCTGACCGCATCGCCTTACTACAACAAGCCGACGCAGGAAGGCCAGTATCAGCACTTCAAGGCCATTGCAGGCGCTGTGAACAAGCCGCTGGTGCTTTACAACGTGGTCGGGCGTACGGCCGCCAACATTGAGCCGGCAACCCTGGGCCGTCTGGCCAAGATCCCCAACATCATCGCGGTGAAAGAAGCCAGTGGCAACATCTCCCAGATCGCGGAGGTTTTCAACCACGTGCCAGAAAGCTTCCTGGTTTTTTCCGGTGACGACGCTGTTACGCTGCCGGTGATCGCGCTGGGCGGCGTGGGCATTATTTCAGTCTGCTCGAATGAAATTCCCAAAGAGATGTCCCAACTCACGGCGGCCGCACTGAATAATGACTGGGACAAAGCGCGCCGCATACAGCGCCAGTTCCTGCGCCTGATGCAGGCCAATTTCCTGGAATCGAATCCCATGCCAGTCAAGGCCGTGCTGGCGATGATGGGCCGGATTGAAGAAGTCCTGCGCCTGCCCATGCTGCCGGTCAAACCGGAGACGCGGTCCAAGCTGGAAAAGATCGCCGCTGAAGTCGGCTTGCTGCAAGTGCACGCGAGCGTATCAGACCTGTAAGCGAAAAAACTTACTACCTGATCGGCACGGATCAAAAGCTGATCCGTGTTTGTCGTGGTGTGTCTAGAAGCCATTTTCTAACTAAGAAAAAGAGCGACCGCGCCGTTTAGCGCAGCCGCTCAGGCATTGCCTCCGGACACGGCTGCCGGGGGAAGGAGTTCAAATTCTTACCCGACGTCCGTTTCCAGAGGGCTTTACCCACCTAGGAGAACATCCCTCATAGAAAGATCGTGTCACGGAAAGTTTCTTGCAAAGATTTTTTGGCTTCTCCGCCGATTACTGATCTTTACGAGAGTTGCGGCTGCCTTACGAAAACATGCCTTGGTCATCTCTCAGGCAAATCGCCGAGTCTCGGGACAGACCAGCCGCTCATAAAGCTCGGAATATCTCTCAGCCATTTTCACCGCACTGAAGTTTTTCTGAGCGTGTTGCACGCAGGCCGTCCGATTGATGCCTGAAATCTTTTGCAGAGCCAGCACGGCCTGATTCGCGTTTTCCACTAGAAAGCCGGTCACGCCTTCTCTCACGACTTCCGGCAGCGCTCCTCGGCGGAACGCGACCATGGGAGTACCTGACGCCGCAGCTTCCATTGCGACCAGCGAACTGGTTTCCTCTGCGAGGCTTGTGATTAGCAAAGCCTGCGCTTCCTGCAACAAGCGCCGCTTCAACTCTGCCGACGGTGCAGTCACAAACCTGGCATTCGGTATGGTTCGCAGTCGCGGCACCACTTCCCTCTCAAAGTATTGCTGGTGATAAGAAAAGGGATAGATTTGTCCGGCAATGGTAATGGGCAATCGAGTTCGCCCTGCGATCTCAAGCGCCAAATGCGGCGCTTTTTCTTCGCAGATGCGCCCCAGCCAGAGCAGTCCTTTGCGACCACGATCATTGATCTCGATACTATCGTTCCCGGCAAAACAATCCAGCGCAATGCCGTTCGGAACCACGCCGGCAAGCGCATCCAGATCGGCAAAACTTCGTGCCTGCGAGTCAGAAACGCAGTTGAAGCTCACATTTTCCGGGACTTTCAGAAAGCTACCTGCAGGATAGAAGCTATGTGGCAGATGCAGGGTGGCCAGCACTGGCACGTCGATCTCAGCGGCCCACTTCCAGAAACTGCCAGACATGTCGTGGATGAGATCAAAGGCCTTCCCCTCGCGTGCCCGCCGACGCACAAATTCCACCACCCGATTCTCGTGCTCAATCCGGCGGCGCTCGTAATCGTCAGGCCGTATACAAGGCTCTCCCGTGGAGAACAGTTCGCCGCTCACGCGCGATCCTGCGGAAGCCGCAACCGTGGTGTGCGTGCCGCCGCGAGCCATTTCGCGCTCCAGCGTCCACAAGATCTGTTCCGCGCCGCCCGCTGACTCGTCAAACACCTGCAGCAGGGGATACGCAACGTAAAGAATACGAGCCATGTCTCTCGTTTAGATGCAAATCTTTCATATGCAAATCAGCAGATGCAAATCAGCAGATGCAAAGTAAGACTTTGCTGACCTAACGTTTGCTGACCTAACGTTCGACGGTTATACTCCGCACTTGCTCTTTAAATGCGGACTTGGAGGGCAGAATCAGCCGACGCAACAGCTTCCGGCGGCATACAAATCATGGATATATTACGCGCTGAAATCGAACACCTCTATGCCAAGGGCGCGCTGCCCGCGGAAGTGGCAGTGCACGCGCGACACGCGTTCAGGGAATTCCATGAAGCGCTGACCCGTGGCGAGATCCGCGCTGCCGAGAAACAAGACGGCCAATGGCGCGTCAATACGTGGGTAAAACAGGGAATACTGCTGGGCTTCCGGCTGGGCGAACTGGAAGAATCAGGCAGTGGCGCCTTGAGTTTCGTGGACAAAGATACCTTCCCTGCCCGACATTTCAGCGTCGCTGATCGTGTCCGCGTGGTGCCCGGCGGATCGTCGATCCGCAGTGGCGCTTATATCGCTCCCGGCGTGATCTGCATGCCGCCGATGTACGTCAACGTGGGGGCTTACGTGGACGAAGCCACGCTGATCGATTCGCACGCGCTCGTCGGCTCCTGCGCGCAGATCGGAAAACGAGTGCACCTGAGCGCGGCCGCACAGATTGGCGGCGTACTTGAGCCGGTGGGCGCCTCTCCCGTGATCATTGAAGATGACGTGCTGGTCGGCGGGAATTGCGGCGTCTATGAAGGAACGCAGGTGCGCAGCGGCGCCGTACTGGGTGCGGGAACGATTCTTACCCGCGCAACGCCGGTTTACGACATCGTGCGCGAACAGGTCTATCGCTCCACCGCCGATGCGCCTCTCATCATCCCTGAGAATGCTGTCGTCGTCCCGGGATCGCGCGCCATCACAAAAGGAAAAGCCGCGGAGTGGGGACTGTCACTCTATACTCCGGTCATCGTAAAGTATCGCGATGAAAAGACCCAGGGATCGATTGAACTGGAGGACCTGCTGCGTTGAAGACCAACTCTCACAATCAAAATCGATTCCTTATCGCGTTTCTGGCGTTGGCGGGCATTGCATCCGTATTGTGGGCCATTACCCATTACACCGGGATGGTAATTCACCCTTATCTCGTTGCGGGATTTCGCTGGGCTGCGATTGCGGCCCTTTGCGGCTACGCGTTCTTTCGCCGGTCTCTCACTCCGTGGATCTTCGCTGGAATGCTGGTGGGAGCGGAAATCGGCTTTGATTTGACCTTTGTCAGTGACGCCACGCGCCTGAAGGTCGCTGCCGACCTACAAGTTTTGAGCACGATCTTCCTCCGCCTGATCAAGACCATTATTGCGCCGCTCATTTTCAGCACGCTGGTAGTTGGCATTGCCGGACATTCCAATCTGAAACAAGTTGGACGCATGGGCATCAAGGCGCTCTTGTATTTTGAGATCGTCACCACGCTGGCGCTTTTTATTGGGCTGGGCGCAATCCATCTTTCCCATGCCGGCGTGGGACTCACGCCGCCACCCAACGCGGCCACAGCCACAGTTTCCGCGCCGCCGCAAAAGTGGACAGACGTTGTCCTGCACATTTTTCCGGAAAACATTGCCAAGTCCGTGGCTGAAGGCCAGGTGCTGCAGGTAGTAGTATTCAGCATTATTTTTGGGATTGCGCTGGCGTTGATCGGCGAAGAAAAGCGCCGCCCCATGCTGGCCTTCTGCGAAAGTCTTTCAGAGACGATGTTCAAGTTCACCAACATCGTCATGTTGTTCGCCCCGATTGGCGTGGCCGGCGCCATGGCGTACACCGTAGGGACAATGGGGTTTGGCGTGATGGCCAATCTGGCCAAGCTTCTCGTCGCGCTTTACGCTGCGCTGATTGCGTTTGTGCTGTGTGTGTTGCTACCCGTGGCGCTGATTGCGCGGCTGCCAATCAAGCGTTTTATCAAAGCGGTTGCGGAGCCTGTGACTATCGCTTTTGCCACGGCCAGTTCGGAGTCGGCCTTGCCGCGGGCGATGGAGTGTATGGAGGCCTTCGGCGTGCCGCGCCAGGTGGTGGCGTTCGTCCTGCCCACGGGCTATAGCTTTAATCTGGACGGAAGCACGCTTTATCTCTCATTGGCTTGCATTTTTGTGGCTCAGGCCGCGGGCGTCCACTTAACGCTCGGCCAGCAGTTGATCATGGTCTTCACGCTTATGCTTACCAGTAAGGGCGTAGCCGGGGTGCCGCGCGCAGTGCTGGTCATCCTGCTGGGCACGCTGGATTCTTTCCACCTCCCGGCGTGGCCTGTATTGCTGATTTTGGGAATTGACCAGTTCATGGACATGGCACGCACTGCCACCAACGTTCTGGGCAACTGCCTGGCGAGCGCGGTGGTGGCGCGATGGGAAGGCGAACTGGGAACCGAAACTCCTTCGCCCGCGGTGGCAGACGCTATGGCACAATAACGCACTATTCGTCGATCACGGTCGCTCTTTCTGGACACTGAGCCCATGCGAGTCCCATGCGCCTTTCTGTTAGCATCAAGGGTTGATCATGCCCTCTCAAAAACTCCATCTTGTACCCCTCGGCGGCCTCGGTGAATTCGGAATGAACTGCATGGCAGTGCGCTACGGTGACGATATTATCGTCATCGATGCCGGCCTGATGTTTCCCGAATCCGAACTTCTCGGTGTAGATATTGTCGTCCCAGACATTACCTATCTGTTGCAGAATCGCGATAAAGTACGCGGCATCGTATTGACGCATGGCCATGAAGACCACATCGGCGCACTGCCCTGGGTGCTTACGGAGTTGAGGGTACCGGTTTTCGGCACTGAATTCACGCTTGCGCTGGTGGAAAATAAGCTCGAAGAACATGGCCTGCTCGAAGATGCTGATCTTCGCGAGGTCCGCGCCGGTTCGCGCTTCAACCTGGGACCGTTCACGATCAATCCCATACAGGTCACTCACAGCCTGGTCGATTGCGTGGCGCTGGCTGTTCACACGCCTCTGGGAGTGGTCATCCACACGGGTGATTTCAAAGTTGATCCCACGCCTACCGACAACCGCCTGTTTGATCTGCACACGTTTGCCGAGTATGGAAAAGAAGGGAACGTGCTGGCGCTGTTGCAGGATTCAACCAATGCTGAACGGCGCGGCTACACACCCAGCGAGCGGGCGGTGCGTGGCAAGTTTGACGAAATCTTCGCGCGCGCCGAGCGCCGGCTGTTTATCTCCTGCTTCTCGTCGTCCATCCATCGCATCAAGCTGACTTTCGAGATGGCGCGGGAATATAAGCGCAAAATCGCCCTGGTGGGCCGCTCGATGACTGAAGCTTCAGAGATCGCCATGGACCTGGGCTACATTGATGTTCCCGAAGGACTCTTAATCCATCCCGGCCAGATCAAAGATTATCCGCCGCAGCAGGTCTGTGTGATGATCAGCGGAACGCAGGGCGAGCCGATGTCGGCGCTCTCGCGCGCGGCCGTGGATAACCATAAGCATGCTCGCATCGAGCGGGGCGATACAGTGGTTCTTTCATCCCGCATCATTCCCGGCAATGAAAAAGGTATCTACCGGATGATTGACCACCTCTTCCGTCGCGAAGCTGACGTGATTTATGACGACGGCTCCAACCCACCAGTACACGTAAGCGGCCATGCCAGCCAGGAAGAACAAAAGCTGATCATGAATTTGGTGAAGCCGAAGTTTTTCATTCCCATCCACGGTGAATACCGGCAACTGCGCATTCAGGCCGAGATGGCGCGTTCGATGCACGGCTCAGTGGGCCAGGTGATGATGATCGAGAGCGGTGACGTGCTTGAATTTGACGAACTGGGCGCGCGCAAGCTTGATAAAGTAACCGTGGGCCGCATCTGCATTGATTCCGGCTCCCGCACCGATGTGGTGGAAGACCTGGTGATCAAAGACCGCCGCCACTTGAGTGAAGACGGCTTTGTGCTGCCTATTATCGCCATCAACAAGCTGAAGGGCACGGTGGAATCGATTCCTGAAATCGTGATGCGCGGGTTTGCCGCGGGTTCGGAAGAGGGTTTTGTGCGCGAGGCCAGGCGCGTGGTTTCCGCCACTCTCGATGGCTCAACTCCGGAAGAAAAGGCCGATTACGGCGTGATCAAAGAAAAAATTCGCGCTGACCTGAAACGGTTTATCGTGAAGACAACGGCGCGGCGGCCGCTGATCATGCCGGTGATCCTGGAGATCTAAGTGGCAAGATTCACACGCAGGCAAAGAGTTTTTATTTTCCTGTTTGTGCTATTGGCATCGATCGTCCTGACTGGGACGGTGCTTCTGCATCCTGTAGGCCCGCACCTGCGCGCCATGTCGCTGCTGCTGCGGTTCTCTGACTCACACGCGCGGGGATTGTCAGCCCGCTTCGCCAATCATCCGTTCAAAGAAGAAGACGGCTACGTACTGACTCCGCACGGTACAGTTCGTTATCGAACGTACACGCCGCAGGACATGCAGAATCCCGGCGGCGTAGTGCTGCTGCACGGCGTGCATCATCTGGGAATTGAAGACCCTCGAATGTGGGCCCTGGCGCGAGCGCTGGCTGGCGCCGGAGTGCTGGTGATGACCCCGGAGTTGCAGGACTTGGCCGACTATCGCGTGACTACCAGAACCATCGATGTGATCGGCGATTCGGCTGTGGCGCTGAGCACGCGCATGCGGCGCAGAGTGGGAGTGCTGGGACTCAGCTTTGCCGGCGGCCTTGCGCTGCTCGCGGCAAATCGCAAAGAGTTTGGTGACAGTATCGGCTTTGTGGTCGCCATTGGGGCCCACGATGACATGGGCCGGGTGGCACGTTTTTTTGCCGCCAACGTAATTACCAAGCCTGACGGAACCGAAACGCCGTTTCAGGCGCATGAGTATGGCGCTCTGGTACTGGCGTACTCGCACCTGGAGGACTTCTTTTCGGTCGCAGATGTTCCCATCGCGCGCGAAGCACTGCGGCAGTGGCTGTGGGAGCAACCAGACGCCATGAAGACCGCTGCGGCTCTGAGTCCGGCAGGAAAGAAAGAGTTGGACCTGCTTTTGCATCATCGCGACCAACTGCGTGAGCCCTTGCTGAGAGAGATCACGCTGCACAAAGACGAAATGGACGCGGTTTCACCGCATGGGCATCTGGCACAGGTGCACACAGAAGTTTTCTTGCTGCACGGCGCGGGAGACACAATCATTCCTTCGTCGGAGACGCTATGGCTGGCGAAAGATGTGCCTGTGGCTGAACTGAAGGCCTCGCTGGTGAGCCCGGCGCTGGTCCACGTTGATATGGGAGATAAGGTAACGTGGCAGCAACAATGGCAACTGGTGGACTTCCTGGCGCAAGTGCTGGACGCGACGGAGAAGTTGCCGGCTCTGCATTAAGAAGTAAACGAATGGGTACTGCCGGCCATGCTCAGGAACTGAGCGCCAATTTTGCCGATGTAACACGACGAAATAGCTCCTGTGCCTTTAGTCTGGCGCAGGATTCTTCAAAGCTAGTGTGTGGGCCCTGCCAGTGAAGGTCTTCAACATTATCAAAGACTGGCACGTCCATCCGCAGCGTTGCCAGAGTGCGAAATAGCAATGCATCGTCCCAGGCGCCGAACAGCGATTCGGACAACGCGCGCGCCTTTTTGATCGAGGGATGCCACGAATGCCAATCCTTCGGAATATCTTCCAGGTGCGGATATTGAGATAAGACCAGAGTCGCACCTTTCAAACCCCATCCTGCCACGCCGGGGAAGCCATCGGCGCTATCGCCGACGACAGCCAGGTAGTCCGGAATCGATTGCGGCCTGACGCCGAATTTTTCTATGACACCTGCTTCATCGCGGAGGATATCCCGCCGGCGATCGAGCTGGACTACTCGATTGCCTGCTACACACTGGCTGAGATCTTTGTCCGGCGTACAGATCAAAACTTGCCCAACCCGTTCATCGTTGGCTGCTTTTGCGGCGGCCGAGGCCAGCGCATCATCCGCCTCAAAATAAACTTCCGGCCACACCGTCACGCCCATGGATTCCAGCGCTTCTTCAAGAATCGGAAACTGCGAAAGCAGTTCCGGGGGGACACCTTCACTGGTTTTGTAGCCAGGGTACAAGTCGTTGCGAAAAGACTCCACGACGTGGTCGGTGGCGACGCCAAGATGAGTAGCGCCCTTTTCGATCATCGACAAAACCGATGTCAGCACGCCGCGAACCGCGCCGATTTCCTGGCCGCTCGCGTCTTTTGCCGAGGGCACGGCGAAAAAGTGCCGGAACAGTTCATAGGTCCCGTCGATCAGATAAACATCCATCTAGCAGCGATGTTATACGAAGAGTCGTGCTTTGGCCGGAAGCCTATTTTGCTCAGCCTCATTTACCATGGATACTGAGACCTCGAACTTCTTCTATGGTGAGCCTTAACGACATCCAAAATGCCCGTTCCCTGCTCCACAACGTCGCAGTGCGGACGCCGCTGGTTCTGTGCAAGCTGCCTGACGAGCGACAGATTTTCATTAAGCCGGAGAACCTTCAGCCCATTGGCTCTTTCAAGCTGCGCGGTGCTTACAACAAGATTGCTTCGCTCACGGCGGAAGAGCGCAAGCGGGGAGTGGTGGCGCACTCCAGCGGCAATCATGCGCAGGGTGTGGCATTTGCCGCGCGAGCTCTGGGCGTTAAGGCCACCATCGTAATGCCGTCAACTGCGCCCAAGGTGAAGCTGGACGCGACGCGCGCGCTGGGGGCAGAGGTAGTTTTGGTTGGCCCAGCCAGCGAAGACCGCATCAAGAAAGCAGACGAGCTCGAAAAGGAACGCGGGCTGATTCCCGTGCCGCCATATAACGACGAAAAAATCATCGCCGGCCAGGGCACCATCGGGCTAGAGATTCTGGAGGACATGGCAGAGGTTGAGCTGGTGCTGGTCCCGATTGGCGGTGGTGGGCTGATCAGCGGTATTGCCACGGCGATTAAGGAATCGAATCCCAAAGCGAAGGTGATAGGGGTGGAACCTGAATTTGCCGCCGACGCGCAGGCGAGCTTCCGGTCAGGAAAGATACAATCCATCTCTGGCGAAAGCGCGGCGCGCACCGCCGCTGACGGACTGCGCTCGCAGAGCATTGGCGAGATCAACTATGAACACATCCGCAAATATGTGGATGGTATTGTCACGGTTACCGAAGATGAAATTCGGCGGGCGATGCGGCGGTTGTTGTTTTCCGCGCGCCTCCTGTCAGAGCCGAGCGGCGCCGTCACCACAGCCGCAGCCATGTTCCACGCCGAGGAGTTACCTGCGGCAACCAGGACCGTGGCTGTACTGACCGGAGGCAATATCGAGCCGCAGCTTTTTTCTGACATGATTCTGCAAACCGTGTAAGGTAAACCATGGTGAAGCTCATCAAAATGATTGGTCTTCCACTCGTGCTGGCTCTTGCCGGCATTGGCTGTTTTTCCGCGATCGCGCTTG
>Ga0209488_10004967_pt1 | contig 10290 bp, 8 predicted proteins | sample Rivendell_Oct201_8_FD_188349 | JGI IMG/M metagenome (GOLD analysis project Ga0209488, IMG submission 188349) | Vadose zone soil microbial communities from the Eel River Critical Zone Observatory, Northern California, USA -... | ecosystem: Environmental > Terrestrial > Soil > Vadose zone >... | reverse complement strand
GCGCAGCAACTGGGTTCGCGGGTACGCCCGTCGTCGGCACCGGGCGATTTGGGGCGGAGCGACTTGTGCCCATCGAGAACGCGCGGCGTATCAAGGTGCACTTCAATGCGGACAGGAGCGAGCAACTTCCCTGGACGTTCACGCCTCAGCAGAAGTACGTCACGGTGTTGCCGGGCGAGACCAGTCTCGCGTTTTACAAGGCGAAGAATAACGCGAATCACGACCTGATTGGTATTGCGACGTACAACGTTACCCCAGATCGAGTGAGTATATTCCGTGAGTCAAGTATGGGAGAACGGTAACAGACGCATTGTCGTAGATCGCCCCGTACTTTGCCAAGGTGGAATGTTTCTGCTTCGAGGAGCAGAAACTGTTGGCTGGGGAAGAGGTTGACATGCCTTTACTATTCTTCATCGACAAAGACGTGCTCGAGGACCCTGCATGTCGGAATCTGGATGACGTTGTCCTATCATACACGTTTTTCAAGTGGGTTCTTATTTCTCCTGGCCTGGGTTGTCATGACTGCAGATGTGCTCACATTGAGGGCGTTCAGGGCGAGGCGCAATGCACAGGGCCAATTGGAACCTGATGCACCGGAGGATATTGTACAAGCATCGCAAGGCTGGTCGGACGTAAAATTTGTTTCGAAAACACAGGCCTAGACCGACATCAGACTTTCGTCCTAGCTGTTCAACGCAGCGTGGTGTATTGTAAATACCTGCGTACTTCGTGTGACTTGCAAACCCTCATTTACGCGTTCCCCACTCCTGGCATGATATGGTTCCCGTTACCTCGGATGATACAGGTTGTCCATGGCACTCCTGGCGTTGATGGGCCAGCAAAAGGTTTACTTCCCACTCGCAACTACAAGACGCGTTAGAGCAGAAACCTTGACTTTCGGCTTGCCATCGCATCGGCCCTCACACGCCGGAATCGAGCACTCTCCGTCTCCAGAAAAGATAATTTAGGAACTCGTGAAGTGCGAAATCGTTGTCATTGAAGAAACGCCAATAGGGAAATTCTTGCGCAAGTTGACGACGTTCAGGTGAGCAAAGGCCCTGTCAGACCGGATGGCTGTGCAGCAATACACTATGGAGCGGTGTCAAGAACCCGTATACTGCGGACCTTGCGCATCTCACGGACTTCTAGCCAGAAATTCAGGTGGTAAAAGAGCCCCTCAAGATAGCGAGCATCACACTCAAACTTTGGCAGAAGGAGATATCACAGCGTTTTTTCGCAGTCCATGGGCGCCAATCGGCCCTGCACGCCTCTTAAACTTAATCAACTAAAGATATCATCTATTGGGTAGGATGTGTATGCCATTCCAGGTTAACCGGTACACATTTGTTGGGGTTGGTGGGGTTGTAACACCTCACTGCGCACGCGTCCCTATCCGTTCAAAGGTAGAAACAAATTCCCAAGGATAATTCCCAGAGTTGATGCGATTGAGAATTCCACTGGCCAATCGTTGATGAGCAGAGCTGATTCAGCAACTCCAGCTAATGCCGTACCATACCACAGATACTCCATGCTATCATGTCCGGGATTTGATGAATCAGTAACTGTGTCAGGCAATTGGAGCCTGAGTATCAAACCATAATTCCTGACTGATGCCGGGCAGACTGAGCCGGGGTTCTTGACCAAGGGACGATTTATGTCCTCGGTTCTTGAACGAATGACGGCATGAAAATAGAATTGGTAGCGATGCCACTCAATTTACCTGGCCCACCCATTAAATACTCATCCGGCTGTAACATCAGGGTTTTTGAGTATTGTTGATCGTCTCGTCACGGTGGCGCCGGTCCTCCGATTGCCGTACAAAATCGTGCATGCCGGCGTTGAGCCGACATGTTATTGGGTGGCAAAAAATAAAAATTGCTTTGCTCCATCTATCGGGATGAACACGGTAACACCGTACAACTTGAAAGCGCATGTACCCGTACGCTTTCCGATTTGACGGCGCATTCAAATTTTTATACCGCACTACAACCTCGATGCTTGGAGTTGTTTCAGCCTTGCACTTTCAGAACAAGTTGAGATTCCGCATCAAATGCGGAACAACTGTTACGAATTTTGCATGACATGAACTCGAGTGTACACAGCACAGCCCTAAACGGTTTGGCTCCGGATTTCTGGCGGACACTGAAAGGAGAACATCGTTCCCACGAGTGAAGCGACAGGGTGAAGACAACGTGGTGCATGGTGCGGTGCAGCGATGCTGGTTCTACTGTAACTTTATATTCTGCTTGGTTCGTCCATCGAACGTCCATTTTATCTCTATCCGTCTCAGATGGCCACAGCAGGAAGCTCAACTTCGCCACAATGGGACAGCAGAAATAACGGATTCGTTCCTCCTTCTCAACTTAATCGCTTACGCAAATCCTCTCCGCTTGCTCGCGAATTCGGCTCCTCCGACCGTCCGCTCTCAATGGCTACAAATTCGCTTCACTCACAGGCCTCACCTACGCTTCGGCCACCGGTCCCAACAAGTAGCAATCATGCCCGTTCTAGTTCATTCTTCGCCTTTCTCAAGTCTAATGATAACCCCCCTTCCACCATGCCCCCTCGCACAGCTGAATCTGTTCTGCAACGACAAATTACCGCGGATGAACACGGTCGTGTCTCACTTGAAAAGCGTCAGTCTCCTCAGGTTTCCTCTCCGGCACTGGACCGCACCCCCTCACTTCCCACCCTGGGGCAAACCCCTTCTACTCAATTACACGCCGAAATTCGTTCCGTGGTTAACTTAACTCATGCCCACGCACACAAGGTCTACATGTCTGGTCCTCTGGTCCGAAGGGTCGAGCGTTTACCAGACGGCAACCGCCCCCTCAAAGACGATGGATGGCGAGAGGTTTGGGCTCAGCTGGGTGGCACAACCCTCAGCATCTGGGACATGAAGGAAGTAGATGAGGCGAGAAAAGAGGGGAAGGAGGTGCCGCCGACCTATATTAACGTCACGGATGCTGTGAGTCTTCTTCTTACCACACCGCCCACCATTATCTGATTATGGTACTAGTTCATACAAGTTCTTGGTGCCGTCACGATTCCAGCATCAGGGGGGACACCAGCCCAGAAATACAATAACGTTGTCACACTCAACACGGCTGGGTCCAACCTTATCCTTTTCTCTTGTCCGAACGCGGCCTCTCTGATATCTTGGGCTACAGCCTTCCGACTAGCTGCCTGGGAGAAAGCACGCCTCGAGGAGATCTACACTGCTCACCTTATCCGTATCACCCTGAATGATGGTTTGTCTTGAATTCCAATTCGTCGCTTCCACCTTTTTTTATTTTCCGTGCAGGACGCAATGCCCCTTCAGCACTCACACGAGGCCGTAGAGAGGGCTGGGTTCGCATCCGTATCGCTGGCCAAACAGATTGGAAACACCTTTGGATGACTGTGGTAGCCGGCCCGTCCCAGGAAACCCCTGGTGGCCCACCGCGGCCCGGGACTCCCCCTTCGCCCCAACACAGAAGGCGTATATCCTCCCTTTTCGGGCGGGATAATAGTCAATCCCAACTATCCCCGACAGGGCCTCTCGTTTCCTTTTACCTCTCCATGAAACCCAAGGACCGGAAGAAACCATTTCTCAGTCTGCGGGATGTTACCCAAGCCTTTGCCGTCTACCCTGAGCGCCCGGAGCTCATCAACAAGAGTACATTGATGAAAATCGAGGGTGCGATTGGGGATGAAGAAGTAGCAGGGGCTATGCGCAAACGAGAGGGCTGGATCCTTGTCATGCCCGAGCTCGAAGTCGGAGTTCCCCAGGCTAACGAAACAATCCGATGGCTTTCTGGTAAGGTAATCACACTCCATCATGGCTGCAGCTCATGTTGGTAACTACAGCATTTCACGATGCATTCTCCCTATATGGGCGACCTCGTGCCTACTCCTGGGATCCTCGCGATCAAGCATCGATGATGTATGCCTACCCTGTTGGCCCCGCTCGAGATGTGAGTTCCGGTTCCTCCCGTCTACCGATGTATTGACATTGTTCAGTCACTTTTCTTGGAACGTGAATCATCGGAGACGTTAGACCCCCGGGAATATCGCACCTCCGCTGTGCGATCCCGTCTTCTGGACCTCCTCTCTCTTCGTCTTCAGGTCCCCTCGCAAAGCGCAGCCTCCAAATCGCAAAGTTCCCATTTGTCCACAATCACTTCCATGCCTTCCACAGAAGGATCGGGCAGGGGCGCACCACAGGACGGGTCTCTTCCTCTTCCACAGGTTCCACCTCTTAACATCGGTTTGCCCGGATCAGAGGCGGCAATACGCCGCGCACTCACACCCATTGTCGAGGGTAGTATCTCTGAAAGGGATCCGAGCCGACCGCTCGTTAATGGAGTGACCACTCCCGGTCTCGGTCTGGTTAATGTTCCTTCCACCACAAATGATGTCTCTGGCCCTCCTCCCAACGAGGAACAACGTGATGAGCCCACTTCAGCTCCGATCTCCCCTCCCAGCGCGTACACCCCTACCGAAGCGACCTCCGCTTCCGTCTCGCCCCCACATAAGCGGAGTGAAGAATCATTGAGAAAGGCTAGCACGGCGAAGCAGAGCCCAGCAAATGGAGTATCTCTTACAGACGATGGCCCCAGCAAACGGCCGTCCGTTGACGGCAACCGAACCAATGATGTTGACCGAGTCCCATCCCCCACCTCAGCGCGATCATTGCACAGCTCTGCTGTTTCTCCCCCATCTCTGTCACCAACCAATTCTTCTAACCCGCCGGCTTCCGTTTCTCCCATCCAGGCGCCACCCCGCACGCCGTCACCCAAATTCTCGATCCTAACGTCGCCACATTCGATGGTGGACACGCCATCACGCCCGAATCAGTCGTTTTCCGAGCTTGGCGCAGGATTAAGCCCCCAATCACCGGTGACACCTGGCCTTCAAGCGGTACCTTTAGAACCATCCAAGTTGAGCCAAGATTCCATTCAAACAAGCACGGATTCGTCCCCTGATGGGATGGATGGCATTTATGACGAGGCGGGCGCACTGTATTACATTCAGCAGTTAGAGCCAGGTTCCCTCGACGATGCGCATCCGCAGCCGATGCCAGAAGGAGACGACGAGGATTTAAATTTCAGGCGTGAAGTTATACAAATTATGCAACCCACTGTTGCCCCACTTCGTCCAAAGACAACATCACCTCATCCGCCTCCGCCTCCAAGTCCGGGTCGCTCCTTACCTTCCATTGACACATCGCACCGGAAACCGCCGATTCAGCCACTTCCACGAACTCCCACGCTTGATTACGGTCCGGATCGTCGTCCCGCTGGTGCTCGCGCAGCTCCTGTCAGCAACCGCCAGGACACTGTGACTTCATCATCATCTCACCTGTCACGTAACTTCAGCATGCCAACCAGTGGAATTACTCAATATGCAAGTACTTCTCAATCGGGGGATTTAGGTGAAGATGCCCTTGCAGCGCTAACATTCGTCGAGCGACACGAAGACGATGTCCCAGTTGTGCCAGCACCACCACCTGTTGCTTCACCGCCCACTCACATACCACAGGAGACTCCGGCGATTATCGAGCCCGACATACGCCCACAAACCCCTGACAGTGAAAATGCTTCGGTGTACAAGTCGTCTTTCGCCCCAAGCAAAAACGCAATGCAACGCAAAGCGAGGAGCGAAGCTCAACAAGCCGCTCACGAAGCCGCAACTCACCGCCCAGGTCACGGAAAGGGAAAAGCAAAGGACAAGGGAAAAGCTGTCGGAACGTGGGACGACAGCAGCGAAGAGGAAGAAGAGGAGGAGGAGGAAGATGATGAGGACGTGGATTCGGACGGAGAACCCGTTGCTCCTCGCGATGATCGGTCGGTATCCAACTACGCAGCATCAATCAACCAACGTTCGCGGTTTTCCTCGCCACGTGGCCCGTCTCCACTTGCCAGTGGCGGTGATGTGTCCACTGCACAACCACCACCCGCCCGCCCACCCAGGAACTTGCCGCCTGTCCCGATTCCTCGCGGACAAGGTATATCACTTTCGTTGTCAATTTTCGGTACCCTGGTTCTGACTATACTCGTACAGTCCATGACGGAGACGCTGCCGGACCTCGTCGTCTCGAGCCGTTCGAAGGAGCAGGAGGAAGGAGGTCCTATTACGAAGACAGTGTCTCCCATGGGGGCGCTGCTCCTCAGGGACCGATTCCCACTCACGCCCCCGCACCCGTCGCCCCTCGTCACATGTGGAGTCAAGTCCTCGACCCTGGTCATACCCCCGGCGCTGTTCCAGAAAACAGCAATACTCGCGACACATTCATTCAGTTGGAGTCTCCGGCACAAACCATGACAAAGGCGTTCACTCCTCATGGATTACTCTCTGCTGGTCTTCAAGACAAAGAAGATCGTTCGGCAAAGAGACAGGAGGAACTCGCGAGAGAGACAGGGGCCTCCCTTATCAATGTACCAAGCAAACCACCTCCGCCTCAGACCGGTCTCCTCGGTGCCATCACCGCCCACGAACGTGATCGCAAGCGGGAAGGAGGTGTCGGGGCGGCACTTACCGAGCGCGAGCGCGAAAAACGCATGGCCGAGGAGCGACAGCGCAAGCTTGACGAACTTCAACGTCAACAGCTAGAGCAGATGCAGCAAGGAGGTTCGTTGTACGGCCAACCGCTCCCCGGATACAACCCGATGATGAACCCGATGATGATGGGGATGAACCCGATGATGACCGGTTTCATGGGTTATCCAGGAATGATGCCCGGCTTTGGGAACCCCCAGCACATGTTCGCAGCGCAGCAGGCGGCCCAGGCCTATCAACAAGCGATGCTGTCGCTCTCGCAAGCGGGCTCACAGATTGGAGGTGAGGGCGGGACGCCAGCGCCGCTCAACCCAATGATGACTGGCAACGGAATGGTAGGCGTGTCACCAGCGCCGCTCAACCCAATGATGACTGGAATGGGGACCACGCCGTCACCAATTTCTCCGATGATGACTGGAGCGGGAATGGGTATGGGTTTCGATCCACGATTCTCGATGATGGGAATGCCGATGATGAATCCCATGGCAATGGGCATGGGCATGGGTAACCCGAGCATGATGGGGGCACCGATGGGCATGGGGATGCCGATGAGTCCCGGGCCAGGATTTGACCCACGCATGTCGCAGTTTGACCCGGGGCTCCAGGTTCCCAATTCTAACTTTGGCCAATCGGGACGACCGGCGAGTAATTTGGGAAGGGACCCATCACCCGCCCCCAGCGAGGGAGCTCGAAGATCGGCGAGCGCCAGTCCGAGGCCTCTCCAGTGATTGATTAATGATTAGTGGGACAGGAGAGGAATGGCCCCCCATCGGCTAAAATCATATTCTTCATGTCGATATACGCGCACACGGTATCATACTATGTCTTTCTTCTGGCATGGATTTTTCTTTTACTTCTCGTTTGGACTTTGGAAGCGGACTTGTTTGGTGAAGATCATCGGTATTTTAGTAGTCGTCCTGGGTTATTACGAAGCGTTGTTCATCTCATCCAGAGGGGATTAAGGAGACAACCGGAAGCCGGACCGAAATGGACGCGACGTGACTCCTCTTTTCATGCTATGGTGGGTGCGTTGAATGCATTTCTAACACTCGTGCTATCATGGGTGTCAAATCTCTGTGGGATTTGTTGACTCCGCTAGGTCGGCCAGTATTGTGCGGTTTCCCCTCTTGTCTGTCAGATGTGACAAAACTGAGGACACATGTACAAAAAGGCTGGAAACCATGGAGGGAAAGGCTCTTGCCATTGACTCCAGCATATGGATCTACCAGTTCCAGGCAACTATGCGTGACAAGGAGGGCAAGGCATTGGTCAACGCGCATGTTTTGGGTTTCATGCGCCGAATCTGCAAACTCCTCTTCTACGGGATCAAGCCCGTCTTCGTATTCGATGGAGGTGCCCCTGCGCTGAAGCGGAATACTATCGTACGTACTGAAGTGTGCGCGATGGCTGTTCTAATCTGCCCTTTGTCTCTCATAGGCCGAGCGCAAGAGGAAGAAGAGTGGCGCGGCACTCAGTCATGCTAAGGTCGCAGAGAGACTGCTCGCTGCCCAAATGAGGCGTGAAGTTCTTAGCCATGCACAGGCACAAAGGTGTGTCGTGGGCTCCCATGCGCCACTGACGGTCGGTCTCTCACGCACATTATGTACCTCTTAGATCTGAGAGGTCCAAGTCCCTGAAAGGGAAGGGCAAGGAACCGGCCGGGCCAGTCGTGATAGATGAAAATACGGTATACCTGGAAGATTTAATTGGTGACGCGCCCCCCAGGACGCCCAAAACGCCAAGAAATAGGAAAGAGGACGCGTCGGCGCCGGGCCCGTCCCCATTCTCCAAATCCAAGAACCGCTGGCACGACCACGACCCGTATCGACTGCCAGAGGTCAACCTGGAGAAGCGAGTCGCGGAGGCGACGCGGGCCGCCGTCCCCGATCCGCGACTGGCGACCGAGGAAGAGCTCCGGGCGTTCATCGAGGAGATGCGCCCGGAGGACTTTGACGTCACCTCGCCCGCTTTTCGGGAGCTTCCGACCGAGGTGCAGTACGAGATCGTGGGCGATCTTCGGCTCAAGTCCCGGCAGACGTCGTACAAGCGCCTGCAGAACATGCTCAAAAAGTCGCGTACGCCGCTCGACTTTTCAAAGGAGCAGATCAAGAACCTTCAGCAGCGGAACGCGCTCACGCAGCAGTTGCTGATCACGACCGATACCATCGGCCAGGCGCACGTCTCCATTCCAGTTCGGATCGCGAGTGAGCGGAATAGGGAGTACGTGCTCATGAAGAATATGGACGGTGACGGCGGATGGATTTTGGGCATTCGCGACGATGGGAGCAGGGAAAATCCTATCCAGATAGATCAGGGTGCAGCCTCTCCGAAAGGTGAAACTGAAGACAGCGACATGGACATGGAAGAGGTGGCAATGTTCGTTCGTTTCCCCAAAAACGGGCCTTCTCCCCTTCTACGTTTTGTTGTCTAAGTGCGATTTATTGCAGACCTGGACAGCCCTTACCCGACCCAGATCTACACGAGTTCCAGAGGCATATGGCCTTGGCCGGTATCGGCAAACGTAGAACGCCGAAGAGTCACTCGACGCTGCGCACGACAAGGTCCCCAAAGATGAAGCGGAACAGTCAGCCATTATTTGTTCCTGACAGTGATGAAGATCTCCCACCGTTACCGGCTGCGGATGACGACGATGACGCTGTCATGCAACTAGCTTTACAGGAATCCCTGGAGTCCCAGGAGAATACTGTCCTGCAGCGCGCTCTTGAAGTCTCTCGTAACGAGTTTCAAGAACGACTGGCTATGGAAGCTCCCTCTACGGCAGGGACCAGTCTCGACGTCTCAGAAATTTTGACTAGCGAGGCATCCGACGGTGACGAACTGAACGTCCCGGGCCGCCTTGAGACTGCGTTGGCGATTGCAAACGCAGGGCCGACGCCCAAGTCTATCTCGATGGCTCGGAGGTCTTCATCCTCGTTCCGGGAGGCGTCTGTGTTTCCCGCCCCTAAGCTGTTGATTGACCGCCCATCTCCATCGCCAGATCCAAGCGAGGATGCGTCACTTGAATATCTCGACGAGATCATAGACGAAACCTCACCGGCTGTTCTTCCGATTGTTGGCCCTCACGCAACTCCCAAGACTGCGCACGTCTTCCCGGAGAGCACGCCTTTCCCAACCAAAGCAGATGGATCTCCTCAGGTGGATTCAGTGGAGGAGCAAGTGGGAGATGTCAGCGACTCGGACGAGGACATGGAACTTGTTCCCGTCTCAATACCAGGGAACCAGCTATTGGCACCTATGTCTATCCTTGAAACCCCGAAACCGAAGGATGTAGTTTCTACCCCTAGAAGCGCAACAAAAGTCCACTTTGATAATATACCGACTGCGACAAAAGCACGGTCGCCGGAATCGGATGTCCAGCACCCTGGTCGTAAGGCTGTCCTCACGCCTGGACCTGAACAGTCTGAAGAGGAACATGTAATAAGTGACTGGTCTCGCTCCCCGTCTCCCGTTGCAGATGCGCTCCTCGCCACGGAGACCCCAGCATCGAAAGCATCAGTCGTCGAAGACTCTTGGGACGCCGCACAAGAGATGGACCTACATGCAGAGGAAGGCGAATTTGCCCGATTTTTATCTCAAGTTAAAGGGAAGGATCTCGACGATGTCCGTCGTGAGATCGACGAGGAGATCAAGACGTTGAACCAGCAGAAGAAAGCGGCCATGCGCGATTCTGAGGATATCACTCAACAGATGATCGCCCAAATCATGGTTAGATCTCCTTATGACGCGTGT
>Ga0209488_10004966_pt1 | contig 10292 bp, 12 predicted proteins | sample Rivendell_Oct201_8_FD_188349 | JGI IMG/M metagenome (GOLD analysis project Ga0209488, IMG submission 188349) | Vadose zone soil microbial communities from the Eel River Critical Zone Observatory, Northern California, USA -... | ecosystem: Environmental > Terrestrial > Soil > Vadose zone >... | reverse complement strand
AGCGCGTACCAGCGTCCGCTCGTGGTGCGCGCGCTGTATGAAGCGGCGACGGCGCTCGAGCGCATCGATCGCTTCGATCGGCGCAAGGCGCAGATGCCGCCGAAGACGGGCGAGCCCTGGACCGAGGAGGAGGACCGCAAGCTGCTCGCGGCCTTCGACGCCGGACGCGCGCTGCAGGAGCTCGGCGCGGCGCACCAGCGCACCATGGGAGCGGTCAGGGCGCGGCTCCTGAAGTACGGCAGGATCAACGCCTAGCGCAGGCGTCAAAGCATGGCAGGGCGGGGTTTCCCGGGGCGGCCGGCCGGCGTCCCCGGGGTTTTTACCCCGCGTGCAGTAGAATTCTCGTAATGAAATCAAACGAGATTCGCGCGAGCTTCCTGGAATATTTCCGCTCCAAGGGCCACACGATCGTGCCCTCGAGCTCGCTCGTGCCGGCACAGGACCCGACGCTGCTGTTCGTCAACTCGGGGATGGTGCAGTTCAAGGACGTGTTCACCGGCAAAGAGAAGCGCCCCTACTCGCGCGCCACGAGCTCGCAGCGCTCGCTGCGCGCCGGCGGCAAGCACAACGACCTCGAGAACGTCGGCTACACGGCGCGGCATCACACGTTCTTCGAGATGCTCGGCAACTTCTCGTTCGGCGACTACTTCAAGAAGGACGCGATCCAGTTCGCCTGGGAGCTGCTCACCAAGGTGTACAAGCTCGCGCCCGAGAAGCTCTGGACCACGGTCTACCACACCGACGACGAGGCCTACGACATCTGGACCAAGGTGATCGGCGTGCCGCCGGAGCGCTGCGTGCGCATCGGCGACAAGGGCCAGAAATACCAGTCCGACAACTTCTGGCAGATGGCCGATACCGGCCCCTGCGGTCCGTGCAGCGAGATCTTCTACGACCACGGCCCCGGCGTCGCGGGCGGGCCGCCGGGCTCGCCGGATGCCGATGGCGACCGCTACATCGAGATCTGGAACCTGGTCTTCATGCAGTTCGACAGGCAGAAAAGCGGGGACTCGTTCACCATGCACCCGCTGCCGCGCCCCTCGGTCGATACCGGCATGGGCCTCGAGCGCATCGCCGCGGTGCTGCAGGGCAAGCACTCCAACTACGAGATCGATCTGTTCCAGGATCTCATCAAGGCGGCGGCCAGGGAAACGCACACGAAGGCGCTGAAGAACCCTTCGCTGAACGTCATTGCCGACCACATCCGCGCTTGCTCGTTCCTCATCGTGGATGGCGTGATTCCCGGTAACGAGGGGCGCGGCTACGTGTTGAGACGGATTGTCAGGCGCGCCATTCGACACGGCTACAAGCTCGGGCAGAAGCAGCCCTTCTTCCACCGCCTGGTGGAGGACCTCGACAAGGCGATGGGCGACGCGTATCCGGAATTGCGCGCCGCGAAAGGCAAGGTCGCCGACATGCTGAAGCAGGAAGAAGAGCGCTTTGCCGAGACGCTGGAGAACGGCATGGGGGTGCTCGAGACCGCGCTCGCTTCGGGGGAGAAGCTCCTCGACGGCGACACGGTGTTCCGGCTCTACGACACCTTCGGCTTCCCGGTCGACCTCACGGCCGACATCTGCCGCGAGCGCGGCGTGATGATCGACATGGCGGGCTTCGAGGCCGCGATGGACCAGCAGCGCGAGCGTGCGCGCGCCGCGTCGAAGTTCTCCATGGCCGCCGGCCTGGACTACTCGGGCGGCAAGACCGAGTTCCACGGCTACGAGGCGCTTTCGCTGCCCGGGAAGGTGGTGGCGCTGTACAGGGAAGGCGCGCAGGTGCGCGAGATCAAGGCGGGCGACGCGGGGGTCGTGGTGCTCGACCGCACGCCCTTCTACGCCGAATCCGGCGGCCAGGTGGGCGACCGCGGCGAGATCGTCGGCGCCGCGGGCACGTTCATCGTGGCGGACACGCAGAAGATCCAGTCCGAGGTCTTCGGCCACAACGGCACGCTCAAGACCGGCACCCTGAAGGTGGGCGACAAGGTCGAGGCGCGCGTGGACGTGGAGCTGCGCCGCCGCACGATGCGCAACCACTCGGTCACGCACCTGATGCACAAGGCCCTGCGCGAGGTGCTGGGCTCGCACGTCCAGCAGAAGGGCTCGCTCGTCGATGCGGACAAGACCCGCTTCGACTTCGCCCAGGACAAGCCCCTGAGCGAGGAGCAGATCCGCCAGGTCGAGCAGCGGGTGAACAGCGAGATCATGCAGAACACGCCGACGCGCGCCCAGGTCATGCCCATCGAGGAGGCGAAGAAGTCGGGGGCCATGATGCTGTTCGGCGAGAAATACGGCGACGAGGTGCGCGTGCTCGACATCGGCTCGTCGCGCGAATTCTGCGGCGGCACGCACGTGGAGCGCACCGGCGACATCGGGGTATTCAAGATCTACTCCGAGGGCGGCGTGGCGGCCGGCATCCGCCGCGTGGAGGCGACCACCGGCGCAAGCGCCCTCGCGCTGATCAACCGCCAGCTGCAGGAGTTCCGCGAAGTCGCGCGGCAGCTGCGGGCGCAGCCGGGCGGCGGAATGGTCGAGAAGGCGGTGAACAGCCTTCTCGACGAGAAGAAGTCGCTGGAAAAGGAGCTGGCGCGGCTGAAGTCGAAGATCGCTTCGAGCCAGGGCTCGGACCTGAGCGCCCAGGCCATCGACGTGAAGGGCTCCAAGGTGCTTGCCGCGACGCTCGAAGGCGCCGACTCGAAGACGCTGCGCGAGACCATGGACCAGCTGAAGGACAAGCTCAAGTCCGCCGCCATCGTCCTCGGCGCGGTCAACGACGGCAAGGTATCTCTGATCGCCGGCGTGACCTCCGACCTGACTGCCAGGGTGAAGGCCGGCGAGCTGGTGAACTACGTGGCGCAGCAGGTCGGCGGCAAGGGCGGCGGGCGGCCCGACATGGCGCAGGCGGGCGGCACGGACGGCTCGAAGCTGCCTGCGGCGCTCAAATCAGTCGGAGCCTGGGTCGAGCAACGCCTCTAAAGGAAATTCCGTGAGAAAGACCATTGTGGCAGCGGCAATCCTTGCTCCGGCGCTGGCGATGGCCCATCACGGCTGGAGCGAGTACGACTCGACCCGGACCCTGAAGCTGACTGGAAAAATCCTCGAGTCCGGCTACGAGCATCCGCACGGCTTCGTGCGGCTGGAGACCCCCGGCAAGACCTGGATGGTGGTGCTCGCGCCGCCTTCGCGCATGGAGTTCCGCGGCCTCGGGAAGGAGCTCCTCGATCCGGGCGGCAGCGCCACGGTCGAGGGCTACCAGAATCGCGGCAAGCCCGAGGAAATGCGGGCCGAGCGCATCACCGTTGCGGGAAAAACCGTAGAGCTGCGATGACTCCCGTGGGCGCGGTCGAGGGCTCGGCCCTCGGCCAGGCGATGCGCCAATGGCTGTACCTGTATCCGGCTGTCGAGGTGATCCACATCGTCGGCATCGCCCTGCTTTTCGGCTCGATAGCGGTGCTCGACCTGCGGTTGCTGGGCCTTTCAAGAAGCATCCCGGTGAAGCGGCTCGCCGGCCACACGCTTCCCTGGACGGCCGCGGCATTCGTGCTGATCGTGCCCAGCGGCCTGGCGATGTTCAGCGCGCACGCCTCCGAATTCATCGCCAGCCCGGTGTTCGCGCTCAAGATGTGCCTGATCCTTGGAGCGGCCGTGAACGCCGCGATCTTCCATGCGGGCGTGTTCCGCAGCGCCGCGGGCTGGGATGTGAGCGTCGTGCCGCCGCTTGCGGCGCGCGCCGCGGCGGCGGCTTCGCTGCTGGTCTGGATTTCGGTGATCGCCTGCGGACGCTTGCTGGCCTACTTTTAGAAGCCGATCCTCGACTTCTTCGCGCGCGCGTCGTAGATGTCGTCCACGCCGACTTCGCTGCGGCCCGCGATCTTCGCGTTGCCGAACGCCGCCTGGATGGCCCGGCGCATCTCGCGCGGCGGCAGCGATGCGAGCCGCTCCAGCGCCGAGGCGGAAAGGACTTCGGGGAACTGGCGGCCCCAATCGTGCGCGCCGCGGATCTCGCCATAGATCGATGCGGCGATGCGCGCCGATCCCTGGTTGTCCGGCGCGTCGATCTCGTAGACCGCGAGCCGGCTGAGCAGCGGCTCGGGAATTCGCGCGGCGTCGTTCGCCGTCGCGAGCCATACCGCGCCGGAGGCATCGATCGGAACTTCGGCGAACTCGTCGACGAAGCGCGTGGCGGTTTCGCTCTCGAGCAGCTCGTACAGCGCGCCGAGAGGATCGTACTGGCCGTCGCTGCTCGTCTTGTCCATCTCGTCGACCACGATCACCGGATTGGCGTAGTCGCCGTTGAGAAAGGTGTCGAAGATCTTTCCCGGCTTGGCGTTCTTCCATTGCGAGGAGGCCCCGGAGAGGACCCACCCGGCGGTGAGCGAGCTCATCGGCACGAAGCCGAAGCCGGTGCCGAGGAGCTGCGCGAGGCGGCGCGCGAAATGCGTCTTGCCGATGCCCGGCGCGCCGAGCAGCAGCATCGGCGGCAGCTCCACCGAGTCGTTGCTGTCGATGCACAGTGCGAGCTGCTTGCGGATATCCTCGAGCACCCTGGTGAAATTCGGCAGCTCGTCGAAGAGGGCATCCATCTCGGGCAGCGCGGAGGGCTTCACGGTGAAGCGCTGGCCGCCCAGGCGCAGCATCTTCTCGTAGAGCGCGCGCAGCGCCTCGTTGGCGGTCGAGGAAAGCTCGTGCAGGGCTTTCTCGACGGTGGGGACGTCGTAGACGTCCTTGAAGCCTGCGATCGGAATGGCTGACATTATCGCCTACCTTCCTTTTTATTCGCCGCTGCCGCAACCCCGCTGCCAAAAACTAACATGATGCTTCCTGCCTAGCAAACGCCGCGCCATGCGCGGCTGGCAATCGGCGCTTGCGAGTGCCAATCCTGTAAAGTAGTCCGACATGACTACGACAACGCGCAAGCTGCCGCAGGGGATGACCACCGAGCATTTCAAGAAGTTCGGCGCCGGCCACCTGCCCGGCCTCGTCGGTGTGGAAATAGTCTCGGTGACGGACGCCGGCGTGGAGAGCCGGCTCGCCGTACGCAGGGAAGTCATGGCGCCGAACGGCTTCCTGCATGCGGCGACGGTGATCGCGCTCGCCGACACGAGCTGTGGCTACGGCTGCGTTGCGCTGCTGCCCGAAGGCGCGAAGGGCTTTACCACGATCGAGCTCAAATCGAACTTCCTCGGCACCGCCCGCGAGGGGGCGATCTTCTGCCGCGCAACGCCGGTCCATGTCGGTCGGACTACGCAGGTCTGGGACGCGGTGGTCACAAATGAGGCGACCGGCGCGAAGATTGCGCTGTTCCGGTGCACCCAGATGGTTCTCTGGCCGAAGGCCTGATCAGTTGGCGAAGTCGTCCGAACTCGTCCAGGCCGAGCGCAGCGAACCGAGCTCGCCAAACTCATCGAGCTCATCCAGCGTCCACGCATCGACTGGAGCGTCCGCTTCGCCGACCTTCATGGCATCGTCTGCAGCGGCTGTGTCGAATCTGGTCGTCATCGTAGCCTCCGTCGAAAAGGTGGAATCGCTCTAGGGGGTGAGGGGCAGCGCCGCCGTCGGCCACGCCGACTCGACGCCCAGGGGCACGTCGCCGTAACGGTCCTGCGTGTCGCGCGACTGACCGGCGGGCACGTCCCCTTCTGGGTTCGTGCCGGACGCTGCATCCCGGGAAGAAAACGAAAAGTAGAGATCCATGGCGGGGCTAGATCGCTTCGGCTGCAATTTTCGAGCGGCGCGCGAGCTCTTCCCAGAGGCCCTCGGTACTCGCGGGCAGGATGAGGGCGGGATCGGCTTCGAGCACATACCAGAGGCCCTGCTTGATCTCGTCGCGCAGCTCGCCCGGCTTCCAGACCACCAGGCCCGCGAGGAAGCGCGTGCGCTCCGGATCGGCGGCGATGGCGCGGTCCACCGCCTGGCTGTTGAGGGCGGCGAAAACGCCCGGCATGAGCTGGATCGAGCCCTTGCCCGGGCCCTCGCCGCCCTGCACCAGGGCGAAGATGACTTCGGAATCGACCGGGCCGCCTACATAGATGGGGTTCACCACCTTCTGCGCCGGTCCGTCTTCCGGGAACACGCTGCCCAGCGTGACCGAAGTGGGGTGGTTGACGATGAAGCCGGCGTGCTGCTCGCCCCCGATCGAGGTGACGACGAGAATGGCCGAGCCGAAGATCGGGTCGGCGCGCAACTCGGGCTTAGCCACCAGGATGACCGTCCGCGAGAGGTCGGCCGCCTGGGCGAAGCCGGCGAGACAGGCCAGGAAAAAGGCGGCAACGATCGGCAGAACGTTTCGGCGGCTCATGGCTCGGTCCTCATGTCGGGCGGGATGCACGATTCGCACTCTGGGCGCTCTGTTCGGCGTTTGGATTTCGAAGCGGGCCGCGGGCGTTACAACCGAAACACGCCATTTGCCAAACCGCTCGCGCCTATGCTTCAATCGCCGGCATGCAACGCTGGTTCTTCGGCTTCTATTACTTCAGCCACTTCAGCCCCTGCCTGCTGGCGGACGGGACCGGCTAAGCTCAACCCCGAATCCGAGAAAAACCGCCAGCGCCGAGAAGCCTGGCGGTTTTTTTTTGGCCTCACCGAGATGACCCCATGACTACGCCCGCAGACAGCAGCCTCGACAGGACCTCGCTCACCGACGACGAGCGGATCGAGAACATCGTTCCGCTGCCTCCGCCGGAGAACCTGATCCGCTTCTTCCCGATCCAGGGCACCCCGGTCGAGTCGCTCATCGCGGCGACGCGCCGGAAGCTGCGCGAGATCCTGCACGGCCGCTCCGAGCGGCTGCTGGTCGTGATCGGGCCGTGCTCGATCCACGACCCTGCCGCGGCGCTTGCCTACGCAGAGCGGCTTTTTTCCCAACGAGAGAAGCATCAAGGCGAGCTTGAAATCCTGATGCGCGTGTATTTCGAGAAGCCGCGCACCACCGTCGGCTGGAAGGGGCTCATCAACGACCCGTACATGAACGGCAGCTTCCGCATCAACGAAGGCCTGCGCATCGCGCGCGACCTGCTGGTGCGCATCAACCAGGCGGGGGTGCCCGCCGGCTGCGAGTTCCTCGACGTGATCTCGCCCCAGTACATCGGCGACCTGGTGTCCTGGGGCGCGATCGGCGCGCGCACCACCGAGAGCCAGGTGCACCGCGAGCTCGCCTCGGGGTTGTCGGCCCCGGTCGGCTTCAAGAACGGCACCGACGGCAACGTCAAGATCGCGGTCGACGCGCTGCTCGCCGCCGGCCAGAAGCACCATTTCCTTTCGGTGCACAAGAGCGGGCAGGTCGCCATCGTCGAGACGCGCGGCAACGACGATTGCCACATCATCCTGCGCGGCGGGAAAGCGCCCAACTACGACGCCGCCTCGGTGCAGGCCGCCTGCGAGGAGCTGAACAAAGCGAAGCTGCCGGAGCGCCTGATGATCGACTGCTCGCACGCCAACGCTTCGAAGCAGTACCAGAAGCAGGTCGAGGTGGCGCGCGACGTGGCCGGGCAGATCGGCAGGGGCGAGCGCCGCATCCTGGGGCTGATGGTCGAGTCGCATCTGGTCGAGGGACGCCAGGAGCTCGGCGGGGGCAAGCCGCTCGTCTTCGGGCAGAGCATCACCGATGCATGCCTGGGCTGGGAAGCGTCGGTGGAGCTGCTCGAGACGCTCGCCGGGGCGGTGAAGCGCCGGCGGGCCCTCAAGTAGGCGGGGATTCGGCATAATGCTTTTACCCATGGCCGACCGACCCACGCAAACGCCGCCGCAGCTCGCGCACCTGGAGCGCCTGGGCGACGCGATCAAGTTCGCGACCCAGATCCATGCGCTGATCCCGAAGTGCGCGCTGCTGGAGAATTTCTCCGCGGGGGAAGTGCGCCTGCTGGCGCATTTCATGGAGGTCTACCGCGCCGAGGCGGGGGCCGAAGTGATCCGCGAGGGCGAGGGCGGCGATTTCATGCTGATGATCGTCCAGGGCAACGTCGAGGTGCGAAAGCGCGACCGCTGGAACACCCCGCAGCTGCTCGCCACGGTGGGTCCTGGAATGACGCTCGGCGAGATGTCGATGATCGACGGCGAGGCGCGCTTCGGCACCTGCATCGCGATCGAGACCACGCTGGTCGCGGTGCTCGACCGGGAAAACCTCGCGCGCATCATCGTCGAGCAGCCCATGCTCGGCGCCAAGATCCTGATGGAGCTGGTGCTCATTCTGTCCCAGCGCCTGCGCGCCACCAGCGAGCAGTTTCTCGGCGCGCTCGACGAGCCGCGAGACGTGGTCGTGGTGACCTAGCTGTAAGCTCACGCTTGTAATGGACGACTAGCAGGCCATGCACGCCACGCTTCCCCTGATGCGGCAATACGGCTTTCCGGCCCTGAGCCGCCGCCGCCTGGAAACCCTGCAGGTCAACCTGGGCTACAAGTGCAACCAGAGCTGCCTGCATTGCCACGTGAATGCGGGGCCGAGCCGCACCGAGCTCATGTCTCTGGAAACGGTGGCCGACGTTCTGACGTTCGCGGGCGTCTCGGCGCTCGAGAACCTCGACCTGACGGGCGGCGCGCCCGAGCTGAATCCCCACTTCCGGCACCTGGTGGGGCGGGCGCGCGAGCTCGGCGTGCACGTCATCGACCGCTGCAACCTGACCATCCTGTCGGAGCCGGGCGAGGAAGACCTGGCGCGCTTCCTGGCAGCGCAGCGCGTGGAAGTGACCGCTTCCATGCCTTGCTATACCGAGGAGCTGGTCGACCGCCAGCGCGGCAAAGGGGTCTACCAACGAAGCATCGAAGGCCTGAAGCAGCTCAACGCGCTCGGCTACGGCGCTCCCGGCAGTGGCCTGGTGCTGAACCTGGTCTACAACCCGCAGGGGCCCTCGCTGCCGCCGCCGCAGGAAACGCTCGAGGCGGACTACAAGCGCATCCTCGGCGAGGCGCACGGCATCGTGTTCAACCGGCTCTACACGCTCGCCAACATGCCGATCCAGCGCTTCGGCTCGACGCTCGTATCAAAGGGACAGTTCAACCAGTACATGGCCCTGCTGCGCCAGGCGCACCGCGACGAGAACCTCGAGGGCGTGATGTGCCGCACGCTGCTCTCCGTCGACTGGCAGGGCTATGTCTACGACTGCGACTTCAACCAGATGCTCGGCCTGCCGCTCGCGCTTTCGGGCAAGAAGAAGGCGCACCTGTCCGACCTCATCGGCCGCGACCTCTCCGGCAATCCGATCGCGGTGCGCGATCACTGCTACGGCTGCACCGCGGGGCAGGGCTCGTCGTGCGGCGGCGCGCTGAATGCATAAAGGCGAGCCGGGCGGAAGCAGCGGCGGCCCGGGCCGCGGCTGTCCGGTCTCGTATCGCTACGCTTCCTGCGCGCCGCTGAAAATTTCCCTGGAAGTCGACACGCTGTGGGTCGCCGGGGGGCTCTACGGCAACCCGCTCGCGCTCGAGCGGCTGCTCGAGCTCTACGAGCGCGAGCCGGGAAGCAAGGCGCTCGTCTTCAACGGCGACTTCCATTGGTTCGACGTCGATCCCGCCCAGTTCGCCGCGATACAGGGCTCGATCGGGCAATTCCCGGCGATCCGCGGCAACGTCGAGACGGAGCTCGCCGCGCCCGGCGAAGACGCCGGCTGCGGCTGCGGCTATCCGGAATGGGTCGACGATGAAACCGTCGCGCTCTCGAACCGCATCATCGAGAAGCTGCGCCGCACAGCGCAGGGGTTCCCGCGGGCGCTCGAGCGCCTCGCGGCCCTGCCGATGCGCCTCGTCGCCGCGGTCGGCGGGCGGCGGGTCGCCGTGCTGCACGGCGACGCGGATTCTCTCGCCGGCTGGGGCTTCTCGCAGGAAGCGCTGGCGAGCCCCGCCGGCGTCGAGGTGGCAATGCGCAGCTTCGATGCCTCGAATGTCGACGTGTTCGCGTCGAGCCATACCTGCCTGCCCGTGCTTCAGTCCCTGCCGCGCAACCGCGTCATCGCGAACAACGGCGCCGCCGGAATGCCCAACTTCGGCGGCACGCATTTCGGCCTCGCCACGCGCATCTCCGTCGCGCGCTCGAAGGATGCGCTCTACGGCACCGCGGCGGGAAGTCTTGCGGTGGAGGCAATCCCGCTGCGCTACGACGCGCCGGCGTGGGAAGCGCTGTTCCTCGCGCAATGGCCGAAGGGATCCGAGGCGCATCGTTCGTATTACCAGCGCATCGCGAGCGGACCGCGCTACAGCCTCGAGCGCGCGCTGCGCGCGTTCCCTGCAGGATCGCCCCGGCTCGCGGCGTGAGCCGTACGAAGCTTCTGGTCGCGGCACTGATCGCGCTCGCGATCGCCACGTTCTTCGCGA
>Ga0209488_10004965_pt1 | contig 10293 bp, 11 predicted proteins | sample Rivendell_Oct201_8_FD_188349 | JGI IMG/M metagenome (GOLD analysis project Ga0209488, IMG submission 188349) | Vadose zone soil microbial communities from the Eel River Critical Zone Observatory, Northern California, USA -... | ecosystem: Environmental > Terrestrial > Soil > Vadose zone >... | reverse complement strand
GGAGAGTAAACGAGTGTGAGCGACAGACTTCCATTGTACGTAAGGAAGGAGCGTGTAAGCGAAACATATTGACCGACGCATCTTTGGTTTAGCTCTATCCCTTTCGAGCGGGACAGCTCGCCAAGTTCCAGCAGGTTCCATTCTGCGCTTCCGATCAACAATTTCTTTGATGTCGCGAATGCAAAAGCAGGTTATCGAGCCGCAAACGTATTCGATGGCGCCGCTGTTCATCAACTGCATCCGCGAGGTCGCAAACCGCCGGCGAAGAAAAGATCGTAGACGCCACGTCGGTTCCTGGCCCGACTCGGAAGTGGCTGAGCCGCTTTCTGGGGCACTCCGGACTCGTTGTGCTCACCGCGATCCTTTCCGAGTTTGACCGATGCTGTCGAAAAAGTCGTTGATCTGGCTGATTCCTTCTTCCTTCCGACGGAGCAAAGTCGGGTTCGATCAACCGGCGCGCAAAGCCGCGTCTCGAGTAATAGGCCGGCGGTGCGACGCCTACGCAACAGCCATACATCCTCGTTCGATCGGTGGGCGGAACATTCGTTGGTCGAACTCGAGCGCTCGCAGGATGGGCCGCCTACCTAAATTCTTCGGCATCCTTCCTGGTTATGGAAGGTAGAGTGAGAGGCTTGGGTCCGCATAATCTCGTTGCTGAGGCAATAAGAAGAGAGCAAAGAGCTGCCAGCCCGGCGATCACGAGGAGCCAAAGCGCTGACACTCCAGCGATTCCGAAAATCAATGCTGATAAGACGATTGTTGCTGGCCCAAGCGCAGCGCCATATCGCGCCTTGTGAATACGTGCTTGCAGCAGGCCTCTTTGAATACTGGTTGACGATGGCGCTTTGAGCGCTCGGCTGGCCGGGAATTTTTCATGCCTTGTGCTGCGGACAAGGCGAGGAAGCTGCTCGCCGCAGCGAGCAGCCCGGGTTTCTTTCCCTCGGTTCATTTTGATCCTGTGAAGCAGCCTCGACGCGAAACGTCTCTTTCACTGGGGCGCCAGCGTGGAACGGCATCGACTTACGAAAGCTTCTTTGCCATTTCGAGATGCTCGCGCAGGTGCGGCAGTGTCTTGGCCGCCCAGGCTTTAAGGTCGGGATTATCTCCGTTCCTCGCGTAATCGCTGAAGAGAGCAACTGCCTCTTCATGCGCCTGAAGCTGCATCTGATCGTACGCCCGGTCGAATTCCTTTCCGGACTTGGCCTTCAGTTCATCGAGCTTTTTCTGGTGCTCTGCATCCAGACCGGTGGGCAGCGGCGCCTTCACCTTGCCGCCCTCGACAAGGGCCTTCAGCTCTTTTGAGGTCTGCTGATGGTCGGTGATCATGCGCTGGGCAAAGGGCTTCGTATCCGCGTCCGGCTGTCGGTCGAGGGCAAGCTGACTTGACTGGATTTCCATCATGTCGCTGATCGCGACCTTCGTGACGAACTCGTTCGTTGTCACGCGCGTTTGCGCCATAGCTGGAGCGACGCATACGAAAAGGGCGAGCAGTAATCCTATCCGTCTTGACATGTTGACCTCCTGTGGATCGCTATTGTCGACGTATGTTAGCCATGCGGGCTTCTTGGCGAGCCCGCAGGCGGCTGACCGTGATCAGGGCGGCGCTGCGCCCGTTAATTGACTCACGAGACCCGGCGCGAGTTGCAGGTGGTGGAGAACGCCGGGGAGCGTATCTGACGCTAAGCGCTGCAAGTCCGCGTTTTCCCCCGGGGCGATGACCCAGAGCAAAAGGTGAATGGTCAGTCACCTGCACGCGCATGTAATAGGGACGGATTGACTGCGCAAAAGCAAAGCCTCCGCCGCATGGGGGACATGGGCAGAGGCCATTGGGGCAACATCGAGCCCGGTGGGGCAGGGGGAATTGGTGCCGACGTTGAGAACCTGCAGCCGCCGCTCGGTCTCGCCGGCGCCGCGGCGCATCTGTCACTGGCCCATCCCGGCAGTTCCATCGCCACGACCGTGTCATTGTTCGACCAAGGGCTTACGCAAGTGCTGCGCAAACTGCCGCCGACCATCAGCTCAATCCACTCGCCAGGAGGGAGCATCTCGGCGAATTGATCGGCGGCGGTTCTTCGTTTGCTCTCCATTTCCGAGGGAGCAGACGCCTAAGTCCAAGCGCTCTCACCTGGCGTCGCCGGCGCTTGGGTCAGTCGTGGGGGGCTGGCGCGACGGTGTGTCACTGCCGGAGCCGTCATTCTGTCCATGGGGAGCCTCAAGCAACGCGGCAAGCGAATCGGGGGAGAGCGACAGCATGACGGGATTTCCATCGCGGTCTATGGCCCGAATGAGGATCGAGGTCGGGACCATCTCGATATTGCTGAAGCCTGCCTGCGTCAGGCGCTGTTGGACCCTTTGCTCGAACGACTGCACCCCCCGGTTCACGACATCCCGTTGGCCATGACCGGTGCTCGCTGCAGCAGCCGCCTGCGATGGCGCGTCTTGCGCCATGGCAGGCACTATCCAGGCAAGGGAGACGACTGTGGAAACGAGCAATCTGCGCATTTGATTCTCCTGCATGTTGTGAGTTGAGACAGCGAGGGGTCGAAGCGGGGACCCGGACATTGGAGCGACTTCGGCTACCTTAGAGCGACTTCGCTTGCGGTAACCCTGCGTAGCTTGCGGTAACCCTGCTTATCGTCGAAGACCCGGCCCTCAGTGTAATCGCCTGGTCAGAAGTGGCTTTGCCCATATTGCGGCTATCGGCATGCGCTTGCCCCAATCGCGCAGATATTCGGGTGAGGGTGCCGCGCGCGTGAATGACATGCAAGAAGGCCCGCCAGGTCGGGGAGGGCGCTTTGGGTCGCCACGGCATGTACCTACGGACGGTGGCTTAATTCACTTCAATGCCGAGTTTGACGAGCTCGCCCGGATGCGAGATGCGCCCCGGGTTGGCAATGCTCACGGGCTGATCAGATCATAGATTCCAAGGAGGCGCGACGTCGAGCACGTAACAGGTGTCGGCATTCGGCCACACGGAAAGCCGCCGATCCCGTAGCCGGATTCGTGCCTTCCAGCGAAAGGCATCCAGTCGATGCGGAAGGCCATGTTGTCATTAATCATCACGGCTGAGACGTCAGTGATACGCCAGCCTTGCCTAGAATGTCGCTCTCTTGCCCTTCTCTTGGAAGGTGAGGAATCTATGACGCGAGTTTTCAGAATCGGAGCGGTCGCGCGATGGGCTTCAATCGACGAGATCTGCTGGCGGGTACGGCATGCTCTTCGCACGCATATTGGCCGCGATCCGCTTGCCGAAACCTGCCTCGTTCCCTGCCAACTCCCGGCACGCGCTGTGCACGGAGGCATCGGGAAAGCGCTCTCGGAGTGCGACCCGAAGAGTGCTGCAGGCCTCACGGGCTGCACACCCTGTCGTCGATGGCCGCGAGAAACCCCGCATTCCTGTATGCTCGATGCTGGTCAACCTTGATCGGAGTGAATGTCGATGGACCTCGTGACTCTGATAACCGCATGCGCACTCAACGTAGAACCGAAGCTGATGCATGCCCTGATCTGGAAGCAATCGGGTGGCGAGCCGTGGTCGTTCTTAGTGCCAGGCGAGAGCTTGCCTCGCGTGCTGCCAATGCTCCAGGACGCTGTCCGCGAGGCACAGGCGACGCGCCCTGAGGGCGATCGCATCCGCGTGGGACTGACGGGGCTTTCAATCAATCTGCGGTCGGTGACAGCCATCATGTTCGCACCATGCCCGAACGTCACACTTGCGGCACGGCAGCTCACCCGGCTTGTCGAGCGCTGCAACACGACGTCGAAGCTGACCCGGATTATTGCGCAATCGCGGCTTATCGTGGCTCCTGGGATCGGCCCGACATCGGCTTCGCGGACGCTGTCCGTGCGACAGTCAAGGAGCGCAACGCGCCGAACTTTGACCTGCCGAAGGACGCGTATTTCGACGCAAGTGACATCGCGTCCGACAGACCGACACGCAGGCCACATGCTGCTCCAAGTACGCCAGTGTCAGAACCCGACGACCGTGCGCACGGCTGGTTAAGTGCATTGTTCCCGACGAAGTCAACGAGGCCGAATGGCACATCCGCCGGCGAGCAGAACGGCCATCAACCCGCAGAGGAACCTCGCTTGCCTGGTCCCGCAGCTGCGGTGCCGGAAACAAGCAAGGCACCAATCGACAGTCTGTTTGTGCCGAGATCGTCGGAGCGGAGGCACTAATGAGTCTCTTGGCCCTTCTTCGTGGAATTTCGGGCGTTGCCGCATATTCGACGGTGAGGCCAGGGGGAGCAGGGTACACGACCGCGCGATGGCAAGATAAAAGCCGCAGGCTCCGGCCCGGTCGGATGGGGAGATACGGCAGGGAAATTGAGGCACTTCGCGCGATGTGCGAATAAGCACAGAATTGCCTAATCCTCTGCACAAACACAACAAATTGCACCTCGCGCGGCGGGACGTCGAGACGACGATCTTCGAATCCGCCTTGGCCGTGTTCGCGACAGAGGGCGTGGCGGCACGCGCCCGTGCCAAACCGTTCATTGCCCAGGTCTTGGCGGCAGCGGAGAGGGCTGGCCGCTTGCCTCGACAGTGTTGGACGTGGCGCCCGGCGGTCTACCTTTGGCCGAGGCCAAGCGACAAGCATTGCAGCAGTCCGGATGATGAACGATCGCACGCGCAACGTCGTGATCAAACGCGCGTGGTGCGGCACAAATCGAAGGCGGCGCCGCTTGGTAGGCAACCTCGCCTACCGGCGCCGCGAAGGCACGACACGGGATGGTGCTGCGGGGCGCATGTTCGATGCCGGGGGCGAGGATGCCGACCACGGCCTTCGCCGGCTTCTCGGCCCGCACTTAGGCGCCGGCGCTCTCGTTACGTTTGCACCCGCGCCAGAGCAGCTCGTCTTCGTCCTCCTGCTGGTCCTCTCCGTTGTCGAGGAAGCGATCCTCTGGTTCATGCCAGAGACAGCGACGCCGAAGCCCGTCGCACTCGCATCCCTGCGCCCGCGCGTGCACGTGCCGCGCATTCCCCGCGCCACATTCGCGGCCGTGACCCCGTTAATATCGCCTCATGGTCGCTGGGTGGGTTCTACTTTTCTCTCATGCCCTCGGTCGTCAGCGCGGCAACAGCAGCAACCCTTCCCATCATCGGAAGCCCGGTCGTAGCTACGCTGAACGTCTCGGCCGCCGTGGCTGTGGTGATTTTCCGCAAGCTCCCTCTCGAAAGGACCCTTATACTCGGAATCATCATGTTGACCCGTGGCGTGCTTATTACGCTGGCTGGTATCCGGCTTCAGAACGTTAATGTCATGCTGCTCGGAACAGTCGTCGGTGGGACCGGCTTCGGCAGGTCTTCTCCGGGACTTTTCGGAGCGTGGTCGCGTATGCTCAACCGGGCCAGGGGCTCCGGAAGTCCCTTACGATGAAGGAGTAGCGATCCACATCGGCCCCGAGTCATGCGCAGTTGCCCGCCAAGGCTTCGGCGAAGCCTTGACAGGGGTGCGCATAGGCGTCCTAAATTGATCGAAGCCAGTTAAAGCCGGTCTTTCAAGCTCGGTACAAACAATTCAATGACTCACAATTTGTCGAAGCTTTTGACCAGCCGCCGTTTCAGCACAGTGCTGGAGTGCACGCTGGCGAATCGGAAGCACCGTTGGTTGGCGACGAAAGTGGAGATGTCGTAACCGATCGGGCTCTTCGGTGTCGCTCCGCCAGTGTCGGTTCTTGCCTGTGTTTACGGTTGAGTAGACGCTTGCTTGGATCCGCTGGGACTTTTGCGTTGAAGGGCAGCATTCGATCGGACGAAGACGCTCCGACCTGACGCGGCGACGCTGCTAAGCCGAAAGCATTTGTAAAGGCAAGGCCAGAGAGGGTCGACACGATGAGTATGGTGCTTGCGACGCGTGTTCGTTGGAGCATTGCTGCGTCTCCTTTGCCGAATTGAACCGTTTAATGTGAAATAACAACCCGACTCGAAAATGCTAGGTACACACTTGAGATTAAGCGCAAGATCGAATAAGGCGCGCAATATCCAATCATAGCCGCGACGCAGATCAGAAGGACGGCGGCAGCTCATTGCGGACCATCATCCGGTAGGCGCTTGTCGGTGAGGGTGGGAAGGCGCGGCTGAATGAACGCGACGCCTGTGAGCGTGACACGACGACGGCATGGACCCGCAGCACGACTTCTCTATCGTACGCAGGTTGGTCATCAATATTGTCTTGGTTTGCGGGGCACACACTCTGGTTTTCTTAGTCCCGCACGGCGCAAGACCGAAGCAAGCACAGCAATTTCGCAAAGGGGATCCATTGCTCCAGCACTACATGCTGAGTGCTGCAGCAGGCTCAGCCGACGTCGCAGCGTCTGATAATCGAGTCTGCCGATTGGGAAGAGCGGGGCCTTCATGGAGATTGCCGCGTCCTGACCAGACAAAAACCCTGGAGAACTGCTATGAAGTTGACCGCAAGCGTTGTCGGCCTGCTCACCGCGATGGGCATGTCGGTGTTAGCGTCCGCCGCGACAGCGGAGCCGTTATCCGCACCGGCTTTGATGCAGGTAGCAGCAAAGCACCACCACGTCGCCCGTCATAGCCAGACATGTGACGAAACCGACCCCAAGCAGGTCTACGATTGGAGCCATTGGCCCAATAATCCATGCTGGCCCTGCGTCAGCGGTGATCCCAGTGAGACGAGCGCCTATCCGAGTTGGGAAGTGCGGCCCAATTGCCAGTGAGGGCGCCCACATCGCCTGCCGATGAATCGAGTCGCCACGCCCGCCCGGCCCCAGCCGACGCTGGCGTGGCGCCTCATTCGCAGCCTGGGGTATTTGTCGCCGATTCGCTTCGGCTTTGGAGCCGACACGGTGCGCACGAGCGAACCGAAGCTGCGCCGTGCGCCGCGAGGGCTTCGCTCATGATCCGCCTGATCGCCCGAGCACAGCGCCTGCATCGTATGGTGCAGCCGAGGCAAGCATGGACTTGCTCTGCACTGAGCGGTTGTTTCCGCACTTCCGTTACGACGTTCCGAATGTCGTGGTCACTCAATACGTTGCATGAGCAGATGATCATGCCTGCCTATTGCCACGTCTGGTTCGGAAGGTTCACGACGATTGGCATTGATGTGCTCCTCACGACGACCCACCGAAAAGGCTCCGAATCCGAGGGATTGATCTCCATGTGTGGTAAGAAAGCAGGCACGTGGATGAAGTCGCCGGCCTTTGCGCGCGCAACGTACTCGCCTCGCGCGCCCCAACGGATCTCGCAGACGCCCGACAAGACATAGGCGATCGTCTGCTGCTCTCCGTGATGATGAATGCCCGTGCGGGCTCCCGGCTTGACCTCAAACAATCCGCCCCACATTGCCGATTGCACGCCGAGCTGGGGGGCCACTGCGGCCAGGCGCAAGGAGCCAGGCGTCTGTGCCGTTCCCGGGTCGAATTCGCTCGGGCTGACAATGCGAACGGGTGGATATCCGCTCTCAGTGACCATGCACGACTCCTCGTCGGGAATGATATGCCGCGTCAATTCGAAGTGCCCAGGCCGCCGGACGCATCGGCAAGCCCGAAGGTTCGCTCCAAATGATGTCGATGTCCGGCCGAGTCAGGGCTTGTCCAAGATTGCTGCGTGCGTGCTGCCATTGCGTCGAAGTGCTGCCGCCCGTGGCCGGGTGTGCGCACCATTGGTGCCCGGGACTTTCATTTTCCGTCTAATCGATTAGCTGATTGGCGTGGGCGGCTCCCTCGCTATAAGGAAGTCGATGATGAAACACTTGTTCGCAGCAATGCTCGCGATGGCTTGTGTCGTCGCATACACTCCGTCGTTTGCGGCGGGCGCTCACGGAATCGGGCGGGGATCCGTTGGCATTGCGCGTGGAATAGGTCATGGACCGGGCCGTCTCCGGGTACCCAACATGGCAAACCGGATTCCAAAAGCGCTCCCGCCACCCGCGCAGCCACCGGTCATCAATGGGCCGCTCAGTCCCTCCGGACTCCCGCCGATGGGAAACGGATTGTGACAGTTTTCGCGCGCTGAGGAGTACCGCCGTTCGCGGCAAAAGGGTTCTCTTCTGCACTTTCCATCGTCGCCTAATCTTTCTGCGTCTCGCTCGTTGAGCTCCGCGAGCGGCAGCGATCTGCGCGCGGGATTGCCGCCTTCAATTTTGGGCAAGATCGAAACAATGACAGCAGGGAGGCCGAAGCAAACGTGGACGCTGTGCATCAGAATGCGCGTGTGTGTTTACGGCTAGCGCCTCAAGACGCAGCGGCAATGGAAATGAGCAAATCCAATAGGCGGCTCGTCGGGCTCGCGGGTTCAGTTTTGGCGAGCGTGTTGATTGCGGCCGCGGCGCTGGTCTTAGTGGAGAAATTTCACGGTCCTACGGTCGCTACTCATGTCATCCACGGCCGGACGGCAGCCGGGCCCGCTGACGCCACGCCACCGGCTGGAAGCGGAACCGCGTTCCATGCGGAAATGACGCAAGTCATCGCGCGCATGCACGAGACCATGGAAGTCACGCCCAGCGGCGAGCCCGACCGCGACTTCATGCTGATGATGATCCCGCATCACCAGGGTGCGATCGATATGGCTCTCGTTGTCCTGAAGTATGGACACGATGAAAGGCTCAAGCGCCTGGCGCAATCGATCATTGTCGAGCAGGGGCAAGAGATCACCTATATGCGGACACTTCTCGGCGCGCCGCGCGCCGAAGAAACTACTTCACATCAGTGTTGTCGGTGAGGAAAACGCCATGTCCATGCACCGCCGCCGGTTTCTTTTCTCGACCGTGCTTCTGCTCGCCAGCGCGCCTGCCTATGCGGGGCAAGCCCCGTTTGCGGCGGCGGCGCCGGACTTTCCTATCAGCGGCCGCGACCGCGTCTACGCCGCCGAGCAGTTCTCGAACACCGTCTCGGTGATCGACCCCTCCACCAACAAGAACCTTGGCGTGATTCGGCTGGGCGATCCGCAGCCGATGAATCTGTCGCCGCTCTACCGAGGCCAGGTTCTCGTCCATGGGATGGGCTTCTCGCCGGACCGCAAGACGCTCGCTGTGGTCTCGATTGCCTCGAACTCCGTTACGTTCATCGATACCGCGATGAACAAGATCAAGCACACGACCTATGTCGGGCGCTCGCCGCATGAGGCATTCTTCTCCCAGGATGGCAGTGAGGTCTGGGTCACGGTCCGCGGCGAGGATTACGTCGCGGTTCTCGACGGCGCAAATTACGTCGAGAAGATGCGCATCAAGGTCCCGAACGGGCCGGGCATGGCCATCTTCTCGCCGGATGGGCGCTACGGCTATGTGTGTTCGAGCTTCGCACCGGAAACCGTCGTCATCAGCACGCAGACGCATGAAATCGTCGGGCGTGTGCAGCAGGTCTCGCCGTTCTGTCCGAACATCGCAGCTTCACCCGATGGCGAGCAGGTTTGGCTCACCTTGAAAGACGTCGGCAAGGTGATGGTGCTTGCCGCCAAGCCACCGTTCCAGGTGCTTCGGGTCATCGATACCGGGTCGATCACGAACCACGTCAATTTCGTGCAGACGCCGCGCGGACAGTTCGCCTATGTCACGGTCGGCGGCCTCAACCAGGTCAAGGCCTTCCGAACCACCGATTTCGAGCAGGTCGCCACTATAGCTGTGGGCGATCTTCCGCATGGCATCTGGCCGTCCGGGGACGGAACGCGTGTCTACGTCGGGATCGAGAACGGCGACGCAGTGACCGCTATCGACACGTCGGCGAACCGGGTGATCGCCACGATTCCGAACGGGCAGGCTGCGCAGGCCCTGGTCTATGTGCCCCAGGCAGCGCCCGATGAAGCTGCGGGAATCGAGAATTTGCAGCCTCTCGGACTTGCCGGCCGCGCAGCGCACCTGGCGTTGGCCATGCCCGGTAGCTCTCTCGTCACAACGGTTTCGCTCTTCGATCAGGGGATCACGCAGGTGTTGCAAGCAGCTGTCGCCGGTCTCGAGCCCGCAAAGCCATACGTCTTGGTTCTTGCTTCTCGCCAAGATGGAAGCGGCACGAACGAACCGCTTGCGGGGTTCATGACAAACCCCGCTGGAGCCGCGGTCGTCAACGCCGTCGGCCCCATTCGCCAGATCATCCAGCCCGATGCGCCAAGCCAAGATGAGCGCAGGTACCTCGCCATCTTTTCGGTGGAGAACGGTAAACCTGGCCGGCTGGTGCAACTACAACGATCGGAGATGTCGACGACGGGAGGTCGATAGCGCGCGGGCAATCACACGGAGGCCAAAGATGGTGCGTGACCGCAAGCAGAATAGAGTGATCGAAGAGTCACCGCTTGGCCCGATCGATGGATGCCACGGGCGACGCCGCGGCGACC
>Ga0209488_10004964_pt1 | contig 10294 bp, 14 predicted proteins | sample Rivendell_Oct201_8_FD_188349 | JGI IMG/M metagenome (GOLD analysis project Ga0209488, IMG submission 188349) | Vadose zone soil microbial communities from the Eel River Critical Zone Observatory, Northern California, USA -... | ecosystem: Environmental > Terrestrial > Soil > Vadose zone >... | reverse complement strand
GCGGAGTACCTAATTCGAGTCTTAATTCGTCTGGTATGTTTTCAGGGTGACAGGCGGGTAGGTATGCTGAGTGAATGGGAACTGTCGAGAATGAGGGTAAGGGTGCGTCCGCCGACGTCGGCACGCTGTAATATCATCGAATATGCGCTAACAGGCGGGTGGCGTATGGTACTGTCAGGTAAAAGGGAGACTAGAGAGAAAACGAAAGAAGAGAATGTACGAAAGGGGTAATCTACGGGCATCGACGCACACACGGCACTTTGGAGGCTCATTCCGAGCGCAGCAGCTGCGCTCACCCTACAATGGCCAATCTTATGCGTCCCGCAAGGTCGGCCAGCGAGCGGGGTCGCAACGAGCTGTTGGCTTCTCACATAACTGTCGCCCCTATTCCACCACAAGAGCTTTTTCGTCAGGAAGCCGATCCGCCTTTGACGGGTCTAGATCCTGCACTCATCAATTCCCCCTTGACCTTGATGATACCAATGTGTCGGATGATACATATCGTTTCCTCGCCTATCTTGACCTCGCTACCAACTCCAGTCAGGAGACTGCGGTCGACGACTTCGCTCGCGAGCTTCTCCACATAGTTGGATTTGAAGAACGCGGACGCATCTTGCGCACCCGTCACATTATCCCGCTTTCTATCTGTGGCGAGAATAACACAGTGGCACAGACGGATGTGTGCCTGGTGGACCAACGATCGACGATCTTGCTCTTACTCGTTCTACGAGAGGACAAAACAATTTTCAATCCTTCCGATCCTGAACCCCGAGTTATCGCGGAAGCCATCGCAGCGTACCAACACAACAATCAGAGGCGGAAATGCATGGGTCTACCCACGCTTAACACCATGACTATTCCTTGCATCACCATGGTCTGGACGCGCCCCACCTTTTACTTAGTGCCTGTCACACGGGAGCTGGGCGATGCGGTCATTACTGGTCAATGGCCAGAAGTGGAGACTAAGGTCCTCATGTGTGTCACGGTTGCGGGCCGCCATCGTCGGTTGAGTGAAAGTATGGAGGTACCGGAGTACAGAAGAGTTGCTTTCCAGCGTATGATCGCATTCAAGGCCATAGCCAAAAGCCACTGGGAGAAGTTCCTTGTCGACTGAAATCGCATTGCTTACATCCTCAATCACCGCCCAGATTTATGGGTACTGCTGTACTTTATATTATAGTAGATGTCCGGAGATAACTTGAGGGTCTTCATATCAAGTTAAGACGGGGCAAAAAGAAGTCAAACGCCAGCAGGATTCGTCAGCAATGTGAACAGATTTCTTGTCTGTTACTCTTGTACACTGTGGTGACATCCTATCCCATAAGATACCCTTCCAATCCCTCGTTTCAAGCATTCTTGTGGTCATTGAGCCAGTATGTTTCACAGGGAACTACTCCTTATGAGTTCCTTCCATCGACAATCACAGACTATGCACTTCTCCTTACAGGGCAGTACATTGTGGACCTGCCGGACCTGTGCCGGACCGTTTTAATTTGAGACCTCACGTGGCCGCTCATGGCCGCATTCCAACTTCCACTGAATACGATGCTTTTTTCGGCTTCTACTCTACTTAGGCGACAACTGCGTTCTGGATAACAGGAAATACGTCGCCAGAAAGTGTACCGCGTATCAGTACTAGTTCATCTGCTAAGCAGAGGGAAAACCGGTGATGAATTGTTTCCTTGTTTGAGAAATTCTCGAGGTATAGGTATCCAGTGGTCGGCCGGGGCTGTAACATCCGGATCGCAAATCGGAAGCCACTGTACGGTATGCCGCATTTCACATCGTTCCCAGACAGTTCTCCTCTAGTATATATTGATGAAATCAGATGTATCTTTGACATTGCCTTTACACATGATCTCAGTAGTTGTCACATCTCAGTCTTTACCCCGAAGTCTCATTGCTTGCACATCGACTATATATCGAGATCCTTCAACATCAACAGGAGAAAAAAGCGGAGCTCGTTAATACATCACAGGCCGTCTAGAAGGTGAGAGCTTGTGTTTTATGTGAAAGGGGAATTGCTTTACGGCTGAGGGAGGATTTACCAGACAACGGGGCGACGTGAGAAATTGCCAACAGGATCTCCGGGCCAGGACCGCCGTGTCAGCCCTTCCCTTGATGTACCGTGAAACGTGACCAGACCATCGATCATGGATGAATACCCACTGTGCCGGGTGGTTCGCCACCTGATGGCCAAGACACATCCAGAGTCCTTGCCCGCCTATCTAGGATTGGGTCTACTACTTGTTGGAAACTCATACTGGTGCCCTAAAGACAAGTGGTCTACGTAGGTAGGACCTGGTTCCTGGTGATGCCATCGGTATCTGGTATGCTATGACAGTCATGACGATGCTATCAGCTTTATTTGGAATTGTCCTGGTGGGAGGGTTTCTTACCGGGCTGGAATTTTTGCAGCAGCATCTCGTTTGTAGTTCGCCCATAAAGGCCCTCTCAGAGGATGTGGGTTTCCGGTACGACGACTACAAGCTTCCCACTACCAAGTCTTTCGACACACATTCAACGCCGCCGAAGATGTCTATCAAGCTCCGCCTCATCGCCTCTCTCGCCTTGGCTTCTCTAGCGAGTGGTATGTGCCCTTCCTTGCTTGGGCGATGCCGAAGTTGATGGTATTTCGGCAGCTGCGCTGGTCCGCCGCGTTACTTGCCCCAACGGGCAGGTGACCGCCAACGCGGCATGCTGCCCTCTCTTCACAATTCGCGACGACATTCAACGCAACCTATTTAATGGCGGCCAATGCGATGAAGAAGCGCACTCGGCCCTCCGCATCTCCTTCCACGATGCTATTGGATTCTCGACGTCAGACAAGTCTGCGTAAGTTGCATCGCTCCTCCGTGATTTCTGGGAATGTCCCTCACTGCCTTAAAATCAGCGGCGGAGGAGCCGATGGTTCCGTCTTTACCTATTCGGAGATTGAAACAAATTATCCCGCCAACGCTGGTATTGACGATATCGTCGACTCGCAAAGACCGTTCATCGAAAAGTACAAGGTCAACATCACAGCGGGTGACTTGTGTGTTTTGTAGTATTGTCAGCGAAGCCGAGCTTTCACTGAGGGCGACTTTTTAGCATTCAGTTCGCCGCTGCCGTTGGGGTCAGCAATTGTCCCGGTGCGCCAAGGCTTGAATTCAAGCTTGGCCGTCCGGAGGCCCTCTGCGCTGCAAGGGAAGATACAGTCCCCGAACCGTTCCGTAAGCCGGTTCACTCCGCTCTGCTGGATATCAGGAAAACTGAATCGACACCTCGATGATATGCAGATAGCGTACAAGACATACTTGCTCGCTTCGCGGACGCTGGCTTTGACGCTGCCGCGGTTGTTGCTCTGCTCGCGTCGTAAGCTACACTCACGTCCCCGAGACATTCAAAATATTCATACCTCTTATCTAGGCACTCAATTGCTGCGGCTGACAAGGTCGATCCTTCCGTCCCGGGAGCACCTTTTGATTCCACCCCCGACATGTTCGACAACCAATTCTACATTGAGACGCTGATGGAGGGAACGACATACCCCGGGTATGGATTTATTTTTCCCCCGATTCTCCATTCTCACACTGGACGAGTAGCAACGGGCCGAACAAGGGTGAAACATCCGCACCCGAAACTCTTAAAGGTGAAATGCGCCTCCAATCCGATTACCTTTTAGCCAGAGGTGCGCCTATAATATCTCAGTTCCGTTGCATATGAGTATGACAACCCTGGGTAGATCCCCGAACCGCGTGTTATTGGCAAAATTACGTTGAGCGGGAAGGTGACATGAGGAACGACTTCAAGACTCAGATGGCGAAGCTCGCGTGCTTAGGCCAGGACTGCAGTACCATGATCGACTGTTCCGATGTCATCCCTGTGCCTAGGCCACGCATTGGTAAACCTCATCTGCCCGCTGGTTCTTCGCCCGACCAAATCGAGAAAGCCGTACGTGCCAAAGTTGAACTTCGTGAGACGGCAACTCCTGACGAGTGGATTACGTGCAGTGTTTTAAATACCCATTCCCTACTCTCACCGCCGATTCTGGCCCTGCCACCCCTGTTCATCCTGTGTAAGTTAGGTCTATTTACTTCGAATTGAGTCGAGACCTAACGATTTGATACTAGCCGGCCTTAAGTTTCTGGGATTTTTTGTTTTCTGGGGTCTTTCTCTATAGCATGTGTGGACTGTCGGGTGATACATTTATGTAGTGTTTTATTTTTGTGTTTTCAAAGAAGAATTGCGTATTTGGGGAACTAATAATTTATGCCACGTGACTTCCTTTCGCGTGTGCTCAGTGTCAGCTCACCACTTGGCGTCTCATTCCGGAGCAATACAGGCTGGTCCCTTGAACGCGTACTCCGTGACTTCAAGCACCGCATGTATGTGCCCCTGCGAACTAGCCGTCGCGGGTGTATCCCACAGTTTTCCCGCCTCGCTAGGCGCAGTGCCTCTACGGCCAACGGCAGCTCTAATCCGTATCCATACCCCTCCAAGTTGAGCCCTACACCTCATGAAATCTTCCACCTCCCGCCAAGCGCATCTCAGAAAGAAGTGAAGTCACGCTGTGTGCATCGTCCCATTGGCCATTTCAACAGACCCCTCATATGTGGACGCTGACCGACCGCCTTTGACACCGCAGATTATGAACTCGTGAGGATCTACCATCCAGACTCCCCCATCGCTCGTGCGTATCCTCCAGAGGTCTCAGAGGCGCGATTCCACGCCATCAGCACTTCGTACGACGTGCTGCGCGGACGTCTCCCCGCCTTTGACCCCGATTCGCCCGATGCCGCGCCTCATACTCGCGTCGACTTGCACGCCCTCTGGAGGGCGAAGCAGCGCCACCGCCACGACCCACTAGAAGCCGTGGATGACCAGTGGAAAGATAGGATCATTTTTGGTTCGTTGGTTTTGGTGCGTAACCTTTCCATTCGACCGCCATGAGCAAATGGAAGGGGATTGAACCGAGGTGCAGACTCTTGGGGCGTTTGTTTATCAAACGGCTGCTTCACGTCAGAGGGCTGTGGAGGATGGGATCCGAAATTCTGGGCGTTCGGGAGTGGAGAGAGTTGGCGTCCGACGAGCATCTGAACAGGGCGAGGATGTACAGCTCTTGACAGCCCCAAATTCTGACTTGACAGACGAAACATCTTCCCCGCTACGCTAGCGTTATTCCAATAAGCTACTGCCAGCGAACGAACTGCAAACTGCATTTGGGGAGCCTGAAGGAGATAGATGCACACTGGCACACCGAGACGTAATTATCACTGTAGTAATATAATCAGCACAAAGAACCTGCCATCTTAGGTGTACATGTTACTGGTCCGGAACAGAGCCGGAAATTTAGCAGAGATAGGCATGGAATACAGTATCGGGAGAGGAGGCTGCGATGCGGCTCGGAGAAGAGAAATAATGTGAGAAGGAGAAGTAGGAAGAAAGGGGTCCCGATGGAGACGGAGATCAACGACACACTCATAATTTGTGCCGCAATTCGTTCACAGTTCTTTGGACGTAGCAACGGTTAACACATTGAGAACTTCATCACAATCACGGATGCGTCTTCAAGCGGGATGGGGATGTCAGCGCTTGGGCGCTCGACCTTTCGCATTAGTGCCGTGCTAGAGAAAGGAGCCGAACTGCTCCCACTCCACATCTGCACGCCTCAAGATAGCGCAATGCTGAGATGAAAAGGGCCCTCACCGATAGCGAGATGGCCGCATAGGGGGGCTGTTCAAAACTATGAGAAAAAAAACACGTAGTACAGCAAGGAGATAATATGAGCGCTTGAGTGAGTAGCTCCAACTGTTGGGACAGACAGACTACAGACAGGCTTGCTTGGCGTTTGCGACAGCAGTTGAAATTAACTTAAATTGTCACTTGGTTCGACGTGGCAGGAACTGTGATGGCACAAGACGTAGGGAACAGATCCTTCCATTGTAATACATCCCACTTATTGTCGATGGGTCACTGTGCAGCAAGGTGCTGATACGTCGCCAGTTGCCAGTTGCGGCAACGGCGACGCGAACGGTGTGGCGACGCGAAGTCAACTTCCGTGGCGGGTCACGGTGGTGACTAGGGTTTCCAGTATTTCCCACCCCTTTGCTGTCATGTCACCTCGGCAGCAAAAAGAAAAAAGGCCCCTCGTATATCATCTCCTGAGCGGGTATGGGTACAAATATGAATGGGCTGGAGCTGTCCCCTTTCTTTCCTTCGTGTCGCAATGTGGAGTGAATGTTCTCTCATCCTCGAGGATCCCCATAACCTGAACCCACCTCCCTCACTTCTCCGCTATCCTTTCGACTCGATCGGCCCCATCCCGTATTTCCTTGCCTCGGCACGTCGCAAGCGACTGATCGTTGCGGGTTCGGTTTTCTCTGCCTTCTCGCTTTTACTCGTCCCCTATCTTTTCCTCTCCTTACCATTCGCTCGTTATTCTTATCCATTCACTGGACTTTCTATCCTTGTCTCGCAAGACAAACCTCCTCAGCCTGCAAACGATAGTGCTCTATGGGACAGAAAGTCGGTTCTTCTTGGTCCCCCTACCGATCGCTTTAGAGGTCGGTTCGCCCAGGACGCATTTTTAGGTTGTTTTTTTTTGACATCGTTCATTCTCATGCAGACAATCTCCGCAATGACACGCAGTACATCACATCGTGGGCTTCTGCTGGGTGGAGTAAGCATTCTCACTGTCTTCCTTATTGTTACTTACCACGAGCATGGCCTAGCTAACGATGTCATGACATTTGTGAGAGTTTTCTCCGTCCACACTTAGTCCTACTCATCACGCCCAGGGAAACCTCATTTACCTTGCTCTGTTGACCGAGCGCGTCCCTATCATTGGACCGCTCTCCTCGTTTCACAGGATTGGCGGTCGCGAGGATGTCGGCACAATCCAATTTAGCGAAGTGTTCGACATCGACTATTTAAGCGAAATGATCGGCGTGCCTGTGCTCGAGTGGTACGAAGTCAAAAAGTCCTCCAGCCAGGAAATCGAAGATATCGGTTGCTGGAGTGTCTGGCAGGCCGTTCAGAAGAACGATGCAGGACCGCGCCAGAACAATGCGTTCGAACTTCAAGGCCTTGGTGAGTAAATGTTGATATGAGGCATTACAGGAAATGATTGATCCACAATGGCTAGATATATCGTTCACCACAGGTCCCCCATCCCTCCAAATCAAGCCTGGTAACGAACATGAACCCCATTCTCGCTTCTGGGACATTGCGTCGCTTCTCTACTCGCCTGACAAGGATTCCTCGAGAAGTCCCCAACCATCGAAGGTTCATGGCATGGCAATACCACCAGACGAACAGTTAGCCTGTTTTGATTATCTGTATTACGCCTGTGCCAACCACGTACGTAGCTTTTGTTTCGTGCGTAACTCCTTTTCTGAATGGCTATAGCCATTCGAATACCAACACGACTTCAGCCCTGCGTGGCGATTTGTCGTGAAGCATTTCCGTTGGACAGAGCGACTCCAGAACATTGCTGATAGCTACTTGAGACACATTTTCGGGGTCCATGATCACGAACCTATCCCCCCTGTGAGCACCCGTCACTTGTTCATCAACTTTAGGTGACTTATATTGACCTCAACTGGAGTATATTGCAATCCATGCCCGCCGAACAGATTTTCAGGCGTACTGTAAGGATCTACCCGAAGAAAGCTGCTTCCCCTCACTTCGTGTTTACCAACGTCGTGTCGCCGATATTCGAAGAGAGATACGCTCGCGACGTGGCGTTGTACCTCAGCACGTTATCATGCTCAGCGATGAGGAGAATAGCGATTGGTGGGATTTGATCCGCAAGGCGGGCTGGTATACGACCGGCGGCGTTGCAGAGGATGCCGTCAAGAAGTTCGGAAGATGGTGATGATTGATTGTCTGCACTTCCTTGTTGGGCACGTGGTTGACAAAATTTGCAGGTATCCGTTGCTCATTGATGCCGTCATTCAATCGTCTGGCGTCGGCCTAATTGGCACCGCGGAATCCACGATGTCTCTTCTGGCAGGACGTCGCGTCCAGGACTGGAATAATGGCGTGTACGAGGAAGTGAAGTGGGGAACGCCCAACGCTGATAATCACTGAGACGCAGACCGGATCTCGTTAGGTCTTTTGTACTATCTTTATTTGTCATTTGATCCCTGGGACCTTTGTAGGCTTACTTTTTGTGACATTCCTTTACCTTTGGCGGTTTTCTAGGCCGACTTCATAAATCCGAGCTTAACGTACATCATCAGCTAGTATTTCGTTTGTGTCTGATCAGAAGAGTATTGTCGAGTCCCGTCTGGACGAGTAGACAATTGCTATTTCTATCGCTTTAGAGTCTCTAAATAGATCGTTCCGCCCGTACCCCCCAACGCTTATCTCAGATGCACATTTGATTTGATGAGTCTACTTGCCGGATAGAATAGCCAAAGCCAATGGCAAGATTATGTAAGTCTGCAACCGGCCGACTCGGATCACATGGCAATGCCATTGCGTTTCAGCCAGTATCAGACGGCACGTGCACGTGACTCCGACTCCAACAGGTTCTTTGCGCACTAGCATCGGCTTAAAATTTTAAGAAATCACATTGCGGAAGCAGAGCGGAATCTCTTGTTTTTTTGCTGGAAGTTGCAACATCAACCATCAACCTTTAGCGACTCGGGTGTGTTGGCAAGGATCGGCACGGCACGACTGTACGGTCAACCGCCGGCACGCAATGGCGGCGCTACCGCCGGACTAATACCCGAAAATAGAGAATGTCGACCAACTGACGTCTTCGCTGGCTTCGCGTCGCCTCCGATTACAGCACTTCATCGTTCCAAAAACACCTTGTACATAACCACCACCACCACACCACCCTTCTTCGAACTCGACTTCAGCCACCATCAGCCACCATCATCATCTACTAAGAACAAGAACCACCGAGGGGCCTTTGTCATTATGGGGTCTACAGCTTCCAAGCCAGTTCAGCACGTGGGGGTGGACAGCGTGCACAATGAGAAGGCGCTACTGGACGATTCAGGCAAGCAGTCGTCCGGTTCCCCCGCATTGCCGCCGCCCGTTTCGCCCGACGGGTCGCTGTCGTTGAAGAGCGTCGCCGGGTGGGAAGCCGCAGCCTCGGCCTCGGCGAAGACCCGACTCGCGCGCACGGTCCTGCACCATACGGCCCTTAATAGTGTCCTCAAGCGCCGCGAGGCGTTAGTCGCGGACGTGCACGTCTTCAACACAGAGCTGGACTTCAAGGTTGGGCCCATCACGAACCAGAAGAGTAGCGGGCGCTGCTGGCTCTTCGCCACTACCAATGTGCTCCGGTACGAGATCATGAAGAAGCTCAAGCTGAAAGAGTTCCAGCTGTCGCAGGCACGTGGGCCCACCGTCGCACACATCCTTACGTACCCTGTGACGAGATGCTGAGGGTTGTTCTTCTTCTTGACAGTCCTACCTGTTCTTCTGGGATAAACTCAACAAGGCCAATTATTACCTCGAGTTGTCAATCCAGGAAGCCGGCCGTCCGCTCGACGATCGCCTCATTACTCACCTTGCCGGCGATCTGGTTAGCGATGGTGGTCAGTGGGACATGGTCGTTAACTTGCTTGAGGTGAGAGGGGTCACACGACCTGGGCTCGAGAGATTGTATTGACAGATACATTGCTCCCCGCTGCTGTAGAACTACGGCGTGGTCCCGCAGCCCGTTTACCCTGAATCAGCTCACTCGTCATCCTCTGGGCCACTGAACAAACTTCTCAAGACTAAGCTCCGCGAGCATGCGCTCGTCTTGCGCGACCTCTCTTCGTCTCTGCGAAGCACGGGACAACTCCCTGAGGCCGATGTCATCGCTACACTTCGTTCCAAGAAAGAAGAGCTTCTACGGGAGGTTTATAACGTGATGAGCGCGACGCTGGGCGTTCCTCCTCAGCCGAATGATAAATTCGTCTGGGATTACTACGACAAGGACGAGAAGCCTGAGCGGTGGGAAGGTACCGCGAAGGAGTTTTATGCGGTTCGTCTTCGTCTCAAACGTCCTTGGTTTGGACGGGGAGATTATCTTGTTTCTCCATTTAGACATTCTCAAACAAGAAATATCCAGCGTCGGATTCTTTCTCGCTAATTAACGATCCTCGTAATTCCTACTCGAAGCTTTACACAGTAGACAAACTCGGTAATGTCTGGGGTGGAAGACCTGTCCTCTGTATGTCAGGAAGTCATTGATTATTATTACCGCTAACACATATCTAGACGTTAACACGGAAATTGAGAATTTGAAGAATGCGGTGGTAAACGTATGTATCACGGCACTGTCACGGTCTCTGTAAAACTGATC
>Ga0209488_10004962_pt1 | contig 10297 bp, 9 predicted proteins | sample Rivendell_Oct201_8_FD_188349 | JGI IMG/M metagenome (GOLD analysis project Ga0209488, IMG submission 188349) | Vadose zone soil microbial communities from the Eel River Critical Zone Observatory, Northern California, USA -... | ecosystem: Environmental > Terrestrial > Soil > Vadose zone >... | reverse complement strand
CGGGCAAGGACGGATGCCACCAATTACCCGCGAAATTCGGGATGGCAGACGAATGCGATTGCCCAAAACTCGGCGTCACCGCCGCTGCCACGAAGATCACCAAGAGACAGAGTTCCCGCCGCCGCATCTTCAACTCCCGTCAATAGCTAGCCCCATCTCGTTGAGGCGTTGCGGGTATCTTACCCCCAAACCTCAAATTGTCATTCCCGGCCGCCCGTCTCCGCTGAAGCTCCGCCGGGTTGGCGTTGATACGTTGCGTCCGCCGTAGCCTTGGCGAAGGCGGGAGCGGCGCAAAGCCGCGAGGGGAAGGGAAACCAGCTGGCGAATGGATCCCCTTCACCTCACCGCGCATGCGCGCGGCTCGCCGGGGATGACACGGAGGTTTAAGTCAGAAGAGCATGTAGTCTTCATATTCCGTCCAAACCACGCGGCTCTAGCGGCGGAAATTCACCAATTCGCCGTTCCGCATGCATGCGGGCGAAAGCAGCTCCAGGATCAGCGGCGTCAGCTCTTCCGGGGCGGGAAGTGTCATCGGATCTTCGCCCGGCATGGCTTCCGCGCGCATCCGCGTGCGCGTCTTGCCCGGATTGAAGACATTCGCCTTCACATTCGTGCCGTTGCATTCGGCCGCATAGGTAAGAGTCAGCGTTTCCAGCGCCGCCTTGCTGACGGCATAGCCGCCCCAATAGGGCCGGTTATGATGCACGATTCCGGAACTCGACATGAGCACGCGCCCCGAGTCGGATTGGCGCAACGCTCCATCCAGCACGCGCAACAGCCGGTAATTGGCCGTCACATTGACCGCCATGATGTCGTCCCAGGCTTTGGGCTGCAGATGAGTCAGCGGCGTGAGCGGTCCCAGAATTCCGGCATTGCCGAACAGCGCATCGAGCCTGCCCCAGCGTTCGATGAGCGCCGCGCCCATGCGGTCGATGCCGGCGAAATCCTTCAGATCGAGCGGAACCAGCGTGGCCGTGCCGCCTTCCTTTCGGATGTTGTCATCGAGCTCTTCGAGGCCACCGACGGTCCGCGCGACCGCCACGACATGGGCCCCCGCTTTGGTAAGAGCGAGCGCCGCGGCGCGGCCGATCCCGCGCGATGCGCCGGTCACAAGCGCAATCCTGCCCGCAAAGTTCAAACCACTTCCGCGAGAAGCGAGAGCTGCCGGCGGAACTCGCCGGTGTCGGTGGGCTCGATCGGATAGTCGCCCGAGAAGCAGGCATCGCAGAATTGCGGAAGGCCGGCATTGCGCCTGGCCTCGCCCGTGGCTCGGTACAGCCCGCCGATTGACACGAAGGCGAGCGAATCGGCCTTGATGAAATTCCGCATGCCTTCGAGATCGAGCCTGTGGGCGAGCAGATCTTCCTTGTTTGGCGTATCGACGCCATAGAAGCAGGAATGCGTGGTCGGTGGACTGGCAATGCGGAAATGGACTTCGGTGGCGCCCGCATCGCGCACCATTTCGACGATCTTCTGCGAGGTGGTGCCGCGCACGATGGAATCGTCCACCAGCACAATGCGCTTGCCCTCAAGCATTTCACGATTGGCATTGTGCTTGAGCTTGACGCCCAAATGGCGGATGCGGTCCGAAGGCTCGATGAAGGTGCGGCCGACATAATGGTTGCGGATGATGCCGAGCTCGAACGGAAGGCCGGAGGCGGCGGCATAGCCGAGCGCCGCGGGCACGCCGGAATCGGGCACCGGGATCACCATATCGGCGGCGGCGGGCGCTTCGCGCGCCAGCTCCATGCCGATCCGCTTGCGCACTTCGTAGACATTCTTGCCTTCGACGACGGAATCGGGCCGCGCGAAATACACATATTCGAAGACGCAGAAGCGGCGCGGCTTCGGCGGAAAGGGATGCAGCGATTCGATGCCGTCCACGGTGATGACGACCATCTCGCCCGGTTCGACATCGCGCACGAAATCGGCGCCGATGATGTCGAGCGCACAGGTTTCCGACGACAGTATCCAGGCGCCGTCGAGCTTACCCAGAACCAGCGGCCGCACGCCGTAGGAATCCCGCACGCCGATCAGTTTCTTGGAGGTGAGCGCGACCAGGGAATAGGCGCCCTCGACCTTTTTGAGCGCGTCGATCAGTTTCTCCACGACGAATTCGTAATGGCTGCGCGCGGCGAGGTGAATGATCGCTTCGGTATCCGAGGTCGACTGGAAGATCGCGCCTTCCCGTACCAGATCGCGCCTGAGAATCCGCGCATTGGTGAGATTGCCGTTATGCGCGATGGCGAGGCCCCCGCCCGAAAGATCGGCGAACATCGGCTGCACGTTGCGCACGATGGAACCGCCGGTGGTGGAATAGCGCACATGCCCGATCGCGTTGGCGCCGCGCAAATTCTGCGTGTGGCCTTCCTTGCCGAAGATATCGCCGACCAGGCCGACATGGCGTTCAGAGACGAATTGGCCGCCATCGAAGGTGACAATGCCCGCTGCCTCCTGCCCGCGATGCTGCAGGGCATGCAGTCCGAGCGCGGTCAAGGCGCCTGCGTCTTCGTGGCCGAAAACGCCGAAAACCCCACATTCCTCATGCAATTTGTCGTCGAACGGGATGGTCATCGCGCTGGTGTAGGCTCGCTTCCGTTGGTCTGGAACAATCTGTCTAGCGCGCTGCGATCATCGGCGCCATAGGTCTTCGCCGGCGTCAGTTCGGGCGCCGGGGGCCTGGCATCGGCAGGGGCATCGGCGCCTCTCGAGGCAGCGGCTTCTTGCGGTGTGAGCGAACGCAGCACGTCGCTCGTGTTGCGAATAAGCGGAAACAGCCGCGCTTTGGTTAACGTGTCGGGATGATCGCGGACCGGAACCAGCGCCGCGAAGGCGATATAAGCGAATCCGACGATCACCAAACCACGCGCAAGGCCGAAGACAAAGCCAAGCGTGCGATCGATCGGACCGATCTCCGACTTCTTCACCTGTTCCGAAATCCTATGGCTCATGATGGAAAGCGGGATGAACACGATCAGGAATGTGGCAACAAAAACCGCAATCCATTCGAGCCAGGGCGGCGAGATATAGTCTCGCAGCAGCGGCTGGAACAAAGGCGTGAAGCGCAGCGCGATGTAGCCTGCGACCACCCATTCGATGATGGCAAAGGTCTCGTGCACCAGGCCGCGAAAACCGGCATAGCCCGCCGAAACCAGAATCACCACGACGACAAAAATGTCGATTGCCGTAACGGAGAGTTGACCCATGATTCGCCCCAATGAGGTGCGTGAGTTTATCACTTTGTCGCAATAAGATTCGCTCAGCGCTGCGAATCGCCGATCACACGGACCAGGTCGCTCACATCCTCGATGCCTTCGAGGGCAAGGGCGAGGCCATGCGCTTTGGTGCCCGCCGGCACGAAGGCACGGGTAAAACCCAGCTTGGCCGCCTCCTTCAATCGGGCTTCGGCATGCGGCGCCGGCCGTATGTCGCCCGATAGAGCGATTTCGCCGAACAGCACGCAGCCTTTGGGCAAAGGCCGCGCCGTATAGGACGAAATCAGTGCCGCAGCCGCAGCCAAATCCGCCGCCGGCTCGGCGATCTTCAATCCGCCGGCCACGTTCAGATAGACATCGCGCCCCGATATTCCAAGACCGCCGCGCGCATCCAACACCGCCAGGATCATCGCCAGGCGTCCCGCATCCCAGCCCACCACCGCTCGGCGCGCCGTGCCGTAGCCGGTTGGCGCGGTGAGCGCCTGGATTTCGCACAACAGGGGGCGTGTGCCCTCGATTCCGGCAAAAACGGCCGCGCCGGGCGCCTGACTCGAGGAATCGCCAAGGAAGAGCGCGGACGGATTGGACACTTCGGCAAGTCCGGTTCCGGTCATCTCGAAGACGCCGATTTCGTCGGTGGCGCCGAAACGGTTTTTCACGGCGCGCAGGATGCGGAAATGATGGCCGCGCTCGCCTTCGAAATAGAGCACCGCATCCACCAGATGTTCGACCGCCTTGGGACCGGCGATCTGCCCGTCCTTGGTCACATGGCCGATGAGGATCACCGCGACGCCGGTGGATTTGGCGTAGCGCACTAGATCATGCGTGGCCGTGCGCACTTGCGCGATGGTGCCCGGCGCGGCATCGAGCGCCGAAGTCCACACCGTCTGGATGGAGTCGATGACCAGGATGTCGGGCGCGGGCGCCGTGGCGAGAGTCGAAAGGATGTCCTCGACGCAGGTCGCCGCGCCGAGCTGGACGGGCGCTTTGGCCAGCCCCATCCGCGCGGCGCGCAAACGCACCTGCGCCAGAGCCTCTTCGCCCGAGACATAGACCGCGGATTTCTTCGCGCCGGCATAGGCGGCGAGGACCTGGAGCACGAGAGTCGATTTTCCCACGCCCGGATCGCCGCCCAAGAGCAGCGCGGAACCGGGCACGAGGCCGCCACCGGTGACGCGGTCGAACTCTCCAACGCCGGTCAGGCGGCGCTGCGGCTCCTCGGCCTTGGCTGACAGACCCTCGAGCACAAAGGGACGCCCCTTGCCGGCCCGGCGTGCCGAAACGCCCGCAGGAGGGGCAGCCTGTTCCTCGATGAGCGTGTTCCAGGCACCGCAATCATCGCAACGGCCCGACCATTTGGGGTGCGCCGCGCCGCAGGACTGGCAGACAAAGGCGAGAGCCACGCGCGCCAATCTATTCCCCCGCCCCGACGGCTTCGCCGTCGAGCCTCCCTACACGGGAGAGGGAAATATGTTGGGAGATTCCCCAGTTCACCGCCGGACTTCCATCTTGATGGGACCTTCGGCCGAACCATGGATGAATTGATCGACAAAAGCATTGCCGCTGCGGTCGATGTCCTTGGTCGCGCCGTCCCAGATGATCTTGCCCTTGTAGAGCATCGCGATGCGGTTGGAGATCTTGCGCGCGCTGGCGATGTCATGGGTGATGGAGATGGCCGTGACGCCGAGATCGCGCACAGTCGATGCGATCAGATCGTTGATGACGTCGGCCATGATGGGATCAAGACCCGTGGTCGGTTCGTCGAAGAAAATAATCTCCGGATCGGCCGCAATGGCGCGGGCGAGCCCGACGCGTTTCTGCATGCCGCCGGAAAGTTCCGCCGGGGAAAGCTGCGCGACTTCCTCTCCAAGGCCGACTCTCGCGAGCTTCTCCAGCGCGATTTGGCGTGCCTTATCGCGGCCAATACCGCGGCCCTGGATCAAGCCGAAGGCGACGTTTTCCCAGACCGGCAGACTGTCGAACAAAGCTCCGCCCTGAAACAGCATGCCGAATTTGCGCAAAAACACATCGCGCTTGTGGCCCGAAAGGCGAGACACCTCCTCGCCATCCACACGGATCGAGCCCGCATCGGCACGAAGGATTCCGAGCACGCATTTGATGGTCACCGATTTGCCGCTGCCCGAGCCGCCGAGGATGACCACGGAATCGCCGTGATTGATGGCAAGATCGATGCCGTCGAGGACGATCTTCGGTCCGAAGCGCTTCTTCACGCCTTTGAGTTCGATTTTGGGGCTCACCGCCATCGTTCGCTCACTTGCTGAAGAAGACGGAGGTGAGGATGTAGTTCGCCGCCAGAATCAGGATCGAAGCGGAGACGACCGCATTGGTGGTGGCCGCGCCGACGCCTTGCGCACCGCCCTTGGAATGGAAGCCGTTGTAGCAACCCATCAGGGCGATGATGAAACCGAACACGGCGGCCTTGACCAAACCTGAAACCACGTCCTCCTGCGTGACGAAGTTCGCGGTGTTCTTCAGATAGACCGCGCCGTTGAAGTTCAGGCTGTTGGTGGCGACGATATAGCCGCCGAACACGCCGATGGCATCGGCGATTCCGACCAGGATCGGCATGCTGATCACGGCCGCGATCAGCCGCGGCGTGACCAGATATTTAATCGGATTGGTGGAGAGCGTGGTCAGCGCGTCGATCTGCTCGGTGACGCGCATGGTGCCGATCTCCGCAGCGATGGCTGCGGCGACGCGGCCCGCCACCATGAGCCCAGCGATCACCGGCCCGAGCTCACGCGTGATGCCAAGCACCACGATCTGGGGCACAAAGGCCTCCGCGCCATAGCGATTGCCGCCGATGAAGATTTGCAGGCACAGCACGGCGCCGGTGAAGAACGCGGTCAGTCCCACCACGGGAAGCGAGAAAAACCCAATGCGCAGCATCTGCTGGAGCATCAGCGACCAATAGATCGGCGGGCGAACGGCATGGGACACCGCCTCGCCGGTGAAAAGGGCGAGCCTGCCCGTGACGGCGAGGAAGGCGAGGAATACGCGTCCGACAGCGGCGAAGATGTTCATCGCCGTGCCATGCGGTATTGCGGACCCAAGCACAAGAGATTCATGTCACTCATCCACATAGACGCGGTGCGCGCGCGGTCCCAAGGAAGCGAGAATCTCATGGGTGATGGTGCCCGCGGCTTCCGCCACTTCTTCGAGCGTGACGGTGTCGCCCAGGAATTCGACCTCCGCGCCGCGCATCGCTACGCCTTCGGGCGCATCCGTCGCGTCGAGCGCGAGAAGGTCCATGGAGATGCGGCCGGCGAAGGGAACGTAGATTCCGGCGATGGCGGCGCGCCCCTTGGCGGCCATGGCGCGGATCAGCCCGTCCGCATAGCCCGCGGCCACGGTGACCAGCACCGAGGGCCGCGCGGCGGTGAAGCCGGCGGCATAACCCACCGTTTCTCCCACCTCGATATGACGCACCTGAAGCACACGGCCGGTGAGGACGGCCACGGTGCGATAGGGGTTCGGCCGAGGCGGAAGCGGATTGCCGCCGTAAACCGCAAGGCCCGGCCGCACCAGATCGAAGCGGTAATCGCGCCCCAGCTCGATGCCGGCCGAGGCGGCGAAGCTTGCCGGCGCCGGCGGCAACAGGGCCAAGGCGGCGCGAAAACGCGCGAGCTGCACCCAGTTCATCTCGCGGTCCGGCTCATCGGCGCGCGCGAGGTGACTCATGATCAGCACAAGATTGATACCCGCCAGCGTTTGGCGCAGACGCGCGACCAATTGGGAAAGCTCGGCATGGGAGAAGCCTGAGCGATTCATGCCGGTATCGATATGAAGCGCCGCGTCGAGCTCACGGTGCTCGCCACGCGCCAGCACCGACCATTCGGCCGCTTCCTCCAGCGAATTCAGAACCGGAATCAGCCGATGAGCAAGAAGCGCAGGCGCTGTGCCGTGCGCGACGCCGTCCAGGACAAAGACGCGTGCCTGGGGAAGCAGCTGCCGCACTGCGATCCCCTCTTCCACGCGGGCGACAAATAAGGAATCCGCACCCGCGGCGGCAAGGGCATGAGCCACCGGCGCCAAGCCCATGCCATAGGCATTGGCTTTGACCACAGGCGCAACCGCAGCAGGCGCCGCGCGGCGCAGGACCTCGCGATAATTGGCGGCAAGCGCTCCTAAGCGCACCGTCAATTGGGCCTGCGCGCTTTCGCGCGATCCTGTTTCCGTGTTGCTCATGACCCCAGAAGACGACAAGCCGCCTTGCCTCGTCAAATCGGCGCCCGCCTCTTGTGCGGCTTGCCGGGTCCGCCCCAACCTTGCGCCATGTCCGTGATTCTTCCCGCCATCCTACCGGTTTTCATCATGGCGCTGTTGGGCTTTGCTTTGGCGAAGTCGGGCCGGCTCATGGATGGGGGAACCACCGCCTTCCTGGTCGCCACGGTCGGCACGCCGGCCCTGGTCTTTTCCAATCTGGCGACGACGCCGTTCAATTCCGGGACTTTGTTGTCGCTTGCGGCGGCAACTGTGATCGCCATCGCGTTCTATCTCGTGGTCGGGGCCATCGCCCTCAAAACCAGCGGTCTCAAGCTGCGCACCTATCTTCCTTCCCTCGCCTTTCCCAATGCCGGCAATCTCGGCCTTCCGCTCGCGCTCTACGCGGCGGGTCAGGAGGGACTGAACGACGCCATCATCATTTTCGCCGTGACCTCGATCATCAATATGACGGCCGGACAGGTCATTGCCGCGGGAAAGGGAAAGTGGGCGCGCGCCCTGCGCAGCCCGATCATTCCCGCCGTCGCTCTGGGCGTGATTTGCGCCTATTTCGGCGTGACGCTGCCGTTGTGGCTCACCAACACGCTCTCGCTGCTTTCTGGCCTGACCATCCCCTTGATGCTGCTGATGCTCGGAACCTCGCTCGCGAAGATCCAGGTGACGGGATTTCCGCGCGCGGCGGCGTTGTCGGTCTTGCGCATTTCGATGGGCGCGGTAGCGGGATTCGTGCTCGCGAGCGCCTTCGGCTTCGTGGGGCCGGAGCGCGTCGCTTTCGTCGTGCAATGCGCCATGCCCGTTGCGGTGTACAATTACCTCTTCGCGCAGATGTACGACAACGATCCGGAAGACGTCGCAAGCCTGGTCATCGTTTCGACCGTGCTGGCCGTCGTGACAACGCCAATATTGTTGGCGGTGCTGGTGCCGTAGGGCTATTTGCCGACCTTCTCCGCTAGCCATGCCTTGATCAGGGACTGATACGGAACGTCCCGCTTATTGGCGGCAACCTTGATTTGTTCAAGCAGGCCAACCGGCAGGCGAAGCGAAATTGCTGTAGTAGTCGGTTTCAGATTGGGAAAACGGGCATGCTCTGCACGTGTCCAATCGACATGATCCGCGGTGTCGTGAGTTTCGCGATATCTACGTTCCTCCGCCTCGGTCGTGAAGCGAGGAATGGCCTTAAATTTCCTTTTCATAGTACACGCGCTCCTTTCGGCTCATGGCCCGAGCCGATATCACCCGAATTCTGGTATCGTCATCGCGTAGGGTGAACGTTATTTGCAACAACCGGCCAGTATCGGTCCTTCCTAGCGCGTGGATACGAGTCTCTGACCCAGAGTGCAGAAGATCAGGTGCAGTCAACAGTGGATCATTGAAGAAAATCTGTTCCGACTCAGCTTGAGTCACATCGTGTTTGTGCACGCTCTTCCGAGCGTTTCCCTCGTCCCATTCGAAACCGACAACTCGGTCGAAGCTGCGCATGTGTATATTACTATAATATACAACTTAGGAAAAATCAAGCCAGCCGAGAAATACGGAAGTTTATTGCCGAATGGCTCCCCTTCCCGCGCCGTGGCTAGCGCCACGCCGCGCCGGGGATGACATCTTGGGTTAGGAGCGGGCGTCAGGGCTCGCCAGGTTGGAGAAGCGGGTAAAGCGCTCGTCGAAGAAGAGCTCGACCTTGTTGGTGGGACCGTGGCGATGCTTCTCGACCAGTATCTCGGCGCGGTTGTGAACCCGCTCCATTTTCTCCAGCCAATCGCCGTGCTCCGAACTGCCGGGCTCGGGCTCGCGCGACTTCAAATAATATTCTTCGCGGTAGACGAACATCACCACATCGGCGTCCTGTTCGATGGAGCCCGATTCGCGCAAGTCGGAGAGGATGGGCCGCTTGTCGTCGCGATTGTCCACGCCGCGCGAGAGCTGCGAGAGCGCCATCACAGGAACGGACAATTCCTTGGCGAGCGCCTTCAGCCCTTTGGTCACATCGGAGATTTCCTGAACGCGATTCTCGAAACGCCGCGTGGAAGGCTCCACCAATTGCAGATAGTCGATGACGATGAGGCCGATCTGCTTCTCGCGCTTCAGACGCCGGGCACGCGCCGCGATCTGCGCGATGGAAATGCCGCCGGTGTCATCAATGTAGAGCGGCAAATCGCCGAGCACCTGCGCGGTGTGCACAAAGCGGTCCCATTCGGAATCGCTGAACCGGCCGGTGCGCAGTTTGCGCATATCGATCTCGGTCTGCTCGGATAAAATGCGGGCGGACAATTGCGAGGCGGCCATTTCCAGCGAGAACAGCAGCACCGGCGCGCCGCGCTTGGTCTCGGCCTGATCCGCCTTGTCCTTCGCCCAGAGGCGCGATGCGTGAAACGCCATGTTGGTGGCGAGCGAGGTCTTGCCCATGCCGGGCCGGCCGGCGACGATGATCAGGTCGGACGCGTGAAGACCGCCCAGCAAAGAATCCAGATCGGTGAAGCCCGAGGGCACGCCGGAAATGTGGCCGCCCCGCGCCAGCGCCTGTTCCGCCAATTGCACCGCTTGTGACAGCGCCACATCGAAACCGACGGGGCCTTCGCCGAAGCGGCTCTTTTCGGCCACGCGGTACAGCGCTTTTTCCGCGTCCTCGATCTGGCTTGCCGGCGCAAAATCGATGGGCGCTTCAAAAGCGGTGTTGACAATGTCCTCGCCGATGCGGATCAGCTCGCGCCGCATCGCCAAATCGGCCAGGATGCGCGCGTAATCCTTGACATTGGGAATGGCGGGCGCGGCGCGCGCGAGACTGACGAGATAGGCCTGACCACCGACTTCAGCGAGCCCGGCGTCCTGCTCCATCAGCG
>Ga0209488_10004961_pt1 | contig 10297 bp, 13 predicted proteins | sample Rivendell_Oct201_8_FD_188349 | JGI IMG/M metagenome (GOLD analysis project Ga0209488, IMG submission 188349) | Vadose zone soil microbial communities from the Eel River Critical Zone Observatory, Northern California, USA -... | ecosystem: Environmental > Terrestrial > Soil > Vadose zone >... | reverse complement strand
GAGGCAAGGAACAGAAGCGCTTCGGCCGCGTCTGCGGGTTGCCCGTTGCGGCCGAGAGGGTGCATCGCGTTGAAGGTCGGCAGGATGGCCTTCACCTGCCGGGTGCGATCGCATTCACGCGGATCTTGTGCTGTTCCGCCCTTTGCTCCGCGGCGAAATCTCGTCACACGAACTGCAATAGATTACGCGTGGAGGGCGGCTAGGTACGCATGGATCTGTGCTACGGCCGCAGCGCCTTCGCCGACTCCCGCGGCCACACGCTTCACCGATCCGCACCGCACGTCTCCGACCGCGAAAACGCCGGGGCTGCTCGTTTCCAATGGCGATCGTGAATGGCTGCCGGTCGTGACGAAGCCCTTGTTGTCCAGCGCAATGCGATGATCGAGCCATTGGGTATTTGGATCGGCGCCGATGAACAGAAACATGTACTGCGCGTCGATCTTCTGGATATCGCCGTTTTCGCTGCAGGTCAGATCGACGCTCTCCAAGATGCCCTCAGTGGTGCCCGATAAACCCGTCACCGCGGTGCGGACACGCAAGTCTATGTTGGGTGTCGCTGCAATCCTGTCGATCAGATAGCGAGACATCGAGGCATCAAGTCCGGCTGAGCGGACCGCCATATGCACGCGTCGCGCATAGGACGAGAGGAAGACGGCGGCCTGTCCCGCCGAATTGCCTCCGCCGACAAGGACGATCTCGCGCCCTTCACAAAGAGTCGCTTCGATGGGTGTTGCCCAGTAGGAGACGCTGGTTCCTTCGAAACGGTCGAGGTTTTCGATCTCAGGTCGCCGGTAGCGCGCACCTGATGCGACGACGACCGTTCGTCCGTAGATCGAGACGCCATTGTCGAGCGCAATGCGATGCAGCGGCGGCTGTGAACAATCAAGCTCGACGACCGAGACCGGAACCGCAAACTGCGCACCAAATTTCTGCGCTTGAATGAATGCGCGCGCGGTAAGCGCTTGGCCGGAGATGCCCGTCGGAAATCCCAAATAGTTCTCGATCCTTGAGGAAGCACCAGCTTGGCCGCCGAAGGAGCGGCTATCAAGAACAAGAACGGAAAGTCCCTCGGACGCTGCATACACGGCCGTAGCAAGGCCTCCCGGGCCCGCTCCGATGACGATCACGTCGTACTCCGTTCCCGGTTTGATATCGGGAACGATTCCCAGGCCCACCCCGGCTTCGGCGTCGCTTGGCCGGCGTAGCATCGTCCCGCTCGGACAGATCAAAATCGGCAAATCGTGGGGCTGCATGCCCAGACGCACGACGAGCGCTTTGCCCTCAGGACCATCCGCATCGATGAGAGAGTGGGGGTAGCTGTTCCGCGAAAGCAGGCCCCGGAGACGAACCGTGTCCGGTGATCCCGCTTCTCCGAGGATGACCGAACCAACGCTGTCCCCTTCAAGCAGCGCTGCGCGCCGCAGAATGAACGCTCGCATCATCACCTCGCCGATGTCCGCGCTGCTGATGAGCAGGGCACGAAGGTGAGGCAGATCGAAGGGATGGGCCGTGCATCCCTCCGGTCCTGCGCAGACCATGGCCAACGAGGCATGTCCCGCAAGATCGCTTACTTCTCCGCTGAACTGGCCCGGCCCGCCGGTGGCGAAGATCCGCTCCCGACCCAGACCATCCCGCCGACTCGCAATAATACTCCCCTCGACCACCAGCCACACGGCCATGTTCCGATCGCCGACGTCGAGAAGCGTTTCGTCGGGCGCAAAATACTGCGCCGGACCGCTCGCGAAGCGAAGAGCGAATTGTATTTGAGCCGGAGTTAATGTCGGTACGATCTGGGCTATTCTGTCTTCCAGCAGCATACGCGATGGCTCTCTGATGGCGTCTTCTGATGCGTGCGACGCTAAGCCGCTCGAGCGAGGTGGTCAGGCACTCCATTGAGCGCGCAGCAGCTTGTTGAAGGCTTCCGCTCGCTCCTCGGGGAAGAAAATCCGTGCGCCGGCCAGTTCGACGGGCGGCTTTGCGCCCGGGATCGCTTCCGCTAGCCAGTGCGCCCACTTCACCGGAAAATAGACATCGTCCGTGCCCCAGACGATCAATGTCGGTGACTGCAACTTTCGCAGCTGCGGCTCGATCGCCAAGGTGTGCTTATGGTCGAATGCACTGACGAAACGCGCCAGATCTCGTGTGCGTTGCTCGCTGCTGAGATGTGGCCGCAGGTAGATCTCGATGTCTTCGTCGGTAGCCGTTTCCGGGTGCTCATACGCGGGGCCAAGCGCACCAGGCGAACGGTAAACCGACTTGTCGCTGAGCATCGCGTTGAGCGTTTTGCTCAACCCGCCGCCCGCGACCATTTCCACGAACGGCTTGAATGCCTCGGGCGGCCAGTTGTCGTGCGTGTCGCAGTTGGTGAGCGTCAGAGACCGTACCCGCTCTGGATTGAGCGCTGCGAAAATCTGAGCAATTCCGCCACCACTGTCGTTTCCGACGACATCGACCTGGTCGAGTTGCAATGCGTCGAGCACTTCTTTCAGCATCTTAGCATTCGCGGTCACCGAGACGTCCTGCTCGGGCGCGATCTCGGTGTCTCCATGCGCGAGTAGATCGATCGCGATACACCGACGGATATCGGATAGTCCTGCTAGCTGGTGGCGCCAGAGGTGCTTGTTCAGGAGCACGCCATGGACGAATAAGGCGACAGGTCCTGATCCGGCCTCGACGTAGCTGATTCGGCCTGACGGGGTCTCGACGTGGCAAATGGTCGACGTACCTTGTTTATCATTCATTAGCTCGATCTCCACTCTATCGATAGGTAGGCAGGAGATAATTCTGGAAATTGTCGCTGTCAACGTCTATCTATCGATAGACAGAAGATAAAACCATGGGTGGAACTGCCGAGCGACTAATGGACCTAGCTGAGGCTCGCATCCGTGAGGCGGGCTACGGAGGCTTCAGCTTCCGCGATCTTGCAGCCGAGATCGGTATCAAGAGCGCGAGTGTCCATCATCATTTTCCGACCAAGGCTCGAATGGCCGCGGCGGTCGCACGGCGGTATAGGGAGCGCTTCTTCGAGATCGTCGCGCCGCGACATGATGAAGGCGCAGACGACGTCGTCGCGATCTATCGGTCCGCGTTTCGTAACGCGATCGAACGAGATGGTCGGATGTGCCTAAATGGCATGCTGGGTGCCGAAGCAGGGGGGCTACCGCCTGAGGTAGTGGAGGAAATCAAGGCATTCTTCGCGCGTTGCGTCGGCGATCTTTCAAGCCGAATTGGCGGAACGGACGCTGTGCCTCGCGCCTTCCATGTGATGGCGGCCCTGGAAGGAGGGCTGATCCTGGCGCGTGCATTCGGCGACATCACTGCATTTGACCAAGCAACGGCGAGCCTCAGTACGTCATCACCCTCAGTCCCTTCCTGATCGCGCACCGCGCGGGATCGACGCGCTCGGGCTTGAGGCCGTCGCCAAAAATTTCGTGGATGGGCGCGTGCCTGCAGGAGGGCTACAATGAGCAGCTACCAGTCTGATATTCTAGCGACGGGCCTAAAAGCCGTTTTTTGCGGTATCAATCCAGCGGAGAGTGCTGAGAGGGCGGGGCATAATTTCTCGACGCCAAGCAACCGGTTCTGGAACGTCCTCTATCTCTCCGGCTTCACTGTTGAGCGTCTTCGGCCTCAAGATGAGCGCCGTCTACTCGACTACAATTGTGGAGTCACGGCAGCCGTTCGCCGGTCGACGCGGCGGGCGAGTGAGGTGTCGCCCCAGGAATTCCGACGGGCTCGGCCTGAATTCGAGGAGCGAATGCGCCGCTTTGCGCCGCGTTCGCTCGCGTTCCTGGGGAAGCGCGCATACGCAGCCATGATGGACGTTGGAGACGTCCAATGGGGCCGCCAGCCCGTAGCATTCGCAGGTATTGCGACTTGGATCCTGCCGAACCCCAGCGGCCTCAATCGAAGCTTCACGCTCGAGGCGCTCGTGCGCGCATACTCCGAACTCCGGATCGCGCTCGAAAGCTGAGGGGACTCTCACATTGAAAAGAGCTTGGTGGCTTCCGTCTCAAGTGCTGTCATAGCCTTCATGTACGGAACGAGACCGTGGCTGATCCGTGAAACGCCTGCCTTGATCAACCTAGGAATGGATGGCATTCCCTCAGAAATCTCTACGTTCACGGGTAACTGCACCTCTCTGGCAATCTGAGCAATCGACGCGATATCCGCGAGACCAGGGATGAAGAAACCCGACGCACCAGCGGATGCGTAAATTGCGGATCTTTCAACTGCTTCTCGTATTGATTTTCGCGACGCTCGGCCCTGAAGAAAGACATCCGTCCGTGCATTTATGAAAAATGGCAGGCGTTTTTGGTCTGCAACTTGCCGAATGGTGGCGATGCGTCCTGCTTGCCGTTTTGCCGCGTAAAGCCCCCGTCGAGCGACGACCTGGTCTTCAAAGTTGATCCCTATTACGCCCAGATCCATCAAACGATAGACGTTGGAGGCCAACCGCTTGTTGTCCTCGCTGTAGCCGCCTTCAAAATCGACGGTAACTGGAACACCGACCGTTGCTACAATTCGCACAACGATCTGCTCAACCAACTCGCGGGGAATCTGCTCTCCGTCCTCATAGCCCTGAGCATCCGCAACTGACCAACTGCTCGTCGCAATCGCCTTCGCGCCAGCACCCTGGATGGTCACAGCACTGCCTGAATCCCAAGCGTTATATAGCAGGATTGGCGCACCTTTCTTGTGAAGAGACGCAAAGTATTTGGCTTTTTTGGCTTGGCTCATCGCCGCTCCTCACTCGCTTTAGCGTCCAATTGCGGCGCCGGGCCGGTGGAAAGCTAACCGCTTGATGCACCGTGGCCGGGTCGAAACGTGCGCAAGGTCACGGAATAGCGCAGCACATCCATCGGCGCGATGCTGTGCTGCCAGACATTACGCACCGGTCCATGAAGCAAGTAGACTGATCGTGGCTCGATGTGCGCGGATCGGCGCTCCCAGTCCTCGCCCACTTTCCGGCGCAGACGTAACGTGCAAGGCGTAAGAAACGACACCGCGACGATATCTTCATATGATGGCCGGTCGCGATGCCAGCCGATCCCAGCGCCGGGCGCATACTCCGTCACCATGAGCTGTTCAAATGCGTCCATGGGCGCTCCACTGATCCGACTCGCAATCTCCGTGAGTAGTCGAAGGTAATCGGGAATACTCGCGTCAGCACGCGCTTCTTGGCCTGCGAAGGTGTATCTATGCCCAAAAGTGTATATGCGACGATTGCCCTGGTAGCCGTGAAATTCGAACGGCTTCAGCGACAGTTTCTCAAACTGTCGAACGAGAGCCTTCTCCTCCGCGGACGACAGAACGTCCGGGATGTAACGGAAGCCGGCTGGCAGCTCGGCCGGCGGCTCGGGCTTGCCGAACAGATCGCCCATGTCACTGGCGGCATTTCTGGCAGACCTCTTAGCCGAAGGGCGAATCATGGGCATTGATTCTGGAAATCGCTTTTGAGGGGCGAATGTGGCGACCGGGCTTACTGTTCACAAGCCTCGCCAGCGTCCCGAGCATGTTCGCACAAGGTCGTTGGCCTCCCTTGCAGTGCGCTAGCCGCGTTTCGACGATGGAGCCCCGCTCCATGGTTAAATGCACCGGGCATCGCATGGATATATCCAGCAGCCTCGCTAGAGCGCAGGCGCCGATCGCAGCGCTCAGAAGATCGTACGGATTGGGACCCGACCCCAACCCGCCAGCTTGAACGGGTCCGGCCATCAAAAAGGTGGACGTTCCCGCCTTCACCTCGACCTGGAAATCTCCCTTTCCGGTCTCTCCGGCAACATCGCTCATTGCTCTCGATCTTTCATGTCAAAGGCTTGGACCGGCCGCGGTTCGCGTAGAGCGACGTCAGGCAGGTTCCGCCGGGAGGATTCATACTCCCGACAACGTCGGCATGGACTGAGCAAAAAAGAGAATGCTTTTTTGATCAGGCGTCGACAAAGTTTATTGCTCCAAGGAAGTCCATCTTGCCGACGTCGACACCGCCGTTGCGAAGAACCGCGTACGCCATCGCAATGTGGAAGTAGACGTTCGGGATAGTCATCTGAAGAAGATAATCTTGTCCGCTTATGACCTTTCCGGGCGCCCAGGAGAAGCTGACTTTGCGGTCTTTTGCGCCTTCGTATTGTGCCTCGCTCACGCTTTCCGCGAAATCGACCGTTTTCCGGATGCGTGCGCGCAGTTCCTCGACAGTCTGCTCATCGTCTTCGTGTTTCGGGGGCGTCTGCCCCGAGAGCCAGGCGGCCGCTGCTTTGACGTAGTCGCAAGCGCTCTGCACCTGGTAGATCAGCGGCTTCATGTCGGGCGCCAGGCGGCCGTTCAAAAGTACGCCGACATCGAACTGCTTCGCGGCGGCGAACTGCTCGGCCTTGTCGAGCCAACCCTCGATATTCTTCAAGGACTGCGTGCATTGCAAGACCACTTGGTAATACATCGGTTTCTCCTTCGATGGACGTTGTATTCGTTGCGAGCGGCCGGAGCGCAAAACGGTTACTTATTCGTTGAGGCAATCTTCCCAGTCCGCAGGGACACGCCCCTTTGGTCCAGGGGCAGGCTGATCCAAAGGCCGCGACCGCGGGGGCGCCAGCCTGGGGCCGTAGAACGGTTTTCCCGTGCGGTAATTCCAGAACCAGTCCTCTCCGGGCTCGAAGCTCGTGATGACAAAGTGGCCGGTCTCTCGGAAGTGCGCCGTCGCGTGCTGGTTCGGTGATGTATCGCAGCAGCCGATGTGGCCGCACTTGGCGCAGCGCCGCAGGTGGAACCACCACTGTCCGGCCGCAAGGCATTCGACACATCCCGTCCCGCTCGGAACGGCTAGAGGGTCGATGCCTTCTGATTTGTCGCTCATTTGCCGCTCCAACCTGTTCGAGCGGAAGTGATCGTGACCACCCTGCAGGCGTGCACACTCGCTTCGCAAGCCTCTCCATATCGCGCATGGGGACGTCTGTCTATCGATAGATAGGTCATTGACGATAATTTCCTGGCGCGCGGCAAACGGAAGGAACCCAATCTCAATCGTCGCGCCCTGTCATCGCGTGATCGGCAAGGATGGTTCGCTGACAGGCTTTGCCGGCGGCCTCGAGGCGAAGGGATGCCTATTGGGCATCGAGGCCGCCTAACCGTGCGCGCTCGTGACGCCCGTGCGTGCGGCCCGTCCCCCGCCTAGCGTCTGATTATGAATAGAGCTTGCCCGCTTTCTTCTGGAGGGCCTCTATCGTTTCAATGTATGGGATAGGCCCGTAGCTCACGCGCGCGACACCCAGTTTTGCGAGCCTGTCGTTGGAGGGCACGCCCTCCATGACCATGACGTTGACCGGCAGGGTCGCTTCCTCAGCAATCCGACGAATGTGACCGGGGTCGGTCAGGCCTGGGATGAAGAAACCGGACGCTCCGGCGGCGGCGTATGCTTTTTCCCTTTTTAGAGCTTCGTCGACATCAGCACTATTGCCGAGAAACACGTCTGTTCGGGCGTTGATGAAGAGAGAGATGCCCTTCTGCTCGGCTGCATGGCGGATGGCCGCGATACGCTTTGCCTGCCGATCGATGCCATAGAGCCCTTTTCCCTTGACCACACGGTCCTCGAAATTGATCCCGATGATTCCGAGATCGAGAAGCTTCGAGATGTTCGAGGCCAGTTTGCGGTCGTCCTCGCTGTAGCCGCCTTCGAAATCCACAGTGACAGGCACATCGACGGTCGCGGCAATCCGTCCAACGATCTGCTCGGCAAGGAGGAGCGGAAGGTCTTCGCCATCGTCATACCCTTGCGCTGCGGCCACCGACCAACTGCTAGTCGCGATCGCCCCCGCACCGGCGTTGACGATCGCTTTCGCGCTGCCGGCATCCCAGGCGTTGTAGAGAACCACTGGCGTCCCTTTGACGTGAAGGGCGGCAAACTGTTTGGCTTTCTTGATCTGGCTCATTGTCATCCTCCGTTTCGTTGATTGCACGATCGTCAAATCCGAGACAGACCGACAACCGATGCCTCGGTCACGCACGCCGCCAACCTGCTCCGGCGACTGTGACCTCCCGCGCGGCACTTAGCGAAAGGTCACAGCCTCTGCCGCGAAAAACTGAGCGGCATTACCTATCTATCGATAGATTGCCGCGACGTGATATGGCTGCGCCTAGCCGTTGTCAACCTCTATCTACTGATAGAGCACTACCTCAAGGGAGGTGGTGCGGACGGATGCGCCCGCACGAAGGGCGCTTCAGCGTGCGACAGCCAAGAGTGAGAAACTTTCGCGAAAACGAAGAGTGGACGAACTTCGTAGCGCTCGAGCTGAACTATTCGCGTCCGGCGCAGCAAGCAGTCAAACTCGCTGCTTGTTGTTCGAAGAACAAAGCTGTGATAAGAACAAAGGAAGAACTTGGATGAGTCCGAGAGTCGATAGCGCTTTGGCTGTCCCGTGGCTGACGGCGACTTGGAAGGGCGAGGATGAAGCGGACTGGCATGAAGCGACGGGGGCCTCCAGTATGCGCCTAACAGGACGCAGACCTGAGGATCGTTGATCGTTCTGACAAGGTATCGGAGACGGCTTCGCGGTTTTAGGCAATGTCGATCGAGGGCAGCACTACCCAGCGCAAGATCATCCATATCGACATGGATGCCTTCTATGCGTCGGTCGAGCAGCGTGACAATCCGGAGCTTCGGGGCAAGCCGCTCGCCGTTGGTGGGGAAGAGGCTCGCGGGGTCGTCGCGGCTGCAAGCTACGAGGCGCGCGCCTTTGGCGTCCGATCGGCAATGCCGTCTGTCACCGCCAAACGCCGTTGTCCCGAACTGATCTTCATGCCGCCTCGCTTCGACGTGTACCGGGCGATATCGACGCAGATCCGAGAACTCTTTGCCGAACATACTGACCTGATCGAACCGCTGTCGCTCGACGAGGCTTATCTCGACGTGACCGAAAACAAGCTCGGCATCCCGATTGCGAGCGACATCGCAACGATGATCCGCGCACGGATCAAGGAAGTCACCGGTCTCAACGCTTCTGCAGGCATCTCCTACTGCAAGTTCCTCGCGAAGATGGCGAGCGACCTGAACAAGCCGAACGGACAAGCAGTCATAACGCCGCGCATGGGGCCATCCTTCGTCGAGGCACTCGCGGTGAGGAAATTCCACGGAGTCGGCCCGGTCACCGCCGAGAAGATGGAGAGGCTCGGAATCTACACGGGATCCGACCTCAAGGGGAAGCCGCTCGCTTTCTTGCAGCAACATTTCGGAAGGTCGGGCGGTTGGTATTATCGGATCGCCCGAGGGGTCGACGACCGCCTTGTCGAGCCTGATCGTCCACGCAAGTCGATCGGCGCCGAAGACACGTTTCAGATCGATATCTATGAGCGGGATAACGCCCGCGCTGAGATCACTCCGCTCGTCGCGACGGTCTGGCGTCACTGCAAGGCGAAAAAGGTGCGTGCCCGCACCGTCACCTTGAAGGTGAAGTATGCTGACTTCCAGCAGGTGACCCGCAGCCGGACTGTCTCTTCGCCGTTTCGAAACGCCGCCGACATTGAGGAATTGGCCTTCGCATTGCTCGATCCGCTTTTCCCGCTGGAGAGAGGCATTCGCCTTATCGGCGTGACGGTATCGTCGCTAGGAGATCTGAACGCCATCGGCTCAGTGGAAGGGCAACTCTCCCTGCTTTAGCCGGTTCAGCGGTCGTTCCGTCGGTTCATCAATGCAACCGAGCGCGCTTCTCGAGCCGCATGTTCTGGTCCTTGGCGTCGGCGCGCACGTCAAGACTTGATCCAATATCCTGAAGGCCTCCGAGCGACGGGCCTGCTTGGCCGGCACCACCATTGCAAAGGGTAACGCTGAACGGAGGCAAGCGGATGTCCAGGAACGCTGAAGTACTCTAAATTTGCATCGTGGGTACAGACGTTGGTAGAAGATCGATGTATAGAAAAACTGTAATGGATTCAGTAACGTAACAGGGTGCAGTCCACCCTCCGCGAGTTTCAGTTGGCAACATTCTACGACCGCAGGCCGTCAAATCGTCAATGATTGCGACAAAAGGCATGCGATGACCCATCACATCGGCACAGCTTCCGGCGTACGAAACGTCGGGGGCCACGGGTCCAAAGCCTTGTTGCTATCCTCGCCAAGCAACAGAACTGCCGCTATCGGTGGCTATCAAATGTTTAGCCTCGTCAGCAGAATCTGTGGGTGAGCGGCGGTTCGGGTAACTGTCCAAGACTATGGATTTCATGCTCGCACGAATCTCGCATGAGGTTGCTGAAGAGCACAGTTCGGACATCCTCTTTCGCAGCGCCTCTGTCATCGTCGCAGGGGTCAGAA
>Ga0209488_10004960_pt1 | contig 10299 bp, 10 predicted proteins | sample Rivendell_Oct201_8_FD_188349 | JGI IMG/M metagenome (GOLD analysis project Ga0209488, IMG submission 188349) | Vadose zone soil microbial communities from the Eel River Critical Zone Observatory, Northern California, USA -... | ecosystem: Environmental > Terrestrial > Soil > Vadose zone >... | reverse complement strand
CGCACTGCTGGCCTATGCGTATTCGCTCACGCCCCTTTTCTCTCCGGCGCTGCGCGCCGGCCAATGGGAGGAAGAGCGCAAAGTCGTCGAGCGCACCATTCCGCGCGGCCACGCGCTTGCGCAGCGTGCCGTGACGCTCGATCCCAGAAACGCCGAAGCCTTCGTGGCGCTTGGCTATACCCATATGGTGCAGCGGCGCATGGTGGACGCAGAAGATGCCTTCAAGCAGGCGATCGCGCTCAATCCCAATCAGGCCGATGGCCTGCACGGCTACAGCCAGCTCCTGGCGGCGCTTGGGCGCGTGAAAGAATCTTTGGCGATGCGCGAGCACCTGCAATCAGGCGAACAGTCCATCATCAACTATACGGCCGACACCGCCGAGATCTACTGGCTCGACGGCGATACAGCCAAGGCGCTGGCGATGTTGCAGCCCTTCCGGCCCGGCAGGACGCTCGAACTTGCTATCGTGCTGGCCGCATTCGGGCGCTATCAGGAATCAGCCGTCGCGTTGCGGGAAATGCCGGCGACCAATTATCCGCCCGGAATGCTGGAGGCTGCCGCCAAGATCCTCGAGTCTGCGCCCACCAAAACGGCGTCACCCGGGAGCCTGCCGCGCATCGGAAACCTCAGCTTCGCCCATATGCATGTTGGCGTCCCGGAACGCGTTTTGGATTTCTACGAGGACGAAGTGCGGGGCAATTATTTCCAGCCGATTTCCGCGACCTGGTTCTGGCATCCGACCTATGAGGCCGTACGCAGGACCGAGCGGTTCAAGGCGATCGTCCGTGACCTCGGATTCGTCGATTACTGGCGCGCGCGCGGCTGGCCCGCGCAGTGTCGTCCGATGGGCGCCAATGATTTCGCCTGCAATTGAGCGCTTTTTTGAAGGGCTGTCCCGGCCGCCTTGTCCTGCAGCTTTTAGTATATGAGCCTAACCTTTCTGGCTGAGCCGCGTCCATGGCAGGGCGATCAAGCCTCGATATCGGATCCGTGGTCTCCAAGTGGGCGCAAAGTGGGCGGTGGGTGATCGTAACCAATTGAAAAATAAACGACAATTAGACTGTTGCCTAAATGCAACGGACGGAAAGTTTTTCTCCTCGTGCCTGTGAAAACCGTATTTACCTATTGTTAAGAGTTGCTCTCGTGTGCAACTTGGCAACCATCTACTGGTTGCAAATGGTTGCATAAGTTCAACTGAACACAGCACGGATAGAACAAGGAGAGTTGGTAATGTTAGGTATTAGAATAGGGCTATTGGCTGCCGCCGGGGTGCTCGCTTTCACGTCTTTGGCGTCGTCGGCAGATATGGCGCCGCTCTATAAGGCGCCGCCGCCGCGTGCAGCAGCTTTCTCGTGGACGGGGTTCTACATCGGCGCCCATGCTGGCGGCGGCTGGGGCACGGCTGAGGCCGCGGCCAACAGGGTCGACTTCGCCCCGGGTGTTATCGATAACGAAGGAGTGACCTTCGACGGGTTCAGCGTTCCAGTGTCCCAGACGCAGACGAATGGATTCCTGGGGGGCGCCACAGTAGGCTTCAACGTCCAGACTACGCCTTGGCTCGTGCTCGGTGTCGAGGGCGATTTCTCTTGGACCGATGTCAAAGGAACGGCGCCTTGCATTCTGATCGTGGCTTGCAGCGTCAAGCACGACTGGATGGCGACGGCCGCGGGTCGAGTTGGCTTCACCCAAGACCGGCTCATGGTCTTTTTCAAGGGCGGCGTTGCTTGGGCTGACACCAAATATACTGCCAGCTTAAATATCGGCGAATTCACGCTTGGCCCGATCCAAAGTGGCAGTAGCAGTGTCAAGAATACGCGTGTGGGTGCGCTCTTCGGCACCGGCATCGAATATGCGTTTCTCTCGAATTGGTCGGCCAAAATCGAGTACAATTACATTGATTTCGGTCACCACGACTACAACTTCTCCATTTTTGAGGGGGATGTCGTCATCGGCGCGACTATCCGTGAGCGCATGCACGTGGTCAAAGGCGGCGTGAACTGGCGGTTCAACACATCGGGCATATAGCGTATTAATCCTGCGACAATGCGCAGACGAAGAACCCCGGCCATTGCGCCGGGGTTTTTTGTTGTCGGAAACCGCGGCCAAAGCGCAATTTGGCCTCACGGCGTTCGATACTCGTTAGTGAACTCCGAAGAGCAAGCCGATACTCACAGAGACCGATCTTTCGTTGCTCTTGCTGATCGAGTAACTCGGCTCGATGAACCAACCGTATTTTTTCTCGGGCGATGACCAGAACATGAAGTCGAGCATGAATGTGGTGCCGGGCTTTGTCCCTTCGCCCTTCGCGAAAGTCCACGTCGGCCCAAGCCCGACCATGAATTCAGTCGTCTCGGAGAGATCAAAAGGTTTGCGGAACACAACCTCGGCTTCCCATTCCGAGTGACCGCGCCGGAATAGCTTTGCGCCCCCACCTCGATTTCGAGCCAATCCTTGATCACGTTGAATTCTACAGCTGCTGTCGGGCCGCGACTGAATTGAGCGGCATCGGAGCCACGCTCAAAGGCGGCCCCGAGCCCGATGACCGCAAGGGGCTCCTTTTCCGCAGCCGACGCAGAATGCGCAGACAGCAGCAAAGCAATCGCTAGTCCGGTGCGCCCGATGCTTCTCATTTCACGTCCCCTCGCGATTGATGCCCGTTGAACTGCAAGCCTATTCCGGCCGGAAGATTGACGAAATAGCGGGCCGGAATTTGTGCCCGCCTATCACACACCTGCATTTTGCGTAGCGCGCAATAATTTTACGCTCACGGGCAATCGATTCTTCATTGCCTTGCTGACCGAGTTGTAGTTGGATCGACAAACCTGCAGTACACGAATGTGAGAATCGGGAGCGGGAATTCCCGCCCCCGATTCCGGGCGCCTCGATCAATCGACGATGCGGGTGATGATGCCGGCACCGACGGTCCTGTTGCCCTCGCGGATGGCGAAACGGGACCTCTCCTCCATCGCGATCGACTTCTGCAACTCGACTGTCAGCTCCGCGTTGTCACCGGGCATCACCATCTGCGATCCCTCCTTGAGACCGACGGTTCCGGTGACGTCCGCCGTCCGGAAATAGAATTGCGGACGGTAATTGCCGAAGAAGGGCGTGTGGCGCCCGCCCTCCTGCTTGGTCAGCACGTAGACCTCCGCCTCGAACTTCCGGTGCGGCTTGACGGCGCCAGGTCGTGAGAGCACCTGGCCACGCTCGACCGCATCCTTGTCGATCCCGCGCAGCAGGCAGCCGACGTTCTCGCCCGCCTCGCCGCCATCGAGGATCTTCTGGTAGGTCTCGACGCTGGTGACGACCGAGTTCCTGGTGTCGCCGAGGCCGACGATCTCGACCTCGTCGCCGACCTTGACGGTTCCGCGTTCGATGAGCCCGGTCACCACGGTGCCGCGGCCCGAGATCGAATGCACGCCTTCGATCGGCATCAGGAACGGCCTGTCCTTCGCGCGCGCCGGCAAAGAGATGTAGCTGTCGATCGCCGCGAACAGCTGCAAAATTGCCTCGTCCGCCAGCGGTCCCTTTTCGCCATTGAGCGCCTTGATCGCCGCACCGCGCACGATCGGGGCGCCGTCGCCGTCGAATTGATACATCGACAACAACTCGCGTACTTCGAGTTCGATGAGATCGAGCAGCTCGGGATCATCTACGACGTCGCATTTGTTCAGGAATACGATGATACGCGGCACGCCGACCTGGCGGGCGAGCAGGATATGCTCACGCGTTTGCGGCATCGGGCCGTCGGTCGCCGACACGACGAGGATCGCGCCGTCCATCTGCGCGGCTCCGGTGATCATGTTTTTCACATAATCCGCGTGACCCGGGCAGTCGACGTGCGAGTAGTGCCGTTCCGCCGTCGCATATTCGACGTGGCTCGTCGCGATCGTCAGGATCTTGCTGTCGTCACGTGTACCCTGAGCGGCCGACGCCTTGGCGACTTGCGCGTATGAGACGAACGCGCCCCAGCCGTTGTCGGCTGAGACCTTCGTCATCGCTGCCGTCAGCGTCGTCTTGCCATGGTCCACGTGGCCGATTGTGCCCACATTGCAATGGGGCTTTGTGCGGATGAACTTCTGTTTGGCCATGGGACTACCTCGTGGCTTGAGCTCTCGTGCTTTGGGTTGCACGGCTCGGGGCATCACGAGAGCTGGCTGGTGCCCGGAGCCGCTTTCACGTCCGGGTGGCCAATCGAAATCAGTTGAGAAGTTCGGTCAGGTCCGGAGCAAAGCTGTAGCGGTCGAGGGAGATAGACCCCCCGTCATCGAAACCAGAGATGACAATGACCGCAGCATGGAAACTTTCCGGGACGTTGCTCACACGGAGCAGTGAGGCGCGTAGATAATGATGCTTGGCGCAAATTGCAAGGCTGAAAACTTCGACGCCTCCTTCAAACCAGCTCGAAAAATAGCATACGCTCTGCGCCATGGCTCTTGTCGACACGATGCGAGACCTTCTCCCCGTGCCTCTTTCGCCGTTTGGTGAAGCGGCGGTGAATGCCTACGCCGCCTTGTCGGGCGTAAGCGATTGGACACCGCCAGCCGGATTCCAGCCCAGCGATGCACAAAGGATCGTCCAACTCGGGTGGCCCTTCGCCGTTCTCGGCGCGAACGCGAGCCTCGACCGCATCGTCCGCAAGGCTAATGGCGGGAAATTCGACGCACCCGACTGGAGTGTTATTCATGCGGGCGCTCTCTTGACGCAACTTGGGGCACGTGTCGAGTTTCCCAACGAGGAGAAGGACCGTAGAACCCCGGATATCCGCGCCTGGTGGGACAATGTCCCCGTCGACGCGGAAGTGAAAACCGCGATGGTCAAAGACCGACAGACCGAGCTTGCGCGCATCATCGATACGCTCCGCAGCGTTATCGGGACGGGCAGTACGTTCTGGCATCCGCTGATTCACTTGGGCGATATCCCTCTTGCGGATGTGCAGTCGCAAATCATCGATGCGGTCTTGGCACTCCCTGCCGGCAAACGAGCCGGGGTCTTCGGCGTGTGGGAGGTCTATGCCGTTCCGTTGGAGGATGAGCTGGCCCTTGTCGATCTCGCCACGCTCAATGAGCTTCGACCTGTTTGGTGGAGTGATGATGGACCCGCCTTGTGGAGTAGCGAGTTGTTGGTGCCGTCGAACCTAGACGATGTTTGTCGCATCCACATCACCGCAAAGCTTCCGTTTGTCTCATATCTTAACCAAATAAGCGAGAAGGCAGAATATCCGCAGGGCGATCCGAACCACCCATTTTTAGTCGTGGTCGATCAGGGCTCTGGCAGGGCCATGCCCATGCGCCATGGGGCGCTTCAACAGGGATTGGCGCCGTGGCTGCCTCAATGGCAGCGCGTCTCGGGAATCTTGTGCTTCGACGTGCGACCTTACATCTTCAGCAAGTTCTGTTGGAAGCTATCCTTTCACCCCAACCCCAACGCGGTCTTGTCGCTCCCGGCCGTGGCCCTCGCGGCGCTCTCGCCACACGATGCGGAAATCTGCACCTATCCTTTCACATGATGCGCTCTGGCGTTGAGCGACTTTTCCGATTTGCTCGTATCTATCGAGGCGAAGAGCCTTTGGTGGGGCTCTCACTTCAAGAAAAAAGGGTTTCGTGGACTCATGGACGGAATAGCGGCGCAATCTTGGGGGTGGAGTAGATATTCATGAGTCGAAGGCCTACTTGGATTTCCCAGGCGCCTTGGACCGTCGCGGCGACTTCGCCATTACCGAAGTTGCCCAGAAATTCTCCACGACGAAATCGTCCTGTGGCTTTGCCTTCTTCTCGCCTTTGGCGGAGCCACGCTTTGTCTTGGTCGGCGCTTGCGGTTTTGGCTCGGGCTTCATTGCGCCCGTGGCAAGCGCAATAACATGGGAGCGCATCCAGGCGGCGCTGCTGCTGTCGGTCTTCGGTTGATGCGGATCAATCCTTCCCACCAGTGCCTTCGGGATCGCGTCAGGCAAATGCTCTAGGACAAGCGCCAGCGTGTCTGTGCCGAGCGCCTTGCATGCATGCTGTAGGCGATCGAGATCGAACGTCTTCGCCTTGAGCTGGGCCGCAAGGATGCTCAACGCCGCTTTGTCCGCGGCGTCGCGCGCGTCGGAAAACAGATCGGCATGGCTGCCCACGGATTTCAGGATGGCGAAGCCGTCCAGCGTCATTGGAACACCGCCTTCACTTCATCTGCTAGATCTGCCAAGTGCCTGGAGATCGGGACTGGATATTTCTGGAGATAGGTCTTGTGGTGCTTTCCGACAGCGGCGGACATCGCAGAATTATCTGGGATGACAGTCTTGAACAGGCAAAACTCAGAGTCCTTCCGCACAGCATGTTCACTGAGAAGATTGTGATAGGCGTGCTGCTCCTTCACGTCCTTCTTCCGACTTATAAGAACGTGAGGCTTGCTGTGTCGGCGAGAATTAGTGGGTGAGATCAATTCGGGGAATACGCGCAGAACGAAAGCCTGCATGCCATAGGTCGAAAGGAAATCCGGAATCGTCGGCACGATAACAAGCTCGGCCAACGAAACGGCAGCCGCCGTGAATGCCGAAATGCCTGGGGCACAATCCAGGATGATGTAGTCGAACTCGCGACTTATCGATCCTATATCAGTGCCTAATCGCTTAGTGGCTTGTCCTTCGATCGCGTTCATTCCGTAGCCTTTTTCGGTGAGGGCGTAGACTATCTCGCGTTCGGTCACTCTAAGATTCACAGACGATGCCAGCAGCGATATCGGCAACGGGGTTTGGCCACGATGCGTGATACTGCTGGCATTCCGCTGAATCAAATCTATAAAGCGGATCGGCTGTTTGTGAACGAGACATGACTCGAAATATGCGTCAATCGTGCGATCACTTTGGATCAGGTCCGTCAAGATCTGGTCGCCCACGATGGAATAAGACGCGCTGGCCTGGGCGTCGAGGTCGATTACCAGCACGCGGGCGTTGTCGATCGCGGCTAAGGTCTCTGCCAGCGCGATGACAGTAGTTGTCTTGCCGACGCCGCCTTTCATGTTTACGACGGTGATGATCCTGGCAGCCACGACAATGCTCCGAATTCAGGTTTCTGGGGAGCGCTCACGCGCACTGCGAAGCCGAAAGGGAGTCGGTCTCCGACCCTTCCAATACAGGTTTAGTTGAAGAGTTACAATAGCTCAACCGAAAAGCCTATTCAAGCCGACACGGATTTGTTCCAAGCGAATGCGCACTGCCGAAGGCAGCCGGCCGCAAGTAAGTAGCAGGAAAAGTTGATGGCGACTTCGCAAATACTGTGGCTTCTGTTCCGGCTCTCGCTTGCAAGCGTTCGCTTGGCCGGAATGACGGCGGTGGGTTACGGGATTTATCACTCCCCCTCCTGCCCCCGCACCAGATTGATGTCGCGTTCGGCCGCCCAGGCCCAGATATCCTGGCGCTTGAGCGCGCAGGCCATCAGTTCGGGGAACTGATCTGGTGTGCAGGCAAAGACTGGACAGCCAAGGGAAGCCAGGATTCCCGCGTGGTTGGCGTCGTAGGCCGGACGGCCATCGTCGTTGAGCGCCAACAGCACGATGACATTGACGCCCGCATCGACAAATGTCCTGGCGCGCGCCAGCATTTCGTCGGCGATGCCGCCTTCGAAGAGGTCGCTGATCAATACCAGATGCGTGCGGCGAGGCTCGCTGACCAGACGTTCGCAATAGGCCAGCGCCTGGTTGATGTCGGTGCCGCCGCCGAGCTGTACTGAAAACAAAACCTAAAATCGGGGAACGGACCGGACGGACCCCGATTATGCACATGATGCACACGATGTAAGATGACGTTCAAGCAGATCGAAGGAAACGATTCGTCGAATACTGCTGCTCTGGAGTGCGCCATGTAACGCCGGGTGTTGGGGCTGAAGTATTTACACTTGAGCAATTTGTGGATTGGGCAACTTGCTGGCAAGCTGCTGACCAAGAAAATGACAGGCGAACGCGATCTCGTTGAATTCTGCCACCGTGAAGGTAAGGCGCTCACCCAAAGCCACCGATCGGTTCCGGACATCGAGCTTCATGAGAATGTCAACGTGGGGCTTGTTGTCGCCCGCGTCTACAACATGACCTTTTTGGACTTCGACTTCGACACCGTCGCGCAGATAGAAGACCTTCATTCGAGGAATGCTCAGCGTAAAAGAGTCTTTGTCGTGCGTTTCGATCTTGCTAACGACTCCGTCTCGATGCTCAAGACAATTTCTAGCCGACTGCAGCGAATGATAGGCGTCCCTAAATAGCAGTTTCGGATCGAGCTTTTCGTTCACTGCTTCAAGCAAATCAGGAAAGCGCATACTTGCCGCTTTGCTCTGAAACGGCCTCAGAAATTCCGTAAGCGTGCTGCTGGATTTGACCTTATGTATTTTGGTGAGAAGCGCGACGAACACATGAGCCTCTTCGAGCGCGTGCCTCACGGCGCGCAATAGGTCTTGAAACGCCTTGGCGAGTATCCAATTCTCATGCATGGCGCGTCGCTGATCAATGCTGAGCTTCGGACCCTCAAGCCTGAACAACGCTTCGCCAGTTTCCGAAGGCTTGCTTAGGTCCGCTGTAGAGAGGGCGTTATAGTGGAAAGTAACTATCTCGCTGCTCGCTAGGACCGCTGAATCGATGATTGCTAAAAGCTTATTTGGATGAAGATTCAGTTCAATGCTTGGATTTGCCGTGGCCATGGGCCTACCTGTATTCGTGACTACGATGTTTCAGTAAACTAATGCTGCAACCGTGGGTAGCTTGTCTCGAAGCGCTTGTGGCTTCAACGCTTGCGTAACCGAACCGGGCACGGACCCGTTTACGCGCCCACGCGCCGCCGAAAGCATCGACGCTCGGCGGCGATGGCTTTCTTGTCCACATAGAGGCACTGACGCGCGTCGCCTCAGGGTCCAACGCCAAAGAAGCGGGACTTCGACGACAAATTAAACGTGCGGTCACGGTAATTCAACCATTGACAGCGAATCTGGGGACGGACCCCGATTTGTGCGAGATCTCTGTGGTGAACGTCGGCGCTCCTATCGGCAGCTACCGGGGCCGAGTCATAGGAGCCATAGCGATTTATCCATAGCCCCGACAATCCGAAAAGAGCTTGCGGTGCTGAGCGGCAAAATGCGGTGCAACTGTGTCAAAGAACTCGCGCCGCCGGAATGACGTCGCGGCCAATCACATTGATTGTACCGTTTCCTCCGGGTGGAACGAGGGATGTGCGTGCGCGCCTTATGGCTGAAGGGATGAAGATATCGCCTTCCCACAGCTCAATTGAGGTGGCTTAGCATGGGCGTGTCGCTGCCCGACCTGGCCAACGACTACCTCACAACGTCACGACTGGAATCAGAGGTGCTGCGGCCGTCCTGCAAAGATGCCCGCCTGCCAATGTTTGACCCCACCCGAGCACTCAACACCCTATTCCTGGGCTCAAGGATTTGCTGCAACTGCTCAGGTCCGCTTCTGTGAAGGTTTTCGGATGCCGGCCCCTCAAGAACCTATCCACGCGCACGGGGGCCGGCGGTCCGAAAACCTCCAACGGACGAAACCGCGAGTCGGGACGGTGATGGTGCGTCGAACGCGCCTATGGGGAATTCGCCGCGGACTCGGACTTTGAAGTGGTGCCCCGGAGCTGCAGCGTACGGGATTTGGCCGGGTCACGTGCGCTTGATTGGAGTGATGAACGTGCAACAGGGTTCGGAGTGGTTTCGATCAGAAGGGCTTGCGTTGTTGCGATCGGGGAAATTGGCGTGAGGGCACGATTAGGGACGGTGTCGGTTGAAAGCCAACACGGACAGCGAACGTATCTGTGTGTTTCGAGCACGTGCTGCGGCATCATGATGTATCGATCCAAATTCGTTGCGACGGCGGGCTTGGGTAGGACCTTGGTTGTTGCCCCCGCAGGAAGGTCTCGATGATGTTCATGCGGCTCCCGCAGCAAGGGCACGAATGCTTTGGTGCTTTTGGCTCTTCGGGCTGAGTGCTTGTCGAAGGCTTGGCATTTGCTGCCTTGATGGCATCGATTGGGATGATTGGATTCTTGAGCAGTTCGCGAATGCGCGTGATATTTTTAGCGCGGGTTTGGCTGGTGAGAAAACCGTAATAGCGGATGCGGTGGAAACCCGACGGCAGAACGTGCATCAGGAAGCGGCGGATGAACTCGTGGGGATGTAGCGTCATCACCCTGTTGTATCGCTCGGCGCCGTCAAGGCGGTAATCCTTCCACTTGAAGGTGACGCCCTTGTCGTCGGCTGAGATCAAGCGGCGGTTGGAGATGGCGACGCGGTGGGTGTAGCGCGCGAGATAGCGCAAGACTTCCTCGGG
>Ga0209488_10004958_pt1 | contig 10303 bp, 5 predicted proteins | sample Rivendell_Oct201_8_FD_188349 | JGI IMG/M metagenome (GOLD analysis project Ga0209488, IMG submission 188349) | Vadose zone soil microbial communities from the Eel River Critical Zone Observatory, Northern California, USA -... | ecosystem: Environmental > Terrestrial > Soil > Vadose zone >... | reverse complement strand
CCCGCTCCTGGAGCACGCGCAGGATCTTGACCTGGCTGGCGAGATTCAGCTCGCCGATCTCGTCCAGGAAGAGCGTCCCGCCCTCGGCCAGGTCGAAGCGGCCCTGCTTGCGCTGCTGGGCGCCGGTGAACGCGCCCTTCTCGTACCCGAACAGCTCGGCCTCGATCAGCGTCTCGGGCAGCGCCGCGCAGCTCACCTTGACGAAAGGCTTTCCCGCGCGCGGCGAGTTGTAGTGGAGCGCGTGAGCGATCAGCTCCTTGCCGGTGCCTGACTCCCCCCGGATCATCACGGTGGTGTTGGTCTGCGCCACCTGCGCGATCTGCTCGTACACCTGGCGCATCGGACCGCTGGTCCCGACGATGTTCGAGAAGTCGTAGCGCTGCTCCAGCTCCTGCCTGAGGTGGACGTTCTCGGCCAGCAGGCGGTTGCGCTCGGTCTCGACGGTGCGCTGCGCGCGCAGGAGCTGGGCCACCATCGACGCCACCACCGCGAGGAACTGCGCATCGCTCTGGTAGTCGCGGTTGGCGTTGAAGAGGAAGTCCACGGCGATGGCGCCCGCCGGCTTGCGGTCGAGCAGGATGGGAACGCAGACCAGGCTCGACTCGGACGCCCCCGAGCGGCGCTGGAATGCGCGGTTCATCACCAGCGGCTCGCGGGCGGTGGCCGGGATCACCACCGGCCTGCCGCTCTGGACGACGCGCCCGACCACGCCCTCGCCCACTTTGTAGCGCGCCCTCAGGCCCTCGGCGGGGATGCCCACCGCCGCTTCCACGCCGATGTCTGCGGTCGCCTCGTCGAGCAGGAAGACGGCGCCGCGCACGATCCCGCGATGCTGCTCGAGCTTCTCCAGCGCCCGTTCGAGAGACGCGCGCAGCTCCGCCCCGCTCGCGAGCGCCCGGCCGACATCGGAGAGCGCCGACAGCGAACGGAGATCGGTACGAGGTTCGTTCGCAGCCACTGCCACGGCGGGAAGGATTAGCAGCGGTCCCAGCAGCGCACAAGCATGATGACGAAAATGTATGACCTTTTCGCCAATCAGACGTTTTCGTCATTTCCGGGCAGCGGGCAGCCGCCCCCTCTGATGCGGGCCCCAGGAACCGGTAGCGAGGACGTTTTCGCAGGCTCGTTTCGGGGCATTCTGTGGAACCAACGTTTTTGTTTCAAATCCTGGCGTTTATGACCAATTTGTCACTCGGGCCGAACATCGGATGTGCCCTCCCCAGTGGCGGCTCTGCGGAGCGAAATGGTCCCCCGTTTGCAGTCGCCGGAAAACCAGGCGGCGGTGCCGCGAGGAGGATCAAGTAATGATCGACAAGGGCGACACCGCATGGGTCCTGATCTGCACCGCATTCGTCCTGCTCATGACCGCGCCCGGACTCGCGCTCTTCTATGGCGGGATGGTGCGTCAGCGGAACGTGCTTGCCACCCTGCTGCAGTCGTTCGCGGCGCTGGCGCTCATCTCGATCCAATGGGTACTGTTCGGGTACTCACTCGCGTTCGGCCCTGACCATGGTGGCTTGATCGGCGGCCTCGACTGGGCGTTCCTGCGGGGAGTCGGGCCGGGCCCGTCCAGCTACGCGGCCACCATCCCGCACCAGGCGTTCATGCTCTTCCAGATGATGTTCGCAGTCATCACTCCGGCGCTCATCACCGGGGCGTTCGCCGAGCGGAAGAAGTTCGCCGCCTACCTGCTCTTCACCCTGCTCTGGGCGACGCTCGTCTACGATCCGCTTGCACACTGGGTCTGGGCCGAGGGCGGTTTCCTGCGCAAGCTAGGAGCGCTCGACTTCGCCGGCGGCACGGTGGTGCACCTCTCTTCCGGCACCTCGGCGCTCGTCTGCGCCCTCGTGATCGGCAAGCGCAAGGGATATCCAAAGACGCCCATGCCGCCACACAACCTGCCCCTCACCCTGATCGGGGCCGGGCTGCTCTGGTTCGGATGGTTCGGGTTCAACGCGGGCAGCGCCCTGGAGGCCTCGGGCCTCGCGGCCAACGCCTTCCTCGCCACCAACACCGGGGCCGCGGCGGGGGCGCTGGGCTGGATGTTCGCGGAATGGATGCTCCGCGGGAAGCCCACCGCTCTGGGCACTGCCTCCGGCGCAGTGGCCGGGCTGGTGGTGATCACTCCCGCCTGCGGCTTCGTCGGCCCGATGGCAGCCATCGCCATCGGCGGCGTGGGCGGAGCGCTCTGCTTCGGCGCCTGCCATCTCAAGTCGAAGCTCGGGTACGACGACTCGCTCGACGTGGTCGGCGTGCATGGGGTTGGCGGCATCTGGGGTGCTCTCGCCACCGGCCTGTTCGCCTGGAAGGCCATCAACGGCGCCGGCGCCGACGGCCTCTTCCACGGCAACCCCGGCCAGTTCTGGACGCAGCTCGTCGCGGTGCTCGTGACCATCGCTCTGGCGGCGCCGATGACGTTCGTGATCCTCAAGATCGTCGACGCGGTGGTCGGTATCCGGGTCTCCGCGGACGACGAGGCCAGCGGCCTGGACCTCTCGCAGCACTCCGAGAACGCGTACGCGCTCAGTGGATCGGTGGTCGGCGAGTCCGTCAGCTCCGCGGCGGGCAACGATCGGATGCGGACCGGGGAAGGCGCCATGATGAGCGCGCTGGGAAAGGGCTGACATGAAGAAGATCGAGGCGATCATCCGTCCTTCGCGACTGGATGAGGTGAAGGACGCGCTCAACTCCGTCGGGGTCAGCGGCATGACCGTCGCCGAAGTGAAGGGATTCGGGCGGCAGAAGGGGCACAAGGAGCTCTACCGGGGAGCGGAGTACATCGTGGACTTCGTGCCCAAGGTGAAAGTGGAGGCGGTGGTGCAGGACGACCTCGTCGGCCAGGTCATCGATGCGATCGAGCGCGCGGCGCGCACCGGGACCCTCGGCGACGGGAAGATCTTCGTCTTCGAGGTGGTGGAAGCGGTGCGCGTGCGGACGGGAGAGCGCGGAAACCTGGCGCTCTGACGGTCTCCAGCCGGGCGGGCGGCGGGTAACGATCCGCCTCCGCCCGCGCACTTTGATACCCTCGCCGCGTGCGCATCCTCCTGCGCCATCGCAGTCTGTACCGGTATCCGCGCCCGGCGGCCCTGGGCGCGCACCTGATTCGCTTGCGTCCCGCTCCGCATACCCGCGCGGGAATCGAGACCTACAGCCTGAGCGTCACGGCGCCTGGACGTATCCGCTGGCAGCAGGATCCGGCGGCGAACTATGTCGCGTCCGTGACCTGGGAGGACGCGCGCCTCTCCGAGCTGGCAGTGGACGTCGAGCTGGCGGTGGACATCCGCCCGGTCAACCCGTTCGACTTCACGCTCGACCCCGCTGCCGACCGGATGCCGTTCTCGTACGGCGCGCTCCTGCCGGACCTCGCCGCCTGCCTCGACACCACGGCCGCCCCGTTCGCGGTGGGACGGCTCGCCGCCGAGTTCCTCGAGTCGCTTCCCCGCGAAGGCAAGACCGTCGATCTCATCGTCGAGCTGAACCGCCGCGTAGCGCGCCACGTCCGCTACGTGATCCGCGAAGAGGCGGGCATCTGGACGCCGGAAGAGACCCTGCGCGCCGGCCGGGGCAGCTGCCGCGATTCATCGGTGCTGTTGATCGCGGCGCTGCGTTCGCGCGGTCTCGCCGCCCGCTTCGCCAGCGGGTACCTGGTGCAGCTCACCGACGAAGGCATGCTGCCGGACCAGCCCAAGGGCGTCTCGCGCGACGTCGCCGACCTGCACGCCTGGGCCGAGGTGTTCCTGCCCGGCGCCGGATGGGTCGGTCTCGATCCGACCAGCGGGCTCCTCTGCGGCGAAGGCCACATCCCTCTCGCCTGCAGCGCCACGCCGGCGCTCGCGGCGCCCGTCGAGGGGACCACCGACGTGGGCGCGAGCGAGGTCAAGTTCGAGATGCGCATCGGCCGCCTCGGCCACGAGGTGCGTCCGACAGCGCCCTTCACCGAAGAGGCCTGGGAGGCCTTGCGGGCGGCCGGGGGCGCCACCGACGAGAAGCTTCGCGCCGCAGGCGTCGAGCTGACCAGTGGCGGCGAGCCCACCTTCAACTCACGGCTGCACACGGAAAGGCCGGAGTGGAACTCGGAAGCGCTGGGACCGACCAAGTGGGAGCAGGGCCTGACCTTCGCGCGCGAGCTGCGCGCGCGGCTCTGCGCCGGCGGCGCGATGCTGTTGCGGCAGGGCAAGCAATATCCGGGGGAGAGCTTGCCGCGTTGGACGCTCGAGCTGGTGGGCCGGCGCGACGGACGGGCGATCTGGCCCGATCGGGGGACCCCGCTCGATCGCGAAGGGGGGACACCATTGGATGGTGTCCCCCGAGAGTTCTGGGCACAGCAGCCAGGGGATCCGCGCACGCCCGCGGATGCGGAGCTGCTGCCGAAAGCGCAGGCCCTTTGCGACGCGATCGCCCAGCGGCTGGGGGTGGAGGGGTTCAGCCAGCCGGCGTACGAGGATCCCTGGCGCCACCTCCAGCAGGAAGCCGCGCTGCCGGCGGACGAGGACCCGCTCGCGTCCGACTTGCGCGACGGCGAGGAACGGCGCCGGCTCACCCGCGTGCTGGAGCGCGGTCTCGCCACTCCGGCCGGCTTCGTGCTCCCCCTCGCGCGGTCGGAGGAAGGTTTTCGCAGCGAGCGCTGGACCTTCCGGCGCGGCCGCCTCTACCTTCTCGTCGGCGACTCGCCCATCGGGCTGCGGCTCCCACTCGCCTCCCTTCCGCCCGCTCCGCCGACCCCCGAGCCCGAGGAGGAAGCGTTCGAGCCGCCCGACCCGCGCGGACCCGAGGGCGCGCGGCGCGCCGCCGAGCGGGAGAAGCAGCGCATCGCGCGGCTGGTCGCCGAGGGAAAAACCGTTCCTGGTCGGGCCAAGCAGCGCGCGCCGGCGCCGCCGAAGCGGGAACCGAAGCCGGACGCCGTGCGCACCGCGCTTTGCGTGGAGCCGCGCGGCGGGGGGCTTTACGTCTTCCTCCCTCCTGTCAAGTCGGCGGAGGATTTCCTGCGCATGGTGGCCGCCGTGGAGGGCGCGCGCGCCGCGCTGGACTTGCCCGTGCTGCTCGAAGGGTACCCTCCGCCGCGGAGCCCGGATCTGTCCGGCTTCTCCCTCGCTCCGGACCCGGGGGTGCTGGAGGTGAACCTGGCGCCCAGCTCCGGATTCGAGGAGCACGCCCGCCAGGTGGAGGCGGTGTTCGACGCCGCGCTGCACTCCGGCCTGCATGCGGAGAAGTACCTGCTCGACGGACGGCAGGCGGGAAGCGGCGGCGGCAACCACGTCACGCTCGGCGGCCCGACGGCGCTGCGCAGCCCCTTCCTGCGCGACCCGGCGCTGCTGGCGAGCTTCATCACTTTCGTGCAGCACCACCCTTCTCTCTCGTACCTGTTCAGCGGCTTGTTCGTGGGGCCCACTTCGCAGGCCCCGCGCGTCGATGAGGCCAGGCACGACGCGCTGTATGAGCTGGAGATCGCCCTGGGGCGCGCCTTCTCGCAGCCGCCGGGAGTAGAAGCGCCGCCCTGGCTGAGCGACGGCCTCTTCCGCCACCTGCTCGTCGACGTGACGGGGAACACGCATCGCGCCGAGATCTGCATCGACAAGCTTTTCGATTGGCGGACGCCGCACGGCCGCCAGGGCCTGCTCGAGCTGCGCGCGTTCGAGATGCCTCCGCATCCGCGCATGATGGTGGCGCAGACGCAGCTGGTTCGCGCCTTGATTGCGGCGCTGTCGCAGGAGCCGTACCGCGCGCCGCTGGTGCGCTGGGGCCAGGAGCTTCACGATCGGTTCCTCCTGCCCACCTGGATCTGGCGCGATCTGGAAGAGGTGCTCGAGTTCCTCTCCTCGCGAGGCTTGCCCCATCCGGTCGAGGTGTACCGCGCGTTTCTCGAGCTGCGCTGTCCGGTGGCGGGACAGCTCCAGGCTGGCGACGTGCGCCTGGAGGTCCGCAACGCCCTGGAGCCCTGGAACGTGCTCGGCGAAGAGCCGGCAGCGGGGGGGACCTCGCGCTTCGTCGATTCGTCCCTCGAACGCGTGGAGGTGCGCTGCGAGGGCCTGGTTCCCGACCGACATCAGATCTTGGTCAACGGCTACGTGTTGCCGCTCCGGCCGACGGGACGCACCGGGGAAGCGGCGGCGGGAGTGCGCTTTCGCGCCTGGGCCCCGCCCCACAGCCTGCACCCCCATCTCGGCATCCATCATCCGCTCCGCTTCGACGTGGTCGACCTCTGGATGCGCCGGTCGCTGGGAGCGTGCGCGTACCACGTCTGGCATCCGGAAGGCCGCGGCTACGACACTCCGCCGCTCACCCGATTCGAGGCGGCCGCGCGGCGCGCCCAACGCTTCACCGTGGAGGGGCCGCTCGCCTGGCCCGTGACGGGAAAGCCCACCGCCCCACATCCCGACACGCCCTGGACGCTCGACCTCCGCCGCCTTCCCGGCGACCACCCGGCCCCGGAGGGCGCATGACCCTCCTCGACCATTACCGCCCGCTCCCGGGGACACACGACGAGGTGTTCGGCGACGACGGCACGGTGCGGCCGCCGCTGGCAAAGGCGTTCAGCGCCTTCGCGCGAAGGTCCGTCGAGGAGTTCGGCCGCAGCCAGGGGCTGGCCGAGCTGGCGCTCCTCAACCAGGGCGTCACGTTCTCGGTCTTCAACGACCAGAGGGGGACAGAGAAGATCTTCCCCTTCTGCCTGGTTCCCCGGCCGATCTCGGCCGCGGACTGGGCGACGCTCGAGCGCGGGCTCATCCAGCGGATCCGCGCGCTCTCGCTCTTCCTCGACGACGTGTACGGCGAGCAGGTGATCCTGGCGGAAGGGCGCATCCCGCGAGAGCTGGTCCTCGCCTCGCGGCACTACCTGTCCCGGCTGCGCGGCGTGCGGCCGCCGGGCGGCGTGCGCGTGCACATCAGCGGCATCGATCTGATCCGCGACCCGGCGGGGACCTTCCGGGTGCTCGAGGACAACCTGCGGACGCCGAGCGGCGTCAGCTACGTGCTCGAGAACCGTCTCGTCTCCAAGCGCGTGATGCCGCGGGCGGTGGACACGGCCCGCGTCCAGCGCGTCGATCACTACCCCGCCCGTCTCGCCGACACGTTGCGCAGCGTCGCTCCCGAGGCGGACGGAGACCCCACCATCGTGCTGCTCACCCCGGGGCCGTTCAACTCGGCGTACTTCGAGCACAGCTTCCTGGCCCGGCAGATGGGCATCGAATTGGTACAGGGACCGGACCTCTACGTCGACGACGACAAGGTGTGGCTGCGCACCACGCAGGGACCGCGGCGGGTGCACGTCATCTACCGGCGGACGGACGAGGCCTACCTGGATCCGGAGGTGTTCCGGAAGGACAGCGTGCTGGGCGTGCCCGGGCTGATGCGGGCCTACGCGGCGGGAAACGTCGCGCTCGCCAACGCCCCCGGCAACGGGGTCGCCGACGACAAAGCCGTGTACGCGTTCGTGCCCGAGATGATCCGCTTCTATCTCTCGGAGGAGCCGCTGGTCGACCAGGTCCCGACCTGGCTCTGCTCCCGCGACGCCGATCGCGCGTTCGTGCTCGATCACCTGCACGAGCTGGTGGTGAAGGCGGTGGACGAGGCCGGCGGCTACGGCATGCTGATGGGTCCGCAATCCACCGAGCCGGAGCGCGAGGACTTCGCGCGGCGCATCCGCGACCAGCCGCGCCGCTACGTGGCGCAGCGGCGGGTCGAGCTGTCCACCTGCCCGACCTGGGATCAGGACCGCAAGGCGGTGGTTCCCCGGAGGGTGGACCTGCGGCCCTATCTCCTCTTCGGCACCCAGGGGCCCTGGGTGCTGCCGGGCGGCCTCACGCGGGTGGCGCTGGTCGAGGGATCGTACGTGGTCAACTCCAGCCAGGGTGGCGGCTCGAAGGACACCTGGGTGCTCAAGCCATGATCTCGCGGGTCGCCGATCACTGCTTCTGGTTCGGACGCTACATGGAGCGGGCCGAGAGCACCGCCCGCGTCCTCCAGGTCACCGCGGCCCTGGCCATCGACTCCGATCTCATTCCGCAGCAGTGCTGGCTCCCGGTGGTGATCATCGCCGGAGAGCGCGAGGGCTTCGCCCGGGAATGCGGCGAGGACGCGCTCGGCGACGGGGAGGCGGTCCAGGAATACCTGGTGTTCGGCAAGGCGCCGGTGTCGCTCGAGCAGTCGATCGCCGCCGCCCGCGAGAACGCCCGCTCCATCCGCGAAGTCATCTCGCTCGAGATCTTCGAGAGCATCAACGAGCTGCACCTCTGGATCCAGTCGCCCCGGGCGCGCCTCGACTTCGACGAGCACCGCTACGGCTTCTACCGCCACGTCCGGCGCGAGACGCAGCTCGGGCTGGGCCTGCTGCGCGGGACCATGCTGCACGACGCGCCGCTCGACTTCATCTGGCTGGGCGTGATGCTGGAGCGAACCGGGCAGACCGCGCGCATCCTCGACGTGCACCACCACGCCTTCACCACCGCCGCCAGCGGCGCCGCGGAGGCGAGCCCGGTGGTGGAGGTCTCGCTCTGGCTGTCGCTGTTGCGCGCCTGCTACGGGTTCGAATCGTTCATGAAGAGCCACCGCGGCGCGGTATCGGCGCAGGCGGTGTCGTCGTTCCTCCTCTGGGAGCCGCGCTTCCCCCGCTCGGTGCGGCACTGCCTGCGGCGCGCGCGCGAGCGGCTGGAGCAGATACGGCCGCAGAACGGGCGATTGCCGGCACTGCGCGCACAGGAACGGCTGCGGGTGCTGGATGCCTGGCTGGAAGGCTCCGCGGGAAAGGCGCTCGAGGACGAGGAGCTGCACCAGACGTTGACGAAAGTGGTGGTGGAGACGGACGCGGCATGCGATGAAATCGCCGTCGAGCTGCTCGCGGTCGCGCCGCAGGCGCAGCAGCAGTCGCAGGACGGGCAGTCGCAATCGCAGGAGGGGCAGTCGCAATCGCAATCGCGGAACGAGGTACAGTCGCAGTCCGGCGCCGGGGCGGTCCCCGGCAGGAATGAGTAGCTTCGCGGAGATGCCCAACCTGCTCGCGCTCTCGTTCGAAGGCACACTGACCCCCGCGTTCGACCTGCACTGCCTCGAGCTTTCTCGCACGCCACCGGATGGATGGGGCATCGCCTGCTATCCGGGCGGCGAGCCGGCGGCGCTGGTGATGAAGGAAGCCGCGCCGTCGCACGGGAGCATCCGCAGCGCGCTGGTCTCGGCCTGGGAGCGGCTGGAGTCGAGCATCTTCCTGGTCCACATCCGGACCGCTACCTGGGGCGCGATCACCGAGGCGAACACGCAGCCCTTCCAGCGCGCCTGGGGCCGGCGCGACTGGCTCATCGCCCACAGCGGGAGCCTGGAGCATCGGCTGCCCCAGCCCACGCGCTTCGAGCCGGTCGGGTCCACCGACAGCGAGCAGATCCTCTGCGATCTGCTCGGGCGCGCCGCGGAGAAGGACTATCGGAGCCTGGCGGACATCCCCACTCCGACCCTGCTCAGCTGGTTCCACGATCTGAACCGGCACGGCAGCCTTACCACCGCGTTCTCCGACGGGCTGGACCTCGCCGTCTATGCCGATCGGCGGGGCAACGGCGAAGCCTGGGTCTGGGAGCTGTTGCCCCCGCACGGACAGCTCGCCTTCGGCGACGACGATCTCACCGTGGACCTGACGCGCCGGGGGATCCACTCGCGCAAGGGGATCATCGTCAGCTCGAATCCGCTCCCGGCGCGCAAGGGCGAGCAAGGAAAGTGGCGCCGCCTGATCCCAGGACACCTCTTGATCGTGCGGCAGGGAGCGGTGCGCGCGGAGCTCGGGCCCGAGGCGCTGGCGGATCCTGACGCTGCCAATGCTCCGCTCCCGGTCGCCCCGCCGGTCACCGGCACCCGGCCTCCCGCGCAGACCCATTCCGCGCAGGCCATGGCGGCGCGGCCCGCCGGCGCGCCCTCCTCCGAACCTCCGCCGGCGTTCGTTCCCCGCGCGAGGCCGTTGCACGTCACCACCCGCGCCGAGAAGCGGCGGTATGAAGTGCTCCACCGCACCGTCTATCGGTACGCGAATTCGGTGGAGCGCAGCGCGCACGTGCTGCGGCTCTTCCCCGCGCACGACCGGCTGCAGACGCTGCATTCGTGCCAGGTCAAGGTATCCGTCCCGGGCCACGAGCGCGACTTCGACGACGTATTCGGCAATCGCGTGCGCCGCGCCCTCCTCGAGACCCCGTTCACGGAGCTGGTGATCGAGGCCCGCTCCGACGTGGAGTTGCTGGACATCGAGCCACTCGACTTCCGTCCCGCGCGGGTCCGGTCATCGCTGCCGCTGGTGTGGATGCCCTGGCAGCGGCAGATCCTCCAGCCTTTC
>Ga0209488_10004957_pt1 | contig 10304 bp, 6 predicted proteins | sample Rivendell_Oct201_8_FD_188349 | JGI IMG/M metagenome (GOLD analysis project Ga0209488, IMG submission 188349) | Vadose zone soil microbial communities from the Eel River Critical Zone Observatory, Northern California, USA -... | ecosystem: Environmental > Terrestrial > Soil > Vadose zone >... | reverse complement strand
CCTGGCCTGCAGATCCCGCTTCTGCGGCCTGGGCAGCGTCGTCTGGTTCCAGGGATGGCGCTGATCGATCGGATTGCCCAGCGGGTCCGCCTTGACGAACGTCTCCTGGCCCTCCCAGTCGTCGTAGAAGGAAGAGCCGAGAAGGATGCGGATGCCGAGGTTGATCTCGACCAGATCGGTGGTGACCAGCTCGCCGTCGATCACGATGCCCGGAGTGACGAACATCTCCCGTCCCCACTGCGGCATGGTCTGGTAGCGGAAGTCGCATGCCTCGGGGTCCTGGAACGCTCCCCAGCAGCCGAGCAGGATCCGCCGTTGTCCCACGCGCTCGTACCCGGGGAGCGCTTGCAGGAAGAAGTCGAAGAGGTCGTCGTGCAGCGGCACCATCCGCTTGACGAAATCGATGTAGCGCGTGAGCCGCACCAGGTATTCGTTGAAGAGCTGCACCGAAGGGGCCGTGCCCACGCCGCCGGGGTAGAGCGTCGAGGGATGCACGTGCCGCCCTTCCATCAGGCAGAACATCTCGCGGGTGTAGCGGCTGACCTGGAGCGCCTCGCGGTAGAACTCGCCCTCGATCGGGTTCACCGACTTCATGATGTCGCCGATGGTCTTGTACCCGTGGTCCTTCGCGTGCGGGGCCTCGGTCCGCGCCGCCTTCTCCCAGACGCCGGGGTTGGTCTCGCGCACCATCTTCTCGCAGAAGTCCACCGCCACCAGGTTCTCCTGGAAGATGTTGTGGTCGAACATGTACTCGGCCGCCTCGCCCAGGTTGACGATCCACTCGGCGAGATGGGGCGGTTTCACCGCGTAGGCCATCTGCTGCGCGTAGCAGGAGCAGGTGCAGTGATTGTCTCCGCAGATCCCGCAGATGCGGCTGGTGATGAAGTGCGCGTCGCGCGGGTCCTTCCCTTTCATGAAGATGCTGTACCCGCGGAAGACAGACGAGGTGCTGTGACACTCCGCCACCTTCCGCTGGCCGAAATCGATCTTGGTGTAGATGCCCAGGCTGCCCACGATGCGGGTGATGGGATCCCAGTTCATCTCGACCAGGCCGCCGTTGGTGCTCGCTGCCATCGCCATGACGCGACCTCCTGTGCTTCAGCAAAGGGGAACTGCGGCCATCACCACTTCGGCTGGTACCCGGTCAGCAGGGCCCGTCCGGGCTTGCGCCACTTCGGCTCCTGGTTCAGCGTCTTCGTCGTGAAGGCGCGGAGCGAACGCAGCGCGCCTCCCCAGAGCCGCACGGCTTTCGTCGAGAGGCTGGCGCCCGGCGGCTCGTCCATGAACGGCATGAACTTGTCGGGGAAACCGGGCATCGTGCAGCCGATGCAGATGCCGCCGACATTGGGGCAGCCGCCCACCCCGCCGATCCACCCGCGCTTGGGGACGTTGCACTTCACCACCGGCCCCCAGCAGCCCAGCTTCACGATGCACTTCGGCGACCCGTACTCGTAGGCGAAGTCACCCTGCTCGTAGTAGCCGGCGCGATCGCAACCCTCGTGGACCGTCCTCCCGAAGAGCCACAAGGGGCGAAGCTCGTCGTCGAGCGGGATCATCGGCGCGGTGCCGGCCGCCTGATAGAGCAGGTAGGTGATGGTCTCCGCCAGGTTGTCCGGGTGGATGGGACAACCCGGGACGCAGACCACCGGGATCCCCGCCTTGGACTTCCAGTCCCATCCGAGAAGATCCGGCACGCCCATCGCGCCGGTGGGATTGCCGGCCATCGCATGGATGCCGCCGTAAGTGGCGCAGGTCCCGACCGCCAGCACGGCCAGCGCCTTCGGAGCGAGCCGTTGGACCCATTCCGCCGTCGGCATCGGCTGGCCGGTCTCGCGGTTGTTCCCGAACGCCGCCCAGTAGCCTTCCTTCTTGATCGCCTCGTTGGGGATCGACCCCTCGACCACGAGCACGAACGGCTGCAGCTCCCCGCGGTCCGCCTTCCAGAACCACTCCATGAACTCTTCGCCGCCCAGGCCGTACTCGATCAGGGGCCAATGCACCGCCACCTGGGGCAATCCCGGAAGCGTGCCCAGGACGATGTCCTCGATGCTCGGCTGCATCGCGGCGGTCAGCGCAACCGAGTCCCCGTCGCAGCTCAACCCCGAGTTGATCCAGAGGAGATGCACCACCGGCTTCTTCTGCTCTGCGGGCATGTTGGGACCTCCACTCGCCGACGTGCGTTTCCAACGTTTGCTGCGCGGGAGGCTCTACGGGATCCTTCGCGGTCTGACCTCCAGTGCACCAATCATCAACGCGGGCTGGACGGGTCTGTCGGAAAACCGACTGCCAGACGTCATCGGCTCGCAACGAAAACGATCCATGCGCCCAGCCCGATGTCCACGACGCCGAGCAATGCCTCCAAGCCGAGGGCGACCCCGCCGAGGCGTTGCGCAGCGGCGCGGAGAGGCAGCGAGACGACGAGCGAGAGCGCGACCATTCCCAGTATGGACCCGCCGCCGAACACCAGCAGATAGAGGAGCGCCTGCGCGGCCGATCGGGTGGCCGGCAGCGCGAGGATGGTGATGGCGGCGGTGCCCGCCAGCCCGTGCACGCCGCCGATCAGCAGCGAGCGCGCCCAGGGCACGGAGCGGTGGGGGTGATCGTGCGCGCTCGCGTGATCGTCCTTCGCTCGCAAGTGGGCATGCGCGTGGAGATGCGGCGCTCCGCCGTGCTCGTGGATGTGCAGGTGGATGCGCCGCTCGCGCAACCGCCGGAGCACGCCCACCCCGAGGACGATGAGGATCGCTCCCACCGCGAGCTCGAGCAGCCTGGTCACGCGCTCCGGCAGCGAGGCCCCCAGTCCGATCAGGGCGGTTCCGAGCAGCACCAGGGCGGTGGCGTGTCCGACGCCCCATGCTGCCGCCACTCCCACGGTCTGCCGCGCCGACGCCGAGCGCGACGCGAGCGTCGCGACCGTCGAGACGTGATCCGCCTCGAGGGCGTGCCTGAGCCCGAGCAGCAATCCGAGAGCGAGCAGCGACCCCAGCACCGCGAAACCGCCTTCCTCAGTGCGCCTCTGCGCGCGGACCGCTCCGGTCGACCAGCCAGCTGCACCACTCGTCGAGGCCGTCGCCGCTGACCGCCGAGACCTGGAACACCCGCAGCCGCGGATTCACCGTCCGGGCGTACTCGAAGAAGCGCTCGCGATCGAACTGCAGGTACGGCAGCAAGTCCAGCTTGCTCAGGACCAGCACGTCGCAGGCGCGGAACATGTGAGGATACTTCAGTGGCTTGTCCTCGCCTTCGGTGACCGAGGCGATCACCACCTTGGGCCCCTCTCCGAGATCGAACAGCGCCGGGCACACCAGGTTGCCGACGTTCTCGATGAACACCAGCGAGCCTCGCGGCGGATCGAGAGCGCGCAGCGCGTCCGCCACCATGCCGGCGTCGAGGTGACAACCGCTGCCCGTGTTGATCTGCACCGCCCGGGCGCCGGTGCCCCGGATCCGCTCAGCGTCGCGCAGCGTCTCCTGGTCGCCTTCGATCACCGAGACGCCGGCGCGGCCGCGGAGCCGCTCGATGGTGCGCTCCAAAAGCGTGGTCTTGCCCGAGCCGGGCGAGGACATGAGGTTGAAGGCGGCGATCCGCCGGCTCGCGAACCAGGCGCGGTTCCGCTCCGCCAGGCGGTTGTTCTTCGCCAGGATGTCCTGCTCGAGCAGGACCGTGCGCCCCGCCGGTTGCGCGTGCACGTGGGGGACCGAGCAGCCACAGGTCGCGCACATTCAGGCCACCTCCACGGCCTTGATCTTCAGCTCCTGGCCGCTCAGGAACATCAGATCTGCGCTGCCGCAAGGACACAGACCGATCCCGTCCTCGATCGTGAGTTCGCTCTCGCAAGCCGAGCAGCGCGCTCTCGCCGGAACGGCGACGATCTCCAGGCTCGCGCCCTGCAGCGGCGTCCCCTCCGCGCAGACGTCGAAACAGAACCGGATGGCGTCGGGCACGACCCCTGACAGCTTCCCGATCTCCAGCACTACCCGGGTCACGCGCCTGTCGCTGAAGCGTTGCGTCACGCTTTCCACGACGCTCTCGGTGATCGCCAACTCGTGCATGACTCGCGTCTCACACCGCAGTCTGAGCGGCGCGGAGTAGGCACTCCGGTGGATCGCTTGTCAAGCGGGTCGGACGTCGTGCGGCATTCCACGCAAGCAAGCCGTCGCTGGTCGGTATGAAAAGCCGGCCGCCCGGCCGCGTTCACACGCAGACCGGGCGGCGGCTTTCGGGGGAATGCCCTCTTGTGCTAGCCGCGAACCTTCAGCTTGCCCTTGGACAGCGAAGAGGTCTTCTCGTAGTGGAAGCCCCCCGGCCCGGTGATGGTGATCGAGAAGGTGCCGATCGCGGTCGGACCCGAGCGGTCGCAAGCCTCGAAGGTGGCCGTATATCCTGGCTTCCTGTTCACCTTTCCATCGGCGGCGAAGCCGACGCACTTCGGGCCGGTGGAGTGAATGTCGCGTACGCCCCCCGTGGCGACGAACTTCAGCTTCTGGGACCTGTCGGAGTACGAGAGGCGGCTCTTCTCGTGGTGCGACCAGTTCCCGTTGAAGTGGAAGCAGTTGTGATCGTGGTCCTCGCCTTGCCCGTCATCCTCGTCGTCGCCGCCGCCGCCCGGGGGCGGAGGCGGGGTTGCCGCCGGTCCAATTCCGACCAGGACGCCGTTGACGTCGATGTTGTCGAGGATGGACACGCCGAACAGATCGGGGTACCCGGGCACCGGATCCTGGCCCTCGTCGGCGACGATCTTGATGCTCTGGATGGTGTCGCTCGGATCCATTGCAGGATCGGCTAGATCCATCGTCCACCGCAGCCTGACCCATCCTAGGTTGACGCTGTCCACCACTCCATTCAAGCAGTAGAAGCGGTGCGTTGAAGTGCCCGCGGCCCCCTGCGTCACCACGTTGAACCGGGGAGAACGCAAGCCGCAGTGCGAGCCTCCCCCGGCGAAAAGACCGATGGCAGTATTCCGGAGGTCGTAGCCGAGCTCGAACAGGTCGCTGACGTTCGCTCCCGCCACGCCCTGCAGGTCGGCGGTCGCGTAAGGAGAAAGGTCCTCGGCACCCAATGGGTAGGCGCTCAAGTCCACCGCCGGGTCGCTGCTGGTCGGGCCCGTTTTCACGAGGAAGAGCCCGGTGTTGAGCAGGTCCGCAGGGTCGGAGGATGCGAAGCAGGCGTACGGATCCACGAGGTTGGTCGGGCAGCCGACGCCTTGCTTCCACTCCGCGTAGGCCAGCGTAGGGTCCCCGACGACCGAGGGCGCAACGCCTGTGAAGGGGATGACGCTTGCGACGCTGAGCCCGTTCTGGCGTGTCCCAGCGACCCCTGCGGCGACGTCGCGCGGATTCCCGCCGCAGGGCGACTGCGCGGCCGTGCATGCCAGAACGACGAAACCGGCGATCAGCAGCCGGCAGGACTGAAGATTTTTCACTGTGCTCCCTCCGTCAGCTCTCGAGTCCCGGCGGGCACACCGGGGTAGGAGCAAGCTGGCGATGAGGCGACTATCTGGCTGATGCAGCCACACTGTCAAGTTGCACTTTTACTGTAAGTGCGCAGCGCAGCGGCACGCACTTTCGCGGCGTCCTGGCGCGTTCGGGCTACACTAGGAAAAGATCAGTTGCTATAGGCTGATATGCGATTCGAACATCGGAAGGAAGGCATTCCGTGGGTCCGTCGCAAAGGTTTGGAGACCGGCTGGATGACCCGCTGCTCAAGTGTGTGCCTGAATCCAGTCTTGCGGTAATGATCCACGATCACGGCGGATTTCGCTCACTGATCCAGGGCTCCGGCGCCTTACGCAAGGTCAATTTCCAAATCAAATCCTATATTTGATTGCCGGCACCAGCCTCCTGTTTTCACGGCAACCGGGGCCTGGACAGGGGGCCGGGCTTTCCATTCCGCCGACATCGCGACGCCCGCGGGCGACTGATGAGAGCCAGCTCGGGGGCTCGAGATCGGTACTCACTCGGAATCACACCGAGCGGGCTTCATTCAGAGCGCGTCCACGCTTTATTGGTGCGAACTCGCGCGAAACGTTGCGCCTCCGCCCCTTCTCGATTCCCACCATTCCTCGATTTCAGAGGCATCGGCGTACCAGCGACCGGCAAGACGCCTCGCCGGTAGAGCCTCCCGCTCGATCCACGAAAGCAATACACGGCGAGCGTCGAGCGAGTGCGCTTGGAGACCTAGATGATCTGCGATTTCCTTCAAACCTTGCAACATGTGCCGTGACATCGCGCTCCCCCCCGGGGTCGAAGCAAAATTAAATATGAGTCGTCAATCGTCTCCACATCGACCAGGTCCGGCTGCGCCTGCATCGAGCGCGTTGGAATGGGACGATTCGCACCCGATACGGACCATGTAGGGGAAATACACGACGTTTCCCACCCTAGTCAATTCCAGCCCGGGTGGAATCCGAAGAATCCGTATTTTTCAATACTTGCGCAATGGGTACAGGACCTTGATCACGTCGGAGGCGGCGATGCCCGCAGCGGCAGCTCGACGTGGAAAACGCTGCCCTCGCCGGGTTTGCCGCTGGACTCGAGCCAGATCCGCCCTCCGTGTCGCTCGACGATGCCCTTGCTGATCGCCAAGCCGAGTCCCAGCCCGCCGAACGCGGAACCGTGCGCGCGGCCGAAACGTTCGAACACCAGCTGCTGGTGCTCCTTGGGGATTCCCAGGCCCTGGTCCCGGATCTGGATGTGCGCTCGATTGCCCACGATCTCCGCGCTGACGTCGATGGGCCCGCCATCCGGGGAATAGCGAATCGCGTTGGAGAGTAGATTCGCGACCACCTGCTCGACGCGATCCCGGTCGGCCGTGATCAGGAGCTTCTCGGGGACACTGACACGGATCGGATGCCGGTCGCCGAGCGGCTGCATCCGGTTGCGCATCTCTTCCAGCAGCGGGGAGAGGTCCAACTCTGTCGGCTCGAGATCGATCGATCCGGACTCGAGCCGGCTCGCCTCCAGCAGATCACCCACCAGCCGGTTCAACCGATCGATCTGCTGCGAGATGAGACGAAGCGCGCGCGCGGTGGTTGCATCGGTGCGCTGCTCGCCGAGTTGGTGCAGCGCAAGCTGCGCCTGAGCCTTGGCCGCCGCCAGGGGAGTCTTCAGCTCGTGGACGACATCGGCCAGGAACACGTCCTTGACGTCGCTTTCGAAAGAGCGCCTCCGGATCAGCTCGCCGCGCACGAAGAGGTCGCAGAAGACCCGCACCTTGGCGCGCAGGATCTCCGGGTCGATGGGCTTGAGCAGGTAATCAACGGCCCCCTGCTCGTAGCCCTTGAAGACGTACGCGGTTTCGCGGCTGAGCGCCGTGATGAAGATGATGGGGATGTGCCTCGTCTGCTCCCGCTGCTTGATCAGCTGCGCGGTTTGCAGGCCGTCCAGCCGGGGCATTTGCACATCCAGCAGGATCGCCGCGAACGTTTCCCGCAGCAGGTAGAGGAGGGCGTCCTCGCCGGAGCGGGCCTTCACCAGGCGCGCGCCGATCGGCTTGAGGACGCCCTCGAGCGCGAGGAGGTTCTCGGGCCGATCGTCGACCAACAGGACGCTGGGAACGATACGCTCTGAGTCGCTGTTCGCCATTTTCACCGCCCTGTCCACTTCGAGAGCAGCTCCGCCAGGGTCTCCGGGGCAACCGGCTTGGTGGCGAAGTCGGAGCAGCCCGCTTCCAGGCACCGCTCCCGATCGCCGGGCAGCGCCTTCGCCGTCAAGGCCACGATGGGGAGCGACGCGTGTTCGGGCCGTGTGCGGATGCGCCGGGTCGCTTCCAGGCCGTCGATCTCCGGCATCATCACGTCCATCAGGATGAGATCGACGGCTGCGTGCGAGGCGAGCAGGTCGAAGCATCCTTGCGCGTCCTTCGCGGGGAGCACGTGGACGCCGTAGCGCTCGAGCAGGCTGGTCACTGCGAACAAGTTGTGCACGTCGTCGTCCACCAGCAGTATCCTGCGGCCCCGCAACTCCTTGATTGTCTCCAGCGACGGTGTCTGCGCAACCGGCCTCGCCGGCGGTGTGTCAATCGCCTCCGCACGGACTTCGATGGGGAGCAGGGCGGGCACGTAAAGGACGAAGGTGCTGCCTTGTCCAGGCGCGCTGCGCATCTTGATCTCGCCGCCCAGGAGGCGCGCCAGCTCGCGGCTGATGGTGAGCCCCAGCCCGGTCCCGCCGAACGTGCGGCTGGTGGAGGTGTCGGCCTGCTGGAAGGCCTCGAAGATCAGCTCGTGCTTCTCGGGAGGGATCCCGATGCCCGTGTCCGACACCGCAAGCTTCAATACCTGCGGCGCGGAGCGCAGCGCAGCGACGTTGAACCGCGAGCCGCCGGGTTCCAGCTCGACGGCCAGCTCGACGCGGCCGGCCTGCGTGAACTTGAAGGCGTTGGAAAGCAGGTTCTTGAGGACCTGTTGCAGCCGCTGCTCGTCGGTGAGCACCACCTGCGGCACGTGCCGCGAGACGGCAACCGTGAACGAGATGCCCTCGCCGAGAGTGGGCCGGAACATCCGTTCCAGATTGCCGGCGATGTTCCGGAGCGCAACCGGGCGCAATTCCACTTGCAGCTTGCCCGACTCGATCTTGGACAGATCGAGGATCTGGTTGATCAGGCCCAGCAGGTCCTGCCCGCTGGAGTGGATCGTCGACGCATACTGGACCTGCTCCGCGTCCAGATTGCCCCCGGAGTTCTCCGCCAGAAGGCGCGCCAGGATCAGGACGCTGTTCAGCGGGGTCCGCAGCTCGTGGGACATGTTGGCGAGGAACTCGGACTTGTACCGTGAGACCAGCGCGAGCTGCTGCGCCTTGTCCTCGAGGTCGCTGGTGCGTTTCGCCAGCTCGGCGTTCGAGGCCTTCAACTCCTCGAGAAGGTGTTCGGTGCGCGAGGTGGTGGCGATGGTGTTGAGGACCACGCCGATGCCCTCCGCCAGCTTCTCCAGAAGCACACGGTGGATGGGCTTGAAGCCGGGCAAGGAGGCGAGCTCGATCACGCCCTTTACCTCGCCTTCGAAGAGCGCCGGGATGACCAGCAGGCTGCGCGGAGGAGCCTCGCCGATCGCCGATCGCACTTGCACGTAATCGGGCGGGAGCTCATCCACCGCGAGAATGCGCTTCTCCATTGCGCACTGGCCGACCAGCCCTTCGCCGGGCTCGAACCGCATGCAGGCGCCGGCCCCGGGGTGCCCGTAGGAGCTGATGCGCCGCAGGGACGGGCTTGCGCCTGGACCTTCCGCCACGAACAGTGCTCCGTATTGGGCGGAGATCTGCGGCGCCAGCTCGCCGAGCACGATGCGGCCCAGCTCTTCGAGGCTGCGCCGGCCCTGGAGCAGGCCCGAGAGCCGCGCCATGTTGGTGTTCAGCCAATCCTGCGCTTCGTTGGCCTGCGTGCTCTCGCGCAAGTCCACGATCATCTCGTTGATGCTGTCGGTCAGGTCCTTCCAGCTCCCCGCCACCCCGGGCACGTTGGCCTGGCCGCCGAGCTTGCCCTGGGCGCCGACCTCCCGGGTGACGCGGATCACTTCGGCGGTGAAGGCGCGCAACTGGTCGACCATCGCGTTCACCGTGGACTTGAGGTCCCGGATCTCGCCCCGAGCCTGGACCGTGATCTTGCGCAAGAGCTCGCCATTGGCCACGGCGGTGGTGACCAGCGCGATGTTGCGCACTTGCGAGGTCAGGTTACCGGCCAGGGTGTTCACGCTCTCCGTCAGGTCCTTCCAGGTGCCGGCCACGCCGGGCACCTGCGCCTGGCCGCCCAGCTTTCCTTCGGTGCCCACCTCGCGCGCCACCCGCGTCACTTCGGCCGCGAAGGCGCGAAGCTGATCCATCATCTCGTTGACGGTTTCCTTCAGCTCCAGGATCTCGCCCTGGGCGGGAACGGTGATCTTCCGCGAGAGGTCCCCGCGAGCTACCGCCGTGGTGACCAGCGCGATGTTGCGCACTTGATCGGTGAGGTTCCGCGCCAGCACGTTGACGTTGTCGGTGAGCTCCTTCCAGACGCCCGCCACTCCGCGCACCTCCGCCTGCGCCCCCAGCCGCCCTTCGGTGCCGACCTCCTTTGCCATGCGGGTCACCTCGGAGGCGAATGAGCGGAGCTGGTCCACCATGGTGTTGATGGTGTTCTTGAGCGCCAGCACCTCCCCACGCACGTCGACGGTGATCTTCTGCGAGAGATCGCCGTTGGCGACCGCGGTGGTCACCTTGGCGATGTTGCGCACCTGATCGGTGAGATTGCCGGCGAGGATGTTCACGTTGTCGGTGAGATCCTTCCAGGTGCCGCTGACGCCCTTCACGTCCGCCTGGCCTCCCAGCTTGCCTTCC
>Ga0209488_10004956_pt1 | contig 10305 bp, 7 predicted proteins | sample Rivendell_Oct201_8_FD_188349 | JGI IMG/M metagenome (GOLD analysis project Ga0209488, IMG submission 188349) | Vadose zone soil microbial communities from the Eel River Critical Zone Observatory, Northern California, USA -... | ecosystem: Environmental > Terrestrial > Soil > Vadose zone >... | reverse complement strand
GGGCTGCTGCATGCCGCCCGGCAGGCCCGGATTGCCGAATTGCTTGAAGAACTTCTCGAGCGGATTGGCGCCCGGCTGCACCGGGCCCTCGCCGTCGTCACCCAGGCCGGTCGTCTCGGCGGTCTGCTCGATCTTGACGCGGACCGAAATGACGGCCGGTTTCACCTTGGCGACCAGATCCGCGAAGCTCGACGGCTGCCGCATCGCCTCGGCCGCATGCGCCGGCGGGGTGAGGCCCGGCAGCGTCGCGCGATCGTGCGGGGCGCCCAACAGCAGGGCCGCGCCGACGCCGGCGACCGACGCAAGCAGGACGAAACGACGCGCCGACAGCGGCGTCTTTTGGGGCGGAACGGGTGTCTGGCCTGGGGTCATGTTTTTTTCTCCATCCATGAGCGCATGAGCGCACCGGTCAAGGGCGCGAAAGCAGAACTTCAAATGGCAAACCCGCGTTACGGATTCCTGGCTGACGGATTAAATCGCGGAAAGGATCGGGCGGACGCCGCCGGCGGTCGGCCGCGCCCGCGATCGCGCCATTGACGTTCCGGCGCACCGGCCATAAGGCTGCGGCGCGGGGGGTCCGGCATGGCAGCCTATCTGTGGGTGGCGATCGGCAGCGCGCTCGGCGGCGTGGCGCGGCACTGGTGCACCCTTGTGTCGGCGCGCTGGTTCGGCACCGCCTTCCCGTGGGGCACGCTGTTCATCAATGTTCTCGGTTCCTTCGTGATCGGCCTGTTCTTTGTATTGACCGGCACGGACGGCCGCTACGACGTCTCGGCCAACGCCAAGGTCTTCGTGATGGTCGGCATCTGCGGGGGCTACACCACCTTCTCGGCCTTCAGCCTGCAGACCCTCGCGCTGGCGTTGGAGGGACAATGGCTGCGGGCCGGCGCCTATGTGCTGGCCTCGGTCGTGCTGTGCCTGATCGCGGTGTGGGCCGGCTACGCCGTCGCGGCCGCCGTCAATGCGGCGGGCCCGGCGGTCTGAGAGCGGGAGCAGCGCTGTATTTCCACCTGTGCTAACGTCATCGCGGCCTCGCTTTTGGCGCCCACGGTGGAATTGCTGCCATGGACCAGAATCTCGAATTCGAACGGGAAAAGTGGCACGTGGACGTGGAACTGCGCCAGCGCGAACTGGCGCTGAAAGAGCGCGAACAGGCCAATCGCGATGCCGATATCGAAATCAGGAGAAAGGAGCAAGTCACTTCAAAATGGCGCAGTCCGTTGGTGGTCGCCGTTTTTGCCACTGCCGCTGCAGCCCTCGGCAATGCGGGCGTCGCGCTGGTGAATGGGGCGCTTCAACGTGATCTGGAAAGTAAAAAACGAGATGCAGACTTGAGGATTGAGGAAAGCAAGGCGGAATCCAGCCGTATTCTCGAAATGATCAAGACAGGGAATACCGAGGCGGCGGCCAAGAATCTCACGTTCTTGCTCGACACGGCGCTCGTGGCGGACCCAAAGCGGGCCGCAAAGCTGCGGGAATATCTGGATATACATGGCGCTCCTGTTCTGCCGTCGGCATCGTCGCGGGTCACGTTCGAATCATCGGACGCATTCACCAAGCCAATTCAAGATCGCCTCCAAAAAAATATCGACGAGTTCAGCAACTATCTAACAAAGATAGGATTCCCGGCGAATCCCAATCGAGTCAAAATCACACTTAATCAATGGAGCCCCACGAATACCACTTATAGCGCGAGCACGAACGAGCTGGGGATCGGCGAGGCGATATTGGACGATTTATCGTCCGCTTTGATCACCTATAGCCATCACATCTTGCTTAATGTGCAAGGTCTCTTTGAGAATGCAATCGAGCACGGCCTTGCTGATTATTTTGCGGCAAGTTTTCTGAACAATCCGAAGATCGGAGAAGTGTTGGCGAAAGCGACAAAATCAAGCAAGCCATATGTGCGCCACCTCGTCAACGAACGAGCGTTCAGTGAACTGCGAGACGTTCGGCGTGAAAATATACCATATGAGGGCGCTGAAATATGGGGCGGAGCATTTTGGGAAATGCGGGATCGGGTCGGTCAAGCAACGATGGACTCGATCCTTGCACAGGCCTGGATGTCGAGAAAATGGTCGGCGGACCCGTCGAATTATCCTGCGTCTTTTCTCGCCGAATTACTCACTATCTCGACGAGTAAGACCTCGTCCGATAAGCAGGCGGCGATCAAGGCAGTTCTTCTAAAGCGAAAATTCCCCGTGCAACGCTAAAATATGCGTGATCTCGGTTTGACGTCGGAATGGGCAAGCGACTAACTCATCGGCACGAGGCCGAGCTTGTCCATCAGGTCGCGATCGCGGTCGCGCGCCGGATTGGGCGTGGTCAGGAGCTTGGGTCCGTAGAAGATCGAGTTGGCGCCGGCGACGAAACACAGAGCCTGCGTCTCCTCGCTCATGTCTTCGCGGCCGGCGGAGAGCCGCACCACCGAGGCCGGCATGGTGATGCGGGCGGCCGCGACGGTGCGCACGAACTCGATGGCGTCGAAGGCCTGGCCGGTCGCGAGCGGCGTGCCCTCGACCTGCACCAGCATGTTGATCGGCACCGACTCGGGATGAACCGGCAGGGTGGCGAGCGCCACGATCATGCCGACGCGGTCCTCGCGAGTCTCGCCCATGCCCACGATGCCGCCGCAGCAGACGCTGATCCCGGCCGTGCGCACGTGGTCGAGCGTCTCCAGCCGGTCGCGAAAAGTGCGCGTGGTGATGATCTCGCCGTAGTATTCGGGCGAGGTGTCGAGGTTGTGGTTGTAGTAGTCGAGCCCGGCGCCCTTGAGCCGCTGGGCCTGCGGCCCCGTCAGCATGCCGAGGGTGGCGCAGGTCTCGAGCCCGAGCGCCTTGACGCCTGCCACCATGGCGCAGACCGCGTCGAGGTCGCGGTCCTTGGGGCTGCGCCAGGCCGCGCCCATGCAGAAGCGGCTCGCGCCCGCCTGCTTGGCGGCGCGCGCCTCGCCGACCACCGCCGCCGCATCCATCAGCTTCTCGGCCTTCACGCCGGCCTCGTAATGGGCGCTCTGCGGGCAATAGGCGCAGTCCTCCGGACAGCCGCCGGTCTTGATCGACAGCAGCGTCGAGATCTGCACCTGGCAAGGGTCGAAATGCGCCCGGTGGACGCGCTGGGCCCGGTAGATCAGGTCGGGGAAGGGCAACTCGAACAACGCCCGCACCTCGGCGCGCGTCCAGTCCTGGCGCACGGCGTCGGGCTCGACGGCGGCGCCGTCCTGTCCGGTAGCCGGTATGGCGATGTGCCGATCCATCGCGGCACCATGGCGACAGCCCCCGCCAAATGCAAGCCGGCCAGCCGCCGGGTTCGACGGCAAGAAGCGGAGTGCGGACCGGCGCGGATGCGGCCATATCGGGCTCGACGCCGACACGCTCAGGAGGACGCAAATGAGCTTCCGCATCACCGGCCTGCCGGCCGGACATTTCGCCCATCTGTTCGACCTCACGGACGACGAGCTGGCGGCGCGCTGCGCGGTGCGCCGGATCGCCGACGCGCGCAACCCGGGCTATCCCTGCCGCGTCAGCCTGACGGATTCGCGTCCCGGCGACGAGCTGCTGCTGGTGAACTACGAGCACCATCCGGTCGAGTCTCCCTACCGGATGCGGTTCGCGATCTACGTCCGCCGCGGCGAGGAGACCTATGACGCCGTCGACGCGGTGCCGGAGCAGCTGCGCACACGCACGCTGGCGGTCCGTTCCTACGACGCCGACGCGATGATGGTCGGCTGGCAGCTGGTCGACGGGCGCCAACTCATTGCGGGAATCGAGCAGCTCTTCGCCGATCCGCGCGCCGCCTATCTGCATGTCCATTTCGCGGCCGCCGGCTGCTACGCGGCACGCGTCGCGCGGGCTTGAGGCAGGCGGATCGGCCGGCCGGCCCGCAGCGCCGGATCAAGGATGACGGGCGCGCCGGCCGTTGCGCCGCCCGCGACACCGATGCATCATCGCGGGGTCGCAATTCATGAGGAGCGGCCCCCATGCACGACATCGTCATCCGCGGCGGCACCATCGTGGACGGGACCGGCAAGGCGGCCTACAGCGGCGACATCGCGATCGCCGACGGCCGTATCGCGGCGGTCGGCGGCAAGCAGGGACCCGGGCGGCGCGACATCGACGCCGGCGGCCTCCTGGTCACGCCCGGCTGGGTCGACATCCACACCCATTATGACGGGCAGGCGATGTGGGACCCGCTGCTCGCCCCGTCGTGCTGGCACGGCGTCACCACGGTGATGTTCGGCAATTGCGGCGTCGGTTTCGCGCCGGTGAAAAAGCATCACCGCGGCGCCCTGATGGACCTGATGGAAGGCGTCGAGGAGATCCCCAACCCGGTGCTGGCCGCCGGCCTGACCTGGGAGTGGGAGAGCTTCCCGGATTTCATGGACGCGCTGGAGCGCCGCCCGCGCGCCATCGACATCGCGGCCCAGGCGGCACATCTGCCGCTGCGGGTCTACGTCATGGGCGACCGCGCGGTCCGGCGGGAAACGGCCACGCCCGACGACATCGCCGAGATGCGCCGCCTCACCATCGAGGCGCTGCGCGCCGGCGCCTTCGGCTTCACGACCTCGCGCACGGACTCGCACAAGACGCCGGACGGCGAGATGGTGCCGTCGCGCGACGCCGATGCGGCGGAGCTGCTGGGGATCGGCTCGGCGCTCGGCGCGGTCGGGGCCGGCGCCTTCGGGATGAACAGCGATTTCGACGACGAGGCCTATGAGCTCGCCTGGATGACGAAGCTGGCGCGCGAGACCGGCCGCCCGGTCTGGTTCCTGCTCACCGACCGCTACGAGGACCCGGCGCGCTGGCGGCGCCTGATGAAGGCGGTGCACGCGGCGCGCGCCGAGGGCCTGCCGCTGACCGCGCAGATCGCCGGCCGGCCGATCGGCGTCATGATGGGCATCGGGACCGCGCTCAACCCCTTCACGGTGCGGCCGAGCTACAAGCGGATCGAAAGCCTGCCGATCGCCGAGCAGCGCGCCCGCCTGCGCGACCCGGAGCTGCGCCGGCAGATCCTGGCCGAGACGCCGTCCGAGGCCGAGGTCGTCAAGCTGGCGCAATTCCGCCAGCTCATCACCCGGCGCTGGGACAAGTTCTTCGTCATGGGCGACCCGCCGGACTATGAGCCGGCGCCGGAGACCAGCGTCGCGGCCATCGCGGCGCGCGAGGGGCGCAGGCCCGACGAGGTGGCCTACGACTACATCACGGGCGCGGAGAACCGGTATCTGTATTTTCCGGTGGTGAATTACGTGGTCGGCGATCACGAGCCGATCCGGGAGATGATGACCGACTCAGGGACGCTCCTGGGGCTGAGCGACGGCGGCGCGCACTGCACCTCGATCGTCGACGCGGGCACGCCGAGCTTCATGCTGTCGCATTGGGCGCGCGACCGCCATCGCGGGCCGCGGCTGCCGCTGGAGCTGCTGGTGAAGCGCCAGACCAGCGAGACCGCCGATTTCTTCGGCTTGGCCGACCGCGGCCGGCTCGCGCCGGGATTGCGCGCCGACGTCAACCTGATCGATTTCGACGCCCTGCGGCTGCATCAGCCCGAGCTCGTCCACGACATGCCGGCGGGCGGCCGCCGCTTCATCCAACGCGTCGACGGCTATGCGGCGACGATCGTGGCGGGAACGCCGATCTTCGAGCAGGGCGAGCATACCGGCGCGCTGCCGGGGAAGCTGGTGCGGGCGGGACGGGACGCCGCGGTGCTGCACGCGGCGGAATAAGCCTTGCAAAAGGCACCACCCTCGTCTGCTCCATATGAGATGAGGGCGGGGCAAACGTGATGGCGTGGGGCACGCTTTTCACCGCCATAGTTTATTCGAAAATAATGGGGGCGCTCTTACTTCGCTTCGTCAGCTGCGCAAACTCTCGGCGGTCACAGCGTTCGGCGTAATCCGCAACGATCGCTGGACTTCCTGGCGTGCCGACCGATCCGGTCGCGATCGTGCTTGGATCAGTGCTCAGTTTTTCCGGCGCCAAGCGCGTGCTTTTCCCGCCACTTCGGGCCCGGTCCGCGCATGTAATAGAGCTCGGGACGGTAGGGATCGGACAAAGCGCTTGTCAGCCGCCACCAATGAGGGCGAGCCATCTTAACGGCAGATACTGCCGAACGGCTCGGAAGCAGCACTGTGTAGACGTATGACCCGATTGCTGTATTCATGACCGGCTCCATTCACGCTGGCAGCTAGTCCCTGACGCGCAAGCCGCGGGCGCTCACGTCATGGGCCGTGACGTCCTTCACATCGACAGCAAGGCCACCAAGGCGACCAATGGAAAGGTTCCGAGGAGCAACGCCCAGTCGCCCCTATCAAAACCGAGAAATCGGCCCCCAGCGGTCAGATACCCGAGCATGTCGTCCTCAAATCGCGATTCGTTTCCGCGCGTCACGTTCCTAGCATCGCACCGCGATCGCGGCTGTAGCGCGCTCACAACAATGGGCGGTAAACCGCGCTTCCAGCAAGAATCCAGAAAAAAATCTCGTGGCCGATCAGGCGGTTGGGGATTGAGTCAGCAATAAGGCCCACGGCTCCTGCGTGTTCCCCGGTCAGTGTTGCAATCACGCATCAGCCAGTCTCCCGGACCAGCAAGATGTCAACCGATGGGCCGGCGTTCCAGGACGAGTTGCGGCGGCTGCCGCCGATGCGTCGCGTGGTTGCAGAAGGCCGGCTTCTACCAGATGCGCCTCGAGGCACCGACCAGCGAACACTTGATGGTCGCTGGAATGACGACGCAGGAATCGCGTCAGACGTAGCGAGCCGACATCCGCATCGTGGACGGTTTCGAATAACCAAGCCCGTGCGATCGGAGATGCAGTAAGGTCGCCATCAGGCACATAACGCGGAAGTCGAAATGCGTGCTCTTTTTATAACATGTAACTCTTTGAAATCGCACGCGCGGAGAAAGCTGTTTTCCCGCATTCCCAATGTTCGTGCCATAACGGAAAAATTACGCTCGCGCTCAAGGGCAACAGCCGTCGAATCCCCATAGCTCCGCGGCACCGCCATCAGCGGCCGGCATCCGAAACCCTTCACAGGAGCCGCCATGGCGGCGGGCCTGCCGGCCCTTGCGTTTTGAGTGCCGAGGTGTGAACATTCAGAGGGGCTGGCCGGGGATTGAACGCTTAGCGCGCGGTTGGGCACGTCCTCATTCACATGTCGGCCATGGCGTCGGGCTTGCCTGCGATCGTAAGATTGAGAGGACGCCGCCAGAGTGGCGTCACCGGAAAGCGGGCATGTTGGCATTGATGTCCGGTTCGGCTCGTTCATGTCGGTGCGAGCGTGGTCATTGTGCGTGAATACGGCCGTAGATTCGGATATATTCCGATGAATTTGACAGAGAGGGCGGGTACAACCCCTATTATGCGGTTGTTGTCGCTGTCCGCAATTTGGCTGATCGCTTCGGTGCTACTCGCAGGCCCAGTGGCGGCGCAGGCGTTTTCGCGTTCGGTGCTGGTCCTCGATCAGTCTTCCGCCGGCCTTCCCTTCAATACAGCACTCGCCACTGCCATTAGAACGACCCTCAGCGCCCAGAGCGCCGTTCCTATTTCCTTCTACTCGGAGAATCTGGATGCCAATCGATTTTTTGGTTCAGGCTATGAGGACGACGTCATTTCGTTTTTCAAGAGGAAATATCGCGACAAATCCATTGATGCCATCGTGGTCGTCGGGTCAGCGGCGCTCGACTTCATTTTACGGCGGCGCGCGGAAGTATGGCCTTCCGTCCCCGTGGTTTTTGCCGCAATCGACGAAGCGACCGCCGGCCGTGTGGTCCGTCCGCCCAATGTGACTGGGGTCACCATGCAACTCGCCCTCCAAGACATGGTGACGGTTGCAAGAGTCGCCGTTCCAAATCTTAAACGACTTGCACTTGTCGGCGACCCTCTAGAGCGCCAAACTTTCTATCGCCATTTCAAAGAGGAAATGCCGACGGTCGCGGCGCAATTTGAAATTATCAATCTTGAGGATTTGCCGATGGAGGAACTCAAGAAACGTCTTCAAGCGCTGCCAGACGACACGGCGGTTATTTACACTGGCATCTATTACGACGGCAAAGGTGTATCTTATGTCCCCGCGGAGCTGGTAAAGCCGATCGCGGAATGGGCCAATCGGCCCGTCGTGATCAACGTTGCCTCCTATCTCGCGAAAGGCGCTATTGGCGGTTACATCGTGCTGCCTGAGCTCATCGGCCAGCAAGCGGCGCAGCTTGTGTTGCGTATTCTCAACGGCGAAGACGTCTCGAAAATTGCGATTATCAAAACCCGCTCGCCTCTTATTTTTGAATGGCCGGCGCTGCAACGGTTTGGCATCAGTGAATCGATGCTCCCGCGGGGGAGCGAAGTCCGTTTCCGGCAATTGACCTTATGGAACCAGTATCGCTGGCAGATGAGCGTGATTTTCGCCGCTCTGCTGCTTCAGGCCGCACTGATCGGTTTGTTGCTGTTCGAACGCCGCCGCCGCCAAATCGCCGAACTGGAATCACGCGGCCGGCTCCGAGATATCATTCATATGGACCGTGTCGCCGCCGTCGGTGCGATATCGGCCTCCATCGCACATGAGCTCAACCAACCTCTGGGAGCCATCATGGCGAACACCCAGGCGGCCGAGAAACTCCTTGCGGCGAAGCCAATTGACCACGATCTGCTCAAGGAGATTCTGGCCGACATTCGGCAATCCGATCAACGTGCGGGAGATATCATTGCGCACCTGCATGGATTGTTGAAGAAACAAGATGATTCCGAGCTGCAGGAATTCGATCTGAATGACGCGATCAACGGGGCGCTCCACACGCTAGGACCTGAAGCAAGAAAGAGAGGCGTCTTGGTCAGCGCCTATCACGTGCAAGGCGCACTGCCTGTGCTCGCCGATCGGGTGCATCTGGAACAAGCCTTGATAAATCTGTCGATAAACGCGATGGACTCCATGCAGGCTTGCGCCCCAGGCACACGCAAAATGACGATCCAAACCGCATTGGCTGGAGAATCCAGGATCGAGGTGTCGGTGTCCGATAGCGGCACCGGGATTCCAATCGACAAGCTGAAGGCTGTTTTCGACACTTTTTACACAACCAAGCAAAAGGGCACCGGACTTGGGCTATCGATCGTGCGCACGATCGTGCAGGCCTCCGGGGGCAAGATCTGGGCGGAGAATCGACCCGGGGGCGGCTCGGTCTTTCGATTCACCTTGCCACTGATCAAGACACATCCAGCATGACTTGATCTAAATCCGAGATGAGTTTGGAACTCCAATGGATGCATCGGAGAGTCCGCTCGTGGTCCTGGCCAGGCTTGCAATGAGCAGTCATTTTCCGGTTCGCTCCCGAAAAGCGGGCCTCCGATCTGCTAAACGAGTACGCGCCGTAGATATTTGATCGCATTTTCCATGCAAACGGCATCCACCCCGGATCAAGTCCGGGGCATGCTTTCGCTGAAAATCGCTCTACCTGGCTTGCCGGCGCTTGTGCGACCGGGCGGGCTTGGCCGGCGCCTGATAGGCGGGGTTCGCGGCACAGAATCCCGTATTGCCGGAACGCGCCTCCACGAGGCACTGCTCGAATGTCTTGAACCCGCACGCCCAGCCGTCGTCCTGATCCTGAATGATCAGACACCAGGGATAGGATTTCGCGGCGCCCATGGGAGCGGCCGCCGCCATGGTCGGCGCGATCACGACGAGACCGAGCGCGAGCTTTCGCATCCGGTGTCCCCTACTCCGCCGCTTCGCGCACGGCGTCGGCCCGCTCCACCTTCGCGGCGCAGAACTTGAATTCGGGGATCTTTCCGAACGGATCGAGCGCCGGATTGGTGAGCAGGTTGGCGGCCGCCTCCACGAAGGCGAAGGGGATGAACACCACGCCGTCCGGTATCCCGTCGTCCTGGCGGGCAGAAAGCTCGACCGTGCCGCGGCGGGTGGCCACCCGCACCATGTCGCCGGGCGCGATGCCGAGCCGCGCGATGGTGCCAGGCGAGAGCGAGGCGACCGCCGAGGGCTCGAGCGCATCGAGCACGGTGGCGCGGCGCGTCATGGCGCCGGTGTGCCAATGCTCGAGCTGGCGCCCGGTGGTGAGGATGAAGGGATAATCGGCGTCCGGCACCTCGTCGGGCGGGGTGTATTTCGCCGCCACCAGCCTGGCGAAGCCGCCGGGCCGCGGGAATCCCTGGTCGAACACGACGTCGCGGCCGGGCACGTCCGGCCCGTCGACCGGATAGGTGACGTGGTGCTCGCGCTCGACGCGGTCCCAGGAGATGTTGTCGAGCGCCGGCATCATCGACGCCATCTCGGTGAAGACCTCGCTGACGTGCTTGTAGTTCCAC
>Ga0209488_10004955_pt1 | contig 10306 bp, 8 predicted proteins | sample Rivendell_Oct201_8_FD_188349 | JGI IMG/M metagenome (GOLD analysis project Ga0209488, IMG submission 188349) | Vadose zone soil microbial communities from the Eel River Critical Zone Observatory, Northern California, USA -... | ecosystem: Environmental > Terrestrial > Soil > Vadose zone >... | reverse complement strand
AAGGTGAAGAGTCTGGCCCGTTTTCTGCGCGCTTCGGTTGCCGGTTGGCGCTATGCGGTAGCGCCGGCGCACCAGGCCGAGGCGGTGGCGATCGTGTTGAAGAGCGCCGCGCCGGGCATGACCGACCCGCCGCATCAGCAGCGCATGCTGCGCGAGGTCGCCCGGCTGATCCCGGGAGTCCGGCACGGTCTCGGCTATCTCGAACCGGCGGATTACCAGCGTACCGTCGATGTGCTGCTGTCGGGCACGGCGAACCCGGTGATCCGGCAGAAGCCGGAGGGGGCCTGGACGCACGCGGTGTGGGACAGGGCCTTCCCCCAACAGGCCGCGACCCCTGCGAAGGAGGCTACCGCCGCGACACCGGCAGCTCGATAAAGGACGGCGCCGCGGCGTCGTGATGCACAGCGTTGCGGGCGATGCGGATGTCGGCCTCGCCGTCCCGCGCCAGCACGGGGTGGCCGCTGTTCGTATTGCGGGCGCGGCGCGGAAAATTGCTGCTGGCGACATCCACTTCGATGCGGCTGCCGGCGCGCACGGTGTGGTGAATGTCGCCGAGGCCGATCGTCACCTGATAGACCCGATCCGGCTCTAACGGCTGCGGCTCGGCGGTGCCGTCGCGATACATCGCTCGCACGATACCGTCCATCAGCAGCATCGCCCGCCCGTCCGGCAACAGCTCGATCAGCTTGGCGACGAAATCGGTGTCGGGACAATCCGATTGGACTTGCAGAGTGACGCGTACATTGCCGGCGACCGTCAGATCCGCGGCGAGCGGCTCGCCGCGATAGACGAGGCCGTAATCGGGCAGGGAATGGGCCGGGCGCTGGTCGCGCGGGCCGGCGTCGATCAGCATGTTGCGGCCGCCGAATGTCGGGATCGGATGGCGCGGATTGTACCGATAATCGCGCGGCTCGCCGCCCGGCCCGTCCCCGCTGAGGGTGCCGTCGCCCTGCAGGTAAAGTCGCTGCGGCTGCGTGCCGGGCGGCGGCCAGCGCTCGGCGTGACGCCAATCGTCCGGCGCGTAGCCGGCGCGATCCTCGATCCAGGCGCGCGGCGAATAGAACACCGCCGGCTCGTCGATCAGCGATGTCGGCTCATCCTTCAGCCAGTAGCCGAACCATTCGAAATACGGGTCGCGCGGCCAGAAATTGTCGGCATAAACGAAGTAGTGCTCGTTCGGGCCGATCCACAGTTTCTGCGTGCCGGTGCGCGCCTGGATGTCCTGGAACGCCGCGATGACGCTGGTCTGGAAGATGTCGAACCAGCTGGTGACGTGGAAGCCGGGGATGTCGATCGTGCGGCGGAAATTGTGGGCGGCGCGGAACGAATCGGGCGCGGGATGGCTGACGATCTCGTCGAGAAAGGGCTGCCAGGTTGCGAAATCCGGGTAGCCGGTCAACGGCAGGCGCAGCCAATCCTGCGAGCCGATGAACGGCGGCTCGGCGAGGCGCGCGGCGTCGAGGCTGGCGTAGCGCGCCGCGGCCCGCTCGGCCGCGGCGTCGAGCTCCGCCGCGCCGATGCCGAAGCGCTGCAATACCGCCTCGCGATGCGCGACCGACAGGCCGGGGATGTTTTTCGCCACCCACAGCCACAGCCGCTCCATCTCGATCGAGCCGCCCTCGTAGACGACGTCGTCATAGATGCTGGAGCCGCCGGCCTGCGCGAAGAAGGCGCGCAGGCTCGGGTGCCGGGTCGAGGCAGCGGCGAAGGTGGTCGTCGCGCCGGCCGAGGAGCCGGACATGCCGACCCGCTGATTGCACCAGGGCTGCCGGGCGATCCAGTCGAGCGTGTCGTAGCCGTCCGCCGCATCGTCGGCATAGACCCGGTCCTCGCCCTCCGAGCCATGCCGGCCGCGGCAATCCTGATAGATTGCGGCATAGCCCTCGGCGACGATCCGCTTCCAGCCGCGCAGGATCGAGCCGCGCATCGGCTCGGCCGGGTTCGGCAGCCACGCTTTCGTGCAGTCGAACTTGTCGCGGGCATCGGCCGCCGCGATGCCGTAGGGCGTGCGGTGCAGGATCACCGGAAAACGCGGCCCGCCCTGCGCGGGGAGGAACACGAAGGTGTTGAGCCGGGTGCCGTCGTGCATCGGCACCATCGTCTGATAGCAGCGCGCGCCGGTCGCGGCGTCGGTGATCGCGTCCATCATTCGATCCTCTGGGCTCACTCCAGCGTCAACAGGCGCCCATAGCCGGGGATCGGCTGGCGCACCCCGGCGCTGCGCAGCGCGTGCCACATCATGGCCGAGGCGCTCGAAATCACCGGCTTGCCGAGATCCTGTTCGAGCGCTTCCAGCACCGGCAAGGTCGGCATGCCGGTGCCGGTCAGGAAGATCGCCTGCGCTGCTTCGCGATCGACGCTGCGCGCCAGGCGATAGGCGTGCTCGGCGGTCGTGTCATAGATGTTCGTAACGCCCTGCAGATTGGCGAAATTGACGACTTCCAGCCCGTGCGCCTCGAGATGCGCCTTGCCTTGAAGCGTCACCTCGGCCGAATAGGGGGCGCCGAGCGCCAGCCTTTTGACGTCGAGGCGCCGCAATGCCTGCAATACCGAGCCGAACGCGGTGACGATCTGAACGCCGCTGGCTTCCCGCAGCCTGGCGAGCAGCGCCGCTTCAGCCTCGCGGCCGAGATGATAGCTCGTCGCGGTGTGGGCGATGACGATCACGTCCGGCTCGACCATCGCCAGCAATTCGACGCTCTCGCCCAGATGATCGATCATCATCTGGTTGCGCTCGCTCTGCCCATCGAGCGAGCCGCCGACGCCACGCGCCACCATGCGCTGGAAGTGCAATGACACGCCTTGCGGCGCCAATTCGATCATCTCGGTCTCGACCGTCGGATTGCCCGGCGGCACCAGAAAGCCGAGCCTCGCGCGCCAGCCGATCATCGCGATCTCCCACTCCGACTTTCTGAAACCGCTTTGCCCGGGCTTGTCCCGGGCATCCACGCCTTCCTTTTAAACGTTCACCGAGCCTCAAGTCGTGGATGGCCGGGCCGAGCCCGGCCAAGGCGTTTGCAAGGTGTAAAAACCCAGTCGGACTTACCCCGCCGGCGGCATTTGCGAGCTCGGGGTCGAGCGGGAGATGTCGAGCTCCTCGGCGGTCATGTCCGCCGGGATGTCGGCGAACAGCGGCGTCGAAAGATAGCGCTCGCCGGTGTCGGGCAGCATGCACAAGACGGTCGAGCCCTTCGGCGCCTCGGCGCAGATCTTCAGCGCGCCGGCGAAGGTCGCACCGGAGGTGATGCCGACAAAGATCCCCTCCTTCTTCGCGAGATCCTGGCTACAGCGGATCGCTTCGGGTCCCGGGATGCGGAGGATCTTGTGGATCACGCCGAGATCGACCGCGTCGGCGGTCAGCTTCGGGATGAAATCGGGGCTCCAGCCCTGCATCGGGTGCGGCTTCCAGGCGGGGTGGGCCGCGACGGCGGTACCGTCCGGCCGGCGCTCTTGCGGCGCGCCGCTCGTCAGCATCGGCGCGTCATCCGGCTCGCACACGACGATCTTGGTGTCGGGGCGCTCCTTCGCGAGAACCCGCGCCACCCCTTTCAGCGTGCCGCCGGTGCCGAAGCCGGTGACCCAGTAATCGAGCCGCGCGCCGGCGAAATCGTCGATGATCTCGCGCGCCGTGGTGCGCGAATGCATGTCGGGGTTGGCCTCGTTCTCGAACTGGCGGGTCAGGAACCAGCCATGCGTCTCGGCCAGCTCGACCGCCTTTTTGACCATGCCCATGCCGCGTTCGGCCGCGGGGGTGATCACGACCTTGGCGCCGAGAAAGCGCATCAGCCTGCGCCGTTCGACGCTGAAGGGCTCGGCCATCGTCACGACCAGCGGATAGCCCTTCTGGGCGCATACCATCGCCAGCCCGATGCCGGTATTGCCGCTGGTCGCCTCGATGACGGTCTGGCCGGGCTTCAGCTCGCCGCTCTTCTCGGCCGCCTCGATCACGCCGAGCGCCAACCGGTCCTTGACCGAGCCGAGCGGGTTGAACGCCTCGATCTTGACGTAGAGATCGATTTCGGGCGGCGCCAGATTGTTGATCCGGACCACCGGCGTGTTGCCGATTGTCTCGAGAATGCTCGCGTAGCGGTGTCCCATGCTTACTCCCCTGCTGGCTGATCGTCGGCTGGGAGCGGCATTTACGCCTCGATGACGCTCGCCGTAAAGCCGCACTCGGGAACAATGCTGAAGTTGTATATCGATGCCGGGTGGCGCAATAACCGATCGCCGGTGCCGCGAGCCGGCGACCCGATCGGCGTTGCGCCTGAAAGAGGGGCCATATCGTGTCGAGCCAGCCGAGCCCCCCGCAATCGCAGCCGGTCGGTGCTGTAGCGCTGCTGCTGCTCGCCTGCCCTCTCTACATCCTGATGCTGGCCGCAATTCTGGGGCAGCCCGGAGGCGATCCCGGCAGCTATGGAGGCGAGGGCCGTATCGCGACAGCGTTCTCGCAGTTGTATGCGCTGATTGCCGGCGTCCCCCTCTGGATTGTATTGGGTGGGTTGCTGTTGATCGGTGCCATCAAAGGCGAGATGCCGCGTTGGGCGGCGATCGGCGCCGGCGTTCTCTATCCGCTCTCCGGCGTCGCGGCTTTCGCTGCCGGCGCCCTGAGCTACAGCTACCCGGGAGGTTGGGCAGTCCTGGTGCCGGCGGTGCTGCCGCCGCTGATCGCGCTTTACGCGATGTGGGCACGCCTGCCGGCGCTGCATGCGGTGCTTCGACCGGACGCCACCAGTGCCGCGCTGTTCGGCGCGATCGCGGCCGTAACCCTGGCGACAGTGCCGCTGGCTTATGTCGACGAGTTGCTGCTTCCCGCCCGTATCGCGCGACAACAGGAAAAGACCGAGGCGCTGATCGCTGAACGTGAGACGGCTTGGGCGAAATTGAAGCAGGAAGATGAGGCGAAATTTCAGCGGCTGACACCCGACTCCCCGCTGCGGGACTACCTGAACCCGCAAACCATGCCGCCCGGCGATGCCGGACACCGCCATGCGCTGGAGGGGGCACGACAGGTGAAGGCGCGGCAAATCGAGGCTGTGGTGCTGATCCAGGAGGGCAAGACCCGCTGGCTGACGGATCTGAGCGAGCTCGATCTGCAGGCGACACCTGAGCTGTGCGAAGCGTTTGACGCCGCTCTGCGCAAGGATGCGGCGCAAGAGGGCCCCAACTGGAATGTCGGCGAGGAGCTCGAGCGGCAACTGCCGAACATCAAATGGCTGGTCGCGGCGCACTGCAAACTCGATGGTGGTGTGAGCGCCGTCGAGAGCAGGATCCGGCTGATTACCGGAGCAATGGGGGAACAGGATGGCGGCAGGCCGCGCTGGATGGAATTCCTCGCCGTCCTGGCGCAGCTCCATCAACCGCATTGACCCCGGGGAAGCTCGCCGGCGCCAGCCGCTCTTGCCAGTTTTTCGCGAACGCGATCTAGTGCGCCGCCGAACGCAATTCGCCAAACGGATTCCGGAGGATGCCGATGAACCAGGACGCCAAGAAAACCGCGCTGCGCATGATCCCCTACGGCATCTATGTGCTGACCGCCGATGACGGGAAGGGCAATGTCGCCGGAGCGACGGTCAATTGGGTGACCCAGACCGCCTTCAACCCGCCGCTCGTCGTCGCCGGGGTCAAGACCGACAGCGGCGCCTATTCGATCATCAAGAACACCAAGACCTTTACCCTTAACATGCTCGGCAAGGAGCACAAGGGCCTCGCCTTCACCTTCTTCAAGCCGGCGCAATTGGCCGACGGCAAGCTCAGCGGCCAGGCGATCCACAAGGGCGCCAACGGCGCGCCGATCCTCGACGCCGCGCTTGCCGCAGTCGAATGCAAGGTCACCAACATCGTCGAGCAGGGCGACCATCACATCATCGTCGGTGAAGTCGTCGAAGCGCATCTGCCGAAGGCGATCGAGGGGCGGCCGGATGGCGCGATCCTTGAGATGAAGGATCTCGGCGACAACGTGTTCTACGGCGGCTGAGAGCCCGCGGACGCTTCGGACCGGGAGGTCAGGCGGACAGGCATCCGGCTCGGCGCGCGGCAAACAGTCGAGCCAGATTGCACCCGCTGCCGCCTGATCGCGCAGGACGCGGCTAGGAAGGTCCTCGCGTCCACCGGCATGGCCCGGCTTGGCGAGCTACGCCCGGGATTACCATAGAGGAGGCCTGCTACCGCTCGGCGATAGCCCGTAAACTCCGCCCCGATTCCACGCTAGTCCGTATCCTTTCCGAGGGTATTGGGGAAGCCGCCGGCATGACCGCGACCATTCAAACGCTGATATTCCTGCTCGTTGTCATCGCATCGGTGGCGGTTGCCGAGACCCGCCTCCGGGTTCCGAGCGCGATCCTCCTGATACTCACCGGCGTTATCCTGGCGTTGATTCCCGGACTGCCGACGGTGGAGCTTGCGCCGGAACTGGTCCTGCTGCTGGTGCTGCCGCCCATCGTCTACTCATCCGCCGTGGCGATGAGCTGGCGGGAGTTTCGGTTTAACCTGCGGCCAATTTCGCTGCTTGCTCTCGGATGTGTGGCGTTCACGACCGTTGCCACCGCGGCGGCAGCGCATTGGGTGCTGGGCCTTCCCTGGCCGGTCGGCTTTGTGTTGGGCGCGATCATCTCGCCGCCCGATGCCGTCGCGCCGCTTTCGGTCGCGCGCCGCATGCAACTGCCGCGGCGCATCCTGGTCGTCCTCGAAGGCGAAGGCCTGGCGAACGATGCTACCGCGCTCGTGCTCTATCGCTTCGCCGTGGCCGCGGTCAGCGCCGGGACGTTTTCACTCGGCCAGGCAACAGCGGCCTTCGCCGCGATTGTCGCCGGTGAAATCATATGGGGTCTGGGAGTCGGCTGGCTCATGCTGCGCCTGCGGCGTTGGGTCGGTGATCCGCGCATCGAGATCACGCTGTCGATCATCACGCCGTTTCTTGCCTATTGGCCGCCCGAGCATCTCGGCGGCTCGGGCGTCCTCGCAACCGTAACCGCCGGCCTTTACATCAGCTGGAACGGGTTGCAGCTGATCAGCGCCGCAACCCGGCTACAGGGCATTTTCTTCTGGGATTTTCTGATCTACCTCGTCGAAGGCATGGTCTTTCTGACCACGGGGTTGCAGGCGCGCACGCTGATCGCCCGCATCGGCCAATACCCGGTGCTCGAACTCGCGATTTCGGCTGTGGTGATCAGCGCGGTCGTCATCGTCGCGCGTTTCATCTGGGTCTTCCCGGCGATCTACCTTCCCCGCTGGTTGTCCCGCCGGCTCCGGAGACGGGATCCCGCGCCGCCCTGGCAACATGCGTTCGTGCTGTCGTTTACCGGCGTCCGCGGCATCGTTTCGCTCGCCGCAGCGCTGGCGATCCCGTTTGCGACGGCGGCGGGCGCTCCCTTCCCGCACCGCGATCTGATCCTGTTCCTGACCTTTTCCGTGATCCTGGTGACGCTGGTCGGTCAGGGGTTGATGCTGCCCTCGGTGATCCGGGCGCTCGGACTCGCGCATGCCGGCCGCCGCGAGCACGAGGCCGACAAGGCGGAGGAATGCGACGCCCGGCGACAGGCGGCGATCGCGGCGATAAACCGGCTCGACGAGCTCACCGCGGCGGGGAATTTCTCGGAAGAAATCCTCCAGCCGATACGGATCCGTCAGCGCCATCGGTTGGAGCATATCGAGCATAGCGACGATCTTGACGACCGCGATAGAAACTTCCGCGATCTGCACGACGAGATCGAGTTTCTGCTGATCGGCACCGAACGTCAGCACATCAACGAGCAATATCGGGCCGGCGCATTGACCGATGTTTCGCGCCGCCGCATCGAGCGGGAGCTCGATTTGCGCGAGGCGGAACTGCTCAATCAGCGAGCCGAGGAGTAGCCCGGCGCCGCGGCATCGATTATCGCCGTTTTCAGGGTATTGTATGGCAGGTCCGGGCGTCGTGCCGGCGCGGCGAATGTCTGCTGACCAATATGCGCACCCCCTCCGCCGGGGAGTCGGCGAAAATTTCAAGAGAGCGGGAACCCGAGGCCCGCGCCCTTAAGCTGGATCAAGGAGCGGGATGGCGAGGGACACATGAAGGGTCGCGCCCGCAGAAGACCATCCGCCGCTGCTAGGGTGCACAGCACACGACCGGCCGGCGCAACGGCGCCCTCGCCACGGCTGATCGCGCGAGGCAGGGCCGACGAGATCCTCGCCATCGGCCTCCCTCGGCCCTGGTTCCGCGATCTCTATCATTTCGCGCTGCGGATATCGTGGTCGCGCTTTCTGCTCCTCGGCATCAGTCTTTATATCGCCGCGAACGCGGTGTTCGCGCTGCTTTACCTGATCCCCGGCGACGCCATCACCAATGCGCAACCCGGCTCTCTCGCCGATGCGTTCTTTTTCAGCATCGAGACGATGGCGACGATCGGCTATGGCGTGATGGCACCGGCGACGTTTTACGCCAATATGCTGATGACGATCGAGACCGGGGTCGGGTTGATGTTGATCGCCGTTGCGACCGGGCTGGTGTTCGCTCGTTTTTCGCGGCCCACCGCGCGCGTGCTATTCAGCCGGGTCGCGGTGATCGCCCCGCATAACGGGGTCCCCACGCTGTCCTTCCGCGCCGCCAATCTGCGCCACAACCAGATCCTGCAGGCCGTGGTCAACGTCGTGCTGTTGCGCGACGAGGAGACCCAGGAGGGCGAGATGATCCGGCGCTTTTACGATCTGAAACTGGCGCGCCAGCGCTCGCCGGTATTCGCGATGACCTTTACGGTCATGCATGCGATCGACCGCGACAGCCCGCTCTACGGAGCCACCGCGGGCACCTTGCAGGAGCAGAACGCCGAATTGATCGTGACCGGGACCGGCATCGACGAGACGATGGCGCAACCGGTTCACGTGCGGACCTCGTACCTGCCGCACGAAATCCTGTGGAGCCACCGCTTCGTCGACCTGTTCGGCTGGACCGAAGACGGGCGCCGCGTCATCGATTATCGGCGGTTTCATGATACTGTAGCACTGCCGGCCGCACGGTAGGCCAGGGAGAGCGCCGCCGGCCCTGGATGGAGGTCGATATGCCCGACGGGTTCGAATGGCCGAAAGAGGGCAATGCGCGGGTGCCGTACCGGGTGTTTGCCGACCCGGAGATCTATCGCACCGAACGCGACCGCGTCTTTCTTGGGCCGACCTGGCAATATCTCGCGCTGGCCGACGAGCTCCCCGAGACCGGCGATTACAAGACCACCTTCCTGGGCGAGACGCCGGTCATCGTGACCCGCGGCGAGGACGGCCAGATCCATGCGATGGTCAACCGTTGCGCCCATCGCGGCAACCTGGTGTGCCTGAAGCAGCGCGGCCATGCGAAGGACGGGCTGACCTGCGTCTATCATGCCTGGCGCTACGATCTCGCCGGCAATCTGACGAGCGTTGCGTTCCGCCGCGGCGTCGGCGGCAAGGGCGGCATGCCGGACAGCTTCCGGCTCGAGGAGCACGGGCTCAAAACGCTGCGCACCGACACCTTCGCCGGCCTCGTATTCGGCACCTTGTCACCAGAGGCCCCGCCCCTGTCCGACTATATCGGCAACGACATCGGCGGGCGGATCGGCCGGGTCATGCGCGGCAAGCCGAAGATCCTCGGCACGACCTCGCAGATCCTGCACAACAACTGGAAGCTCTACATCGAGAACGTCAAGGACACCTATCACGCCAGCCTATTGCATACGTTCTTCACGACGTTCCGGATCAGCCGGCTGACGACCGCCGGCGGGGTCGCGATCGCCGAGTCGGGGGCGCATCACGCGAGCTACACCTATGGCGAGCAGCGCGGCGACAATGCCACCTCCGACCAGCTCTACAGCGAGATCCACTCATTGCACGAGGATTACGGGCTGAAAGACCCGCGCTTTCTCGACTCGGTCGACGAGATCGGCGACGGCATCACCTTGCAGATCCTCAGCGTCTTCCCGAATTTCGTGTTGCAGCAGATCCACAATTCGATCGCCGTGCGGCTGGTCCTGCCGAAGGGGCCGGACGAGACCGAATTGCAATGGACGTACATCGGCTTCGAGGATGACGACGCGGTGATGACCGAGCGCCGGCTGCAGCAGGCCAATCTGGTCGGGCCGGCCGGCTATGTCTCGATGGAGGATGGCGCAGTCGGCGGGTTTGTCCAGCGCGCGATCAAGGGCGGCGAGGATGAGTGCTCGGTCATCGAGATGGGCGGGCGTGAGCACGCCCCGCAAGCGACGCGGGCGACCGAGGCCTCAGTGCGCGGCTTCTGGAACGCCTGGCGGCCATTGATGGGGCTGTAGCGGCGATGGACCTCGCCGAGATTGCGCGGCGGCTCGAA
>Ga0209488_10004954_pt1 | contig 10308 bp, 8 predicted proteins | sample Rivendell_Oct201_8_FD_188349 | JGI IMG/M metagenome (GOLD analysis project Ga0209488, IMG submission 188349) | Vadose zone soil microbial communities from the Eel River Critical Zone Observatory, Northern California, USA -... | ecosystem: Environmental > Terrestrial > Soil > Vadose zone >... | reverse complement strand
GGCGCTGGCGAAATGGGCTGCAATGGCCGATCCGAACTTCGATTTCGAGGCGGCCTTCGCCCGGTTTCAGGAAGGCTTCAAGGTCGATTTCGACGCCGATCGCTCGCGCCGCGGGTCGCCCGCCGGCGAGATGATCGCGCGCTGCATCGTCGAGATCGGCACCAGCTCCTACTACACCGCATTGCGCGAAGCCGTCGCCGAGCCGGTGCTGCAGGAGATCTGCCGCCATATCGCCGCCGACGAATTGCGCCATTACCGGCTGTTCTACAAACACCTCGACCGCTGCCTCGCGCGCGAGCGGCTCGGCCGCCTGGCGCGGCTGCGCGTCGCGATCGGCCGCGTCGCCGAAGCGGACGACGACGAGCTGGCCTATGCCTATTACGCCGCCAACGACAGCGCCCGGCCCTACGACCGGAAGCGCTACAGCCGGGCCTACGCGCGCCGCGCCTTCCGGCTCTACCGGCCGCACCATGTCGAGCGCGGCGTCGCGATGCTGCTGAAGGCCGTCGGCTTGACGCCCAACGGCTGGCTCGGCCGAACGGCGAGCCGGCTCGCCTGGGGCGCGATGCGCTATCGGGCGCGGCGGCTGGCGCGAGGCGTAGGGCGGATAAGCGAAGCGTAATCCGCCGGTACAGGTCAAAAAAATGGCGGGTTGCGCTACGCTCCACCCGCCCTACGAATTGCGTGGTCGGCGAGGATCTGCGCGATCACTTGCGTGACGCGGCGGCCGGTCGGGATGTGCAGGAATTCGTTGGGGCCGTGCGCGTTGGAGTGCGGGCCGAGCACGCCGGTCACGACGAATTGCGCCTGCGGGAAACGCTCGCCGAGCATCGCCATGAACGGGATGCTGCCGCCCTCGCCCATATAGGCAGGCGGCATGCCGAAGGCCGCCTCCGAGGCGCGCGCCAATGAGGCCTCGAGCCATGGCGCCAATGCCGGCGCGTTCCAGCCCGACGCGAAGGATTGGCGCTGGAACTCGACCCGGGCGTCATAGGGCGGATCTTTCTCGAGCAGCTGCTGCACCATGGTTCCGGCGGCTTCGGCATCGAGGGTCGGCGGCAGCCGCAGGCTGAGCTTCGCGGTGGTATAGGGCAGCAGCACATTGCCGGCGTCGCCCGGCTGCGGCAGCCCGGCGATGCCCGTGATTGCCAGCTGCGGCCGCCAGGTGCGGTTCAGCACAAGCTCGGTCACATCGTCCGACATCGGCTGCGTGCCGCCGGCGAACGGAAACTTGCTGTAGACATTGTCGCCGAGCGCGGCGGCCGCACGCTTGGCCTGGGCGAGCCGTTCGGCCGGGATCTGGGCGTAAAGCGCCGCCGGTTTGATTTCGCCGTTCGCCTCGTCTTCGAGCCGCGACAGAAGCTGGCGCAGGATGCGAAAGCTTGACGGCACGACTCCCGACGCGTCGCCCGAATGCACCCCCTCCTCCAATACCTCGACGGTCAGCATGCCGGCGGCCATGCCGCGCAACGAGGTGGTCAGCCATAGCTGATCGTAATTGCCGCAGCCCGAATCGAGGCAGATGACCAGGGACGGGCTGCCGATCCGGGCCGAGAGATGCTCGACATAATGTGGCAGGTCATAGCTGCCGGATTCCTCGCAAGCCTCGATCAGGATGATGCATCGTGCATGCGGGGTGCCCTGTTCGCGCAGCCCGGCGAGCGCGGTCAGCGCCGCGAACATCGCGTAGCCATCGTCGGCGCCGCCGCGGCCATAGAGCTTGTCGCCTTCGAGGCGCGGGATCCACGGCCCGTATCCATCCGCCCAGCCGACCATCTCCGGCTGCTTGTCGAGGTGACCGTAGAGCAGGACCGTATCGGCACCCTCCCCCGGCATCTCGATCAGGATCAGCGGCGTGCGCCCGGGCAGCCGTACGATGTCGAGCGTCGCGCCCGGGAGGCCGGCCAGCCGCTCGCGGGCCCAGCGCTCGAACATCGCGACCGCTTCTTCCATGTGGCCGTGCGCAGCCCAATCCGGGTCGAAGGCCGGCGACTTGTTCGGGATCCGGATATAATCGACGAGGGTCGGGACGATCGAATCGCCCCAGATTTGACCGACGAACTGGCCGAGCTTCGCGGGATCGAGCATCCGATGGGTCCTTGTTGCTGCGCGGCCATGCTATCACCGGCCGGCGAACCGGTCGAAGGCGGTTGAGGGCCGGTCAATGGCCGGTCAATGGCTCTGGGGCGATGATCCTCGTATTCGGCTCGATCAACATCGATTTGCTGGTACCGGTGCGAGATCTGCCGCGGCCGGGCGAGACCGTGCTCGGCGGCGATTATCGGCTGTTGCCGGGCGGCAAGGGCGCCAACCAGGCATTGGCGGCATGCCGCGCTAGCGCCGCCGTCACGCTGGCGGGCGCGGTCGGGAATGACGGGTTTGCGGAGGCCGCGCTCGAATTGCTGAAGCGAGACGGGGTCGATCTCGGCCTCCTGCGGCGTGTCGCGCGGCCGACCGGCTGTGCCGCGATCATGGTCGGCGCGGCCGGCGAGAATTTGATTGCGGTGGCGCCGGGCGCCAACGCCGAGGTCGTGGCGTCCGCCGTGCCCGATGCCATGCTCGGTCCGGGAAGCGTGGTGGTGTGCCAGATGGAGGTGCCGGTCGCCGAGACGATGGTGCTAATCCGCCGCGCCGCTGCCCGGGGCACTCGCACGATCCTCAATCTAGCTCCTGCTATGCCGATCGATGCCGGTCTGCTTGGTGATCTCGACTTCCTCGTCGCCAACGAGGCCGAAGCCGCAACGCTCGCCGACGATCCGGCCCATATCGCGCGGCGGCTAAGGCAAGGCCTGATCGTCACCCGCGGCGCGGCCGGATCGACCGTGTTGCTTGCCGACGGCGGCCGGCTCGACATTCCGGCGCTGGCGGTCATGGCCGTCGATACGACCGGCGCCGGCGATACCTTTGTCGGGGTACTGGCGGCCGGGCTCGATCGGGGCCTTGCGTTGGAAGCTGCGCTGCGGCGCGCCAGCACCGCGGCCGGTCTCGCCTGTCTCGCCCATGGCGCGCAGACCGCGATGCCTGACAGCGCCGCGATCGACGAGGCGGTTGCCCGCCTATCCGATTGACGGCAGGTGCTCGTGGAACTCGGCCAAGACGTCGCGGTAAAGCGGCCGCTTGAACGGCACGATCAGATCGGGAAGCCGCGATGGCTCGACCCATTCCCACGCATCGAATTCCGGATGCTCGGTTGCCGGGTTGATGTCGGCATCTTCGCCGGTGAAGCGCATCAGGAACCATTTCTGGCGCTGGCCGCGCCAGCGGCCGCTCCACATCCGCGAGGCGATGTCGGAGGGCAGATCGTAATGCAGCCAGCCGCGCGTCTCGGCGAGGATCTCGGCCTTGTCGGTGCCGATTTCTTCCTTGAGCTCGCGAAACGCCGCCTGGCGCGGGGTTTCGCCGGGGTCGATGCCGCCCTGGGGCATTTGCCAGGCGGCCAATCCCGCCGGCATGTCGATGCGGCGCCCGACAAAGACCAAACCCGCGGGGTTCAGCAACATGATCCCGACCGCCGGCCGATAGAACGGCAGGTCGCTCTCGGAGAGCATTGCGGGCGGGTGTGCCGGCGGAAGCGCCGCCTCAGTTCACCAGGCGGCCGTTGAACAGGGCGATGCCGCGCAGCATGTCGACGGCGCGGGCGAGCTGGTAATCGTCAGCCGTGCCGATCGACGCGGGGTCGATCGTGCTCTGGTCCGCCGTGCTTTCGCTTTTTTCGTCCTTCTTGTCGTCCGTCTTAGCCGCCTTGTCGTCCTTCTTGTCCCCGGGCTTGTCGCCGGCCTTGGCGATCTTGTCCGCGGGCTTCTCGTCCTTGGCGATCTTGGCGGCTTCGACGACGATGTCGGGATCGATGCCGCGCGCCTGGATCGAGCGGCCGGAGGGCGTGTAGTAGCGCGCCGTCGTCAGCCGCATCGCGCCATGTCCGGCGAGCGGAATGATCGTCTGCACCGACCCCTTGCCGAAGGATTTGGTGCCGATCAGCACCGCGCGGTGATGGTCCTGCAAGGCGCCGGCGACGATCTCGCTGGCCGAGGCCGAGCCGCCATTGATCAAGACGGCCATCGGCAACCCGGTCGCGATATCCCCGGCGCGGGCATTGTAGCGCTGGGCATCGTCGGCCCGCCGGCCGCGGGTGGACACGATCTCGCCCTTTTCGAGAAAGGCGTCGGACACCGCCACTGCCTGATCCAACAGGCCGCCCGGATTGTTGCGCAGGTCGAGGATGACCCCGATCAGCTTGTTATCGGCCTGCTGCTTCAGATTCTTCATCGCGTTGTTGAGGCCGACATCGGTCTGCTCGTTGAACGAAGTGACGCGGATGTAGCCGATGTTCTTGCCTTCGAGATGCGAGCGGACCGACTGGATCTTGATGATCGCGCGGGTCAGCTTGACGTCGAACGGCTCCTGTCCCTCGCGGCGCACGGTCAGGTTGATGTCGCTGTTGACCGGCCCGCGCATCTTCTCGACCGCCTCCGGCAGGCTCAGGCCTTGCACCGGGTTGCCGTCGAGATGGGTGATCAGATCGCCGGGCTTCAGGCCGGCATGCGCCGCCGGCGTGTCGTCGATCGGCGAGACCACCTTGACCAGTCCGTTCTCCATCGAGACTTCGATGCCCAACCCGCCGAACTCGCCGCGGGTCTGCACCTTCATGTCGTTGAAGTTCTTGGAATTCAGGTAATTCGAATGGGGATCGAGCGCGGTCAGCATGCCGTTGATCGCACCCTCGACCAGCGTGTCGTCCTTGACCTCGTCGACGTAATCGTTGCGCACCAGCTCGAACACGTCGCCGAACAGGTTGAGTTGTTTGTAGGTCTCGCCGGTGTTCGCCGACTGGGATGCCGCGTCGACATCCTGGTGCAGCCCAAACACAATGAGCGTTGCGGCAACCGCCGCGATCAGCCCCGATCGCTTCATTCACGCACCCTTTGGTCCCCAGCCTCTGGTTTCCCGGCCTCGCCGCCGCGCTCAGTAGTCTCGTCGCGCTTTGCCAGCCACGGTTGGGGATCGACCGGGCGACCGTCGCGGCGCAACTCGAAATATAACACGCCGCCGGAACTCGGCTCCGCGGCATCCGGCATCATGCCCACCGGCTCGCCGGCCAGGACCCATTGGCCGACCCCAATGTCGGCCCGCCCTAACCCTGCGAGCAGGGAATGATATCCGTCCGTGTGCCTGATGATCAAGACCAGCTCATAAGGGGGGAACGGCCCGGCATAGACGAGCTTGCCGTCGAACGGCGCGACCACCACGGCTCCGGGCAGGCTCGCGACGGTCAAACCCTGGCCGGCGGCCTTGGAATTCTCCACTTTGCCGAGGTGGTCCGAGAGGGTCCCGACGACCGGCAGCGGTGCCGCCCCTGCCGCCGCGTCGAACGAGCGCAGGGCTTGCGGGCGGAGCGGGTCGGCGGTCGCCAAGGTCAGCGCATCGGCCTTTTCTTTGGGCAGATTGGCGCGGATGCGGGCCAGCAGCGTCTTTTCGCGACGCTCGACCGCCAGCTCGGCACGTTCGATCAGATCGCCGAGATCGCTGCCCGGGGAGATCGGCTTGGCCGGCTGGCTCGCTGCCTTGCCGTTGTCGGGCAGCAGCTGGCGAACCAAATCGGCCCGGTGCACTGCGAGTTCGGCAAGCCGCTGCCGGTCGTTGACGAGTGCGTCGCGCGTCGCGGCGAGCTCGGTTTGCCTCGCGGCGATCCGGGCACGCAGCGCGGCGATCGCCGCGATCTCGCCGGCGAGCGCCTTCGCCTCGGCGCGCAAGGCCGGGAGGGTGGCCGCGAGCAGGATGCCGCCGCGCACCTGGTCGATCGGGGCTCTGGCGAAAGACGGCGCCCCCTCAGGTGGGTGCCGCGACAGCCGCTCCAGAGCACCGAGCAACTGCGCTTGCTCGACCTGGCTCTCGTCGAGGCCGCGTTGCCGGGCGGCGGCGTCATGGCCGAGCAAAGCGAGCTCGCGGTCGAGCGCGGCGACCCTCGCCTGGCGCTGCTGCATGTCGCGAGCGGCCGCGATGCCGTCCTGACGCACCGCGTCAAGCTCGGCGGCGAGCTTCTCGGGCGAAGAATCGGCCGCCCATGCCGGCGCCGCAAGCAATACCGCGAGCGCAATGGCAGCCGCCCGGCAAGTGATGTTGAATGCCAAAGCGCTATTCGGCGGCACGCCGCCCCTGGTCCGGGACGATCAGCGAATGGCCGGTCATCGCCGCCGGCTTTGGCAGGCCGAGCAAATCGAGCAGGGTCGGCGCGACATCGGCGAGCCGGCCATTCTGCACCTTGGCGATCGCGCCCGGCGGGTTAACGGTGATGAACGGCACCGGGTTCAGCGTATGCGCGGTGTGCGGCTCACCAGTTTCCGGGTCGCGCATCATCTCGGCATTGCCGTGATCAGCGGTGATGACCAGCGTGCCGCCGGCGTGCTCGACCGCCTCGGAGAGCCGCCCGAGACAGGCATCGACCGCCTCGACCGCCTTGATCGCGGCGTCGAGCTTGCCGGTATGCCCGACCATGTCGGTATTGGCGTAATTCAGCACGACGACATCGAAATGGCCGGAGCGGATCGCCTCGACCACCTTGTCGGTCAGCTCGGGCGCCGACATTTCCGGCTGCTGGTCGTAGGTCGCCACCTTTGGCGACGGCACCAGGATGCGCTCTTCGCCGGGGAAGACCGTCTCGCGACCGCCATTGAAGAAGAAGGTGACGTGCGCGTATTTCTCGGTCTCGGCGATGCGCAGCTGCGTCATGCCGGCGTCCGCGACGATCTCGCCGAAGGTGCCGCTCAGATCCTGCGGCGGGAACAAGGCGGCCATGAAGCGGTTAAGCTCGGTCGAATATTCGACGAGGCCGAGCGCGGCGGCGAAGGCGACGCGCTTCTCGCGCTCGAAGCCGGAAAAATCGGGATCGAGCAGCGCGGTGGCGATCTCGCGGATCCGATCGGCGCGGAAATTGGCGAAGAACACCCCGTCGCCATCATGCATGCCGGAGTAATCGGCGATCGCGGTCGGCAATACGAATTCGTCGGTCTCGCCCCGGGCATAGGCGGCCTCGACCGCCTTGATCGGGTCGTCGGCATGCTCGCCGGCGGCCGCGCTCAACACCCGGTAGGCTTTGGCGACGCGGTCCCAGCGCTTGTCGCGGTCCATCGCGAAATAACGGCCAGCGACCGTGGCGATCCGGATGTCGCCATGAGCCGCAACATCCTGCTGAAACTGCTTCAGATAACCGATCGCGGATTGGGGCGGCGTGTCGCGGCCATCGAGAAAGGCATGCACCATGACCGGCACGCCGGCATCGGCGACGATGCCGGCGAGCGCCGCGATCTGGTGCTGATGCGAATGCACCCCGCCCGGCGAGACCAGCCCCAGGACATGGGCCGCGCCGCCGCTTTCCTTGAGCTTGCCGATGAAATCCTGCAATGCCGGCAGGCTCGCGACCTTGCCCTCGGCGAGCGCCTTGTCGATGCGCGGTAGATCCTGCAGGACGATTCGGCCGGCACCGATATTGGTGTGCCCGACCTCGGAATTGCCCATCTGGCCGTCGGGCAAGCCGACATAGTGCTCGCTCGCGTTGAGATGCGCGTGCGGCCAGCGGCGGATCAATTCGTGCCAGACCGGCGTCTTGGCGCGATCAATCGCGTTATCGGCGCCGTTCGGGCGCTCGCCCCAGCCGTCGAGGATGCACAGCACGAGCGGTTTCGGGCGGGAAGTCATGAAGGGCATGCCTCGCATGGCGGCCGGGTGGGCGATGTATACGCGAAACGGCTGGCATCCCGGTAGTGTTGCCGCATGCCGCTTTCAGTCGCGGTGATAGGGATGGCCGGCCAGGATCTGCTGGGCGCGGTAGAGCTGTTCGAGCAGCATCGTACGCACGAGGAGGTGCGGCCAGGTCATCGCGCCGAGGGACAGGACCGCGTCGGCGCGCTCCAGGACCGCCGCGGCGAGCCCCTCGGCGCCGCCGATCGCGAAGGCGACGGCGCCGGTGCCATGATCGCGCCAGTCGGCGAGATGCCCGGCCAATTCGCGGCTCGACCAAGCCGTCCCGCCGCGGTCCAATGCGACGAGGCGGGCACCGGCCGGCAACGCGGCGAGGATCAGTTCGGCCTCGCGCGCCTTCAGCTGGGCTGGCGGCAGCGGCCGTTTTTCTTCCAGTTCGAGGATCGTCGCCGGCGGGACGATCCGCTTGGCATAAAGGGTTTGCAGCTCATGCATCGGGCCACGGCGCTGATGCCCGACGGCGAGCAGGTAGAAGCGGATCGGGGCGGCCCTTAATGCAAGGCTGCCTCGGCGTCCGGCAGATCCGAGCCCCACATCTTTTCGAGATTGTAATAGGCGCGGATCTCCGGCCGGAAGATGTGGACGATCACATCGCCGGCATCGAGCAGCACCCAATCGCCCTGGCTCTTGCCCTCGACCGCGACGCGGCCGGGGATCGCCTGTTCGAGGTGCTCGGTCAGGGACACGACCTGCCGCGCCGAGCGGCCGGTCGCGACCACCATGTAGTCGGCGATCGTCGTCTTGCCGGCGAGGTCGATCGTGACGATGTCCTCGGCCTTGCCGTCCTCGAGGCTGCCGATGATCTGGCGAAGCAGGTCCGGCGCGCGGCTGGCTTGCCGGGCTCGGGGGGTCAGGGTGGCGATGGCGGTGGTTTGGGCTGTCACTGTTTGGGCTGTCACTGCGGGTCTCATCTCCTTCAGGGTTGGCAACAGGCGCTCAGCCCGGATCCGGGTGGCCGAGCGGGGGTCGAGCGGGGTATGAAAAAATACCCAGGCGGGGGGCGTGGTCAGCGCCAGCCGGTGCGCTGCGGCAACCGGCAGCCGCGTCCGGGCGAAACGCTGGGCGGCGCGACCGGCGAGCGCCTTTAAACTGAGGCCCGGCCGGGCGAAAACGGCGATCGGAACCGCGCGGAAAATATCCTGCCACCGCTTCCAATATGGGAATTGGGCGAGGTTGTCGCCACCCATCAGCCAGACGAAACGGGCGCGCGGGAAACGGCGGCGCAAGGCCTTCAGCGTGTCGGCGGTATAGGTGGAGCCGAGTTTCGCCTCGACGCTACTGACCGTGATGCGGCGCTCGCCGGCGGCGATTTCGCGGGCCTGGGCGAGCCGCTCGGCAAAGGGGGCCATGCCGGCGACCGGCTTCAGCGGGTTTTGCGGCGACACCAGCCACCAGATTTCGTCGAGGCCGAGCCGCTGCAAGGCGAGGCGGCTGATATGCAGGTGCCCGCCATGAGCCGGGTTGAACGACCCGCCAAGCAGGCCGATCCGGCGGTCGCGGAGCCCCCACCCCAGCCCTCCCCCGCTTGCGGGGGAGGGAGTCCGCCGTGCCGGACCAGCACCCGCCTCACCCTTCTGTCGCTGACGCGACGGGCCCCTCCCGCTGCCTAGCGAAGGGCGGAGAGGGGCTTTTCCGGGGGAGGCCGAGCTGTTCAGGGGCGCACCTGGCCGTTGCCGCGGACGAGGTATTTGTAGGTGGTGAGCTCAGCGGCACCGACCGGGCCGCGCGGCGGCAGGCGCTGGGTCGAGATGCCGATCTCGGCGCCCATGCCGAACTCGCCGCCATCGGCGAACTGGGTCGAGGCGTTGACCAGCACGATCGCGCTGTCGACCTCGCGCAGGAAGCGTTCAGCCGTCGCCTCGTCCTCGGTCACGATCGCGTCGGTGTGGTGCGAGCCGTAATGGTTGATGTGATCGACCGCCGCGCCGACCCCATCGATGATTCGCACGGCAAGGATCGCGTCGAGATACTCGGTATGCCAATCCTGCTCGGTCGCCGGCGTCACATGCGAATCGAGCGCCAGGGTCTCCGGATCGCCGCGCAATTCGCATCCCATAGCGCGCAGATCGATGAGGATCGGCGGCAGAACCCTCGCGGCGACCGCCCGATCGACCAGCAGGGTCTCGGTCGCGCCGCAGATCGAGACGCGGCGCATTTTTGCGTTCAGCACGATATTGCGCGCCTTTTCGGGATCGGCCGCGCGGTCGATATAGGTGTGACAGAGGCCCTCGAGATGGGCGATGACCGGGATGCGGCTCTCGCGCTGGACTCGCTCGATCAGGGATGCGCCGCCGCGCGGGACGATGATGTCGATGATTCCGCTCATCTTCAGCATCATGCCGACCGCGTCGCGGTCACGGGTCGGAACCAGCTGTACCGCATGTTCCGGCAAGCCGGCTGAGCGCAGCCCCTCGCCGAGCGCCGCCACCAAGGCATGCGAGGAACGGAAGCTTTCCGAACCGCCGCGCAGGATCGCGGCATTGCCCGATTTGAGCGCAAGCCCGCCGGCATCGGCGGTCACATTGGGACGGCTCTCATAGATGATGCCGATAA
>Ga0209488_10004953_pt1 | contig 10309 bp, 10 predicted proteins | sample Rivendell_Oct201_8_FD_188349 | JGI IMG/M metagenome (GOLD analysis project Ga0209488, IMG submission 188349) | Vadose zone soil microbial communities from the Eel River Critical Zone Observatory, Northern California, USA -... | ecosystem: Environmental > Terrestrial > Soil > Vadose zone >... | reverse complement strand
CTCGACTCGGACACAAGCGTGGAGCTACCGCTAGAGCTGGTGGCGCGCTTCCACGGCATCCATTCCAACGTCGCGAACGCGCCGACCCCTGAATGGCTCAGGGTCCTACTGAGGCAGGTTTCGGAGAAATTGCTCATCCAGCAGGCGCGTGATGATGGGACTTGATTTGGGCGTTGGAATCTTGGGCCAGTATTTTTAGCAGTCTTGTGCGATAAACGGAGCTGATAGTGGTATATGACTAGTCGATGAGGTACCTTATCCTGACTGTCATGTAATCAATATAACAACTTACTGTAATCCCGATGTCTCGGTATTGCTGTGACTCTGTGAGTCTTGGAAATCGCTGAGAATGTCTTGCTGTACTAGCAGCAGTCGAAAAATAAAACAAATACTTCGGCGTTAATTTAGAAATATACGCTGTTGCAGGTTCCTGATTCCCGTAGTCAAGGGGCTGGCCGAAGGAGAGCTGCACCATCCCTCAGGTTGGTTCCGACTCGGAACACCGCTTTGTGTACTCTATCTCTTGCACTCACCTCGTCTTGTCCGCCCTTTTCTTGAGTCCTTAGAAATGGAAACAAACAACCCTGCTCTTGATGTTGAAGCCCAGCGTGTTGATATTCCCGAAGATCGGCGTTCTGGCATGTATTAGATTATAATCTCGAACGTGGTCATGCACTAATCCTCGGATCAGGGAACAATTACGGGGACTCGTCCGGCAAGCTTTGGTCAATGTACCTCGCCGAGGCCGAGAAGCAGGATAAAGAAATTACGGAGGCCTGGAAGGGGGAAGCGGACAGCATTCTCGTCTTTGTGAGTTCATCCATCCCCACATTATCTGCCTCTATAAACAAGACGATCTTCGAAGACTGGTCTCTTCTCCGCTACTGTCGCCGCCTTCATAATCGAAAGCTACAAGAAGCTGTCTCCTGACACTGGTGATATAACTGTTACACTCCTCGCACAAATATCTCAGCAACTCGCGGGCGTCTCCCAGGCGACGTCTCAGAACGTAACCGCACCCAGCAAGGGGTCATTCAAACCCACCACCTCTGCTGTCAGGGTCAATATCCTGTGGTTCCTTAGCTTGGTCCTTAGCCTTACATGTGCGCTTTCCGCGACACTTGTACAGCAATGGGCGCGCCGGTATCTAGAGCTCACTCAACACCGCAGTGCACCTCATAAACGCGCACGTATTCGGGCCTACATATTCGACGGCGTCAAAGAGTGCAAGATGTACCGAGCCATCGAGGCCATGCCCTTACTCTTGCACGTATCCGTCTTCCTTTTCCTGGCAGGCCTCGTCGACTTCCTCTTCCCAATCAATGACGCCGTCGCCCTCTGCATCCTCGGCTATATTGCAGCGTTCATGTCCGTGTATGCGGTATTGACGGTCCTGCCAAATCTGCTCCTCAACTGCCCCTATCGCACACCGCTCACAGAATTCGCATGGCGCGTATCACAAATCTCTGCACTCGCCGTCCTTTTGCTCGTCCGTGAACTCGAAGGCGCACTTCAAGGGGCCTTGTCGCTGTGGCGCCGAATTGGCCGAGGCTTGGGAGGTCTTCACAGGCCTCGGCCTGCCACGTGGCGAAAGACCCTTCAAGCCCAGATTCGCGTGCGTCGAAAATGGCTTGTTCATGGATTGCGGCGGAGCATCGTCCTCAGCGCTACAGCAGCAACGTGGAAGGTCGACGCGAGGGCGCTTCACTGGACCCTTCTCGTTCTGCATAGGGATGACGAGATTGAAGACTTCGTGGCCCGCATCCCCGGCTATTTTGAATCTCCTGCTGTCCCGGATGCAACATCGGCGATCCTTGCTTTGATGGACGTTCCGTCGGACCGCGCTGACCCCATCCTTGGGTCACGTATCCACGATCTCATTAAATCGTGTAAATTGGGTACGTCTCCTCTTCAAGAGGAAGCCCGCAGGAATCGGCTGCATGTGTGCCTGAAAAGCCTTTGGTACTGCGGAAGAGCATACAATCAAACCAGTTACTCAGCGCCTCTGCCATCATATGTCCGCAAAGTTTTCGCGGTTCCCGAGATCATTCACCAGATTTACGTGGAAGCTGACGTCTCCGTACGTATCATAGGACGGTGCTTCTCGTCGTTACTTGCCAAGAAGCTTGTACAAGATATCAATGTCCACCCAAGACGCTACCCACGTACTGGCGTGGGCGTTTTCGTCACACAGGCAGAGCTTATGTGCCTATCAACGCTTCTCGAATCCACGAGCGGGGACGTGATGGATTGGCTTGAACAAAGAGGCGCCATTAGTCTTGCCATCATCGTTTCCCTTGCGACCAGCGAGGTTGAACATCTGATCGCCGGCAGGGTTCCCTTGGAAGCGCTGGATGTATTTCAGAAGACGTTCGAAATACTCGTTCAAGGGCTTATCCATCTAAGCCCGGATCTGTCTGATAGTTTAGCAGTGCAGTTTTGCAAGCTATACTCCAAGGTTGATCGTGCGTGGGGCGCCATATGGCTCAGGTACCAGTTGCGGCCAATCCATGAACAATTATTCGAAACCAACGCGGTCTACTCCGCGGCGTGGTCCCAACTACAGGCCACTGACGACCTGCATCAAGTGGAAGCAGATGCTGCTTCTTTGGCTGGGAATTATATTCCTTCCGATGAAATGGCCGTCCGAGTCGTGTCGGAAAATCGGCCCGTGTTGTCTGACCAATTTAGCACCTCATCCGAACATGTCCACCTCCAGTCCCCACCGTTGGACGACCTACATTCTATCAGTCCTTCGAGTATATTCACACTCTTTCAAGAGCCACCACCTTCAAAGGCAATGACGCCATCAGGCGATCAGTAATGGAGCCAACACCTGCAGCTTCTAGTCTTTCGATCAGTCCAGGAATTGTAGGCTAGCGTTCTACTTGGATCGGGGAAAGCGTTGGATGGGCTGGTAGAAATGACAGCAGCGTCTGACAAGCGGACATGGACAGGCCAACCTCGCAGAAGCGTTCAAGTTCTATGGGGCGCCGAACCGGGTTGTGTTCGTGGAACGCCTTGACCTTTCAGTTCGAGAACAGGTTGTCAACGGCCTGTCAATCACGCGGGTGGCGGAGGAATAACGCTCGTGCGGTTCCGGTGAACCATCACGTGCTTCTCTGTGGTTGTATCTTGTCAATCGGAATACATAGACTGGTTCAAATAGAAATGCTACTGATCTCAGGCTTTAGGGGAAAGGTCGGTGCGATGGCCATTGAATACGCACTAGGAGTGGAGCGGGTCCTGAGGATGTTGTTCTCCTTAAATTGTACTAGAAGGTATGTCGTTATCTCGGAACTGGTGCGGAAGGCACGTGCCAGTGTTAGGTACCACCACTCCCCTTGTCCGGCCTCCGTGTTCGCTTTTTGGTGGCTTGCACGTATCACACAACATTCCTTCAATGTCTCGACCTACTAACCAAGATCTCGAGGGGGGAAACTACGCAGGTATGTGACCCATCGTTTTGACCCGCCTGGCTGTTTTAACAAATGTGAATAGTGGATGACCACGCAGACCAGCCCAAATCAACATCGGATAAACCATCCCAGCCACCAATAGGAGAGTTCGACTATGGCGATAGTTCATGGCCGCTTTTCTCCATGTACTCAAAGATTGCAGAGGAAGTAGACAATAAGATGGCTGAACGCTATCAAAGGGAAGGAGACGCGACCCTGATTTTCGTGAGCCCCATGTTCCCTTCCTTTTGGTTGCTTACATCAACCGGGATACATAGGGTGGTTTATTCTCAGCCACAGTCGCTGCATCACTCACAGTGTCGATTCAAGACCTGAGACCAAACTCACAGGATCTACCTGCATTTTATCTCAAGAACATTTACCAGGCTTTTGCCAACTCGAGCGTATCTCCTGGTTTTATCCCACCCCCCTTGGTTGAACCTGAATTTACTGCGCCATCGTATGCCATCTGGGTGAACTCGCTCTGGTTCTTGAGCTTGTGTGTCAGTCTTTCTGTTGCAACGGTGGCGACATTAGGACAGCAGTGGGCAAGGCGATATATCACGGTCACTCAGCAGCCACGATGCAGTCCAGACAAGCGAGCTCGTATTCGTGCGGTCTTTGCCAAACGCGCTCAAGCAGCATACATTATCCTGGGAGCTGGCAGGTTGCCATTCTATCTACATATTTCCCTCTCCCTCTTCACCATCGGCGGCATCATATACCTTTACAATATCAACCGTGCTGTCTCCGTTGCTGTGATCTTCTGGGTCGCCATCAACATCATTGCGTATTCACTTGTTACTCTGGAAGCCATTTTCAAGACCGGCGTACTGTTCTACACGCCTCTTTCTCAATTGGTTTTGCACATTTACCTCATCATGTCAGCAGCAGTGCTCCAGGTTTGCTCGTACCTAGCACCCCTTCATGACCTTTGCGATAGACTCAAAAGTCACTATCGTGACTTAAGTGAGCGGTACCGCGGAGGGTTCCTGGAAGGTAAATGGAAGGCAACCGAAATAACTGCTTCGAAACGCTCGTCGGAGATTGACGCGCACGTCCTGGTGTGGACATTCGAATGTTCATGTGAAGACGACGCACTGGAAGGCTTCTTTGAAGCTATCCCTGGCTTCTACAATTCAAAACTGGTCAAGGATGTCGAAGGACATCTCCCCGATGAATTTCGGATCAAGTTCGGCCAGGCGATGAGTGGATTCTTGGATCGAACCTTCTCAGTTCATTCGGTCTCCGGACCCGTTAGGAGCAGTCGACTCGTCGCTTGCCTCAATGCCGCTCGCGCTGCGTTGGGTTCGAATGCGGTTTCAAGTTTGCTCTACGACGTCCTGAACGGGCGCTGGGCCGAAGCGCTGCAATCCGTCGAAGTAGGGCATGCTTTGAGACACTGGGGCCATAGCAAGAATCATTACATCGATCTGATTGTTCGAAGGATCGTTTCCTGCATCATAGCTCGCGCCCGGAGACGTGATAAAGACTGGATAGCGCTTGTTAAGGACGAATTTGGCATACCGCGTCACGTTATCCAGAACTATTTCACTCATGGGGACAGCATGTCACTTGCCATCTTGATCCACATCACTCGCCAACTCCTTCACTCAGATTTCCCTCTCTGGAACCCAGACATCCTCCGGGCACTTTCTCATGTCGACGTATGCAAGGCTCTTCCCGGTCTACAGGGGGACTTTTGCGCCTTGTGGAATGAAATCGTTCAAGAAGCGCGGAAGCGCGGGACGGGGAGCACTCCCACCTTGATCCTCAAAGAGATTCGGCATGTTTACCTTGCTTTCCATCAAGGCACCGATTCCGCTCCAACCGCATATACGGATCTCACCGGAGATTCCAGCCCTATCCTGTCCGAACCATTGTCATATCCATCGTGTGGCGTTGTTGGCCATCACCCGGACTCGACGCCTCGTACTCAAAAGGTGTCAGTGGGAAACACTACTCGCACTCTTGCCACCAGATCTCATATCCATGATGCACCCGGCGCGCCGCCATTCCCAACCCCCATGAGTGCTTCGCCTCATCCTACCCTTCGCAAGGGCGAAAGTCCTCTTGTTGTACTACCAGGTGTAGCCGCGGCCGTCGCGTCTCAAAGCACCACTGACACCTCCGCCGTCTCGAGCACGGCCCATCCCATCCGTTTTCCTACTCCTAGTGGTGTCCCCGCAGTGCGACAAATCGAAGTCGAGGAAACGGAAATACACCGCTCATCTGTCGTATTTGGCTCTCCAACTGTGCCTTTTCCGATGCCGGTTATGAGCAGCAGCAGCAGCAGCAGCAGCAACGCAATTCCAGCCGTCGTCCATTCGTCCATAGACTACACGGTGGCGCGAATTGACTACATCCCCCACACATCGGGAATCCCCCCGTCTTCATCTCCAACTGCCAGTGTATATCACGATGCTAGCGAACCGAACCCGCCTATTCCAATGGAGGTCTTCCATCACCCACCCCAATCAGCGCCATCGTACCCTGACTTGGTTACCGCCGACGTTATGCGACACGAGGGACATCAACATGACAAAAACGACACGTAGCCCGGCTATGCCTCGCTTATCGTTTTCATGATATTGACTCCGCTCCCCTGATAACTGCCAGTGGTACATGATTTTTACACCGCTGCATATAATACTGTGCTTCGTCCCGCGTAATGTTGACATCCCATCCGCATTGTTTGTTTTGTATATTGGATATCATGTTTCATTAGCGTGTTGGAATGACGAGTTTAGCTCTTCCCTTTTGCCTCTACGTGCTCGCCTTTGTAGACGCCCGTTGTCACTTCCAGAGGTTAGCGCTGAGCACCGCAGTGCAGTAGTTCGAATACCACCACGACACAAATTTAAGTATCGAAGCTGATCCCGCTCTTTTCCCGATCCAACACCTCTCTCCTTCCCAACCCATCTTACTAACGCTAGCTGGGGAGTTAAATATTTCCGAGGATCATGTAGAGGTTCCCCGTGTAGAATAGTGACACAGAGAGGCGCCACGAACTCCCGCTTGCAGGAGTATCATCATCCGACTTCTTCAACACCACTCGCCTGGTTTGAATTACAACCCGGTTGACCTATCTCCGTTCCCTGATCGAGACGTTGACCGACAGAGGGTCAACATGCATCACGACCCAATCCTGGCTCTTTCCTTCCCATTCCTCGTAGGCGACATCGGGAGCCTTAGAGAAGCGGAAGCGCCGCAACAGCCAGCAGAGCACCATCCGCATCTCCATATGCGCCAGGTTCTTACCAGCGCAGCTCGTCGGGCCGTACGAGAACGGGAAAAACGCAGCCGTGTCGTGCGCTCCTGCGGGTGCGCCCTTGCTGAGCCATCGCTCCGGCAGGAATGCGTCGGGCGTGTGGAAGTATCGCCCGTCCCGCTGGATGCTGTAGGTGTGAAGGGTGAGCTGCGTCGACTCGGGAATGACCCTACAAGTGAGGGGCAACATCATCAACCAAGAATCTGAGGCGATCCAATGGACGACGGTTTCTCCTTACAGCTTCCCCAGTATTTTGGAACCAGTACCCTTGTTCACAGAGCGTTGCGACCCACCCGGAACAGCGGGCTGAAGACGAAGGACCTCGTTGCTGTTGGCATAGCGATATAAGATATTGGGAGCTTCTATGTGTAACCACTCACATGCAACCGTTTAACCACTCCATCTGGCTCAATTCCAGTACGTCAAGAGGCTCTTCTCCACTTGGAAACGCGGAATCGACTTCTTCTTGAAGGCGCTCGTATGCCCCTGGATTGAGTAACAGGTAATAGATAACGGCCGCAAATGTGCTGCTTGTTGTGTCTGAGCCAGCGATGATGGCTACTAATCCATTCTGTGCGACCTCCTTGATTGAGGGGCGCTCAGACTCAGGAAGCTCCTCGCCGCTCTATAATCGATCCCAATGAAGTGAGGAAGTTGGACTGGAGGTGTTGGCCATACCAAGTAGTAGAACAGGTCCTTCCTGTTCGCTCCGAGTTCCAACCGCCTTAATACGCTTTCTTTGCCAAACGTTCGGGAACGCTGCATCGAGCCGTTCTGCCCCATCATGGCTGTGAGAAGAGGTACGATATATGGGACATGTGCCACGGCCCCACTGATGCTAGGGAAGAGAATGAGACGCGTAAAAGGTCCATTGGGAGCGGATACGTACCGCAAGCCAGACTCGATAATCGTCCAGATACCATCATTGTCGCCACCAGCCTTCATGAGCTCGAAGCCACCCCCAAAACTGTGTTAACTGGAATCAGCGCCTCGAATTAGGGTCACGCGTGAAACATTTACGCCATGTCACCCATGAGATCTGTTCTGAAGTAAGGTGTCAGAACGGAGCCGTGGGAGTGATGGTCATGATGAAGCCTCACGAGAAATACATAAACCATGCGGCCATGTCCAATACAGTGCCATCCTTGCGACCTGATTGGTTGACCAAGTTCTCCAGACAACTTACTAGTTGCCTGGTACGTTTGGCTACAATGACTTCGTACTCTTTCAAAGCTGCTGACGAGAACGCTCGATTCCAGGGCTTGCGTTGATGCATGTGTTTTACCGGATCGCGCTGAGCGAGTAGTGTCGGAGTCCGCCCTTCCCAACCTGGTCGCCACATGTGGTGAGCCGGCTACTATACAGATGACATGATACGCACGTGGTCCTTTGGGAAGGCCACCTTGGCCGAGCACAGAATGGATGAGGGAAGCGTCGCGAATGGAGAGCTCGTTGGGGCCTGGAGATAGATGGTTAAGTGGAAGGGTCACACATGGAGAATGACCCAGACCTATCCTTACGATATCACCATAGCGATCGTGTAGGTGCTTGTAGTACCTATGCAGGTCTCCTCTGAAACTGATATACGCCGCCCACCACTTGGACGATTTGGCAATTATCGGCCCGGGGTATTTGGCGAGAGGATGGAAAGGTGAGAGGCGATACGCGAGTGTGAAGAATACCAAACCACCTCCATACGCGATGAACGCAAGTGGAAGGGTGGTGTAGTAAGGCCACAGACTGGAGTGGGAAACGGGGAGAGAAAGAAGAGCAGGGATCACGACGAGAAGCGTGACCCGTAATGGCGCAGAACGTGGCTCAAAGCGACGAAACAATAGGTGGGACACCTAATATTAGCCGTGAGAAAGCAGACAATCAACATGTGCACAATCAGCAACTTACGAAACTGGAGAGCAGCACAACGACGCCAGTATAAAGATTTTCGGGCATGCGGCGCAGTGGCCAACGCTGGGCCATCACAACAGACGCATTGAGTATGGGTGGGAAAGACGTGGCATTATATACTCAGCTAGGCGGCTTAAACCCGGGTGTGTTCTCGGAATATTTAATCATCATATCAAGGCTAAAAATAAGTGTGCAGATAGAATTTAAAACTTCATCTGCAGCACGCGTATACCTAGTCACGATAAAGCCAATGGGATGCGCAGTCCGGGTGGGTTGAATTACCATTACCATCCAAATACAGAATTACAACCTTCTATATCATTTCAGAAGCCGATACGTTGATAAACTAATAAGACGAGAATTCTAAGCGAATTGAACGATGACAAGGGCTAAGGAACTTATACAAATGTAGGAACTGAAGGACGAGGGCAGCTCAGCAGAAATTCGACCGCTCCCAGAATCTTCGGCAAGCTTGCAGCAAAGACCACTAGTAGTTAATAACGACGTTCAAGCAGCATTCGATTCGGATAGTTGAGTAACGTCCACCATCCGGATCGGATGTCTTTGCACGCCTATTGACTGACCGGACGCTAACGCTCGGGAACGCAACGACTCCGGCGCAATCGCCTCTCAGAAGATGGCGCAGAGACCCGTGCTACGCTAGTAGCTTGTTACCCGCAGATATCCATGTGTCCACCTGCGTGACTCTCGTTTTCTTGGAGACAAGAGCCGAAGGAACTGTTTCGACAAGGAGGCATCCCTAGCAGCCGAGAACTTGAATTTGAACGGCAAAGTTGGGCAAACGCGGCGGGTCATTAAGAGTCCCATGGGGTAGTAGGGGTACTGGGAACAGTTCCAGCGACGCCGGCCAAGATGCTCCGAGCCAACGAGAGGCGAGATAAGGTTGCAGGTGAGATGTGGGAACAGTGTCAGCAATACTGTGCTTGCGCCCTCAGTCGGACAGTCACGTCAGTGACCGGTACCTTCAGAGTCGTGATGTATTTTTGAATCGCATTGCAGTTGCAGGGATACATGTCAGAGTAGGTACAGATTTAAATCGAATTGTCTCTGTGCAATCCCAGTCGATTCATAACCCACTTGCGCTTAAAAGCCTCGCTGGCTCTCTCAGAGACTGCGAGATACAACGTGGCTGTCTTCTCGTCTCCAAGGAGCTGGAGCGCCTGATAGGCCTCATTGTCCGACAGCCATACATCGCCATTTTCCTTGGACACCTTAATCCACATGAGGAATTGACTAGTTGCTTCGACGCTAGCCAAAGCTGATGGAGTAGGCGGCACAGAAGGTTGTTGTGCCAGGATGCGAATAGTGTCACTGAGGTTCTTGAGGGCACCTGAAAGACCTTATAATGCTTCAATTCCCATGGCCTGCTTTTTTCTTTTCGAGGCAGAGGATTGGCCGGAGAGGCCGAGAGAAGACAATTCGCCCTTGTCCTCCTCTCGCAGCGCACCAACGCCCTGTGCGATCTCCGCAATGCCCGTGTCTTCCGTGGAGGCACCATCGCCGTCGTCGGGCGATAGACGTGCGCGCTTGGCGCTGCGGCCCCTCGTGCTCGTGCTCGTCTTTGCGCTTTGGAGCTCTGCGGGAATGTTGCGGCAGTTCAGCTCCAGGCAAGAGACCAGCTTGTCATCATCCAGTGTCGAATCTGCACGGAACC
>Ga0209488_10004952_pt1 | contig 10309 bp, 14 predicted proteins | sample Rivendell_Oct201_8_FD_188349 | JGI IMG/M metagenome (GOLD analysis project Ga0209488, IMG submission 188349) | Vadose zone soil microbial communities from the Eel River Critical Zone Observatory, Northern California, USA -... | ecosystem: Environmental > Terrestrial > Soil > Vadose zone >... | reverse complement strand
CCGAGCGACCATCGCCTCATTAGCCGCGAAGCGATTCACCCGCGGGAATTCGTCGGCGAAATCTTCATCGGCGGTTCGAACAAAGCCACAGTGCTGCGCGCCGTGACCGAGGACTATCTGCGCCGCTCCGGGCTCGACATCAAACTGGATCATGGGGTGGACAACATGGCGATGGCCATGTCGCTGGTTGCGTCCACCCGCGGGTTGGCGCTTATGCCCGCCTATGCGAAGAATCTGCTGCCCTGGTCCGTGGTCAGCCGTCCGCTGGAGGGGGAAGCGCCGACGATCGAGTTGGCCGTCGGTTACAACAAGGCAAACACCTCGCCGATTCTCAAGCTGTTCCTCTCCAGAATTGAAAAATTGACCGCCCGAACATCCGGCAAGGCCCGCGATCTCCGAACTTGAATTGGCCGCTCGCCGCGATGATTGGAGTGCAGACCGGGCGAGGCCCGCTTCCCTAGCGCCGGATCGTTAGTGGCCAAACGGGTCACGTCTGTTTGGGTCATGACTGACGAAACTCAATGTGAGCAAAATGAGTCAGGTTTGCCCCCTGAAAGCTGACGTACCAAGGGATATCTGTTTACTTCGCCTTCGGGCTATCTCCGGACCGCGCACTGCAACAATGCGTGCACTGCCGTGACCCTCGGGCCCGCCCGCCGGCCGACAGGTCCAATGACGGGCCGGTGTTAGCAACGGGACTAGGGTCGCGAGCTCGCCACCGCGTTGGCGCGCTGCGCTTCGCCTTGGCCGAATGAGATGTTTTCGCCCGGAACCTCGTAGAGGGTGATCAACATGTCGTCCGGCGACACGCCGGCGGCCGCTGCAACGCGCGTATTGATGTCTTTTAGAAGCGCGAGTCGCGTCTCCTTGGGGCGACCTTGGATGAAGCCGACATCGAGAATAATCAGATCGTCAGTGTAATGCATTCCGACGAATAAAGGCGTGTGGAGAAACCGGTTCTTCGGCATCTCGAAGATGAGTTGGTAGAAGTCCTCCGGTGGCACACGAAGGGTATTCATCAAGGCGGCTTGGATGGCACCAGATACTTTAGCGATCCGAGCCTCGTCGTAACGACCTTCGACAAGGTGGATTTTTACAAGCGGCATGGCATAGCCTCCTCTTTCTCTTTTACCTTTCAATGGAGCGCTTCGATCGCAAGTGCGATGCCTTGTCCACCACCGATGCAAAGGGTGACCAGGCCGCGCGTCAGACCGTCGCGGCGCATCGAGTGGATCAGCTTGGTCGTCAGCACTGCGCCGGTGGCACCTATTGGATGGCCGTGCGCAACAGCGCCACCTTCGACGTTGACGACCTCCTCCGGCAGCCCGAGCTCCCGGGCGACGACGATGGCGATGGCGGCGAAGGCTTCATTGATCTCGGCACGTTCGATGGAGCGAATGTCCCAGCCGGCGCGCTGCAAAGCTTGCTTGACCGCCGGCACGGGTCCCAGTCCGAACATGCCCGGTTCGACTGCGGCGATGCCGTAAGCGACCAGGCGCGCGGTCGGGGCGAGACCGCGTTTGTCGGCCCACGCGCCGTCGGCGAGCACCATGGCCGCAGCAGCATCGTTCAATCCGGGAGCATTACCGGCAGTGATGGTGCCGTTTGGACGGAAAGCTGGCTTGAGCCGCGCCAACATGTCGATCGTGGTGCCGGGCCGGTTGTGCTCGTCCTTCTCGAACTGCGTGGGTCCCTTCCCCGGCACCTCCACCGGCACAATCTGCGATTTGAAATGGCCGGCGGCCTGCGCGGTTGCGAACCGCTGCTGCGATTGCAATGCCCATCGGTCCTGCGCCTCACGGCTAACCTGGTATTTCTCGACCAGGTCCTCGGTATGCCAGCCGGAATGCGCGTCCGAGAAAGCGTCGTTGAGCCCGTCGCGCAACACGCTGTCGTACAGCGCGTCGTCGCCCATACGGTAGCCCCAGCGAGCGCGCGCGACGAGATAAGGCGCCTGGTCCATGTTCTCCATGCCGCCCGCCGCCGCGACATTGATGTTGCCGAGCGCAATCTCCTGCGCTGCCGAGACAACGGCTTGCGCCCCCGAGCCGCAGACGCGGTTGACCGTGAGCGCCGGGACCGTGACCGGCAACCCCGCATGGACGGCAGCCTGCCGGGCGGGATTCATCTTGGTGCCCGCCTGGACAACGTTGCCCATGATGACAGTTTCCACTTCGTCGGGACGAAGTTTTGCACGCGCGACCGCGGCGTTGATCGCCACGGACCCGAGAGTTGCGGCCGGGACGTCCCTGAGCGAGCCTCCAAAAGTGCCAATCGCCGTCCGAACCGGTTCTGCGAAAACAACCGAACGCTGCAATGTCATGGCAACCTGCCGTCCTTCCTCATGGGTAACCTCCTTGTGTCACCAACGGTGCGGATCAAACCTGCGCAAAGCCGCCATCGATGAACAATTCCGTTCCAGTGATGTAGCTGGCGTCGTCGGACGCGAGGAATACCACGGCCTTCGCGATTTCATCAGGGTATTGCCTCCTTGACATATACGTGTGTACGCACCCACATGCGGAGGCTGGAGCACTTCCGCAATACATGTGGATTACGTGCATGATCACTTATATGTGAGCTACCTGCGGGCTCTAGCCGGGGGATGACGGATGAAGGCCAAGAGAGCCACTGAGTTGCTGACTGAATGCGCGTGTTTCGACCTGCGCAGGGCGACGCGCGCCGTCTCGCGTATGTACGACGAGTTCCTGCGGGATGCAGGACTGAACATTACGCAGTTCTCGATGCTCCGCCTGATCTGCGCCGAAAAGAAGCTGTCGATTTCGACGCTTAGCCGGTACATGGTTATGGAGCGGACCAGCATTACCCGTGCGATTGCTCCGTTGGAGCGGGACGGGCTGATCCATAGTCGGCCTGGCACTGACAAGCGTATCCGTGTCGTTTCTGTTTCGAACAAGGGCCGCAGGCTCGTCGAGGATGCTGAACCGAAGTGGCGGCAAGCACAGGAGGCGTTGCTCGATACGATCGGCGAAGATCGTTGGCGCGCGATGAGCACTCTGTTACGGGACACCACCCGGATGGTCCGGCACCGGACGGTCACTGCGGGCTGAACCACAGAGCCCGGATGGGGCCCGGCCATCCCGTCTCGCGAGACGCCGAACCAAGCGCGAGCGAGTGTCGTCGATATCAGCGGCTGCAAAGGACAAGTCATGAGCAACGAGTGCAGTCATCTTAACGGCATCCGCGACGTGAAGCCGAGCGCACGCGGATGTGAGGAATGTCTGAAATTGGGGTCACCGTGGGTTCACTTGCGGATCTGCCGAACGTGCGGACACGTCGGTTGCTGTGACAGTTCTCCGAACCGACACGCAACCAAGCATTTCCATGCGACCGGCCATCCGATCATCGAGGGCTACGATCCGCCTGAGGGGTGGGGGTGGTGTTACGTGGACGAGGTAATGTTCGATCTGTCCGATCGAGCGACGCCGCAGGACGGACTGATACCTCGTTATTACTAATATCCAAGGTGCTCCTCAAAGTAGCGACTGATTTATATTGAGGTGGAAAGTCCGCCTCATAATCAGTGTCGAACGCAGCAGCCATGCTACGTCCGCAGTCCACCCACTCTTGAGCTGTGGTACCAACGCTTAGTGCCCGTAAGCGATCAATGCACTTTTGATCGCGGCAATGAAAAGCTAGCCCGCAAATTGCATGTAGGCGTCGATGGCAGCTTGCGAGGGTTGGCCGACCTCGATGAGGTAACCGTCCGGATCACGCATGTAACAGCGCAATTCGTGACCAAGATTATCGAGGGGCTCGGTGAAGAACTGTGCGCCTTTCTTGGACCAATCTTCATAGCATGCGTGAATGTCTGTAACGCGCAGATTGAGGAAGCTACTCACGCTGTTCAAGTCATGTGGTGGCGCGAGCCATACATCAGGCTTGTCCGGCGTCGGACCTCCGCCCGAGTTTAGGACGATCCAGGAATTTTCCAGCTTGATGTAGCAGGGATTTTCTTCCTTTACGATTTTTCCGCCCAGGACGCCGACGTAGAATTCCTTGGATTTTGTTTGGTCTTTCACGGTGAGAAAGTGCGCAACAAAGAATCCCTGCTGCGGCACCGGTATGTCGGATGGGCTCATGATGATTCCTCGACGATGGGCTTCGGTCCTTTGCATCCCGGGCTAAGGGCCTAGGAACGATTCAGCAAATCGCTCATAGCTGATCCTGTGCCGTGGTTTGACCCGAACGGGTCTCAAGATTCTGTCCGGTGTGCACGTCTTCGCGTCGGCGCTTCACCGTCGAAACCTGCTGCCTCCGTCGCAATCAAGTCGGCGCGCCGCGACGAATCTGCCGTTGGGCCTGTTGCAGCGAATTCAACGGCTCCGTTCTGCGAACGGGTACGTTTCGAGCCTACGGCTTTCTCTCGTCACGCCAGTTTCACCAGCATCTTTCCGAAGTTCTCGCCGTTGAACAGCTTAAGGAAGGCTATCGGTGCATTTTCGATGCCTTGCTCCACGCTCTCTTTCCACACGAGCTTGCCGTCGCGTATCCACCCGGACAGGTCTTGATGGAATTCCGGCAGCAGATTGAAGTAATTCGCGACGTCAAGGCCTTCCATCCGGATGCATTTGCCGATAACGAACATGATGTTGCGTGGTCCTGCTGGCAGTCCGACCGTGTTATACTGTGAGATCATCCCGCATAGGACGAAACGAGCATACCGGTTGGCTGCCGCGAGTGCCGCTTCCAGGTGATTGCCTCCGACATTGTCGAAGTACACATCGATCCCGTTTGGAGCTCCCCGCAGCACGGCGTCGGCCAGATTGCTGGTGGCCTTGTAATCAATGACGTGGTCGACACCGATGTCTCTGAGAAAAGCGCATTTGTTCGCGCCGCCTGCGGATCCTATGACCGTGTGCCCCTTAAGCTTGGCAATCTGGCAGGCAACCGACCCAACAGCACCAGCCGCGGACGAAACAAACACCACATCGCCAGCCTTGAGCGAGGCTATCTTCAAAAGGCCGCCCCAGGCCGTCAGGCCCGTCACGCCGGCAACTCCCAGGAATGCTTGAGGCGGGAGTCTCAACGTATTGAGCCTCTCCACGGTGCTGGCAGGCGCGTTGTAGCGCTCCCGCCAACCAAACATGGATGAGACGAGATCGCCCGGCTTGAAACGAGGGTCCTCCGACGCAACAACTTCCCCGATCGCGCCTCCTTGCAACGCTTCGCCCAATTTGAACGGTGGGCGCCAGCCGTACATAGTAGAATTGGACGCGGCAACCTCTCCGATTTCACGCGCTGGTGTTGCTTCGCCCAATGGAAGGTGCGCGTGATAACTCGCGCGATTGACCATACGACCGCGCATGTAGGGGTCGACCGACATCCAGAGATTCTTCACCTGCACTTCGCCAAGCGCGGGGGCAGGCACGGACACTGTAACGAGCTCGAAATTATCCAGACTGGGCGCGCCGACAAGGCGCTTTTTGAGACGGATTTCGCGGGACGTGATCACGGTCAAGACGCTCCCCTCTTCAGGGTCGTTGCAACGCCGCTGGGAACTTTCTCTGCCGCCTAACCAAAGTCGATACGTGCGCTGTCACGTATATAGGTCCAACGGCGCCGCGGTCATTGTCGCTTGTCCGACTTCAATGAGGTACCCGTCTGGGTCGCGCATATAACAACGCAATTCAGCCGCGTGGCACTTGGGCTCCGTAACGAACTTGGCGTCCCGCCGCGACCAAAGATCGTAATAGCGCCTGATATCGGTCACGCGAAGGTTCAAAAAAATGCTTAGAATATTCGGATCGCGTGGGGGCGATGCATAGACTTCAGGCTTGTCGTCGGTCGGGCCGCCGCCGCTATTGATTGTAAGCCAGATGTTGCCGAGTCTCAGAAAGGTAGGCGCGCCTTCCCGAATGACCGTGGCGCCTAAGACCTCGCGATAAAAGCTACCGACCGTTTGATGTCTCCGACAATGAGAGTGGTCGTCACCACGAATTTAAGTTCGGTGCTCAAATCTGTTCGAGTTGTCATGGGAAGCTGGCCTCTACTAATCCTTACGAGCGGTGGGAAACTTGGTCCCGAACATCGGCAGACCACTTTGCGACTCGGCCTCGGTTGCTTCGTCCTGCAAAACGTCCCAGTGTTCGGCGAGCAGGCCGTCGGCCACGCGGACGACATCGGCGGCGATCCAATTCCTCGGCCTTCCGGTGTTCGTGAACCGGCCGTGGACAATCACGTAATCACCGTCGGCAACGATCGTGCCCGGCTCGTATCTCAACGTCGCCGGCGAGCTACGGATCAGTTCGAACAGGCCGTCGCGTCCGGGTTTAATGTGGGCGCTGTGCTGGATGTAGTTCGGCGACCAAAAGCGTTCCGCCGCCTGGTAGTCCCGCTTGTTGAACAGCGTATCAAACGCTTCGAGAACCAATCTCTTGTTGGTCTCTTCGATTGTCTGCGTCATCTTCTCGTCCCTTCAATAGTTCGGGTGCGACTAAGGGGGTCCCACTGCGGCGCGCGATAAGGACAGCGCCAATCGTTCCCATTTTCATCTGGAGAGCCTTACTGCCGGAGCTTTCGCCCCACCATCATTGCGCTCCCAGAGCGCCGGTGGTGCGGTTCCTACCCTCGCGAGAATGAGGGAGAAAAACTCGTTCTGATCGGTCCACTCTGCGATCGGAGACCGACCGCCGGCACGCAGGAGCAAGCGAGCCTCCCGCGTCCCGTATTTGAGACTGTTCTCGGTGTGAATCGTCTCGCCTTTTGTCATCGAGAAGAGCCGACCATCCACTGAAAAATGGACGTCACGAGCTGCCTCAAGATGCATTTCAATCCGCGCCTCAACGTCATCCCAGCGCACGAGATGATTGAAGGCGTCCACGGGCACGGAGCCCACGAGCTCGCGATTGATCCGATGCAGAAGATTAAGGTTGAATGCTGCCGTCACGCCCTGCGCATCGTCATAGGCAGGCAGAAGAATGTCTGCGTCTTTGATGCGGTCGATGCCGATCAGCAGCATCGAGCCGGCGCCCAACGTAGCCGCCATCGCCCGCAGCAAATCCACTGCATCAGGCACCAGCAGGTTTCCGACCGTCGACCCGGGGAAGAAGCCAAGCTTAGGCATGCCGCCAATTGCCTCGGGCAACGCCAAAGTGCCGGTGAAATCACCTTCGACGGGAAATATCGGCAAGTCAGGAAATGCACGCGAGAGGGCCACAACTGACTCCCTGAGAAATTCTCCAGAGATATCGATCGGCACGTAAGCCGCGGCATTCGCTTCAGACAGCAAGATGCGAGTTTTGGTGGCGGAACCCGATCCAAACTCTACAATTGCGCGTCGTGGTCCGATCGATGCGGCGATCTCACTCGCGGCATGTGAGAGGATCGAGCGCTCGGTTCGGGTTGGGTAATACTCAGGCAGTGCGGTAATCGCTTCAAAGAGCTCTGAGCCGCGCCCGTCGTAAAGCCATCGCGCGGGGATTGCCCGCGGGCTTACGCTTAGACCTTTGAGCACATCCTGTCGGAAGGCCGGATCGACCTCGGCGAAGAGTGACTGTCGCTGGTACTCACACAGAAGCATTAGACATCCTTTGCGAGACGCACGCCGGTGCTCACGCAGACACTACTAGTCCTGTTCCCTGATAGTTTGGGCGTAGGTTTTGCCGTACGGGTAGAAGAGTTCCTTGCGGCCTTGCTGCCACGCCGCCTTGAATTCGGGCGTTGTGATGTCCCAGTCGGGCCGGCATTTCTTGATCACGGCACGTAGGTCCTGGCGGAGCTCTTCCACAGTGGGCCGGCCGAAGAACCAGTAGCCATTGTAGACCTTATAAATGACGAGGCCGGGCTCGAGGACAATCACATGAGGGATCATCGGATTGTGGTCCGGATCCGTATATTCGGCGATGTCGAGATCTTTTTGGACGATACGCCTTGTGTCCGAGAGAAACGGCCAATGAGCGCCGACACCGGTGCGATACTCGTTCGTCTCAGTGATGTTGTCAGTGCTGACCGTGACAAGCCGGCAATAGGCGACTTCGAGCTCGCGATGCAATTCGACAAGGCCCTCCGCCTGGCGGCGATCCTTGGGACAATAGCCGCCGCGGCTGAGAACGAGGACCATCGGATTCTGTCCTTGCAGCTCGGAGAGCTTCCGACGCGTCGCCGTGTGGTCGGAAAGTTCGTAGTCGGGGAAAAGGGCCCCCGGGACAATGTCAGTTCGCATATGAAATCTCCTCAGTTTGACGCATGACGCATCAACCTTGCTCGCGCACGTAAGCGAGATAAGCGTCCAGATCGAACAGCGTGTCGAGTTCGGAAGGATCGGCAAGCTTGATCTTGTAGATCCAGCCGCCGCCCTCGGCGTCTTCATTGACAAGTTCGGGCTTGCCGGTCAGCGTTTGGTTTACACCAAGGATTTCGCCGCTTACGGGAGCATAGAGGTCGCTTGCGGCCTTGACAGACTCGATAACGCCGACTGCGCCGCCCTTCTGCACCTGCGCGCCGACGTGCGGGAGCTCAACGGTAGTCACGTCGCTGAGCTTTTCCTGAGCGTGGTTTGTTATTCCGACGGTTCCGACACCGTCCTCGACGATGATGTATTGATGATCCTGGCCGTATCTAATCTGCATGAAGGCATACCGCGGTCCAGGTGAAGTTGGGTCCAGATACTGCGCGAACTCGGTCAGTCGGCCTTGGGTGCCCAGCTGATAGAATGCCTCCACCACCTCCTTGTTCCGCTCATTCTCCGACTGGAACGACATCCTGTCTCCTTCGGGTCACGCCATTGACGTTCGCTGTCAACCGGCAGTCTTGCCGCCGTCAGCCGCGAGAATCTGGCCGTTCACGAAGGACGCCTTGTCGGGGGCGAGGAAGACGATCGCGCGGGCGATCTCCTCGGGTGCGCCGACACGCCCCAGCGGCACGCTCGATACCAGTGCTACCTTCCTCTCCGGCGCTCCGCTAAAACGATTGAGCACAGCGGTCTCGGTTGGACCGGGCCACGGCGTTGACGCCACGACTGGGTTGCTCATTTGCTGTCCTCGCCACTTTGGTTACCTACCGGCGGAGTATGGAAGCGGATCCTCCGGCGACGGCTCAGGGGCCGAGACCCCGTCGCCGGTGCTTTCTTTGAAAGCGATATAGGGCCCCTAGCGCCCATGAAAAAAGACTTTGTAGGCTGGGGGACATGCCTCGGAGATATGGACTATGGACCTAAGGCACCTTCGCTATTTCATCGCGGTCGCCGAGGAGGGCCATGACAATTCCTCCGCAAGTTGAGCTGGACCCTGGCCTGCTTTTTCTCACCTTTGCTTTGCTCGGGGTAGGTTATCTGGTGGCGCTTCTGGCATCCGCTGAGAGTTTCAGTCTGCGCAAGGTCAATCGGCCCGCCTATTTGAGCTGGCGACTCGCCGGCATCGCCCGAAGCTTGTTGATCGTCGCCGGGCTCATCATCGCGGAGACCTTCAATAGCTGACGGCCCGGCTAGGACGCTGGAGAAGACGGGGTTGGGACCGCCGTCGCAGTGGTCAGGAACACCTTAAACAATTGGCAGTTCTCCCAACCGACATGCAACCCAGCATATCATCACATTTTCAGGCACCTAAGAAGAGCTTCGTGTGCGCCACGAAGAGCTCGGGATACTGGAACAGCGCGCCATGTGCTGCGAAAGCATGAACGAGTTGATTGTGGGCACCAAGATGTCGTCATTGCCGTTCGCCACCAGCGTCGGCCCCTTTATCCTGAGCCTACTTCTTCGCCGTGTTTGCGGCACCCCAAAGCGAGCCCGGATTGACACGATCGGGATAGAGTTCGAGCATCGCGTCGTAGAGCTGGCGCGCTGTCGTCGTTGCCTCGTCTAGGGCGATGAAATCCCGGATATATTGCCGCGTCTCGCCGATGATGCGGGAATCATCGCCGTTTTCCGGTATTTTGTGCCCGGCGATCACTGCCAGCGGATTCAAGGCCTCGAGCTTGTCGAGCGTGGAAATCCATTCAAGCCGGCTCTGCCTGTCGGTCTCGCCAAGATAGGGATGAATTCCATTATAGACGGCATCGCCGGCAGCAATCAGCCCGATCGACGGGACGTGGAGGCAGGTTGAATGAGCCGTGTCGGTTCGCCCGGCATTCACCGCGACAAGCTTATGTCCTTCGAGCTCAAGTTCACGATCCTCCAGCGGCTCTGCGACAAGAAGGCGGTCGGGAATTTGGCCGGGGAAAAGCCTGCGCCAGAAATTATCGAGGGACGCCGGCGATAGTTGCTCGTGCATGGCCTTGACGACCTCGGGTGTCGCGACTGCCCTGGCATGCGGGAAGCGCTCCAGCAGTGGTGCGAGGCCGAAAAAATGAT
>Ga0209488_10004951_pt1 | contig 10309 bp, 6 predicted proteins | sample Rivendell_Oct201_8_FD_188349 | JGI IMG/M metagenome (GOLD analysis project Ga0209488, IMG submission 188349) | Vadose zone soil microbial communities from the Eel River Critical Zone Observatory, Northern California, USA -... | ecosystem: Environmental > Terrestrial > Soil > Vadose zone >... | reverse complement strand
ATCTGAAAGATGCCGTCCCGCCCGACGTAGCCGGTCTGCCGGCAGTGCAGGCAGCCCGCGCCCTTCATCATCCCGTGCCGCCGCAGTTCCTCGACGGGGATGTCCAGCGCCTTCGACATCTCGGCCGTGGCCTCGACCGGCTGCTTGCAGCGCGGGCAGTTCACGCGCACGAGCCGCTGCGCGATGACGCCGATGAGCGTGGACAAAATCAAAAAGTGCGGCACGCCGAGGTCGAGCAGACGCGTGACCGACGAGGGCGCGTCGTTGGTGTGCAGCGTGGACAGCACCAGATGTCCCGTCAGCGCCGCCTGGACCGCGTACTGCGCGGTCTCGGAATCGCGGATCTCGCCGACCATGATGACGTCGGGATCCTGACGCAGGACGGTGCGCAGCGCGTTGGCGAACGTCAGGTCGATGTTCGGCCGCACCGCGACCTGGTTGAAGTCCTCGTGGACCATTTCGATCGGATCTTCGATCGTGATGATGTTGATCTCGGGCTTCGCCAGGTGCTTCAGCACTGAATACAGCGTCGTCGTCTTGCCGCTGCCCGTCGGGCCGGTGACGAGGATGATGCCGTGCGTCCGCGTCAGGAACTGGCTGAAGAGCGAGAAGTCGGACGGGGAGAAGCCGAGCTGGTCGATTCCCTTGACGATCACGTCCGGGTCGAAGACGCGAAGGACCGCCTTCTCGCCGAACGCCGTCGGCATCGTCGACACGCGGAGCTCGATTTCGCGTCCGTTCTGGTCGCGCTTGATGCGGCCGTCCTGCGGCTTGCGCTTCTCGGCGATGTTGCAGCCCGACAGCAGCTTGATGCGCGAGACGAGCGCCTGGTAGACGACCTTCGGCACGACGTGGACGTCGTGCAGCATGCCGTCGATCCGGAGCCGGACGAGCGTCACCGCGCGCTTCGGCTCGAAATGAATATCCGAGGCGCGCTGCTCGAACGCGTACGACAGCAGGTTGTCGAGCGCCTTGACGACGGGCGCGGCCGCCGGATCGAGCTCCTGATCCTCGGACGAGAGATATTCCTGGTTGCCGAGGTTGAGCGCGGGCAGCCACTGCGCGGACAGCTGCTTCTCGGCGGTCTTGAGGCTCGATCCGAGCTCGTAGAAGTTCTTGATGATGGCGTCGATGTCCGATGGCGTCGCGACGACGCGCTCGATCGTGCGCAGGCCCGTCGAGCGCTGGATGTCATCGTCGGGGAAGGGCGCGAACGGATCCTGGACGGCGACGGTCAGCTTCGAGTCGGTCTTCGCGATGGCGACCATGCCGTGGCGGCGCGAAAACGGGCCCGACAGCGCGCCGGTGACGACGTCGAGGTCGAGCTCGAGCGGGTTCAGCTTGACGAAACGAAGGCTCGCGAAGCCCGCCAGCGCTTCGCTGATCTCGACCTCGGTCGCGAGGCCGAGCTGCTGGACGGTCTGGCTGATGGTCGTGCCGGTGCTGCGGGCCTGCCGGCGCACGCGCTCCGCCTGCTCACGGGTGAGCGTATGGCGGAAGACGAGAATCTGGAGGAGATCGCTGTTGTCGCTTTGACCCGAGGTCGCGCCGCCGGCCGGGGCCGGCGGCGTACCTGGCTTCACTTTCCGCAATTGAACAGCTGAACGAACAGAGCCGGCTGACTGCCGGCGCCTGACTTGGCCGTCGCCGTGTTGCCGGCGCCGTCGGTGACCGTCAGCGTCACGTCGAGCGGGTTCAGTGCGCCGTCGTCGGTCGCGCCCGAGTTGGCGACACCGCAGGTGTCCGTGATTGCGAGCGACGGGACCGAGCTCGTCGATGAGATGACCTTCACCGTTCCGTACGTGTACTGGACCGTCCACGCGTACGACACGATCGCGTTGGCGCCGCCCGTGAACGACGTGGACTGCAGGGTACAGGTGTTCGAGGCGCCTCCGCTGCGGAACTGACAGACGTTGGTCGCGCTGCTGGTCTGACCCGGATCGAACAGGTTGAACGCGGCGAAGACGCCGGGATCCTGCGAGATGGTGACGGTCTGGCCGCCGACCGTGACCGTGCCGCTGCGGCCCGCGCCTGTGCTCGGCGCCACCGTGATCACCAGCGTGCCGTTGCCGCTGACCGTGCCGCTTGGCACGCTCAAGAACGACGCGTTGCTTGTGGCCGTCCATCCGCAGTTGGTGTCCGCCGTCACGTCGATGTTGACCGTGCCGCCGCCGCTGTTCGCTTTGGCGCTGGTTGCGGAGAGCTTGACCGTGCAACCCGTCGGAGCTATCACCTGCTGCGCCGCCTGCACGAAGGCGACGGCCGTGCCGTTCACCACGATGCTTGCTGAGCGGGCGGCGCCGGTGTTGGCGGCGAAGCTGTACCCGACCGATCCGTTGCCGGTACCCGAGGCACCCGACGTGACGGTGAGAAACGCTGCGCTGCTGGCGGCAGTCCACGAACACGTCGATGCGGCCGTCACCGGAACCGTGCCGGTGCTCGCGGCGGCGCCGACGCTGGTGGTGGTGGTCCCGAGCGTGACGGTGCACGCGCTCGACGGGGCAGCCGCCGCAGTTTCGTTCTTTGAACATGCGGACGCCGCAAGAGTGACCGCGACAACCACAATCGGAGCCAGCCAAAGGCGATGAACGTTCATAATTCCAGCCATTTTATCGTGTTTCCATTACGATACAACGCGTGAAGTTGAAGGATCTTCCCAAAGCTTTCGGCTTCAGAGGAAGCGTTCGTGAGTACCCCACGGAAATTACCGAGATTGCACTGGCGCGGGGCCCGATCCGGTTCGCGCGATGGCTGCATCCCGGCGAACATCAGAAAACCATTACGGACGGGGGTATCGGCGCGTTGCACAGTTTCCTGCAGGAGGGCGATGTCGCGATCGACATCGGGGCGCACACCGGGGATTCCACGCTGCCGATGGCCCTGGCCGCCGGGCCGTCCGGCACGGTGTTCGCGCTCGAACCGAATCCTTATGTATATAAGGTGCTCGATCTCAACGCCACCCTTAATCCGGCGGTGACCCACATCGTGCCCCTGATGTTCGCGGCGATGCCGGCCGACGGCGAGTACGAGTTCGAGTACTCGGACGAGGGCTACTGCAACGGCGGCTTTCACCAGGCCGTCAGCGCCTGGCGGCACGGGCATTTTTCGAAGCTTCGGGTGCAGGGCCGCCACCTCCTTACTTATCTGCGGGCCACCGCCCCGGACGCGCTGGCCAAGGTCCGGTTCGTCAAGATCGATACGGAGGGGTTCGACCGCGCGGTGGCGGGCACACTGGTAGACCTGCTGAAGTCCGCGCGGCCGTACCTGAAGACGGAAATCTACAAGCACATGCCTGCGTCCGAGCGCGACGGCTACTTCAACGATCTTCGTGGACTCGGATACCGGTTGTTCAAGTGTGAAGAAGTCGAATATCGCGGCGAGGAGCTGCGGGACGCCAGGAATCTTTCCAAGTGGCGTCACTTCGACATGTTCGCAGTACCAGAGTAGTGCCGGCTGTCAGGCGCTGGTCGCGCATCCTCCCCATCCTGGTCCTCGTCGCCGCGAGCGCACTGCTGTACGTCAGAGGACTCGCCTCGTCGCCGCCGTATCTCTCGATTGAAGAGGTCGGTCAGACGACGCATGCCGTGTGGTTGTCAACCACAGGCAGAAACCTCAACGGGCAGCGGTGGCCGATGTATTTTCCTGAGGCGACGTACCCGGCGGGACGGGATCCGCTCTGGATCTACGCCACGGCCGGGCTGCTCAAGCTGTCCACGTTCTCGGAAGCCCTGATTCGACTGCCCAGCGCAGCAGCGGCCGTCTTCGCTGTCCTCCTCATGTTCTGGCTCGCGCGTCGCGTGTTCGGTCACGACACGCCGGCTCTTGTCGCAGCCGGGCTGCTGGCCCTGACGCCCGCGCTCTTTATCGAGGGCCGCATCGCGACAAGCCAGATCGCGACAGTGCCGTTCGTCCTGGCGTGGCTCTTGGGTCTCGCGATCTATCTCGACACCAACCGGCCGCGCGACGTGCTGATCGCGGCAGCCTGCCTCGGCTTGAGCGTCTACTCATATCTCTCGGCGCTCGTGATGGCGCCCGTCTACTTGGCCGCGACCTTTGTCGTCGTCATCTGGCACGAGCGCTCCATGCAACGCGCGAGCACCGCGGCTGTTGCAGCAGCAGCCGCCGGCTTCGTGCTGGCGCTGCTACCGGCCGTCCTGTGGCACGTCGTGCACCCGGAACGCATCGGGCAGTTGCTCGATTACTACTCGCACGGCGTGTACAACAACAACCGCGGCGCCGACGCCTTCTTGAGTCTCGACGGCGTGGCCGGCCACCTGAACTTGTGGTGGAACTGTTTCAGTCCGGGCCCGATGTTCTTCGGAGGCGACAGCTCGTATCGGTTCTCGACGCGGCAGGTTGGCCATTTCCTGCTGCCGATCGCGGCGCTCCTCGTGCCGGGTGCGGTGTACGCGCGGCGACGCATGAAGCCGGAGCTTCAGTTCCTGCTGGCTGCTGGACTGGTCCTCGGACCGTTACCCGCCGTGCTGTCCAGCGAATTCGAGATCAAGCGCTGTCTGCACATGCTGCCCCTCGTCATCCTGCTTGCGGCGTGTGGTGTGCAGTGCCTCTGGACTTCCCGGCAGCAACTCACACGAGCGATCGCCGTGGCGCTCGTCGCGCTCTGCGCGCTTCAGTTCGCGGGTTTCTACCGTTATTACCGTGGCGCGTATCGTGTCGATTCGCAGGTGCAGTTTGGCGGCAACGTCCGGGGAGCGATTCAGGCGGTGCTGGCGGACGCCCGCGATCCCGGCTGCGTGTTCCTCGACCGTCAGGTGTACTACATCGAGAGCCAGTGGCCGATGTACACGCGCGCGTACGGCCGCCCCGCCTTCGCGGATCAGGCGCACCTGCTCGATCCCGATCGGCTGCGGTCCGTCCCTGCGGGCCCCTGTCGAAACGGGAGCGTGATGATGCTGAGGGACGGGGCCCCGGCAAGCGCGCTACTCGCTGAGAAACTCTCGGCCGATGGGTGGCAGAGGACGCCCATCGCCGAACTCGACGGCACGGTGAACATCGCCGTGTATCGTCAGCCTCCACGGTAAGCCATGCGGCACATCGCTCCGATCCTGGCGTTGACGTTTGCCGCGGCGTTGCTCTACGGAGCGCGCTTGAACGGCCGGCCCCTTCAGCCGGGCGAGGCCCTGGTGGCGTCGCAGTCGCGCGCGCTCTCCGGAAACGGCTGGCGCGACATCGACGGCCGATTCCTGCCGCTCCTGGTGCACGCGGGCGGAGAACTGTGGTTGCCGCCGCTGCCGGTGTACGCGAGCGCCGTCCTTCCGGGTCGCCTGGCGGCAGCGCTGGCTGGCGTCGTCGACGTGGTCCTGATGTACGTGCTCGCGTACCTGGTGTTTCGGCGGCAGTCGCTCGCGTTCATCGCGGGGGCCGTGTTGCTGCTGACGCCAGCGCACTCCGCATACAGTCGAGTTGCCGCGGTGGACGGCGTGTGGCAACTGCCGTTTGTCCTGGCATGGCTCGCCGGACTGGCCGCGTTCGTCAACTCTTCCGGATCGTCGCGGGGTTGGCTGGCCGCGAGCGTGTCCGCTCTGGCATTCAGCGTGTACGCGCAGCCCTCGGCGGCCTTGATGGTGCCGGTGTTTCTGGCGACCACGCTCGTCGTCCTGTACCGGCGTGGATGCGCCGGCAGGACGAACCTGGTCTGGGCAGCGGTCGCGTTCGCAATCCCGTTAGTACCGCTGGTGCTGTGGTTCGCGAAATATCCGGGAACCTACCTCGACACGTTCGCCCGGTGGTTTCTGGCGCCGGCGTACATCCGAAATCCGATCGTGTGGGCGCAGGCCGTCTCCAACTGGTTGACCATGCAGATCGTGTCCGAGACGTATTGGGACTTTCTCAATCCGTTTCATCTGTTCCTGGAGCTGAAGGCGCCCGGTCTCGCTGGAGTGTTTCTGACGGCGGCCGGCGTGGCGATGGCGATAGGGATTCGCGACACGCTCAGAGAATCCGGCGCCGGGAGCTTCCAGAAGGACATCAGCCTGGTGGCGCTGGCCGGGTTGCTGCTCGCGCCCCTTGCCGCCGCGACGTTCAAAGAGCCCGGAGCCATTCACCGTGCGCTGGTCATGGCTCCCTTCGGCGCTCTTCTGACGACAGCCGGTGTCGCGGCGATCTGGGAGCGAAAGACGACACCCGTGACCGGCACCGTGGCCCTGCTGCTCCTCGTCACGGTTCCCATTCAGTTCGGCTGGTTCTATCTCAGCCTTCTGAGCTCACCGTAGCCCGGTCAAGGCGCGCGCCCGGGCGAGGTTGTTGACCGCTGACGGGTGCTGCGGATTGATCTTCACTGCTGCCTGAAACTCGGCCATCGCGCCGGAGAGGTTGCCTTGCGAGGCGAGCGCCGCGCCGAGGATGTTGTGCGCGTCCGCGTTCGCGCCGTCGAGCGCCACGGACTTCCTCGCTTCATCGGCCGCCAGCGCCGCGTTCTGCTGTGACAGCGCGCGCTCGGCAATCGCCCGGTGGCCCTGCGCCAGCAGCACCCGCGCCGGCCCGCGATTGGGCTGCGCTGGATCGGCGCTGACGAACGCGTCGAGGACGCCGATGCCTTCCTCGAAATGTCCCCCGGCCAGGAGCGCCGTGCCGAGTCCCGCGCGCGCATCCGGGTAATCCACGACGGCGAGCCGGAGCTGCGCCGTAGCCTCATCGAAACGGCTGGCCTCCATCAACTGGTTCGCGTAGCCGAATCGCGCGCGGCCCTGCGGCCGGCGTTCGACGACGCTCTGCCAGAGGGCGAGCGGCGAGGTGAAGTCGCGATGACGATAGCCGGTGCGTACCGCCAGCGCGGCGGCAGCGACCGCGACGGCGCCGGCTGCGAGCCGCCATCGGTAGAGGCTCCATCGGTAGTGTCCGCCTTTAGGCGGACCTATTCGATCGATCGCGCGTGCCACGAGCATCACGATCAGGACGGAGAGCGCGGCCAGCGGCAGGTACATCCGTCGCTCGGCGCCCACCTCGCTCACAATCGGGACGACACTCGACGTCGGGGCGAGCGTGAGAAAGAACATCGCCGCCAGAAATCCCGCCGGCGGCCAGCGAATCAGGGCGACGACCGTTGCTGCGAGAAGCGCGAGGATCAGCAGGCCTTGCGGCACGACGTCGCCGACGTGAAGCGCCCGCGGCAACCCGTAGTCCACGACAAGCGAGCGGGGCCAGAAGGTGAGCGAGAGATACCGGACGATCATCTGCGCCTGGTTGAGCGCGTAGGTCAGCGGGCTGACGAGGGTGCCGCCCACGGTCGAGCGGGGCCAGCGCCACATGATGAGCCCGAGCTCCACCCACGTCGCCGCGAGGCCGGCGTAGAGGACCCTGCGCGACGCGACCGCCTCGGATGCCGAGTCGAACTCGAAGACGACGTCATACAGCACGACCGCCAGCGGCGCGACGACCATCGATTCCTTGGTCGCCATGCCGGCGGCGCAGGCGACGACGGTCATCACGGTCCACGCCGGCGACCCCGAGAGGCTCGTCCCGCGGTGCCTTCTCCGATCGCGCGAGCGAATCGCGCTGTAGAGCGTCAGCAGAAACCAGAGGCCCATCATCGACTCGGTCCGCTGCGTCGTGTAGTCGATGGTCTCGCTGACCAGCGGGTGCACCAGCCACAGCAGCGCCGCCGCCAGCGCGATGGCGTCCACCGGCGCCTGTCCGCTGAAGAATCGCCCGCGGTCGAGCGTGCGCCGGACAATGCCGAAGAGCAGCAGCGCGCACGTCAGATGCACGAGCAGGTTGAAGACGTGATAGCCGCGGGGTTCCAGCCCGCCCCAGGCGTAATTCACCGCGAGCGACAGGTTGACGAGTGGACGCCCGGAGACGGGCGTCTCGATCGGCGGATTCAGCGATTCGGCGATCTCGTGAATTGATTGGTTCGTTGTGATCGCCGTGTCGTCGTCCCACACGAAGGGGCCGTCGAGAGCGTTCCAGTACGTGGCCGCGGCGACGAGGGCCAGGAGGATGACGACGAGCCGGCGCGACATTTTGCACTACTATCTCACGCATGCGGCGAGTGCTGGTGCACGCGATCTACCTGGGGCTCTCGCTGCTCTTTGCCAGCCGGTTCTTTTCGCTCGCGCATCCCACCAGCTTCGCGATCACCGAGGGCGATCCGATGCTGATGAACTGGACGCTGCAGTGGGTGTCGCGCGCGCTCGTGCACAGCCCCTCGCAGTTGTTCGCGGGCAACACCTTTTTTCCGTACACGCACGCCGCCGTCCTCAGCGACACGATGCTGTCGCTGGCGATCCTGAACGTGCCGGTCCGCGCGGTCACGTCGAACCCGTGGGTCGGCTACAACCTGCTCGTGGTGCTGGCGTACTACCTGTCGTGCGTGTGGGGCGCGTGGCTCGCGCGCGAAGTCACCGGCTCTGAGGTTGCCGCGTTCTGGGGCGGCATCTTCTGGGGCTTCCTGTTCTTCCGCGTCCACCACATCGGCCACCTGCAGATGCTGTCGTGCCAGGCGATTCCGGCCGTGGCGGCCGCCGCGCTGCGCTTCTGGAAGAGGCCGTCGTCGCGATCCGCGCTCGTGATCGCGGCCCTGTTCATCGCGCAGTCGCTCGTCAGCTGGTATCTCGCGTTTATCACGGCCGTCGTTTTGGCAGTGGTGGCGCTCTGCCAGCCGTGGAAGGACGTGTTCGCGCCGAAACTGCTGAAGCACTACGCGCTGATTGCCGCGGTGACGGCTGCCGTGCTCGTCCCCGTCGCGCTGCCGTACCGGACGGCCTTCGCGGACAGCACGCTCGCCGAGCGGAGCGCGCTCGTGGACAGCTTCGGCGACGCCGTGCATCTCGCGGACTACCTGACACCGCCGCTGCCGACGCTCGCCGGGCAGATGATTCACGACAACAAGTACTGGATCTGGGGCGAGAACACCCTCTACGTCGGCTTTGTGGCGCTCATTCTTGCTTTGGTCGCGCTTGTCCGTCCGGCTAAAGCCGGACGCTACGTCGGACGCTACGCCGGACGCTACGCGTTGACTGGCCTGGCGCTCGTCGTCATCGGTTATGTGCTTGCGCTCGGATTTGTGTCGCCGTCGCTCCACATCCCGCTGCCGATGCACTACCTCGCGCGCGCGGTGCCGGCGCTGGCGGGTCTCCGCGCTACGCAGCGCTTTTCCCTCATCATCTATATAGGCGTCCTGATCCTGTCAGCCCTGGGGCTGAAGACGCTCGTCGAGAGGTGGCCGGGGCGGACGCAGGCCGCTGCCTGCGCGGCTGCCTGTGGGCTGTTTCTGCTCGAGGTGTTTCCGTTCACGCTGCCGATCCACGCCGACAACGTGTACGAGGTGAGCGCGCCCGATCGCGCCATCGCGAGCTATCAGCGTTCGCGCCCGACTCCGCTCACAGTGCTGCACCTGCCGATCAACTACTTCCGAGAGCCGTATCCCATTTCGGAAGCGACGTACATGCTCGACTCGACGGCGCACTGGGCCAACATCCTCAACGGATTCAGCGGCGGCGTCCCGCAGGGCTTCATGGATCGGATGACGACGCTGAACCGGCTGCCCGAGCCGGCGGCGGTGAAGCTGCTGACCGAACTCGGCGTGGACGTCGTCGCCGTGCATCGAGGCGAGCCGAAGGCCGGCGTACTGCGCGAGTTTTTCGAACGGCAGCAGGGCGTAACGATCAGCCCGTTACCCGACGGCGAGTACGTAGTCCTCCTCGATCGCTCTCGAGTCGCGCGTTAACTACTGCTGCAAGAACCGCCGGAAGTGTCCGCATTCCCGGATGATGTCCTGGTAGTACTGCGCGTCGCTGAACGATGCGCGCAGCCTGCGGAAGTACGAATACGGCTGCGGGTCGGAGTCCTTCTTGCGGGTGAGGTAGTACCGGTTCTGCTCCGCCTTGGCGGCCATGAAGAGCGCCTTCGCTTTGAGCTCTCTGTTCGCGGTCAGATCGGACGACTGTACGTAGTACTTCTCCGCGGCGTCCATGCTCACGGTCGCGGGGGCGCCATCGAGGTTGTCGTGCCGAGTCTCGTAGATGGCGCGGCCGTTGCCCCAGTACGACATGTTGTAGTAGCCGTTGCCGAGCTCGAAGCTCGCGACCGCCGCCGTTTCGCCGGACTTGATGGCGGCGCGCACCGAGCGCGACAGCGTGTAGAACTCGGTGGTGTACTTCTGAAGTTCCAGCGGGCTGACGAGCAGGAGCTTGATGGCCTTGCGCGTGTGGCCTTCGATCTCGGCCACCCAGGCCGTGTCGAAGGGCTCGCAGGTGGCGATCGTCACCTCGTGCGCGCCGACGTTGAGCGGCAAGGCGCGGCGGCGCTCGGCGTAGCTGATCGACATGATCTCGGCCACGCGGCCCAC
>Ga0209488_10004950_pt1 | contig 10310 bp, 10 predicted proteins | sample Rivendell_Oct201_8_FD_188349 | JGI IMG/M metagenome (GOLD analysis project Ga0209488, IMG submission 188349) | Vadose zone soil microbial communities from the Eel River Critical Zone Observatory, Northern California, USA -... | ecosystem: Environmental > Terrestrial > Soil > Vadose zone >... | reverse complement strand
TCGGCAACCACAGTGTTCTGGGCAACGCGAAATATGCGTGTCTCTGAACCGACGAAAGAGATTCTCCGATCGTCTGCACCATCGAACCGAAAACCCGCGCGGGAAATCGGTTCTCCGGCCGAAACCAATTCTGTGCCGAGAGGTCGCACCCTTTGCGAATGCTCGCGGCTGCCGCAGTCAGCATCACCGCCCGGGAGGCATGCGGATTGTTTTCAGAGACAAGGTGCTGTGACATCCAGCCGTTTTGCGTGGTCCGCCAAACTGCAAGGGATGCCCGCCCTCGTTTCTCATCTCCAGAGGTCAATACATAAAGCAGCGATTCGCCGGCACTCAACATCCGTCGCCAGTTTTCTCGAACCTTTGTCAGGTGCGGGAAGAGGCGGGCAGCTTTTTCGGGATAAAGAAAACCGGCCCGCTCGTACAAGGCAAAGATTTCATTCACGGACAAAGCATTGACTTGAACGCCGTAAGCGTCATAGATCTCTGACAGCGCGGGAAGGCTGCTCAGCGTTTTCTGATCTAGCGCATCTAAGGGCATATCGCCTCCGTGCCGCTCATCGCCAGTGCCACCCGAATACGCACCGCTTTGAGACGACAGAAATCCCGCTTGCTATCGCGGGCCAGCTTCGATCCCCTAAAGTCCCGAAAGTCCCAGTTATCCGAAGGGAATCCAAGCGCGGACTGTGAAAAGTCCTATAACTATTAGTACTTTGTAGAGATTCTTGCTGTCTAGCCGAATGGGCCTCTAGTACCGTTTTCGAGGGAATTTCCAAGGGATTATTGGCGTCTTGGATACACATTGAGGCCGCCTCATCGATTCTCCATCAGAAATGGTTCGTCAATAAGCTCCGATTGCGGCTCTTTAATTTATAGAAAATACACGGCTTACTGTCTTTTTGTCATACATACCGCATTAGGGTCCGAGATTCGCCCGGCGGGAAGCCCAGAAGCAGAGTTCCATCGCGTGCCGCCACACATGTAAATTCGCCGCGAGGCTACAGATCTTCTATGCTAGACCATCTCGGAGAAAGGAGCACACTACACCAAACTAGCCGTCAGGCATCAAACGCGTTAAATCGTGCTTTCTCCGGAGAAAAGGCGCTAGTGCGCAGTCGGCGCGTGTCAACGACCCTGAGACACATCCGCTCAGAGTTTATTGAGTTTTGTTTTCTAAGTTTGGCGGTTTGTTGATCCAGACTTCGGTCGGAACCGCAGCTGGTCGTGGTGTCTGCCGGACAAAGCGTTCTGGATGAGTTAAATAAGCTCTGTCGAGGACGGTTTGGCGCTGTTCGAGGATGAGCGCACTCTGTCCGTAGTGAACCATCGCCGGCGTGAGCAACGCCAAGCTGGAGTGGCGGTGTTCTTCGTTGTACCAGCGAAAAAATCCCTGGCAGAACGCACGGCTGTCCTGAATACACCCGAAGCGGTCCGGGAACTCCGGCCGATATTTCATGGTGCGGAACTGACTTTCCGAATACGGGTTGTCATCCGAAACGTGAGGACGGCTATGGGTTTTCGTGACTCCCAAGTCGGCCAGTAAGAAGGCCACCGGTTTGGAACTCATCGAAGTGCCGCGATCAGCATGCAGCGTGAGCTGGCCGCGCTGGATGTTTTGTTTCGTGCAACTCTCTTCGATCAGCCGCTTGGCCAGCTCGGCGCTCTCGCGCATCGCCACCATCCACCCGGTGACATAGCGGCTGAAGACATCGAGGATCACGTAGAGATAGAAGTAAGTCCACTTGGCTGGTCCGAGCAACTTGGTGATGTCCCAACTCCAGAGTTGCTTGGGAGCCGTAGCCAGAAGTTCCGGCTTCTTGTAAGGCGGATGCGTGAGTTGGTCGCGGCGTTCGCGGGATTCGCCCTTTTGTTCGAGCATCCGATACATGGTGCGAATCGAGCACAGATACCGCCCTTCATCGAGCAACGTCGCATAAACAGCGGCTGGCGAGCGATCTTGGAAGCGTTCGTCGTGCAGCTGTGCCAGGACCATTTCGCGTTCCGCTGGACCAAGGGCGCGTGCCGGCGAAGACCGCATAATGGTTTGCTTCGGTGCAAACACCCGGCGACGGTAGTAGGAAGCGCGCGGCATATCCAGCGCCTGGCAAGCAGCGCTGGTACCGACGTCGCTTGCAAGTTCGCTGACGGCGGCCATCAGGACTTCTCCTCGGGGTCCGGCTCCGCGATGGGATTCCCCAACAGCGCAGCCACTTTTTTTTGGACGTCGATGATGATGTGAGCCTTACGCAGATCTTCGGCGAGACGCGCATTCTGCCGGCGAAGTTTTTGGACTTCCTCATCCATTGGATTACGCGTGGACTTTGGCCCGCGTTTCCGTGGAGTCAAGGCTTCAAGAATTCCATCGGCCCGCTCTCGCCGCCAATAAGCCAGAAGCGACGAGTACAAACCTTCGCGGCGGAGCAAAGCGCCTAGGCCGCCTCGTGTCGCAGCAGCCACTTCGGCTTCTTCAAGGATGCGTTGTTTATATTCAGCGGTGTAGGTTCGCCGCTTTGGTTTGGCAACTACTTCTGGGTCCGGCCGTGCGCGAGTAACCGAATCGGCGCCCGCTTTGGCTGCCGCTGCACTACGCTGCGGCTCGCTCCGCTCGCCTTCGCTCCGTTCCGCGCCAGCCAAAGCCCCCGAGGAAAGAACACCAAGAGAGTTCATCTCTGCCTTTTTCTTTCTCGCCCTGCTCATTAATTAAGAGTACTACCGGTGTCTCAGGGATGTTGGCACGGAGGGTTCTCGAATTGGTTGCGGGGGTCAGATTTGAACTGACGACCTTCGGGTTATGAGCTTGAAGGTCATACTCTAAGTCCCATTGATTCGGTTGCCCTTACAGCAATGAGACCCCCGAAATCGACGCAAAAAAGCCAAGTTTTGGACCCCAGTTGGACCCTGGAAAAAAAATTGCGCATTCCAATGTGTGAGGCGGGTTGATTGTTTTGTCTGGGTTCACGCCACCACCACGGACATTTGACCGTGTTCTTTGCGCGTCGGCCGCACGGTTATTTCAACGTCCTGGCCGAGGGCGGTGAGAAAGTCAATGAGGCGACCTACCGAGAAGTTGCCCGAGCGATTGCGCACCAACGCCGAGACATGGGGCTGCGGAATGCCGAGGATTTTCCCAGCTTCGGCCTGGGTGATTCCGCGGTCCTTGATGATGCAGTAGATTTGTAGCGTCAAGCGCGCCTTCAAAAGTTCCTGGTCAGCGTTGGGCAGGCCGAGGTCGGCAAAGACGTTGCCGCTGCCTTCGGTCATGTGCGCGCTTCTAGCGGGTTTTCTTTTGGTCTTCATGTTCGTTCTGCCTTTCTCTGTAGTCACGTTCTGCGGCTGCCAGCCGTTGTTGAATCAGGTCGATGTCCTTCTTCGGGGTGGCGATGCCCGACTTGGATTTTTTCTGGAAAGCGTGTAGTACGTAAACAAACCCTCTAAATCGGACGGTATACACCGCGCGCCATGTATTGCCGTCGAATGGCGCGACGATCTCCATTACGCTGACGCCGCCGAAACCCTTCAGTGGCTTGGCCGCGGGGTCTGTGGCGCCTTGTTGCGCCGCATAGAGCGCGTGTCCGACGTCGGCTTTGACCTCAGGTGGGAAGGATTTGAGATTTTTCAACGACGAACCGACCCACCTGACAGGTTTCAACTGCTCACTGTCCATTATACTATTATACGTATATCTGTATATCTGTCAAGACCGGAGGGACTCAAGGGCTATCTGCATTTGTTAAGGGGTATCCGAGTTCTGATGTCAACGCAATCTAAAAAACCTCTCGCCTTGCATGACTTTGACGCCGGGATTCTAGAAACTCTTCAGTAGCGAGTCCAGTTGGCGTTGGGTCCCAGAACTTAGCAGCAAATTGCATCTACTGAGAACGTTCCTGAGTCTAGACAATTGCTCTGCGGTTGGAGTCGCGAAGCTTCGGTTATATCTGGCAAACCATCGGACAATGTATCTTTGGCTCAACTCCACGCAAGAATCGTTCTGATCCGGCAATGATTGAATAAGGAAGGCGATGCTGTCCCACTTGTTGATCCGAGCAAGAAGAAAGAGGGCCCAACGCTTCCCGTGGGGATGGCGACAACTATCGAAAATCTCCCATAACCGCTGCCCGCCCACCGAATTTGCCTTCCTACTAATTGCCAGCACAGCCTCTCGCGCAACTGTGCTGCTTGCATCGTCTAGCGCGAGCACGAATTTATCGAGGTACGCATCTGGATTCAGCTTGGCAATGGCATGAAGCGCTGCGACACGGACTTTTGAGGATTGCCTGTGAATGAAGCGTTCGACGAGTTGTGAATCCTTCGCTACTCCAGTTTCCCCGACGCCGGCAATTGCGGCACAGAGCTGACGACCATTCGAAGTTTCAAGCCTATGTGAATAGTACGCTCGCAAATCGACGGTGCCTTTCTTTTGGAAGTAATACTGCGCTTCTTCTCGGACAGCGATGTTGGCGTCAAGTAGCGCGGATTGGAACTCTTGGTCAGCTTCGGCCGCATACTTTTGTGCGAAGATGTGCAGTGCCTCGCGTCTTACCGCCATACATCCGTCATTTCTGGCTCGAATGAGGAGTTCCTTTGATCCGCTGCTTGGGAGAATCGCATGGAGCTTGTGTATAGCTTCCTTGCGTACATGGGCGTCGCGCTCAACGAATGCGCGCTGCAGGACCGTTAATAGGTCAGCCTCATTCGAATTCAGCGCAAGTTGAAAACAGAACCGCCGGACGAATTGGTCTTGCGACCCGAATCCTTCACAGAGGGCCTCGCGCGCCTCCGAAGTCGCCAAGAGTCCCCGAATGGCCTCTAAAATCGCGGAGTGATCATCTCTATTTAAGTTGCTCAGACGTAGCGCGAGCGGAAGCCAATCCATTAGGCGGCGAATATATTCAGATCGAATACGATTCAGTAAAAAGTGTTGAGCCAAAGAACGAATCTCGGGGACCCAGTCATTTGCTCGGATTAGAAGGAAAGGAAGCTCGGCTCCGGCTTCCGTTTTTCCAAGCTCCCGAACTGCCGCCTCACGGACATAGCCGTTCGTATGGCAGCTCGCAATCCCAAGAAGCCAGACGGACGTTTCTTCCATGCTGGCGAGGTGGCCGACGTCTTTCGGCTTCATCGAGTACCAAGGTTCGCGACGCGCATTCCAATCGGCGTAGCCTTGCCTCACGAATTCGTCGAAGCGTACGAAGTCAGTTGGCTTGAGCATTTGCAATAGGTGATGAATCGCTTTCGCGCTAGCCAGGATCGACCTTCTATCCCCAATTATCAGGATTGGCAGGAGATCAGGAATGGCGGCGGGCTCTCCTGCTTCCGCTATCTGTCGAATGATTTCATCCTGCGGGTCGAGCTGGACAAACCTGTCCCAAAGCCCCTTCTTGGCATAAAGAGATTCAATCAGCCTTTCAGTGGATTCTGAGGGTCTATTCTTCATCTGAATTTTAGCTGGTCAAGACTACCTATCTCTTCAAGTCCCGGCAACTTCTCTCCTGCATGCCCTCTCATTTGCATGCCGCAGCCGAAAGAATTATGTGCCGAATGCCGCGGGACGCTAACGCAACTCTGAGGAGCAGTTTCGGAGCACCACAGAAACTGCGCCAGCAGAGACTCGGACACTCCGGCGGGTCAAAGAGACGATCTGCACGCACGTGATTAGCGAGGATGGAAAGCGAATTGCGGCACAACTTGCCAACGTCGTTTGGGGAGTTTTGGACGCCAGTTGGACGGAAAGGAAAACGGCTCGAGAGTGGAGTCTCCCAAGCCGTTTGTTATCAACTAAAATTGGTTGCGGGGGGCAGATTTGAACTGACGACGTTCGGGTTATGAGTTCAAGTTGGCAAACCAATGAATACCACTAAGTCTAGCCGAAGCTGTTGCCCTCTTCCCCCGCTCCCCTTCATTTCAGTCACCAAAACACGGTTTTGCGCCCAAGTTGCGCCCAATTTTTCCCCGAAAGGGCGGAGTTTGATGTCGAATCAGAGGGGTTGAGATGCCTTACAAAGATTCGGAACGGAAGAAGGAATGGGAACAAGAGCATCGTTCCGAGAGACTCGCGTCGTCGCAGGGAGCTTCGACAATTTGAGGCGGCACGGATCGCGGCCCAGCCCGGAGCTCTCACTGGCCAGGACGGCTCAGCCAGTACTTTGTTTCCTCTGGTCGCTGGAGGTCCCCTTGCCGCTTACAACCCCAAACTTGCCGTGGCCGCAGGCACCGTGACTCTGCTTGTGGCCGCGCTCTATAAGAAGGATTGGCTCTGGTGGATCGTGGGGATACTAATTTTGGCTTTCGGCCCTCGTTACTGATTGGCGTAATCACTTTCGCTTAGCAACTTTTTCCCTTGTCAATTTCTGCCAACTGTCCTAGTGTCATAGGACAGAGAGGCAAGCATGCTGCTGCAAGTCAATTTCAAGTCCGGCCTCCCGATCTACCTGCAGCTGGTCGATCAGATCAAGGCTGCCGCCGCTTCTGGAGCGCTGCGGCCCGGCGAGGCCCTCCCTTCCATCCGCCCGCTCGCGGAGGAACTTCGCGTCAACCGCAACACCGTCGCCAAGGCCTATTCCGAACTGGAAAGCCTCGGCGTCATTGAGACCCTTCCCGGGCGCGGCTGTTTCCTGAAAGAAAATCATTCGGCGTTGCGCAAGGAAGTCCGCCGCAAACTCTTGATCGTCGAAATTGACCAAGCCATCGTGCAGGCCCACCACTTGCAAGTGCCCGGCGATGAATTCCTTGCCTTAGTTCGGCAACGCATGGATGTGCTGAACGACAAACGGCGCTCCAATGAAATCAATAAGGAGGATTGAGCACTTATGACCTCTCCAACTCCCGCCATCCAAATCGAAAATCTCTCTTACGCTTACGGCCGCGCCGAAGCGGTCCATGATTTGAGCCTGACCGTGCAGCCCGGCCGCTGCTACGGACTTTTCGGCCGCAATGGCGCAGGCAAAACCACCACCATGAAGTGTCTGCTCAATCTGCTGCATCCGCAGAGCGGAAAGGTCCGCGTCTTTGGCCTCGATCCCAGCAAACAAGAAGTCGAGGTCAAGCGGCTCCTCTCTTACGTGCCGGATCAGGTGGCTTTCTATCCGTGGATGAGTGTTCGCGAAACTCTGGATTACCTCGCCTCTTTCCGTCCGCATTGGAATCGCAAGATCGAACAGGAATTATTCGATCGGTTCGGTCTCGACCCGGCGCAGCGCACCTCCAGTCTTTCCAAAGGCCAGCGAACCCAGGTGGCCTTGATCGCCGCGATCTGCCCCGAGACCGACTTACTTGTGCTCGACGAGCCGACCTCCGGCCTCGACCCCATCGTTCGCCGCGAATTTATCCAGACAGTGATCGGCGCGTACCAGCAGGGAATTCCCGGCAAGCGCACCATCCTGGTCTCCACGCACCTCATCACCGAATTCGAAGGACTGATTGACGAATTCACCATCGTCGATCGGGGTCGCGTTGTGCTGACTCAGGACTCCGACCACGCACGCGAGCGTTATCAGAAAATCCGTGCGCGCTTTGCGCACACTCCTCCGGACCTCGACTTGAAGTCCGCCTTGCGCGTGCGCCGCGACGGTCGCGAACTCGAATTGATTGCCAATGGCAGTGGACCAGAATTAATGGAGCTTCTCCGGCAGCACAATCCCGAGGCCATCTCGACCGAATCGTTAACCCTCGAGGAAATCTTCGTGGCCACCTTGAAATCCTAGGAGACTTGAATGACGCCCAAGACCATTCGAATCTTCAAAGAGGCGCGCTCCCTGTTCTGGCCGTGGCTGGCGGTCATGACCGCCGCCGCTCTGCCCCTGCTTGAGCGCTCATGGTCCGTCGGCTCAGGGGCCGCACCACTTTGGGGTATTCACCAGGTGATTGAGCCAGCCTCCTTTCTTGGCTTCTTCATCGGCCTCCCACTCCTGGCGACTCTCTCGCTCGGCAATGAATTTCAGTGCCGGACAATTCCGCTCCTGCTCAGTCAACCTGTCGGCCGGACCGAAATCTGGTCCGAGAAGATAATCGTCGCGCTCGCCGCCGTCTTGTCTGCGGCTTCGCTTTTCTGCATCACCGGCTGGAACGTGCTCCAGCAGGATCCGGCGATTGGGTTTATCTCCGCAGCGTTGATGATCCCCATGGTCGCTTCCGCGACATTCTGGACGCTCCTGGCCAGATCGACCCTGGGTGGACTCGCTCTCAACGCGCTCAACGCCGCCATTCCTGTCGTCTGGCTGAACCGGCGTGACTGGATTCCGCAATCCGCACTCACCCGTTCGGTCACCTTGTTCGCCGTATTGTGCTACTCCGGTGTCATGCTTTGGCTCGGTCGGCGCAGGATCGCGCGATTCGAAGTCACGGGCGGCATCGCCGGTGACGATCTGCTCACCGCCGGTCCGGACTTCATGCCTCGAGCTTTGGCCGGCATCTTGACCGAATGGTTTCGCTCGCGCCCAACCGGCGCCCTTCTTAACTTGATCCGCAAGGAATTTCGCCTATTGCGTCCGGTCTGGCTCATCAGCTTGCTGGCGATCCCCATATGGATAAGTCTTCCATTGTTCGGGCACACCTCCGAAAATGAATCGTTGCCAGCCATCCTTCTCTTTATGGCGGTTGCATTCACTCCCTTGATTGCGGTTCTCGCCGGAACCTTGTCGCTGGGGGAAGAGAGAACTTCGGGTACTCACTCCTTACACCTGACCCTGCCGGTCCCGTCCCGCCGCCAGTGGCTCATCAAGCTGGCCATGGCCATGTTTACCAGCTTGGTTTGCGCGGCACTGCTTCCAAACTTGGCGCTGATCGTAAGCAAATCGATTTTCGGATCAACTCTCCTACCCGTGGACTCCGGGCACTGGATCGCTTGGGTGCTACCGGTCTCGCTGCTCACCTTCGCCTCTTTCTGGTGTGCTTGTACCGTCAATGGCACGGTGCGTGCGGCGCTGTGTGTTTTTCCCATCTTGATCGCGCTGTTTCTAGCCGGTAGATTCGGCGACTGGGTCGCCAACGCTTTCAATAGCAGCGGGGGATTGGTATTCGTCGCCTCGAAGCTGGGACTCTTCGCAAACTTTTGGTTCACCAACGCTGTCGCCAATGTAAATCCCTTCGCCACCGTCGCTGCTTCGACCTTCGTTCTGGTGATCTTGCTGGTCCCGGTGTTGGTCGCCGCGGTCCTGCAAAGCCGCTGGCTATTTCGCAACCAACTCCAGGACAGCGCACTTTTTGTGGTCCGCCGTCTGTTGCCCCTCGCCATTATCGTATTTTTGTGCAGTTTTTCGCTCGTGAGCTTCAACAACTTCGTGTTTGCTGCCAAGAGACAAATGTGGGCAATGTTCCGCGAGACTCACGACGCGATTGACAGGGCCCAGCCCGGCCTTGCCATCCCAGATAACACTAATCTCGATGCCGCGCATCCGCTTCAACTCACACTGCAAGATCTGAACAAGGCTGCTCCACTCTCCGGACGGACGCAGCGCTGGCTGCGCAACGCCCACATCACCGTCGTGCCCGAAAAACCTCACTTCGGCGGTCACTACTGCTGCGGGGCAAACTCAGAACTGTTCACGATTCTTCCTGACAAAGCTCATCCGTGGTACTCCGCCACTATTCATCTTCCAAGCGGCACCGTATGCACCATGTCGTTCCAGGCCGCACGCCAACTCGGCATCCTCGGCGGTGTCTGCAAATAGAGGAAATCCCGGGACCCACCGGACGTTTTCCACATCCGTTCGAACGATACTCTCTCGCCAAATATTATTCTTGATAAGCCAAAACGCCATCAGCTAATTGGCTTTTCGGGCATAAACAATTTGTTTCGGGCAGCTGCGATGAGGTGCTTTGCTCTTTCTACTCGGTTGCTACCTCACGTCGCTGATTTTCTCAAGCGATGGAATCCGAACGAGGGGAGATTTGTTTTCGCAACGCGCAACGGAACTCCATGGGACGGGAATCTGCTCGTGAAACGGAAGCTGTACACCTTGCTTGATTCGTTAGGAATCGCGCGAGGCGGGTTACATGCTTTTCGCCACACGAATAGCACGCTCATGGATCACTTGGACGTGCCGTTGCGGCTTCGTCAGGAACGTCTCGGACACAGCGATTCGTCTCTCACTCTCGATGTGTATACCCACATTGTGAGCAAGGACGATGCGCGATTTACGGAGCAATTGGACGGAATTTTGCGCCCAAATGCGGCCAAAAAAGAAAACGGCTCAGGATTGGAGCATCCTAAGCCGTCGTATCTAAACTCAAAGAATGGTTGCGGGGGTCAGATTTGAACTGACGACCTTCGGGTTATGAGCCCGACGAGCTACCAGGCTGCTCACCCCGCGTCAATG
>Ga0209488_10004949_pt1 | contig 10310 bp, 11 predicted proteins | sample Rivendell_Oct201_8_FD_188349 | JGI IMG/M metagenome (GOLD analysis project Ga0209488, IMG submission 188349) | Vadose zone soil microbial communities from the Eel River Critical Zone Observatory, Northern California, USA -... | ecosystem: Environmental > Terrestrial > Soil > Vadose zone >... | reverse complement strand
CACGCTCGCCGGCTTCGTCCGGCGATCCGGAAGGCCGTTCGGCCGAGTGCCTTCGAACGCACTCCAATCAAGTCCTGAGCGATCAGTGAAACGACGCATTCGCGAGAACCCTCCAGCTTTTTCCCCCGCTTTCGGCCCGCAACGAGCGCCGGGCGCGGTCTCATCCCGAGCGCTGCTTAGCTAGAGTCACAATCTGTTCCACTTGCTCCTGCTGAGTTAGACCGGTCGTGTCGATCACGACTGCATCCGCCGCCGGGACCGTCTGGCCCGCGTCGCGGGCGTCCCGCTCGGTTATGCGGATCGTTTCATCATCCAGCATTTGGTGGGACGTTGGCGTCCCCCGCTGCCGAAGCCGCCGAGCCGCCCGCTCACGCGAGTCGGCGACAAGAAAGATCTTAAGATCCGCTTTGGGGAACACGACGGTGCCAATGTCACGCCCGTCCACGACGACATCCCTCGCCGCTGCGGCTGCTCTGACGTTGTCGTCGACCCATTGCCGCACACGCCGCATCTGAGCGACCCGCGAGACGTTGTCCGTCACGTTCGGTCCACGGATCTCCTCCTCTATCGCGCGTCCATCGAGAACCGGATAGAAGGATGTTCGGGCGGCCCGCAGCTCGACGCCTCGCGCGGAATCGAGCACGGTTTGCTCAGTCCACTTCGAGACGTCACCCTCTCGCCGCAGTGCCGCGGCCGTCGCCGCTCGGTATAGCGAGCCCGAGTCGACGTGAAGATAGCCGAGCTTCTCCGCCACCATCTGCGCCGTGGAGGACTTGCCCGATGCAGCCGGACCATCGATCGCGATTACGAACGTGCCGGGACTCACGGGGCCACTCGACGCAAATCTTCCCAGAACCCGGGGTAAGAGACGGCGACGCACTCGGCGTTCGACACGGTAATTCGGTTCCCTGAAACGGCGGACAGGATTCCAAACGCCATCGCGATCCGGTGATCGCCCCGCGGATCGATCGTCCCGGCCAGCTCTCGACGAGGACCGTGCACGCGTAATCCGTCGGGCAGCTCGTCGGCCAGTGCTCCGACAGCGCGCAGATTCTTCACGACGGTGCTGATGCGGTCGCTCTCCTTCACCCGGAGTTCCGCCGCACCCGTGATCTCGAGCTCGATTCCCGCGCCAGCCGCGACACATGCGAGCAGCGGCAGCTCGTCGATGAGAGAAGGCACCTCGGTCTCGGTGACACGGGCGGCTCGCAATTGCGACGGCCGAACCCGGAGCGTCCCGATCTGCTCGCCGCCACTGTTGGCGCTCGCGACCACTTGAACATCAGCCCCCATGCGCGTCATCACATCCAGAAAGCCGGTGCGCGTGGGATTGAGACACACATCGGTCAGCGTCAACTCTCCGCTGCCAGCGAGCGATCCCAGAGCTACAAAGAACGCGGCTGATGATGGGTCCGCAGGTACATCGATCTCGATCGGGTTCAATTTGAGCGCGGGTCTCAGGCAGACCTGATTCCCATCACTTTCCACGTCGACACCCATTGCGCGTAACATCCGCTCGGTGTGATCCCGCGATGGCGACTTCTCCGTCACGCGGACTTCGACGCCTGCAACGAGGCCCGCGAGGAGGATCGCGCTCTTCACCTGGGCGCTCGAAGCGTGAGTATCCCAGTCTATGCTTCGCAGCGCAACTCCATGCACCGTCATTGGCAGTCCATCGCCGCGATCGAACTCCAACCGCGCCCCCATGTACGTCAACGGCTCCGCGATTCTCTTCATCGGACGCCGACTCAGGCTCGCATCGCCCTCGAAGCGCGCCGAGAATGGCTGGCCGGCCACGACGCCGGCGAGAAGGCGCGTAGTGGTCCCGCTGTTGGCGCAATCGAGTGCCTGGCTTGGCGCCCGAAGTCCGCGAAGCCCGCCACCGGTCAATCGCATCTCCCTCGCCAGAGGAGGAATTGCGACTCCGAGAGTGCGGAGGGCCCCCGCCGTCGCGCGCACATCCTCCGAGTCGAGAATTCCGCGAACAACCGACTTACCCTCAGCCAGTGATCCGAGGATCAGCGAGCGGTGTGATATCGACTTGTCGCCCGGCACGCGAATCGTGCCGGACACATTCAACGAAGCCAAGACTCGAGTGCCGTTGCGGCGTCGGTTTTTTCGTCGCGGTACTTGACGATCACAGGAGTCTGGAGCGAGATGCCCTGGCTCTGTCCCCAGTCGTCTTTCACCGCCCGCGCGCCGGGTACGACGACAGCATTCTCGGGGATGATTAACGGCTTCTCGCCATCCGCGCGATGTACGGTTTGTCGCTCGAGATCATAAACCGGCGTGCCTCGCGTGAGCACGACGCCAGCTCCGATCACAGCGCGCCTCCGCACGACCGTCCCTTCATAGATCCCGCAGTTTCCGCCGACGACGACATCGTCCTCCACGACAACCGGCGACGCGTTGACAGGCTCGAGCACGCCGCCCAGCTGCGCCGCGGCGCTGAGATGGACCCGCTCGCCGACCTGCGCGCACGATCCCACCAGAGCGTGCGAGTCGATCATCGTACCCGACCCGACATAGGCTCCGACGTTGATGTACATGGGCGGCATGCACACGACGCCACGCGCCACGTAGGCGCCGCGCCTGATGCTCGATCCGCCGGGCACGACCCGAATCCCGTCCGCTATCGTGAGGGGTCGCGGCGGATACGTATCCTTGTCGAAAAAAGCGAGAGTCGCCTGGTCATTCGCGCTCGTGATCGACATGTCGATCATCCCACCGACGCGAAAGCCGAGCAGGATCCCGCGCTTGACCCACGGAACGGCGCGCCATTCTCCGGTAGCCGCCTCTTTCTGCGCTGCTCTGACTGTTCCCGCTTCGAGCGCATCGAGAAGTTGTCGCACGACACCACGCGCATCTGCCGGAAGCTCAGTACCCCCAGGGGTCGCCGCGAGAGCGTCGACGCGTTTTTCGATTTCCCGGACGTCGGTCACGCTCACGCCGCGACGGCGCCGACGGATACCAGAGCGGCGCGCACTGTCGGCTCGAACTTGTCAGCCAGCGGAACCAGAGGAAGACGGACGACATTCGCCATCTTTCCCATCATTGCAAGCGCCGCCTTTACCGGGATCGGATTGGACTCCGCGAAGGCAGCCACGGTCCACTCCGCCAACTGGTGATTGATCGCGCGCGCGCCTCCAAAATCTCCGGCAGCGCAAAGCTCGGTCAATTGGGCCACGAGGCGCGGCGCTACGTTGGACGTTACCGAAACGACCCCGTCTCCTCCATCGGCCATTATCTGGAGCGTGAGCGGATCATCACCGGACAGAACCGAGAATCGCGCCGGCCGATGGCGGATGATCTCGCCGATCTGCGCCAGATTTCCCGACGCCTCTTTCACGGCGACGATGCTGTCGTGCTCGGCGAGCTCGAGCGTCGTGGCTGCTTCGATGTTGCTCGCGGTGCGCCCTGGCACGTTGTACACGACGATCGGCAACTGCGCCGCGTCGGCGATCGCCCGAAAATGGGCGACGATTCCGCGCTGCGGTGGCTTGTTGTACATCGGAGATGCGTGGAGCAAATGCGTCGCACCGGCTGCCTTCATCTCGAGCGACAGCGCGATCGCCTTCTTCGTGTCATTGGAGGCAGCCCCCGCTACGACGGGAACCCGCCCTGCAGCTTGTTCAACGGTTATCTCGACGACGCGCCGGTGCTCTGCAACCGTCATCGTCGCGGCCTCGCCGGTCGAGCCACAGGGGACAATGAAGTGAACGCCACTCGTGATCTGCCACTCGACAAAGGCGCGCAACGAGCGCTCGTCGATCTCGCCTGATTGCGAGAAAGGAGTCACGAGCGCGGTTCCACAGCCGGAGAGGCGCTGCATTTTCATTTGTTAAATGTATCCGGCTCTCGCCGCCGAGAGCGAATCCGGATTCAGGCGCCGGTCAATGCGCCACTTGCGGCCCCGAGCGGTTTCGGCTTAGGTGCCGCGCTGCTTGACGAAGACGACGTTGGGCGCGCCCACGCCCTTCAGGACCAGCTCACCGGTCCATCCGACTTCGGCGATCAAGGAGTCCGGCCTGATCAGGAGCTTGTGCACATCCTTTGACGGACCCATCGGAGGTTGAACATCACGCATCAGGATGTGGTCGCCGGAAACGACGTAAGCCCCAATGGACGTCTCTCGCGGGTCTCGTTGGCCATCAATAGTCTTGTCGAGGCTGAGCTTGTAGTGCCTGTCCGAGGCGAGATCGAGCCGTACGTAGAACTCCCACGGCTTTTTGAACGTCGATCCCTTGGCCTCGTAGGTATAGGTCCCCGGTAGAGTCGCCGGCACCGGGTCCGACTCGGCGCTGCGGCGGCATCCGGCGAGGAGCAGAACGCTCGCGACGATTGCCGCCCCGACCGCGAAATCGAACCACATTCGCGGAATCAAATCCTGCCGAAGCGTATGAATTCGCTGGGTCATGATAATCCCTACGGAGGCACAATTCCCTGGTTTCACAGCGAGGCTCGAGCTTCTGCCTACTTGGGTGGCGCCAGCTCCAACACATCACGCATCGTAAAAACGCCCTTCTTCCCGATGAGCCAATCGGCGGCTTTCAGCGCGCCCTCGGCGAACACCCGCCGGTCGCGCGCGAGATGCGTCAGCGAAAGCTGCTCAAAGGCTCCGTCGAAAATCAACTCGTGCGTGCCTGGCACTGATCCCATTCTCACGCTGGTGGTCGGAATCGGCCTGTCCAGCGCATCACTGGCCGCCTTGGCCATCGCTATTGCCGTTCCCGAGGGCGCGTCCTTCTTCGCCGCGTGATGGGTTTCGACAATGTGCGCGTCGAACCCCTCGAGCGACCGCATCATCGTACCTGCGTAGCGGGCGAGCTCGATCAGAACGTTCACACCGAGCGAGAAATTGGGAGCCCAGAGAAGTCCCGTACCGCTCTCCTTCGCGACCCGGGTCACTTCCGGCAATGACTGGTACCAGCCAGTCGTCCCGACGACGATCGGCACCCCGGCCTTCAGGCAGGCAATGATATTTCCAACCGCCGCGTCGGGTTGCGTGAATTCCACCGCGACCTGCGGGTTTCCAAGCGAGCGCACCGTGATCCCTGCACCGCCCGCGTTTTCGCGCTCGCCGAGGATAGCGGTCACCTTCCAGCCTTTGTCGAGAGCCAGCTGGCGGATCGCCTGCCCCATCTTCCCGTCCCCGATCACCGCGACGCTGCGTGCGCTCATTTGCGATCTCGCGCGAAGAAGGAATCGTGTAGTCGCTCGATCACCTGATTCAACTGATCTCCATCTACGATCATCGTCAGGTTGATGCCAGTCGAGCTCAGCGACATCATGTGGACCTTGATTCCGTCGAGAGCGCCGATGGCGCGACCCATCGCTGCGCTGTCCTCGCTGATCGCGGCGCCCACCACGGCAACGATCGCCCGATCACGCTCGACCGAGACGTCACCGAGCTGCGACAGCTCGACGACCAGCGACTCCAGCCCTGACGGATCATCCACGGTCGCCGAGACGGACACCTCGGACGTCGCAACGACATCGACCGAGATGCCGTTCTTCTCGAAGATCTCGAACACCCGACGCAGAAATCCGCGCGCGAACAACATCTTGGCGGCGCCGACCTTCACCACCGTGACTCCACCCTTACCAGCGATGGCGCTGACGGCGCGCCGCGGGGCGTCGAACGTTATGCGCGTCCCCTTCCCCTTCGGATTCCGGGAATTGTAGATGAAGACCGGGATTCCGAGGCGGACAGCGGGAGCAATCGTGTTCGGGTGCAGAACCTTGGCGCCGAATGACGCCAGCTCCGATGCTTCATCGAATCGGATCTGCTCGATCAGCTTGGATCCCTTCACCACGCGCGGATCCGCGGTGAGCATCCCATCTACGTCGGTCCAGATCTCGATCGCCTCGGCGTGCAGTGCGGCACCAAGAAGAGACGCGCTGTAGTCCGAGCCACCCCGCCCGAGAGTCGTCGTGATTCCCCGCGTGGAGCGCCCGATGAATCCTCCCATAACCGGCACTCGCCCACTCTCGATCACTGGCTGCACCAGATCGCGCGCCGCCTCGGCCATGGCATCGGTCTGTGGCTCCGCCGACATGAAATTGTCGTCGGTCACGAATACGTCGCGGGCATCCATGTGCTCGGCGGGAATATCCCGCAGCTTGAAGAATGCCGCCACGAGGTGCGACGACAGCTGTTCGCCGAACGCCGCGATCGCATCGAAGCTGCGCGGCGTCGCATGGCCGAGCACTGAAAGCGCCTCAGCCAGACTCGCGAGCTCGTCGAAGCTCGCGCTCATCTCGCCCGCCACTTCCGACGCTTCCGCCGATGTACCCAGCAATTTCTCGCACTGTTGAAAATGGCGGTCCCGAAGAGTCTCGACACCGCGCAACGCGCCGATCAGATGACCTTTCGCCGACTGTTCTCCAATTGCCAACAACGAGTTCGTCGCTCCACCGAGCGCCGAGACGACCACGGCGGGCTGTCGGGCGAGACGACCCTTGACGATTTCCGCGGTGCGCTCGATCGATTCCGCATCGCCGACCGATGTGCCGCCAAACTTTACGACGATCACGCGGAGTCGAAAGCGCCGGTAGAGGCGAGCAGCTCGGCGTTGAGCACGGATCCGCCCGCAGCTCCTCGAACGGTATTGTGTCCGAGTGCAACCATGCGCAGATCGAGCACCGCGTCGCGCCGGACGCGGCCGACGGTCACCGTCATCCCGTTGCCGGCTCCGACATCGCGCTTTGGCTGAGGACGATCGGAAGCATCGGTCACGACGAGCGGATGCTCGGGCCGCGTCGGCAGTCCGCGCGTCGACGCCAGACCCTGCCACGAGCGCATCGTCTCGATCGCAGACTCGGGCGTCGGTTTGTCCTCGAAGCCGATCGTCATGCAGATGGTGTGGCCATGTTCGACCGCGACGCGATTCGTATGCGCACTCACCTTGAAATTCGCGCTCGTCACCTCACCATCCGCGTAGGTGCCGAGGAGCTTGAGCATCTCGCGTTCGAGCTTCGGCTCCTCGTCGGCGATATAGGGAATGACGTTACCGAGGATGTCGAGCGAAGGCACTCCAGGATAACCGGCTCCGGAAACGGCCTGCATCGTCGAGAGAAAGAGCTGCCTTATCTCGAATTTCTGATGCAGCGGCGCCAGAGCGACGGCGGCAACCGTGGCCGAACAGTTTGCGTTCGTCACGATGGCGCCTGTCCAGCCGCGACGCTCACGTTGGCAAGCGATAAGCCCGAGGTGATCTCCGTTCACTTCGGGAATCACCAGCGGCACATCGGGTTCCATCCGGAAATTCTTCGCGTTGCTGAGCACGAACTTGCCCGCCGTTGCAAACGCCATCTCCACCTCGCCAGCCACCACCGCGTCGAGCGCGGAGAAAACGATAGGCGCGCTCACGACGCCCGGATCACACGCGATCACGCGTCGGTTCTGGATCTCAGGCGACGGATTCGGTCCCTCGAGCCACCGCGTCGCTTCGGCGTATTTCTTCCCCGCTGAGCGTTCAGAGGCGGCGAGCTCCACGATCTCGAACCACGGATGATCGGCCAGCATGCGAACGAACATCTGGCCCACCGCACCCGTGGCGCCGAGCACCGCGACCGGCCACTTGCGTTTGCGCTTTCCTGGAATCGGCGGAGTCGTCATCTGGCGAGAAGTGTTTTGGCGAGTTTCTCGTATGTCCCAACGCTGGCCCTCAGCGCTTCGACATCGATGTACTCGTCCGGAGTGTGCGCGACGTGAATCGAGCCGGGTCCGAACAGCAAAGGCTCGCCCCAGTTCGAGAGGAGCGGAATGTCCGATGTATATGCGACGGGGCCCGTCTCGAATCCGGGCACAGTGGCGAATCGTTGCGCGGGGATGTGAGAGCCAAACTCCACATCGGCGCGCCCCTTGGCCCAATCGAGCACCATTTTCTTGATCGGCTCGACATCGCCGACCAAGCGGAACATGATCTCCGATTCCGCGTGCGCGGGAATGACGTTGGCTTCGGTGCCGCCCTTGATAGTTCCGATGTTGACCGTGGTCTCACCAAGCACCGGATCCGAGGGCAGCGGCAGCTTTCGTAGCGTCGGCAGAAGCTCGAGCAGTGGCTCGATCGCCGATTTCCCCAGCTGCGGATACGCGGAATGAGCCTCTCGTCCGCGCGTTCGGATTGTCGCACGCAGTGATCCCTTTGCACCACTCGCCAGCTTGCTCTCGGTTGGCTCGCCGTTGATGAGAAAGCGGCTTTTCACCGGGAGCGTGTTCGCCGCGCGCGCGCCGTCTGAGCCTTTCTCCTCGCCGACGACGAATAGCACGCCAACGCGCTTCTCCCCGGCGGTGACGAGATTGTCCGCGGCGACCATCATGGCAGCGGCGATTCCCTTCGCATCAGAAGCACCGCGTCCGAAGAGGCGCGTTCCTTCCAGCCGCGGCGGCACGAACGGCGGTACTGTATCAAGATGCGTCGAGAACGTGGCCCCGCCCTCTCCGCCTGAGCGCGATGCCCAGATATTGGCGCGCCCGCGCGTCACCTCCTGGAGGGTGACGTTCCAGCCGCGCGCGACGAGCCATCGCGACACGTAGTCGACGACGCTTCCCTCGGAGCCTGTCGTCGATTCGATCGCGACCAGCTCGGCGGCCAGTGATACGACATCCGTCATGCGCGGAAGTTAGCTACGATCGTGGATGGTGTCAGGACGAAGGGCGGGACTTCGCGCGGCGCTTGCCGCGAGAACGGGCGCTCAGATCGTGGCGTCGAGGTCGGTGAAGGCGGACTTGCGCACGAGACCATCGACGCCGTCCACTCCCTGCACGCGCTCCACGAACATGTGCTGCACAAGCCTGTTCGCCTCTTTGGCATAAGCATCGTGGTGGCGCTCGCCAATGTCACCGATCTCCTGAAGCGTTCGATTGCCCATCATTTTCCCGGCTTCGCGAAAGGTCTTGAAGGCATCCTCGGCCTGATCCGACATGACGATGTCGCCGACGAGGCGAAGGTAGTCGCTTTCGTGGGCCGCGTCGGCCAGGTCGCGGACGATGTTCGCGGCCGATCCAATGACGCTCTTCACGATACTCGAGCCGCCCAGCTGCGATTGGTATTCCGCGAGCATGCGCTGGTGGTTGCGCATGTGCGGGAGGTGCCTCGCGCAGAGATTGGTGAAGCGAGGGTCGTCCGCCTCGACCTCATGCGCCTCGAGGGCTTTCAGGAATGTTTCGTGTTGAACGACGGCATTGTCGATCTGGCTCTTCAGGAACGTATTTCCAGTATCCATCGTCGTCTCCGTTCTCGAGCGTGGCCGCCCTATTTCCGCTTTGGAATAAGCAAGCAGCCGGCCAGTGGATCGACCGAAACGGACAATGGCGTTCCGCCGAGCAGCTCTCCATCCGCCTGAGCTTCCATTTGGGGAAGGGTCTCGATCCTGAACTCGCGCCCCGACTTGTAGAACATGCATGGGTCTGGGCTGAAATCCTTCCTGATCATTCGCCAGAGAATTCGGAGAGAATCGCGCAGGCTCTCGGGCGAGAAGACGCAGGCATCGAGAAGCCCGTCGTCATAGCGGATTCCATCACCGAACGACACGAGGTCGTTCAATACGACGCCGAAATTTGCCACGAGAAGCGCCGAGGCGCGCCGATCGTAGGCGACTCCATCGACGGTCAGGCGAAGCTCGAACTTGTCGTTGCGAAGCACTGCCTTGAATCCTCCTACGACGTACGCCATGAAGCCGAAGCGCTTTTTGAGATTTGCCGGCGCTTCCGATATCATCGTCGCGTCGAGGCCCACACCGACGCCAATCGCAAAGCGGCGTCCATCCCCCAGCCTTCCGAGATCCACCCTCGCTTCGTCGCCATTCAGCAATTTCGGGATCGCGCGTATCGGATTTAGGGGAATGTGAAAGGTCCGCGCGACGACGTTCGCAGTTCCTCCGGCAAGCACGCCGACCGGCGGTCCATGGTGCGCAAGCGCTCCCAGGACTTCCATCACCGTGCCATCGCCGCCGAGCGTGAACACGGCGTCGTATTTGTGGGCGTGGGTCTTCGCAATCGTGGCGGCGCTTCCGGGCGCTTCGGTGAGCATGAACTCGCATTCCACGCCGGCATCGGAGAATGCGTTGACTACCCTGGAGCGAAGGCGCGCCGCGCGCCTGGACGCCGGATTCACGATGAGGAGAATGCGCTCGATACTCCGGGGCGTGAATTTCATTGCGGTCGCTGCGCTCATAGCGCGTCAGCCGAAAGAATGACGATGCACGGACCCGCCCCACTCACCTTCGACGCACGAATTTGTCCGCACTGCGAGAGCATTCGTATTCTCCGGCGATGCGTGAGGAATGAGTGACTGGATGATGCA
>Ga0209488_10004948_pt1 | contig 10311 bp, 5 predicted proteins | sample Rivendell_Oct201_8_FD_188349 | JGI IMG/M metagenome (GOLD analysis project Ga0209488, IMG submission 188349) | Vadose zone soil microbial communities from the Eel River Critical Zone Observatory, Northern California, USA -... | ecosystem: Environmental > Terrestrial > Soil > Vadose zone >... | reverse complement strand
CTCTCAAAAGCCTTCCGGCCAACCCGGGAACACAGCAAGACTGCTCCAGTAGGCGCAGTGCCGCCACGTATGGGCGCCCGCCGTGGCGGGCTTCGCCCCTACAGCCGGGCAGCGCTCCTTCAGCTTTGCTCATACTGTCGCGTATATGCCCCAGTGAGTCTCTTGCTGTCGTGAAAATCCGGCTAGCCTCAGGGTCAGTAGATCCGCAAATTTCTAGTTGACAGAGCGGTTACTACTCTGGTAGATTACCTCCGTAAACAAGTCCGCCCAGCCGTAGTGAAACCCCGGTAACAACCTAAATCCTTCTTTTCTGGAGATTTCCCCGCCTACCCATGGCACCAAGGACCGCCGGCCACGGTGTTCTCTAACCTCCCCGGGGGACAGATTCGTGACCCGACTATCCCGTTTAGAATCAACACTTGCACGGGACGCTAAAGTGTATCAAAACAAAGGACTTTAACCCTCATTAGAATCAACACTTACGGGCGTGCTTAGAAGTGTTGATTCTAAACAACTTTAACTCCCTTTAGAATCAACACCTACAAAAAGGCTTCAAGGCAGCCGCCTCTAACTACCTTTAGAATGAACACTTATGAAAAACATGGGGGGAGGGGGGTGGTTATGGTTAACTAGACCGCCGTTCCTACCAGAATCCTCCTCACCTGGGGGCGAGGCAATCCCGAAGGATCAGGATCCGGGCCCAAACCAGGGAGGGTTGGGCCCGGATGCTTTTCGAGAGCGCGCTTAGGATGGCCCAGGTAACTGCGGCCTGGGGTTCGGCCTAGAATTGGCGGCGGGCGTCATCGGCTTCTTCAGCCAGACGCATGAGCACGGCCACGATGCCAGTGTTCTTGTTCGACTTGGGGTCCAGGAAGAGTCCGTCTTGAACGAAGCTGACGACAGAGGCCACCGCGCCTCCGTTTAGAATGGACGTAGGACGGATAATTGCCACCGGGCCGAATTTCTTGTCCAGGAAGTTGGTTGGCTCCGGCATGATCAGGTTGGATTGCAAGGTATCCCCATTCTGAGATTCTGGATCTGTCTCGCCCTGTGCCGCACTCAAGGTTGAAAAGGTTACCGTCGAGTTGTTCACAGGATCGACGTCCGTCAGGGGAGTGGCATTGCCGGCTTTGTCCTGCCAGGTCTGGAAGTGCATGGTCTCGCTGGGGCCGATGCTCAGCAGAATTCGCAACACTTCGAGATTGGTAACGTGTTGCGCCAGGGCCGGATAAAGGCTGGTGCCACCTTGCTCGATGAAGGCGAAGTGGAATCCCGCCGTGAAGGCAATCGCTTTGAGGTGGTCGGTGAACGTGGACTGCGTGGGATCATTGAGATTGATGACGCTTCCCTGCGTGTCAGCGTTGCTTCTCGGGATCGCGGTATGCTTTCCGACGTTTAGACTGGGCACCGCCTGAACAAATTTTGCCGTGGCATCAAAATCTGGATTGGTGATGCTGCGATACCTCGACCAAAAACTGGTATCTATGGTGAGCTGCGTTAGGTTGGTGAGCCGTCCAATCTGCTGTGCCCCATCGGCTGTACTGCTCGGCAATGACCGGAAATGAGAGAGATCGGCGGACCCTGCGCCCTTGGATTGCAGATACATGTCAAGAAACCGGGCGTGGCTGATCTCGTCATCGGTATTGTCGTGGATGTATTGCGGCATGTCCCCGTCGAGGAGTTGCAGCGCTTGCGAATAGGCCGCGTTTCCGCCGGTGAGTCCGGTGAACTCGTTATCCTGGGTACCGCCAAGTTCCGCATACTGTCTCCAAAGGTCTTCTTCGACCTGCTCAAGGGCTTGCAGGAATCTTAGAATCGCGATGTCCCCTTTGGTGATTGCCGCGCGGCCGTCCTCATCTTCGCGGTCGAACGCAAACGCTTTGCCGGCCAGCAGCCCGGCGCCCATAGTTGCCGCGCCTGCCACCGTTCCATTCTTCAAGAATGAACGCCGGCTACTGCCCTTCGTGAATACATTCTCTACTTTCTTCATCGTTCTTTCCCCTTTTCGACTCGTGAGTTTAGTCTTGGTGTAACGAACTGCGGAAAAATGTCGAATCTCTTGAAGCCTGGGCCCTGGCCGTCTGGGATTGAACTTCGTCCAACTGACGTCGCATCAAATTGCGGGTCAGCCCGCTGCACAGCGGGGAAGAGAGGCCAGCGGGCCAGCCGCAGGCCCCTCTTTTGTCACTGGACGATACGTAAAAACGTCGTCGCTGCCGTCAAATTGTGCTGCTTGCTTAGATGGCAAAGCTTAGGTGGGAATAAATCAGGGAAAAAACAAGTCTTTATCAACGTGCAGACCGCTCGGTTGATATGACTTACGAGAAAAGGTCAATCCAGAACGAATAGAGTCGGCAGGCAACCCCGCGCCGGGGCCGGGAAAGCCGCTCCAAAGGACCAATGAACGACGTTCAAATCGCAGCCCCGGTAGTGCGTTTCGGCACCTTCGAAGTCAACCTCGACACGCGCGAACTTCGCAAGCATGGAATGCGAATTCGGCTGGAGGAAAAACCCTTCCAAATTCTGGAGTTGTTATTGGAGCGTGCCGGACACGTTGTAAGCCGCCGGACGCTCCGCGAAAAACTCTGGCCCGATACGGTTGTCGGCTATGAGCACGGGCTTAATACCGCAGTCAACAAACTCCGCGATCTGCTGGGCGACTCCGCGCGGAGCCCCCGTTTCATCGAAACCCTCTCCCGAGTGGGCTACCGTTTCATTGCTCCCGTGGGCGAGGCCGCCATGGCCGCCAAGAAAATGCTGCTCGTCCTTCCCTTCGAGAATTTATGTGGTGATTGCGAGCAGGAGTACTTTGTAGAAGGATTGACGGAGGAGATGATCTCGCAGTTCGGGCAGCTCAACCCCAAGAGGCTGGGCGTGATCGCGCGAACCTCCGCCGTCCACTACAAGGCCACGAAAAAATCCATTGGAGAAATGGCCGCGGAGTTGCACGTCGATTGCGTTCTGGAGGGAAGCGTGCGCTGCGATGGCCTCCGCGTTCGCATTACCGGCCAGTTGATCGAAGCGCGCGACCAAAGCAATCTCTGGTCGGCCACCTATGATCGCGATTTGCACGACGTTCTCGACGTTCAAACGGAAGTGGCGCGCCAGATCGGAAAAGCCCTGGCGCTCGAATTGCTCCCCGGCTAGGGCGTCGTGGGCTCCACGTTCCAGCCCTCGACCACCAGCTCGGGTGTCGCGCCATGGAGTTCGGCGGAATCGAATCTCGCCGTGACGGCCTTTTTCTCCCCCGGCAGCAGCGAGAAATAGTTATCGCTCCAGAAGATGGGCGTCACGTCACCGCCGCCTTTGCCGCGCGTGAGCCGCGGATGCACCATGAAAGCAACGCTGTCACTCTTGTTCTCAGCGATAACTATGAAAGAGGGATTCCTTCCACTAAAGTCCAGCCCCCTCGTGATAGCCACTTTTGCGATGGGGAGGTTGTTCAGCCCGGTGAGGTCGCCGAATTCTTTCTGTGGCGTGTAGACGGTGTCGGTTCTCTTGGCCCAGTCGAGCACGTCCGGCTTCGTCGACAACCAATAGAAATTGTCGCTGAGCAGCTTTCCGGCCGCGTCGTGCAGCTCGAGCTTCAGGAAATAAGTCGGCGTCAGTCCTTCCGGCGTGGGCAGATCGAAGGCTTTGATGCTGCTGTCCGCCGCCAAATCAAGCGTTGCCTCGCGTGAACCTTTTTCCTCTGCATCGATGCTGTAGATTTTCGCGCTGACTCTCGCACCTTTGATGGATTCATACGTTCCGTTGATCACTGCGATTGAGTTGTCGTCGTACGAATACTGCACATGGACCGGCTCGCAGGCTTTTTTCGTCCCGAAATATCCGCCCGCCGGCACCAGATAGTAATCGTAGAGATGCCAGATCAGCGAAGGCCACGCATTGTTGAGCATCCACTGAATCACGCCCGTGGAAGTGTACTTATTCCGCGCGTAGGCCTCGAACATCGCGCGCTGGCCATCGTAAGTCATGGCTTGGGCTTTGCGCTCGTAATCGTCGAGCGACGATGCCGGTCCGTAGCGCCGGTTCAAAGCATCGGTAAAAACGTTGATTGTCGTGAACCGCTGCCCGCCCGCGTGATAATTCCAAACCTCGTCAATCGGCCAAAGATGCTCCTTGGGGATGAATTTCTCCAGCGATTCCCGCGGCGGAATCGCCGGCCCCGGACTCGTCTCCGTGTTGTAGCCGTAAGCGCCGCCTGCCTGCGTGTCCGCCAGCCAGTACACCGGAGGCACATATTCGTATGGCCCTCTCATTTTTACCCCGGATGCTCCGCTGACCGCCGCTTTCTGCTCCGAAGCGGACGACACAGCTGGATTTGGCCATTGCAACTCTTTCTCGATGTCCAGATACATTTTTTCGACGTTGGCAGGCGGTGGGTTGTCGCTGCCATTCAGCCACACGAACACGCTCGGATGATTCCGTAGCCGCATGATTTGATCGCGCAACGAAGCCGCCGCAACTGTGCTCTGATCGCCCTTCCAGTTGTCCCACTTCTCCCAGGCATCGCAGCACGTCCACCCCGGCATGACCAGAATCCCCAGCTGGTCCGTTTTCTCAAAAAATTCGTCGCGGTCCAGCCGCCCTTCCAGGCGGATGGTGTTCATCCCCATGTCGCGCACGTAGGCCAGATCCGCATCCAGCTTCGCCGAGGACCACCGGAAAAGCAGATCCGGCGCCCAAGCCGCTCCGCGGATCAGAACTTTTTTTCCATTGACCCTGAACAATCTGTGCCCCTTCTCCGTCAGCTCCGAAGTGACCTCGCGAATTCCAAATGTCACGGTCGCGGCATCGGACACCTGCTTGCCGATTTCGAACCACAGCTTCGCGGTATAAAGATGCGGCGTCCCCATCTGATACGGCCACCACAACTTCGGATGCGCCAGCTTCAACTTTGCAAATTGTTCCGGCGCAAATTTCACGAGCTTCGATTCGTCGCCGCCCAGTTCCACCGGCTGTTGCAACTCGATCCCATCAAACTCCGCGCGCAGCACGCCTTTCACGGGTTCATTCGAAATGTTGCGCACTTCCCCGCTGATGGTCAGCTCGGCGGTCTTGTACTCTGCATCCAGCCTCGAGGCCACGAAGGGATTGCGCACCGCGACATCCCCACTCGACCTCAGAAATACTTCCTTCCAAATCCCCATGTCCTTGTCGGGAGGTGTCGGATTCCAATCCACCCAGGTGATCCCCAGGTCGTCTTTCCCCGGTGCGAACACCTCCACCGCCAGCGCATTCGCCTTCCCCTGCTCCAAAAACTTGCTCACATTGAATTCGAACGAGCGGTAAGTGCCCGCGACATCGTTCGCATCTTCCACCTTGTGCCCGTTGATCCAGATGTTCGCCCGGTAGTTGATGCCGAGAAAATTCAGCCACCGCGTTTTCTTCACTCCTCCTGCCGGCGGCGTGAACTCCGTGCGATACCACCACGAGCAACGAAAAGGGCTACCCTCCGGCATGTCCTGATTTGCAAAAAGTTTTTTGTCGGAGTAATTCATTCCCGGAAGAGACTTCAAATTTGTTGCATAGTTTGGATCAGGATAAGTCTTGTCCGTGACCAGCGCTCCCACCACCGTTGCCGGAATGTCTGCCTTGTGCCAGCCCTTCGTGTCGAAACCAACCGAGGAAACTTGTTCGCCGGTGGCCTTCACTTCGCACGACGACTGAATCTGCCAATTCTTGTGAAGATAGATCCTCGCAGGCTGGGCTTCCGTGGCACCGGCAGCAACGATCGGAAGCGCCAGCAAGACAAACGCCCCATGCAAGATCCGGGCCAAGAGATTCCGCGAACGTGGCATAGATCTCCTCAATGAGATTCAAAATTCGAATGCAATCCACCGGTGTTTGGCTCGCAAGGAAACCGGCGCGCACGATATTAAACCGTTTCAATATCCGCCTTGAACATTTTTTTGGGGTCAGAGGAGCGTACGAAGCAGGCTCACGAAAATATATGCATGAAGGGCAGCGATTCTAGGGAAGTGTGAGCCGCGGTGAGGTCGCGCGGAGGCATTGCGCAACCTCACCGCTGGCTTCTCCCCCTCAGGAGCAACCTGTAAAGTCGGTGCGTGCGACGTTGGTAGTCATCGCTGGAGTCACCTTCAACGGTTTAGGCGGAGTGCTGGCATCCGTCGAAGTCACAATCTCAGACGGCGTGCAATCCGCTTTTCCCCCATTCATCGGCGCTGTCATCGGCACAGCCGCGTTGGCATCGACGCTGAAGAGCACATCGCCGCTCGCCGGAGCCGAAAAAGTGAAACCACCTGCGACGAATATTCCGACGCTCGGATTGCTGGCCGGAACCACCAGCGTGTATTGCGCGCAGTTCGCACCTGTCGGGCTTCCCATCGGGCAGTTCTTGCTATCGGTAATGGAAATCAGGCCTGTCGACGTCACCGCTGGAGTCATCGCTGTGGCCTGCGTATTCTGGAGCGGAATGGTCAACTGCCGCGTCACGCTGGAAGACACGTTGATGGTCTGCAGAGCTGCGAGAGTCACGTCTGCCGTCGCTCCAGCAGTAGCTGTTTTAGCGGTTACGAAGCCTTGCAAGATCGCCGGGCCGGCAGCCCCAGTTTCCGCAACGAGTGGAATGATGTTTAGATTCGTCCCATTCGGCACATTCACAACCGCCGTCGCGTTGTACGGCAGGTTCGCGGTGCCAAGCGCAACCACTACAACGTCAAAAGTCCCCGTGGGCAGCGGACAGAAACGGAAATTCCCGTTCGAATCAACTGCCGCTTGCATGACGATGCGGTCAATGCCCATGCTATCCGGCCGCTCGAGGGCCACAATGACGTTGCCGGAGATCGGCTTCTTGGTTACCGAATCCACGACCTGCCCGCCGATACCGGAATTATTGGTGCTCACTACACCCGCGGTAAGCGTGGGTTTCAGGCGAAATGTGCCGTTTCCTTCCTGCACGATCGATGCGCACGCATTGAAGTCGATATTCAAATCCACACTCTGTCCTGCGGTCACCTGAATCGGCCCTCCTACGATTTGTCCAGGGGGAATCTTCAAGCCCGTGTTGTCCTGGCTGCTCAAGACCAGCTCGTGAATCGTGCTCACGCCGTTGTCCTCCACGACAACGCAGTTAAATCCGTTCCCCGCGCACGCATTCGGAGAAGGCACCGCCACTCCCGCCGCAGGACTATTGGAAAGTAGGAGCAAGCGGATCTGTTGAAGGCTCCCCTCAGGCAGGCTCGCCGAGCCGAGTTCCGCCAGCACACATGTTGTATCCTCTTTGGCAAACAGGTCAATCTGCATCGGCGCGGAGGCCAGCTGCGGCGCGAGTTCATGCCATCCGGCGCTGTTGTCATCCGCGGTTGCGCTGGTGTGCGCCTGCACCGAGCGCACTGTAATCCAAACATGCGTGAAGTTGCCATTGGGCGGCATGCAACTCGGCGGATCGCTAATGGATACCTTCACTGTGCCCATGTTTGGGCCTAGCATCGTGGAAATATTGCCACCGCAGCTGATGACGATTACAGCCACCACTGCCATCACCATACCCAAAAGCAAATAAGAAATCGGCCGTTCTCTTAAACGGAGAATTACATTGGAGATCACGTGAGCCTCCGAGTTCGAAAGATGAAGTTGCTTTTTTCGGCGGCCCGGTGCGGGGACGGAATTCAAACTCGCGGGGTGACCAATCGGGCGGATGCGAGAGCTCAGTACTAAAACTGCTAAGAGTCTCAGCCCCCCGTAAGTCGTACTGGGCAGCCTTCCCCATTTACTGATGAGCAATTCACCTGCCTACGTCCTATTTGTCTAAAACGCGACGGCTCTGCGAATTAGAGCCGTCAGTCTCCAAGTGGTCGCACAAGTGCTGCGTCAAAACTTCGACGTACCGTGTAAATAATGGGTAGCGAACCTCTACTGACTCTAAGCCGAGATCGTGGTATCGCTGATCCTCCTAGTCTACTCGTCGAAGAAGGCAACGCCGACGACTGATCAGCCAAGGACTCCCAGGGAGGACATGATGGTGATAGAATACCGCGTACCTGAGGTCCCGCAATGGAAATTCCCACAAAGGAGTCCCAAAAAATGTCTCGACGCCTCATCGCAGTCTGTGCGGTTTTCCTTCTGAGTTCCGCGTGTCTAGCTCAGCAGAAACCTGCGCCGACGCCAGCCCCGGCGGCGGCACCCGCCGCAACGCCTGCAGCCACGCCCGCGGTAGCGCCGCAACCGAAAGGGCCCAAGAGGCGCGTGGCAGTGATGAGTTTCGAGTACGGCACGGTGATGAGTTCCGTGCAAGCCATCTTCGGAACAAACCAAGACGTCGGCAGAGGCATTTCCGATTTGCTCGTCATGAAGCTGGTGAACGACGGAAAGTACTCGGTGATCGAGCGTGCCGCGCTGGAAAAGGTGCTCGGCGAGCAGAACTTTTCGAACAGCAATCGCGCCGACTCGTCGACTGCCGCGAAGATCGGAAAAGTGCTGGGCGTGGATATGATCATCATCGGAAGCATCACGCAATTCGGGCGCGATGACAAAAAGACAACGGTGGGAGGCGGAGGATTCGGACTGGGCAAGTTCGGACTCGGTGGAGTCCAGAGCCGGAACGCGAAGGCCGTGGTGGCGGTAACGGCGCGCATGATCGACACGAGCACGGCAGAGATTCTGGCAGTTGCGGAGGGAAACGGCGAATCAGCCCGAGGGGGAACGAGTCTGGTCGGCGCGGGCGGGGGTGGGTCGGGTGGTGGAGGCGGCGCGTTTGACATGAGCAGCTCGAATTTCGGCGCGACGATCCTCGGCGAAGCAGTGCACAAGGCCGTGGATTCGTTGGGCCAGCAACTGGACGACAAAGCCACCGCAATGCCGACACACAAAGTCGAGATTTCCGGGTTGGTAGCCGATGTGAGCGGCAATTCGCTGATCCTCAATGTTGGCAGCAAGTCCGGCGTGAAAGTGGGTGACGTTTTGCAAATCAGCCGGGTGGTCCGAACGGTAAAAGATCCGTTGACCGGCAAAGTGATCAAGTCGATCACCAGCAAGATCGGAGATGCCACGGTTACTGAAGTGGACGAGAACTCGGCGACGGTGACCTTTGCCGGAGCTGCCGTGGCTAAGGTTGGCGACGCGGTTTCAAATCAATAATCGGCGGCCAAGCTCTGCCTTCGGTGTTTTAGGTGTGACTGAGAATATGCGAAGCCGGAGGCCCGCGCTGACGCAAGGGTGAGGAGTAGCGGGAGGTTTTGAAATGAGCGACGAAACCGAATTCAATCGAAAAGGCGATTACGAAATCCTCGGTGTGCTGGGCGCCGGAGGAATGGGCAAGGTCTACAAGGTGCGGAACGTCTTCTCGGACCGCATCGAAGCAATGAAAGTGCTCTTGCCTAATCTTGCAGATCAGAAGGAACTTGCAGACCGATTCCTGCGGGAAATCAAAGTCCTGGCAAGCCTCAACCACCCGAACATCGCCGCGCTGCGGACGGCGCTGATGATCGACAATCAACTGGTCATGATTATGGAGTACGTCGAAGGAACCACGCTGGCCGCCCGCCTGGCGCAAGCGGCCATTCCCTGGCGTGACGCGGCGAACTACATCGACCAGGTGCTTGCTGCGCTGGGCTACGCACACAAGCAGAACGTGATCCATCGCGACATCAAGCCCGCAAACATGATGCTGATGCCGAGCGGCGCGATCAAGCTGATGGATTTCGGAATTGCGCGGTCCGGCAACGATGTGGGACTGACGGTGATCGGCACGACGGTTGGATCGCTGGCGTACATGTCACCGGAACAAGTGAAATGCGAGCCTATTGACGCGCGATCCGATCTGTATTCGTTAGGCGTGTCGCTCTACGAGATGGTGACGGGACAGATTCCCTTCAAGGGCGACAGCAATTTTTCGATTATGCAGGCGCAACTGCAGCAGGCCCCGAGGCCGCCGATCGAGGTCAAACCGGATCTGCCAGACCCACTGAACCAAATCATCTTGATGGCCATGGCAAAAGAACCTGCGCGAAGGTTCCAATCGGCGGATGCGTTTCGGAACGCGCTGAAAGGTGTCGCTGCAAGTCTTGGAAGAAAAGGAGTTACAGTGCCGGTATCGAGTCCATTCCTGTCAGGGGTGAATCCGATGCCTCCGGCGGCCCCAACTGTGCAGATGCCTCCGCCACAAGCAAGCGGTGGCGGGCACCGCGGTCTTTACATGACGCTCGGAGCGCTAATCGTGATGGTGGTTCTTGTGGCAGCAGGATTTTCAGCGCCGCACTGGTTCAAGACACGAGCGAATGGGGGAGCAGTTTCCCACTCAAACAGGCCCGAAGCGGCACAGCCTGCGAAGGAAACTGCCGGCACGCA
>Ga0209488_10004947_pt1 | contig 10311 bp, 9 predicted proteins | sample Rivendell_Oct201_8_FD_188349 | JGI IMG/M metagenome (GOLD analysis project Ga0209488, IMG submission 188349) | Vadose zone soil microbial communities from the Eel River Critical Zone Observatory, Northern California, USA -... | ecosystem: Environmental > Terrestrial > Soil > Vadose zone >... | reverse complement strand
CTCGCCGATCACGGTGCTGGTGGTGTAGCGGATATTGTGCTGATCGAAGGAAAGCAACGCGCCCAGCCCCGAGTGCGACAGGGCGGCGCGCACGCGCGCGAGACGGTAGTCGTGCAAGCGGCGGAAATTGACGCGCTCTTCAAAATCGACCTGCGTGCGCCCCGGCGCCTGGAGCGGCCGGTCCCAGCGGTGATGCGGATCAATGTCGTCCGGACGGATCTTCTTCGGCTGCGGACGCTGCGCCTTCCTGGCCATCGCTCCTCCTAGGGGAGCGAAATTCTAGCCGGAGACGAGATCGATGCGGCGCTTAAGGCGCGCTGCTGTTTCGCTGTCGCCCGCGTCTTCCGCGCGCTTCAACTGCACGCCGAGCCACGCCAGGAGCGGCCGCCGCCAGCCCTGCGCGGACGCAATGTCGACCGCGGCGCCAATATCTTGCGGCGTGATGCGGGCGGCGCGCAACTGCACGCCATGGGCGACGAGGCGCGCCAGGGGTTCGTTCGCCGCCTGTCGAGCGACGCGTCCCTCGAGGTAGGCCGCATAAGCAATCTCCTCGGGCCCGGCGCCGTCGCGCAGCGCTTCGAAGCCGCTACACGGCTCGAAGTCGAGGCTCGCGACGCGTGCGGCGCAGCGCACCAGCTCGGCGCGGGCCACCAGGTCCGCCCTTCCGGTCGCGGTCAATGCCGAGCGCGCAATCTGGAATTCGGTTTCTGCGCCCTTGCTGTCGCCGGCGAGGTAGCGGCTCTCGAAAGCCTGCAGCGCATCGGCCGCGTTGCCTTGCCACTCGGGCACGGGTGCGCGGCTCGCGCACGCGGCGACGGCGAGCGCGACCAGGCCGAGCGCTAGGGCAGGCGGATTTCTGTTTTTCGCTCGAAGGGCCATTTGCGGTTGATCTCGTCGATCAGCGCGGAGATCTTGCGCACGCTGGCGTCGACTTCGGCGCGCAGCGCGCCGAGGTCCGCCGTCGCCGCCTTGGCGTTGCCGCTGATCTGCTCAGCGTCCGACAGGATGCCGTCGGCGCGCTTCAAGCTGTCGCGCACGTCCACCAGCAGGCTGTTGAGCTGCTCGACCGCGCGCGCGGTGCCGTCCATCACGCCTCCCTGGGCGAACAGGCGCTCGTCGGTCTTCAGCACCAGCTTGTCGGTCTTGCCGACGAGCGTATCGACCGAACTGAGGATGGCGTTGGCGCGGTCCAGCGTTGCCACCAGCTTGCGCGCATCGTCGTCATTGCCGAGCAGCACACCGAGCACGCCGTAGCGCCCGGCTGCGCGCTCGGTGACCGCGCGCACGTCGCCGAGCGCCAGCTGCAGATTACCGCCCGAGGCGGTCATCTGGTCCAGGTTTTCGAGCGCGCTGCGCAGGGTTGCGACCATGCGCGGAATTTCTTCCGTCGTGTCGCCGCGCAGCACGTTTCTCACCGCGGCGTCCGGCAGCGGCGGGTCGCGCAGGTTGGCGGTGTAGGCGCGGATGCGCGCGGCACCGACCAGCCCGCGCTCGAGCGTGAAGATCGTCGTCTCGCGCAGCCAGTGCGCATCCTTGCGCGGCACGTCGATGTCGATGCGTGCGCGTCCCTGGTCATCGAGCGCAAGCCGCTGCACGCGACCGATGGGAAAGCCCGCAAAGCTGAGATCCATGCCGATGCCGACGCCCTCGGCGTTTTCCGAAATCAGCGTGAGACGCTGCGTGTCCTCGAAAACGCCGCGCGCGTAGAGCGAATAGATGACGAAGCCGGCGCCCAGCACCACCGCCAGCCCGACGAGCAGGCCGACGCGGAATTGGAGGTTTTTCGGGACCGGCGTCTGGGCGGTGTCGCGTTCCATCGACTAACTCTTTGTTTTGATTATAGCCACCGCTTCGCGAGGCGCCGGGCGCGGAGATTGCACGCGGAGTGCGGCCATGCGAATTCCCGCCAAGGCCACGCTCGGGCTCTTCAAGCAGTCGGCCACCGCCTGGAACGAAGACTACGCCCCGAGCATGGGCGCGGCGCTTTCCTATTACACGCTGTTCTCGATCGCGCCCTTGCTGCTCATCGTGATCGCGGTCGCCGGGCTGGTGTTCGGCGCCGAAGCGGCGCGCGGCGAGATCTTCGGCCAGCTCGCCGGACTGATCGGTGCCGACGGCGCCAAGGCGGTCGAGGGCTTGCTGCGGGCGGCGGACCGTCCCACGCAAGGCACTGTCGCGACGATCATCGGCATCGCCACCCTGCTGCTCGGCGCGATGACGGTGTTCGGCGAGCTGCAGAACGCGCTCGACCGCATCTGGCGCGCGCCGGCGCGCCAGCAGACCCAAGGCTGGTGGAACCTGCTGCGCACGCGGCTGCTTTCGTTCGGCATGATCCTCGGCGTCGCCTTTCTGCTCACCGTGTCGCTCATCCTGAGCGCGGCCATCGCGGCTTTCGGCAAATGGTGGGGCGCCGCGGAGGTCGTCGCGCAGGTACTCGAAGTTGCGCTGAGCTTTGGCCTCACCACCGTGCTCTTCGCGCTCATCTACAAGTTCATTCCCCGCGTGCACGTCGCCTGGCATGACGTCTGGATCGGCGCCGGCGTCACCGCAGCGCTCTTCGCCGTAGGCAAGCTGCTGATCGGCCTGTACCTGGGCAAAAGCAGCATCGCCTCGGCCTACGGCGCCGCCGGCTCGCTCGTGGTGCTGATGGTCTGGGTGTATTACTCGGCGCAGATCTTCCTCTTCGGCGCCGAGTTCACCTGGGTATACGCGCACGAGTACGGCTCGCGCCGCGGCCAGCCGCGCCCGCGCCCCGAGGTCGCGGCAGCCCCATCCGCGCCCACCGAGGCGAAGCGGCCGCCCGACCTGCAGCCCCAATTCCCGCTAGTACCGGTGCGGGTCGAAGCCGCGCCGGAATCGGTCGGCGATCAAAGCCTGCGCCAGCGCCACCCCTTCGGCACTCTCGGCGTCGCCTTCATTGCCGGCATGGCGCTCGCCGCGGCAAAATCCATAGTGGGCAACTACCTGCCCGCTCTGAAACGGCGGCTGACATGAAAAAGTGGCTTCCTGTAGTGCTGCTCGCGGCCTGCTCTACGGCGCAATGGGACAAGCCGGGCGCAACCCCGGACGCCGTCGACGCCGATTTGCGAAGCTGCAGCACGTCTGCGCAATCCTTCCCCACGCTGCCGCAACCGAGGACCAGTCCCAGCGGCGCCGAGATCCAGCCGCATCCCACGGAGCGCGACGCCGATCGCCAGCTGCAGCTCGGCCAGCGCGTGCAGGACTGCATGCGGCAAAAGGGCTACGCGCTGAAGTCGGGCTGAGCCGAGCCTCAGACGTACTTCAGCGCCAGCGCGAGGATCTCGATCAGTCCGAGCGCGAAGAAGAGCCGCACCATCCCGCCCATCACCGCCACCGGGACCGACCTGGGGTCCGTCGTCGCCTCCAGCCCGGCCGAAATCGGAATTACCGCCACGACCGCGCCGAAGGCAATGCATTTCAGGCCTAGGCCGCCGAGCGCGAGGGGCGTGAAGACGCGCGCCACCGTGCGCGTATAGGAATCGAATCCCCAGGGCGAAAAGCCGTACATCAGCAGGTACGAAAGCGCGAGCAAGAAGACACAGGCGAGCGTCGTCAACGCGAACACGGAAACCGCGGCCGCCGCCACGCGCGGCACGAATTCGCGCTCGAAGGGCTCGATGCCGGCGCTTTGCAGATCGTGGAAATCGCCGGCGACGCGCATCAGCGCGATCTCGGTGCTGATCGCGGCGCCGGAACGCAGGGCGACGAACAGCGCCGTGAGCAACGGCATCAGCTCCAGCACCAGCGCGCGAAACGTCAGCTCGAGCGCGTACTGCTCGAGGCCGAACTGCCATGCCGTGCGCAGCGTGATCTCGACCACCACCGTGCCAAGCAAGGTGGCAAAAAGCGTGAAGCCGGGAAGCACCTGCCAGGCGGTGAAATAAATCTGCTGCGTGGTCGCGGCGCGCGCGCGCGTCGTGTACAGCTTAGGCGAGAGCACCGCGGCGACCACCGCGAAGGCAAAACGCGCAGCACGGCCCCAGGCGAGGAACCAGCCGAGCGCCGCGGCGGCGCTCACGGACCTTTGGCGATAGCCTGCACGCGCTCGCGCGCTAGCTTGACCTTATCGGCGGCGCGCTGGATCTCTTCCCAGGTCGTGTCGTCGACCGGAATACCGTCGCGGCTGCGTTTGGCACGCATCTCGCGCTCGGGCTCGCCGGCGATGCGCACGCGGTCGAATCCCGGCGCGGGCCGCGATTTGCGCAGCCAGTCGAGAAACAGGCGCGCTTCGCGTTCGAACGCGGCCGCCGTCCCGAGCTTCTGCGGGTCGATCACCACAACCAGCATGCCGTTCATGACGCGCTGCTTGGTGGATTCCTCGTAGTGCCAGGTGCCGCCGCCGGTGAGCGCGCCGCCGAGCAGCTCGCAGGCCACCGCCATGCCATAGCCCTTGTGCTCGCCAAAGGCGAGCATCGCCCCGAACGGTGGAATCACGGCGTAGCGCGGGTCGTTCGTGGGATTGCCCTCGGTATCGATGAGACGGCCGGCCGGCATTTTTTCGCCCTTGTTATGGGCGACGCGCATCTTGCCTTGCGCTACGGCGCTGGTCGCGTAGTCGAGCACGAAGGGCGCCTCGCCGGGCAGCGGTATGCCGATGCAGCAGGGATTGGTGCCGAAGCGCGCGTCGCGTCCGCCATGCGGCGCCACGCGCGCGTGCGAGATTACGTTCACGAAATGCATCGACACCAGCCCTTCGGCCACCGCCATCTCGGCCCACTGCCCGATGCGACCGAGATGATGCGAATTGCCGAGCGCCATGACGCACGAGCCGAGGCGCTTGGCGCGCTCGATCGCCATCAGCATCGCTTCGCGGCCGATCACCTGGCCGTAGCCCTTGCAGCCATCGACGGCGATCAGCGCTCCGGCATCGACCGTGATTTTAGGATGCTGATTGGGCGCGAGCCCGCCTTCGAGCACCGCATCGATATAGCGCGGGATCATGCCGATGCCGTGCGAATCGTGGCCGAGCAAATTGGCGGTGACGAGATTTTCCGCCACCTGCCGGGCCTCGCCCGCCTCGCTGCCAGCGGCAGCGACGATGGCTTCCATTGCGCGCGTCAGCGGCGCGGTCTTGAATAGCGTTTCCATCACTCCGGCTGGATGCCTCCCTTTTGCACTACGCGCGTCCAGCGCTCGACTTCGGCCTGCATGAATTTGCCGAATTCCTCGGGCGTGCTCGCGATGACGTCGAAGCCGATCTGGTTCATGCGCTCGCGGATGTCGGGCGAGCGCAGCGCCTTGACTGTCGCATCGTGCAGCCGGGCGACAACCTCGCGCGACGTCTTCGCCGGCGCGGCGGCCGCCTGCCACGAAGTAACCACGAGATCGGGGAACCCGGCTTCCACCACCGAAGGCACATTGGGAAGCTGCGGGTGGCGCGTGGCCGCGGTCACGGCAAGCGCTTTCATCCTTCCCGCCTTGATGTAATTCGTCACGGCGCCGAGATTCTGGAACGAGTAATCGACCTGGTTTCCCATGATGTCGGTCTGGCAGGCGGCGCCGCCCCGGTAGGGAACATGCACGGCAAAGGTGCCGGACATCTGCTTCAGGAGCTCGCCTGTCAGATGATCCGATGAACCGGTGCCGCTCGAGCAATAGGACAGGCGCCCGGGATTGTTCTTCGCCAGCTCGACCAGCTCGCGCATCGAATGGGCGGCAAGGTCGGGTTTCGTGATCAGCACATTGGGCGTGGTCACGGCGAGCGTGATCGGCGCGAAGTCGCGCACCGGGTGATAGCGCAGGTCCTTGAAGAGCGCGCTGTTGATGGAGAACACGCCGATCGAGCCGACCAGCAGCGTGTAGCCATCGGGCTCCGCCTTGGCGACGAATTCGGCGGCGATGGCGCCGTTCGCGCCGGGCTTGTTCTCGACGATGGCCGGCTGGCCGAGCAGTTCCTGGAACTTCGAGCCGATCGCGCGGCCGACGATGTCGGAGGAGCCGCCGGCAACGAACGGAATGATGATGCGTATCGGCTTGGTCGGGAAACTCTGCGCGTACGCGGCCCAGCTCAGCGCGACGCCCGCGGCCGCCGCCGCGCAGCGAAACAGCAAAATCATGCAATCCTCCTGAGGCGAGGCCGGCAGTTTAGACTAAGAACTATGCGAACTCTTTTCCTCGGCCTGGCGTGCGCCGTCTTCGCCGCCGCGCACGCGCAGTCCTACCCGACCAAGCCGATCCGCATCATCGTGCCGTACGCGGCGGGCGGCACCTCGGACATCCTGGCGCGCCAGATCGGGCCGAAGCTTTCGGACACCTGGGGTCAGCCGGTCGTGGTCGAGAACAAGCCCGGCGCGAATGGCAACGTCGGTGCCGATTTCGTTGCCAAGAGCGCGCCGGATGGCTACACGCTGCTGCTCACCGATCTCGGCGGTCTGGTGATCAGCGCGAGCGTCTATCCGCAGCTGCCCTTCAACCCGGCGAAGGATTTCAGCCCGGTGGTGATGGTGTCCTACTCGCCGCACGTGCTGGCGGTGCATCCGTCGGTGGCGGTGAAGGACGTGAAAGAGCTCATCGCCATGGCGAAAGCGCAGCCGGGCAAGCTCAACTTCGCCATCTCGGGCATCGGCGGTGCGCCGCATCTCGCGGGCATCGAGTTCGCGCAGCGCACCGGCGTGCAGTGGACCTACATTCCCTACAAGGGAGGCTCTGACGCCGTCGCCGCCGTGGCGGCAGGGCAGGCCGATGTTCTCTTCAACGGCATGCTCGCCACTTGGCCGACGGTACAAGGCGGCCGGATGCGAGCGCTCGCCATCTCGAGCGCGCAGCGCGTGCCGTCCGCGCCGGAGACTCCGACAGTGGCCGAGCAGGGCCTGCCGGGTTTCGAAACCGGCTCGTTCCAGGGTGTGGTCGGCCCGAGCGGCATACCGCGGGAAACGCTCGCCAAGCTCAACGCCGAGCTGATCAAGGTGCTGACCTCGGCCGAGATGAAGGAGCGCTTCGCCAAGCAGGGCACCGAGGTGCGCGCCGGCACGCCCGAATCGCTCGGTGAGTGGTTGCGCACCGAGCAGTCACGCTTCGCGCGGGTGGTGAAGGAATCGGGCGCGAAGTTCGACTGATGCGGAAAAAGCCGGAAGAGCTGCGCAGCCACCGCTGGTACGGCGCGCAAGACCTGCGCGCCTTCGGGCATCGCTCGCGCACCGCGCAGATGGGCTACGACCGGACCGACTACGCCGGCAAGCCCGTGATCGCGATCATCAACACCTGGTCGGACATCAATTCCTGTCATACGCACTTCAAGCAGCGCGTCGAGGAAGTGAAGCGCGGGGTGTGGCAGGCGGGCGGCTTCCCGGTCGAGATGCCGGCGATGTCGCTCGCCGAGGTGATGCAGAAGCCGACCACCATGATGTACCGCAACTTCCTCGCCATGGAAACCGAGGAGCTGCTGCGCTCGTATCCGGCGGACGGCGCGGTGCTGATGGGCGGCTGCGACAAGACGACGCCCGCGCTGGTGATGGGCGCGATCAGCATGAACCTGCCGGCGATCTACCTGCCGGCCGGGCCGATGCTCTCGGGGCACTGGCGCGAGAATACGCTCGGCTCGGGCTCCGACACCTGGAAATACTGGGCGGAGCTGCGAGCCGGCAACATCACCGAACGCGACTGGAACGAGATCGAGGACGGCATCGCGCGCTCCCCGGGTACCTGCATGACGATGGGAACCGCGGCGACCATGATGTCGGTCACCGAAGCGCTCGGGCTCGCGCTGCCGGGCGCATCGTCGATCCCGGCGCCGGATTCCAACCACGCGAAGATGGCCACGCTCTGCGGCAAGCGCGCGGTGGAAATGGTGTGGGAGGATCTCAAGCCGCGCGATCTCCTCACCAAGGAATCCTTCGACAACGCCATCGTGACGTTGATGGCCATGGGCGGCTCGACCAATGCACTGATCCATCTCGTCGCTATGGCGGGCCGGGCGGGGATCAAGCTGCCGCTCGAACGGTACAACGAGTATTCGGCGAAGACCCCGCTGCTCGCCAATGTGCGCCCGTCGGGCGACAAGTACCTGATGGAGGATTTCTACTACGCCGGTGGACTGCGCGCGCTTCTGGCGGAGCTGAAGGACCTGCTGCATCTCGAGAGCCGAACGGTCAACGGCAGCACGCTGGGCGAAAATCTCGCCGGCGCCCGCATCTTCAACGAGGATGTGATCCGCAAACGCAGCAATCCGCTCAAAGCGTCAGGCGGCCTCGTCGTAGTGCGCGGCAGCCTCGCGCCGAACGGCGCGGTGATCAAGGCCGCGGCGGCCACGCCACGCCTGCTGAAGCACACGGGCAAGGCAGTGGTGTTCGAGGACTACAACGACATGGCAGCGCGCATCGATCGCGATGACCTCGAGGTGGACGCCGATTCAGTGCTGGTGCTGCGCAACGCCGGGCCGCTCGGCGGTCCTGGCATGCCGGAATGGGGCATGCTGCCCGTGCCGAAGAAGCTCTTGAAGCAGGGCGTACGCGACATGGTGCGCATTTCCGATGCGCGCATGAGCGGCACGAGCTACGGTACCTGCGTGCTGCACGTCGCGCCGGAATCGTTCGTCGGCGGCCCGCTTGCCCTGGTGAAGAACGGCGACCTGATCCAGCTCGATGTCGAGAAGCGCGAGCTCAATCTCAAGGTCGACGCCGCGGAGCTCGCCCGGCGCAAGAGCGCGTGGCGCCAGCCCGAGGCGAAGTTCGCGCGCGGCTACGGCGCCATCTTCTCGCGCCACATCCGCCAGGCCGACGAGGGCTGCGACTTCGATTTCCTGGAAGGCACCGCGCCGATTGCCGAGCCCGAGATCCATTGATGGACCTGCCACGCAACGCATTCAAGCAGGCGCTGAAGGCCGGCAAAGCGCAGATCGGCCTCTGGTCCAGCCTCTCTTCGAACTACACCGTCGAGGTGATCGCGGGCGCCGGCTTCGACTGGATCCTGATCGACCTCGAGCACTCGCCGAATGACCTGGAAAGCCTGCTCGGCCAGCTGCAGGCAGCAGCGCCTTACAGCACGCACCCCGTGGTGCGCGTGCCCTGGAACGACATGGTGACGATCAAGCGCGTGCTCGATGTCGGCGCGCAATCGCTGCTCGTGCCGTATGTCTCGAGCGCAGAAGAAGCAGGTGCCGCGGTGTCCTATACGCGCTACCCGCCCAAGGGCGCGCGCGGCGTCGCCGGCACCACGCGCGCGACGCGCTTTGGCCGCATCAAGGACTACGCGCAGCGTGCCCACGAGGAAATCTGCCTGCTGGTGCAGGTCGAGAACCAGGCCGGGCTCGAAGCGATCGAGGCGATCTGCGGAATAGACGGCATCGACGGCGTGTTCGTCGGACCGGCAGACCTGCACGCCTCGCTCGGCCATACCGGCGAGATCGCCAACCCCGAGGTGAAACCGCTCATCGACGACGCCATCCGCCGCATCCGTAAGGCCGGCAAGGCGCCCGGCATCCTGACGCCGAGCGTGGAGGATGCGCGCCGCTGGCTCGATTGCGGCGCGCTGTTCGTCGCGGTGGGCGCCGACGTCGGCATCCTCGCGCGCGGCGCGGAAGCGCTCGCAGCAAAATTCAAAGGCTCATGAAACCCGAAATCATCATCACCGCTCGCGGCCATGCCGGCACGATGGCCACACTGCAGTCGGAATTCACTGCGCACCTTCTCGCCGACGCGCCCGACCGCGCGGCGTTCCTGAAGCAGCATGCGCCCACATTGCGCGCGCTAGCGACCTTCGGCCCGATGCCGGTCGATGGCAAGTTCATGGACGCGCTGCCGAAGCTCGAGATCATCTCCAATTTCGGTGTCGGCGTTGATGCCATCAACCTGGAGGACGCCAAGAAGCGCGGCATCATCGTCACCAACACGCCGGACGTGCTGAACGAAGCGGTGGCCGACACCGCGCTCGCGCTGATCCTCACCACGGTGCGCAAGTTCCCGCAGGCCGAGCAATACCTGCGTGCCGGGCACTGGGCCTCGCGCGGGCCCTATCCCCTGACCACCGACGCCGGCGGCAAGACCCTCGGCATCCTGGGTCTGGGTCGCATCGGCGAGGCGATCGCCAAGCGTGCCATGGCGTGCGGCATGAAGATCCGCTACCACAACCGCAATCGCAAGGATGTGCCCTTCCCTTACGACCCGGATCCGGTCACGCTCGCGAAAAATAGCGATGTGCTGCTGGTCGTGACACCGGGCGGTCCCGAGACCAGCAAGCTGGTGAATGCCAAGGTGCTCGATGCGGTCGGGCCGCAGGGCTACGTCGTCAACATCGCGCGCGGCTCGGTGATCGACGAGCCGGTGCTATTGCGCTACCTGCAGGAAAAGCGCGTTG
>Ga0209488_10004946_pt1 | contig 10312 bp, 9 predicted proteins | sample Rivendell_Oct201_8_FD_188349 | JGI IMG/M metagenome (GOLD analysis project Ga0209488, IMG submission 188349) | Vadose zone soil microbial communities from the Eel River Critical Zone Observatory, Northern California, USA -... | ecosystem: Environmental > Terrestrial > Soil > Vadose zone >... | reverse complement strand
GCATGATTTCCATCCATGGCAATCTCCTACTTTACAAATGTCGTTTCGGGGGTGTTCTAGGTTTTCGGAGCCACCTGGCCATCGGCCAAACGAAGACGAAGACCTACGGCAGAAAGTGGAAAGAGTGCGCGCCATTTCAAGAGCTATCGCGATCTGATTCGAGCGCGTCGAGATTGTTCGTTACATCTAAACCGTCTCCCCGCCGGAGTTTATCCTCCGGCCGCGCAGCCGCGCGGACCCGGGGGCGGGAATGACACCGATGACGTCTTCCCTCCGTAGCGTGTCGGCGGGCGGTTATTTAGCCTGCCCTCGCCCCCGATTTGGCTCAGCGCTTGCCGTACTCGTCGTGGCGGCGCCACCAGATTCCCGTCTCGTTGCGCCCCTTGGGTGCACGGTCGAGCCACTGGTACATGCCCCAGAGACCATCCAGTCCGCGCGCATAGGCGGAATAGGTGTGGTAGACGATACCGTCTTCACGCACGAATGCGCTCATGCCCGGCCTCTCGCGCGTGTACGTCGCGACATCGGTTCCGGTCATCTCCGCATTCTCGGCCACCGGCCCCTCGCCGCGTTTCGTCAGCGAGTCGCCGATCCCGCCTACCGCCCACGCCGGCTCGCGACGGAAATTGTATTCGATGCCCTCGCGCTGTTGCTCCTGGGTGAAAGAGACGTTGAAGTCGAAGTTGAAGTCGCCGCGGAAGGAGGACGCCCAGGGAAACCTCCAATCCATCCGCCGCTTATACGCCTGCAGCTTCGCGAGTGGCGCCCGCGACACAGCGGAAAGCGTGACGTCGTGGTTCGCCAGGTGAGCTACGAAGCCGTCAAATCCGTCCGCAATGGTCGAGCAGGTCGCACATCCCGCCGTGTAGTCGGGACCGAACATGAAGTGGTAGATGAGAAGCTGCGAGCGTCCTCGGAAGAGGTCTGCCAGCGAGGCGCTCCCCTCGTCGGTGTCAAATCGGTATTCCTTGTCGATTCGAACCCAGGGCAGCGCCTGCCGCCGCCGCGCCACCTCGTCGCTGCTCCGCGTCAGTTCCTTCTCGGCCCCAAGCAGTTCCAGCCGGGCTGCCAGCCACTCTTCACGGGTTCCGGTCTTATGATCGGTCATCGTCTTTCTCCTCCGCGTCGGGGCCAAGATTCTTAGTCGTCAAACGCGCCTCGCCGGAAAGCGTTGCTTTGCAGCCCGCCACCGCTGCCTTGTCGTGTTGCGGCCGTGATCCCAAGCCTTCCTGATCAGCGGCCTGCGCTCGGACCCGCCGGAGCGCATCCACGCCGCAGATCTCCGCATTCTTCGCGGTTAATCTCCATCTCCCATAGACCCGGATAGCGCCGCACGAATCCGTTGGACGCTAAAATCAAAGTTGCTTCGTAAGAGACGCTCCGGGCGAGGTATGCGTACGAGTGCTCATCGAGACGCCTGTAAACCTGCGGGAGTTCCACAAGCCGATCTGCTCCAACCGCGAGCCAAGCCACCGGCAGGTCAACAGCCTTGCCTATTTTGGGAGCAACGCGGCGCAATTGCTGAAGGTTGGTTGCCGGCGTAAAGCCAAAATCCAGATCCCGCAGATGTGCGAGTTCCGGCTGCTCCACTCCATCGACGAACCAGCCGCGGGCGCCGAACTCGATCAACCGCTCGAACCGGGTAGCGCCAATGAACCCGGTTACGCTTCCTCGGGTCGTTGACCAATCCGGCGCGAGATCAACCCGATACGCCAGGCACGCAGGCTCACTTTCGTGACGGAAAACCGTCATCCCCTCCAGGATATATTCACCGTCCTGACCTTGCCTAAGCTGAGCGGCATCATGCCCCGGCGCATCAAGCCGTTTCCAAATTGCAAACTCGGCCATCCTTGTTGACCTTTCAGAGCCACCAACTGATTGAACGGCTGATCACGATAGGCGCTTCCAGAGGCGCGGCGACGGCGCGTATTTCTAACTATCGACTACAATTTTTGAGACAACATAGTCTTTAGCCCGCTGCTTTATCCTCTTCTACTCCAGAGTACTCCCCCTCACTCCCACTCGATTATTCTGAGGCAAGTAACGCATTGATTTAGCGGAGCACATTTTTCCGTGCACGCTCAAACTCCTTCCGCCAATCCGTCAGAAATTTGCGCTCTTGATTCCAAAAAGGAATTCCGACGATCCGCGATTTCCTCGGTTTCAGCGACTATCGGCATCGATCGGTCGATTCTTGACGTTCTAATCCGATCAGTCTCGATCTGCGTCGCTGGAAAATACCGTCATCCGTAGGCTGTCCCCTCGCCTGGAGGCGCGGCGTCTGGCGACAGGACCAGCTCCGCGTCGTTGATGACGTAGCGGACATATTTGTAGTCGCGGATGAAGCTTATCAGGCCGTCCCGCCATTCCAGCCACATCAGATAGCTGGGCTTCGCCGCCTGGAGATCCTCGAAGACCGCAATGACCTCGCGGCCGTCGAGCCACGCGGCAGCGAGCCGCACCGGAGCACTGCCCGAATAGATGCCGAAGAACATAGCCACGTTGGCGGCGCCCGCGCGCAGTGGGTACGTGGACTGGACCAGCCTTACGTCGTCGGCCAGCATCGCGCGCAATCCGTCCCAGTCGTGCTGATTGAACAGGGCGACATAGCGGGCTACTGCAGGCGATGGCGGGCGCGGCGCGGATTGAGCCGGCGCTTGGGCGTTGATGGCCTTGAGCCGGGCCCGTCCCCGCGCGAGGTGGGCCTTCACCGCGTTGACCGTGAGATCGAGCATGGCGGCAATCTCCTCTAGGGACTGGTCGAGCACATCCTTGAGGATCACGACGCTGCGCTGCATCGTCGGAAGCTCCGCGAACCGCGACACTGCGGTCTCGACTGCCTCCCGTCTCATCATCACCTCCACAGGATCTGGACTCTCCGGGTCGGCAACCTCGTGCGCCACCTCGATAGGTTCAGCCGCGCGAATCGCGCGGCTGCGCTGAAGGTCCAGCGCGCGGTTGTGGGCGATTCGGAATAGCCAGGCGCGCAACGGCGGGCCATCCTTGAGTTCGTCCACGGCGACATAGGCTCGGGTGAAAGTGTCCTGCACTACATCCTCGCCATCGATCACTGAGCCCATCAGGCGTGCACAATAGCGGTGAAGCTCGGGCCTTAGCTCATCGGCGAGCGCCAGGAGCTGCGCCTGGCGTGCCGTGGGCAACGAGGATGGGGGTTCGCTCAAGCTGCCTCTCCCTCCAGGACCGTGATTCCCGTATCGCCCTTCAGGCCGAAGGCGACGCTGGTGGCGTACTGGGGATCATCCAGCACCGCGACGACATAGTCACCGAATTGGCGGGGCGGCAACGGCGCACCGAACCGGGCCAAGTACGCCTCGCGCTCCAGGCCCATCGACCGCGCATAGGCGCCGGCGGCCTCGTCGCCGACACCGGTCCCGCCGATGATTTGCATGGGTAAGATTGACTGGAAACGGATACCCAGCCCTTTGTGCTTGGCGATTCCGTTCGCGTACCTCGCCATGAACCGTAGCATGTGCTTGGCGCCGGCGTAGCCGCCCGAGAGCGGCGAGCCGTTAACGGCCGCGCCGCTAGATCCCACTAGAACGCGGCTTCCCGGCTTGAGCGGCAGGTTGAGCGCCGCTTGCAACCAATAGAGCCCGGCCTTGACGTCGGTCTCCCAGGTGGCGGTGAAGTCCGCCCAGATCACCTGATCGAGGGGTTCCATGTGCGGCGTGGCGCCAGCATTCAGCACCAGGATTTCGGGACGGACGTCTGCGAGGATGCGCTGGGCGGCCCCCTCTTCGCTGACGTCGGCCGAGATCACGGCAACGCCGAGCCTCTGCTTCACGGCTGCGAGCACGGCCTGGTCGCGCGCCACGACTGTTACCTTGGCGCCCTGCTCGACAAGGGCCTCGACGAGCCCAAGGCCCAAGCCTCGGCTGCCGCCTGTTACCACGATGGTTTTGTCCTTGAGGCTCATCGGTCAGCTCCCGTGTTCGTGTCCACTGAACCAAAGACGTTCGAGCCGGCCGAAAAGAGTCACGTGTCTACCATGTCGCTACGCGCGAGCGACGATCTTCCATGTCTCAAGTCCCGGCTTTCACGAACGCCTCCGCATTCCTCTGCGCGAACTCGAGAAATGTTGTCGGCTTGATGTTGAACAACTGGTGGGTTGAAAGATCGACGTGCGACTCGAGCCCGCCCTTCAGGCGTTCCTCAACTTGCCTGTCCAACGCATCGGCCATCTCCGGCGGGATACCGTGCGCGATTAGCGCCTGCCGGCGCTGGATCGGAGATACGGCGACGTACCGCACCGACTTTCCGATTGCGCGCGAAATGCGGTCTGCGACCTCCGCCACGGTCAGCGCTTCCGGCCCGGTCAACGGCAGCCGCGCACCCTCGTGTCCACCGTCGCGCAGGAGTAGAAAGCCGACCTTGCCCACATCGAGCAAGTCGACCGGATTGAGCCTCACGTCGCCGAGCGCCAAGTAGAGTGCATTCTCGCGAATGATGCTCGGCGCTTCGCGCAGATATTCCTGCATGAAGCCGGTCGGACGCAGATGCGTCCATGCGATGCCGGATTTTTCGAGATGTTGCTCGATCTGCTTGTGCATAAGACCAAACGGGAACGTCGTGTCCCACCGAGCGTCCAGACCGGAAAACTTGATCACATGGAGAACTCCCGCTGCCCTGCACGCGTCTATGAATGTGCATTGCGTTTCGACCATGTCCATGCGGGAACCCGAGATCATGAGCACGCGCTCGACGCCGTCGAGGGCAGCGGTCAAACTGTCCCGGCCAGACATGTCTGCCTCGGTGATTTCAACCGTCGGAGCCTTGCCGAGCGCTGCGGCCTTGGCCCTATCTCTCACCAGAATCCGCACGGGTTCGCGCGCGCGCACGAATTCGTTCGCTATGAACGATCCTGCCAGGCCGGTCGCGCCTGTGAGAAGTATCATCGCCGTCCCTCCTTGGGTTTCGCGCTTGATCGAGAGGGCCGGTGAGGTTCTCCGACCTGCTCCCGCCCTCGCGTCTGCTGAACCAAGGACGTTCCAGACTACGGAAAAGAGTCACCGAGCTCGGCGGCAGGCGAAGTTCATCCGCGGCGCGCCACCAATTCGGCAATCAGCCTTGCTCGATCCGGCCCAACCATCGAACACGGCCTCGACGAACTTCGAATCGGCACGCTCGATCGTATGGCTGATGGTCAGCTTCACTGTGCTGTCAGGCGCTCCCGCAGGCTGGCTGCATTTTTTGCAAGTCCTCGCTCGAACTTCGCGATCAACGCCGCCAGGGCTATTCCCACTCGATGGTGCCGGGGGGTTTGGAGGTCACGTCGTAAACGACGCGGTTGATGCCGCGGACCTCATTGACGATGCGCGTCGCGACTCGCGCGAGGAACGCATGCTCGAAGGGATAGGAATCCGCCGTCATGCCGTCGGATGAGGTGACGGCCCTGAGCGCGCAGACATATTCGTAAGTGCGGTCATCCCCCATCACGCCCACGGTCTTGACCGGAAGCAGCACCGCGAAGGCTTGCCAAATCTGGTCGTACAGACCGGCCTGTCGAATCTCGTCCAGATAAATGGTGTCGGCCTTGCGCAGGATTTCGAGCTTCTCCCCGGTGATCTCGCCCGGAATCCGGATCGCGAGGCCCGGCCCCGGGAAGGGATGACGCCCGACAAAGCTTTGCGGCAGTCCAAGCTCGCGCCCGAGCACGCGGACCTCGTCCTTGAAGAGATCGCGCAAGGGTTCGACCAGCTTCAGATGCATTCGCTCGGGCAGACCGCCGACATTGTGATGGGACTTGATGGTCACCGACGGCCCGCCGAGGGCCGAGACGCTTTCGATCACATCGGGATAGAGCGTGCCTTGCGCCAGAAATTCCGCATTGCCGATCTTCTTCGCCTCGGCATCGAACACATCGATGAAGGCGGCGCCGATAACTTTCCGCTTCTTCTCGGGATCGGAGACGCCCTCAAGCCGCGAAAGGAATAGCTCGCTCGCATCGGTGTGGATCAGCGGGATGTTGTAATGGCCGCGAAACAGACTGACCACCTCTTCGGCCTCACGGGCACGCATCAATCCGGTGTCGACAAAGATGCAGGTGAGCTGATCGCCGATCGTTTCATGGATCAGCAGCGCGGCCACGGAGGAATCCACGCCGCCCGATAGCCCACATATGACGCGGCCCTTGCCGACCTGCTCGCGGATGCGGCGCACCGCTTCGGCGCGGAAGGCTTTCATATTCCAGTCCGGCGCGATGCCGGCGACGATTTGGGTGAAGTTTCGCAGAAGCGCGCCACCCTTGGGGGTGTGCACGACTTCGGGATGGAACATCACGCCATAGAAACGGCGCGCTTCATCGGCGATCACGGCAAAGGGCGCATTATCGCTTTGCGCCAGCACATGGAAGCCCGGCGGCAGCTTGGTGACGCGGTCGCCATGGCTCATCCAGACCACATCGCGCGAGCCGAGCGGCCACACACCTTCGAGCAGTGGCGACTGACCGGACACCTCGATCTCCGCGCGGCCGAATTCGCGCTTGTGATGCGGCTCCACGCGGCCGCCCAATTGCGCCACCATGGCCTGCTGGCCATAGCAAATGCCGAACACGGGAACGCCCAGCTTGAACACGCGTTCGGGGGCACGCGGCGATCCGGAATCGCCCACGCTCGCGGGTCCACCGGAGAGGATGATCGCGCGCGGCGTCTCGCGCTCCAGCGCTGCCTCGGCCTTGTTGAAAGGCACGACTTCGCAATAGACGCCGCTTTCGCGCACGCGCCGCACGATCAGCTGCGTCACCTGCGAGCCGAAATCAATGACAAGGACGGGAGGCATTGCCCGAAACTATTCAGGCAGGGCGGCGCTGTCTACGGCTTGGAGTTGGGGTTCAGGGCTTTTTCGACCTGGGCCGTCTCCGGGCAGGCCACGCCGCACGCATGCAGCAGGACCTCGTGCTGCGCTTGGGCGCCGGCACGGTCGCCGGCCGCCAGATCGAGCAGCGCGATACCCCGCAAGGCGGGCGCATAGGCCGGCTGCACATCCAGCGCCAGCGCGAAATATTGGTGCGCGAGCTCGGATTGGCCGCCCTGCACATAGAACTCCGCCAGGCGCTCATAGGGCACCGGATCGCCCGGCGCATAGATGATGGCCGAATGATAAAGCTGCACCGCGCCGTCCATGTCGCCAATGTTAGCGGCCGTCTGGGCAGCCATCAGGAAAGCCGATTCACTCGTCAGGGGCGCGTCGCCCTCGAACGGCGCGCTGGTTGCAGCCAGGGCGGCGGAACTTGCCACGACAGCGACGAACAGGACGGCCACCAGGCTACGATCCATAACGAAACCCCCGCTTTCCCCGCACGCGCAGGGCAATAGCCTTGCTACAACCGGCTCATGATACAGGCAAAAAAGCCATCCGTACCAATCTTTAGCGGGCTTGCCTTAAAATAGTGCTGCAATGTGGCCGGCGGCTCGCGGTCAGTGAGGGAGCGCCAGATTTTCGACGCCGGAATCGCCTGAAACTCGGTGTTTCGCGCCAGAAATGCCTCGATCACATCTTCATTTTCGCATGCCAGAACCGAGCATGTCGCGTAAACCAATCGTCCCCCCGGTTCGGTATGGCGCGCCCCGTCATCGATCAGCCAGGTTTGCAATTCGGTAACCTCGCGCAACCAATTGGGCGTAAGCCGCCATTTGGCTTCGGGATTGCGCCGCCACGCCCCCGATCCGCTGCAGGGTGCATCGACCAGCACCATATCGAATCGGCCGTTCCCCCAGAGCGGACCACCACGCTTGTCGGTGGCTTTTATGATCGTGGCGCCCGCGCGGCGCGCCCGCGGCCCGATCTGCTTCAATCTTGCGGGTTCGATATCCAGAGCGAGAATCTCACCCTTATTGTCCATGTCCGCCGCCATGGCCAGCGCTTTGCCCCCTGCTCCCGCGGCAAGATCGAGCACGCGCATTCCCGGCGCGGCGGCTGAGAGCAGCGCCACGATTTGTGACCCCTCGTCCTGGAATTCGAATGCGCCGGTTTGAAAAAACCGCGTGTGCTGAAGCGCGCTGAGACCCTCCTCGGAAGGGATACGGATTCCATGCGGCGCGAACGGCGTGGGCTCCGCTTTGATGCCGAGAGAACGCAGACCTATGAGGGTCTCCTGGCGCTGCGCGCGCAGCGTGTTGACGCGAAGATCGACCGGCGCACGTGCCTGCATGGCCTGCATCTCGGCGTCGAGCGCGCCGCCCAAAGAGCGCGCAAGTTCGGGCCCCAGCCAACCGGGATATTCGCCGCGAACATTTGCCGGCGGATCGTCCATCTGTGTTGCGATGGCCCCTAATTCGTCCTCGCTAAGCGGAGCCGGTCCATAGCCTTCGCCGGTAAACAGTTTGGCGATGTCGCCCGCGGAATGGTTCTCGGACAGCAGACTCCCGATGACCAAGGACCGTGCGTCCTCACTTCCCATCCGCCAGGCGAAAGAGGCTCTATGACGCAGCACGTCATAGACAAGCTGCCCCACCGCGGCGCGATCTTTGGACCCGGCATAGCGGCGGGCGCGAAACCAGTCGCGCAGGAATCTATCGGCCGGCAGCCGGGTTTCATCCAGTGCGGTGAGAACCTCTATGGCCGATTGAATGCGCGCCGCCGGAGTCATCGCACGGGATCACGCGGCCGGATCATTTGCGGCGCGGTGGGGTCAATTTCGCGTCCGGTATGGAAAGCCGCCCTGCCCTCATCTCCCTCACTGCCTCCGACACGGCGCGCGCCACGTTCCGTAACTCCTCGAACATTGCGGTATCCTTGTCGAGCTCGTCATGGCTGGTTGCATAGGGTTTGAAATAACCGATATAGCGGGCGAGGCGCGCGTCGAGCCCCGCGTCGATCAAGCCCATCCAGTCGAGCCAATCGCAAAGCGCATGTTCTACGGCCTCTACGCCGCCGGCATCGCCATGGACCGCAACGCCGTAGACGCGGCCCGCCAGATGTTTGGGATAGGGCCAACCCGCAAGCTCCAGGGCCTTGGCTTTTTCCGGCTTCTTGCCGCCGGTCGATGTGGGATCGGGATTTCCGCCATCGGCGCAAACCAGCCGGTCGATCATCAGTTTCAATGCGCTGGGCGCCTCTCCCCAATAGACCGGCGTCACGATCACAATACCATGCGACGCGACCCAGCGTTCATAGATCTCCGCCATCCAATCGTCGGACTGGCCGAGCGCATGGTTCGGATAGCAGCTGCACGGCCAATGGCAGAGCGGCATGGCCGTAGCGACGCAGGCTTTGCATGGGAATATCTTGCGGCCATAGTCGGAGGCAAGGAGGCTGAGATCGAGGCGGTCCACCTCCAGCCCGTTGGCGCGGAAGATTTCGTCGGCGGCATTCGCCAAGCGAAAGCTCTTGGACATTTCTCCCGGGCAGGTGCCGTCATTGCGGTCGGAACCGCAGATCAACAGAACACGCGATGGGGTGTTGGGATTCTTCTGGCGCGTTTCGGCGGCGATCAATGCATCGCGCGTCTGGCGCCATTCCACCGACAGGTCGTAATCGGGATCGCTGAATCCCGCTCCGGCTTTTTCCGTGACGGGCGCCTTTCGGCCCTGCACATAGGCGTCCCAGGCGATTTCCTCCAACCGCGCGATGGCGTCGCGCTCGGCATCGAACGCGGGATCGAAAAACAAGCGCTGGAAATGGGAACGGAAAACATCGCGCGGCATCGGCCCCGGCGCCTGGCCTTTTCGTACTGTCGTCATGGCACGTCGCTGGCCTATTGCGGCTGCGGATAGTTCGGACTTTCCCTGGTCACCAGAACGCCGTGGACGTGACTTTCGTTGATGCCCGCATTGGTGATGCGGACGAATTCTGCTTTCTGATGGAAATCGTCGATGGTGGGACAGCCGGTATAGCCCATGGCCGCGCGCAAGCCGCCGATGATCTGGTGGACCACGGCCCCGGCCGGACCCTTATAGGGCACCTGACCTTCGACGCCTTCGGGCACCAGCTTGAGCGTGTCCTTTACTTCGGCCTGGAAATAACGATCGGCCGAGCCGCGCGCCATCGCGCCGAGGCTGCCCATCCCGCGATAGCCCTTGTAGGAGCGCCCTTGGAACAGGAACACCTCGCCCGGGCTTTCGTCGGTTCCGGCCAGAAGCTGGCCGACCATGGCGCAATCCGCGCCCGCTGCGATCGCCTTGGCAAGATCACCAGAATATTTGATGCCGCCATCGGCGATGATCGGAACGCCTTGCTTCCGCGCCGCGGAGGCCGCATCCATGATGGCGGTGAGCTGGGGCACGCCGACACCCGCGACGATGCGGGTGGTGCAGATCGAGCCTGGTCCGATGCCGACCTTGATCGCGTCGGC
>Ga0209488_10004945_pt1 | contig 10312 bp, 13 predicted proteins | sample Rivendell_Oct201_8_FD_188349 | JGI IMG/M metagenome (GOLD analysis project Ga0209488, IMG submission 188349) | Vadose zone soil microbial communities from the Eel River Critical Zone Observatory, Northern California, USA -... | ecosystem: Environmental > Terrestrial > Soil > Vadose zone >... | reverse complement strand
GGCTGTATTGAGCAGGATGAATGCGCTATGATTTCACTCAGGCTGCAGGCATATCTTTCGACCCCTTTGTCGCAAAAACTGGTATCCAAACATCCCATGATCCGATCCTGACCACGAGCAGTTGCGCCACGTCGATGAGGGAACCGACTTGCCTTGGCTCATATACTCGTAAAGTTCTCAGGCTGTTCGTTATCCGGCTTCCTTCAAGCTTCATGGCCCATCGACATCACATCATTTCCTGTTGTGGGTATTAGGGTATCTTTCTATCGCCCAATTCCAATCGGGGGTCCAGAGACGGATTCTCGCCACAGGCCTCGTGCGCTTGCACTTGTCTCGCCACACGGGCGCTTCGCCCACTTGGCTCTTACCGTGACAATTCCCTGCACCCTGTCTGTCGTCCAACCCAACCTATCGCATCTCTTACTCCTTGCATCTTCCATCATGTCATCAGGTCACTCGAATAGCCCCCGTAGACGTGGAGGCCGTGGCCGCGGCACGGACCCCTCAGGTAATCGAGGCCGTGGCCGCGGCATGGGCCCCTCAGGTAATCGAGGCCGTGGTCGTGGCGACGCGCCTCCTATCGATCGAGCTGGTACCCCCAGGGGAGTATGCCGCTTGTATTGGTCCGCTGGATCTTGTGATCGCGAGTTCGATTGTACGTTCCAGCATCAAGCAAAGAACCCGGTGTCTTCGTCCGCCGCACAGCCCACCGATTATACCCCCGACTTTTTCTCGTTGGAAGGGCTGGCTACGAACAATGGTTCCTCCGTAGACCCACAACACACTCTTAGTCCTAGTGAAGCGCATAACCACCTAAAGCCCTTCCTTCGCGACAATTTTGCATTTCGAGATGCCTTTCACGTTGAGGGTTTCGCCCGGATTCTCGCAAGCGTCAATTCCCGAAATCGAGCATGGGTGCGCAAAACTGAAACCAATGATGACGTTTACTGACTGGTTCACATTATCCAGGATTCCAACCAGGCCCAGGTTAGTTGAAAGCCCAGAGTTAGTGTTCCTGGGGCTAATCCGTCGTTTCAACTTTAGGCTCTCCTCGATACTGTCGTTCGTGTATGCATTGTCCTCTTGGGTCTCTATCTCCGGCAGTGACAACCCTATTTTCATAAGGGCAATGCTTTATTACGAATCGGTGACGTTTTGAGATTTTCGCCGGTCGCCGTTAATGTCGGTGCTGGAACGGCAACACTGTCATATCAGAAAGGCTATTTCCCGATTATTGAGGTATCTATCAAATAACAGTCGTTATCAGATTCTGATCCTCCTATCTTCTAGTTTCTGTCCTCGGACTTAGTGTTGAAAACCACCATGCACCAGAATACAAAGTGAGTCGATAGTTGATCCCCACCAGATCATACCCCTTGATACGTCGTTGTAGCAAGATATACACTCTCGTCGAACAGAACTATGACGAATTTCAAGCAATTACCTGCGAATGCATGACTTCGATGATAGATGCCCAAACTTGGGAGGACCGCTCGCCGGGTATTCCTGCATCCCGGAGAAACAGACTGGGTGGGGTAATAGTCTTCAAGACACTTTCTACCGTCCTATCCCAGTAAGTGTTGGGATTTGCTATATTCACATCTTCCTTATCTATTTTGCGGAGATACTTTGCCCGTTTTAAGCACGCCATGCAAAATCATCCTGAGTTACACGACTTTGTCGAAGACCTTTTTACGTGGTTTTTACGCTGGGCTGCGGCTGTCAAGGCATCACCGCCGACCTTCAGTGATCCAATTACTTCATCACCCCCTGAGGTCCGCGACCTCACATTGGCAGAACTCGAGAAAGACGTCAGCCGGCTCAGGTCGATCACGGACAGAGAATATGGACACGTAGAGAGGATGAGGCGGCCTGTTGCACACACAACGGTCACTGCTAGTCAGATGCAGCAAGCTCTTGCTTCCCGTATAACTCGCATCTATGATCCCCCCGGCACTTTGCGTGATGGAGGGGAACCTCGTCACGACAACGATTTCATGGACATTAGTGATATCCGGATTGCGCCCACGCATGAGGAACTCTTATGTCCCATTCCACCTTATCTCCCGGTATTCCGTACCATGGCACCTCATCATCTGCCCGAGAATTCAATGCAACGACATCTCGATATCCAATTCCGACTTTTGAGGGAAGAGATGACGTACGCTTCTGTTTTTATTTGATTGTCGCTTTACTCTAATGGATTTTTCACCAAGTTCTTCCATACGACTATCAATTGGAGAGATCCGTAGAGACCTTGAAACTATGTCGGCTCCGAGAGCACGTTCCAAGTTGAACCAGCGCACGTTACTGGAGAAGTTGCTGGAGTCCAAGGGGGGAGCCTATAGAACGTCTGGCAACAATTCTGTTTTCTTTTACCTTTACACTGGCGCTCGGTTCGCCCCCGTCAAGGCTGAACACCGTCACTTCACCGTTGGTCTGCTACTCGACACCCCTCCTGCTGGTGGGGCACGTGACAAGGCCGGGAAAAAGCGAGCAGAATACTGGGAACATTCGAAGCGGCTGCAACGCGGAAATCTGGTTGCTCTGGTTCTAATATCTCCAGCAAGATCCCAAGTGTTCCTCGGAACTACCATGTCCAGTGGTGCAGACATTGGGGAATCAGCCAAGGCGGATGTAAAAACTATTCAGCTCCGAGTCTCTTTCTTCGATGCCGAGATAGAGCTCATGGCCTTGCGTCGAGAGCAGATTACCGTCAATACGTCAACATACGCGGTCCTGTTGGACAACAATATCATGTTCGATTCTCTGCACCCATTCCTTCGAACTCTACAAAACGTAGAACCTACCTCCATTCCCTTTTCCAACGCCATATCGTATTCGGGGCGACTTGATACCCTGCTAGTTGGATCCCCTCGTTACGCCCGTGTCCCATGGTTTCGATATCATTTACAGTGCTTAGCTCGATCTGGCTTGAATATCCCAAGTCTTGACGTTAATAGTGAGACGTCTGTAGCACTCGCGCGCCAGCATCTACAACGCTCAAGCGATTTGGACCCTTCACAAGTAGATGCGTTAATTGATGCGCTTACGCGAGAAGTCTCGCTGATACAAGGGTGCGTTCTACGTGCCCATATTGAAACTAACTTCTTATTGCGAGTTGTCAGCCCTCCCGGGACAGGGAAGGTGGGGAATTTCTAAAAAGGGAAAATACGCAGAATTCTCATGTAGACCAAAGAGTTTCACAGGAAAGGAAATCCTTCGAGTACTGTTCGCCAGCAAAATTAAGCCGATAAGTATGTAATCCTAACTCACAACGTCCTAATCTTACAGTTTTCAGTCCTCATTGCCTTTACAAACCACGCGCTCGACCACATGGTTACATCCATTCTTGATGCACAAATTACCACCAACGTCGTGCGCCTTGGATCTAGAACGACCGATGAGCGCATTGCACAGTATACCTTACACAAACAGGAACAACTCATGGGACATGGTGAACTTGATCGGCCCAGGAGGCGGGCATATGCTGTCTTGAAGGAGACTGAAGAACATATGACTCTCGTCATGAACAAGATCCAACTCCCCCAATTGACACTAGAAGTCGTTGAGAGATATCTTGACTTTCATTATCCTCAGCACGCTGATTCTCTTAGAGAGCCTCCATTCTGGATTGCAGAGATCTTCCGACGAGCCAAAGAGGACGAGGATGAGAATGGGGAGTGGACTCGTGTGTCCAAGGACAAGAAATCAACCAAAGATCCAGAGATTCCAGGGAAATACGGATTTTGGCGGAGCGGGCGCGATATTGAGTTCATTCAGCCTCCACCATCATCCTCGAAACCTGGACGAAACCAAGGCACGGACCCGCGGCAAGCATTCTTTAACGAACTAGGTTTCTTTGGCAAGATTCCTCGAATTCCTTCGGGACAGCGTCCCCTTGAAGGTCTCATTTTTAGTGGCGACAACGTCTGGGCAATGTCCCTCGCCGAACGAAAGTGCCTCGCCGACTCATGGGAGGAGGACATGCGCAAGGTGGCCTACGACTCAAATCTGGCAGAGTTTCATTCCCTAAAGGAACAATATAAACGTGCTTGTCAAGCCCACGAGGACATCCAGGACGAGGTTAGTAGAATGACGGTACCCTGCTGGTCATCAAGCTAACGTATTTATACCAGGCTCGACGTAGGCTCCTTAGTAGAACAGACCTTATCGCGTGCACAACTACTGGTGTGTGACTCGGCAACTACTAAAGAGTCGATCTAACCCCATCGAAACTCAAGGCGCTGCGAAACTTGTCTCTCTACTCACGGTTTGTCAAATTGATTATGTCAACAACGTGTGTTGACTCGGGCGCACAGAGTATTGAGCCAAAGGTCGTTATGGTCGAGGAGGCCGGCCAAGTTCTCGAAGCCCATATTCTGGCCTCTCTTGTTCCTTCAGGTATATCCCAGATTACCTCGACGTAGTTGCATGCCTCACCTTATCCCAACGTAGTTGAGCATCTCATCTGTATTGGAGATCCCCAGCAGTTGCGCCCAAACGTATCGACATTTGGTGAGTCACAAGCGTTCCCCTTCGTCCAACATCTGACTCTGGCGAAAGCCTTATCTGTGGATAGCACGTCTGGCAAGGAACTGTACATGCTTGATCGTTCACTTATGGAACGACTTTCCGATAATGGGATGGCCATGTCCCAAATCAATGTGCAGCGACGAATGCGGCCCACTATCTCCCACTTTGTGCGGTGCGTAATACACTGTGGTCGATATATGAAACCGAGATCTTATATATACCTACAGAAAAATTTTATATCCAGAACTCCAAGACCACGATATTGTCCGTCACTATCCCCCCGTGCAAGGTGTAGAGAAAAGCGTCTTCTTTTTCTCACACGAAAACGCGGAGGGCGCAGAAAATGATTCCGTCTCCAAATACAACATGTTCGAGGTGCGTTGGTTCCTTGAACCCGATGGCTTCCCCATGACTCAACATACCCAATTATCCGTTCAGGTTGAGATGATTCGTGACCTTGTTCTGTATTTCCTCAAACAAGGTCCTTACGATGGTGCTGGTGACATTGCCGTGCTTTGTGCTTATCTCGGCCAACTGCAAAAGGTCCGTGCGGCCCTACGAGATCTTAAAGTTGCAGTTAGCGTGGATGAACGCGATGAGGAGCAACTTGAGCGCACGGGTCTGGCAGGCGATGAGGAAATAGGTTTTGCTCAAGTTCAGGTCGCAAGACATGTTGGTAACATTGTCGAGTCCTGAGAGCCCAAATCCCTGATATCATGATAACATGTAGATTCGCATTGGCACAGTGGACACTTTCCAAGGCCAAGAAGCCAAAATCGTTATTATTTCCTTAGTCAGAAATTCCGGCTCATTTGAAGGCCAAGGCTCGATAGGCTTCTTAAAGGTATGCAAATCCACCACAATCTGGTACTAACGGTTCCTGAACTTGTTCAGAGCTCCAATAGAATCAATGTCGCGCTGTCACGCGCCAAGCACGGCTTGTATATCCTCGGCAACGCCTCTAACCTAAGGAAAAACGAGACGTGGAGGACGGTTCTAGATGAGATGGAAAATGAAGACCAGATCGGCTATGCAATCCCGATCGTTTGCCCGCGTCATCCCACAGACAAGCGATTCGTCTCCAAACCTGGAGAGCTCCCCACCTTGGCTCCCGAAGGCGGTTGCCTTCGACCTTGTGAATTTCTTCTGGCTTGTGGACACGTGTGCCCATCGATGGTATGTAGAAATACTTATTACCGTCGCGCTTTCACTTAGTAAGGGGTTGCAGTGTCACGCGGACCAAGACAACCACCGAAGAATGAAGTGTGACCAGCCGTGTATGAGGGCTAGCTGTCCTAGGCGTCATCCTTGTCAATTATTATGTTCCGAGGATTGCGGGAACTGCATGTTCCCCATTTATGACGTCAAGTTGCCTTGTGGGCACAAAGTCCGCTCTGTCCCTTGGCAAGCACTACTTTTCACTTTCGTCTCCTCTTCGTCTGACGCTCCTTCTAGTCATACGCTTGAAAATTTGCAGGCGGTCAAATGTGTGGCGCAAGTTTCAAAGCCTTTACCAGGTTGTGAGCATAACGGTACAATGGCCTGTAGCAAGGATCCTGCTACGTTCACTTGCAAGGAGATTTGTGGGGGCTTGACGACATGTTGTTCTCGTCGATGCACCTCCAGATGCCATGAATGTCAGATGGTCACGAAAGAAAAAACGGCCGCAAACTCCCATCTCGTGCTCCGTTCACACCATCGAGACCATGCCTGCCAGCGGTTGCTTAAATGCCAGCACCCGTGTAACCTCCCTTGTTCCCCCGATCATTCATGCAACCCGAGATGTTCGGAAGCATGTCGGCAACGCTGTAGTCATCGCAGATGCGAAAGGCCATGCTGGGAACCTTGCCCACCATGTATGGAACCTTGTGAATGGCGCTGTCCCCACCATTCATGTCCGGTAGCGTGTGGCTCGGTAAGCCCGAAAGAAAGTTCCTAGACCCGTTACTGAGCTCCCGGTAGATTTGTTCTCGCTTGCCCTGTGATAATCCTTGCAAACAAAAGCTGGCTTGTGGCCATGAATGCCCCTCAGGTATGCGCTCTGCGTTAAGCGTGCCAGTGTACATGTACCCTAGAACTGACCTACTTTTCTTCAGTCTGCGGAGAACCCTGCGAGGAACAGATGTGCATTTCATGCCTCCCGGAAGAGCGAAAGATCGACATAGTCGACTTCATCATGCAGAGGAAATTGGCTGAGATTGAACTTGATTCAGAGGACATCTCGGAACGCCTCATCAAGCTCGCATGCGGACACATTTTCACTGTCGAAACTCTGGACGGGCATTGTAATATGTCGGAGTACTACCAGATCGACCTTATGGGCATCTTCGTGGCAACGAAGGCACCCCCGGTGAACTATCAGACCCCCCCGTCTTGTCCCACCTGCCGGGGGCCTATCACCGCTCTTAGATATGGTCGTGTGACGAAACGGGCGACTCTCGACATCCTCGAACAGAATGTGGCCAGTAAAATGTCATCGGACCTAGAAATGATAGGTCTGGAGATTGAAGACTTTTCGGCGAAGCTGGAGAGTGCCAAGGACGAGGCGAAAAAGATCTCCTTTAGCCTGCCTGAAAAGGAACCAGAAGACTTTGCTCACCTCGATGAGCATCGTAGGACCTTATTTGGCAAAGAATTCGAACCCCTTCCTCCCGATGTCATTCACCAGGGTGGTATGACGTCCATCCATGGATTCTCAGGAGAGGAGAGTAGGGCTTGGAACAAAATTGTTCGCGGGCTTCTTAAACTGTATAGGAAAGTTGCTGAGGTTGCGCGGACCCACGGACCACATGTCCAGGCGTACGGCGCTGCCCTCGTAACACTATATCGCCTCGAACTTGACGCGATAATCAACGATGAGGAGCGGCCTTGTGACAAGCCGGAACCATTGGCAATGGAGGAGGTCAACAAGAAGATGGGACAGCCCCCACATAAGGCAGACACCCGCTTTCAAGTCGAGGGATTCTTCTTGTCCCTCGAGTTGCGGTACATGTTGGCAGAAATCGCGCAAAGTCGAATTGAGGGTCTAAACACGACTTCCAGAGATGAAGGCGTTACCATGCACGCGCGCTTATGGCGATCCTTCGTATCATTTATCTACGAGTCGTGCATCCGCGACGCGGAGAAAGCTCGTGTAGTCGCCGAGAAATCGACGGCTTCGCGCCTCGCTGCGCGTGCAGGGGTGCAGATTCTCCGTGGAAAGCTCGAACTCTTTCGCTTCGATATCTTGGCCGAACGCGCATTACTAGCTCAAGAAGGACTTCTGGACGCTAGCCATCGAAAGGAGCTGTGCGCGAAGGCTCAGAAAAAAGCAAGTTCCACTGCCGTTGAAGTGAAAAATCTGGAGACGAGATACATGCGCAGTCGCCCAACCAGAACTATGGACGAATTGAAAGGCGAGAGGGCGTGGTTCGGTCAACATTGCCGAGAAAAGGGGGACATGTATATGGCGGAGTACAACAAACTGGCAACTCACCTCCTAACCGAGAGCGGCTACGCCCCACTGTCTCTGCAAGAAAAGGCAGATATTGTCAAGGCATTCGGGTTCTGTAAGTAGCTGAATGATCGCGAACACGGAGACGCTCTAACGGAGAGCTGTTCTAGCACATAGGGGACACTTTTACAACTGCGAAAATGGGCATACGTTTGTGATAACAGAGGTCAGTGGTCCTTTCTTCGTCATTCAAAAGCCAGACAGTTGATGATCGTGTTATAGTGTGGTGGCGCTACGGAAGAAGCAAGATGCCCTGAGTGCAATGCACCCATCGGTGGTTCGGGCCATCGGTTACGTAGCTCAAATACGCGTGCGAGGGAATTCGAGGAGATAGCGACACACCAAGGTGCTCTCAATTCCCCCTGGCAGTGGGGACAAGGAGCGTAAATACCGACTGAGATTGTATATGTAGTTGAGATGTACAAAAATGGAAAGGAGATGCTGACAAATCTACCTAAAGAAAGGACGCGTATGCTCTCATCCTCATCTTCATCTTGCACACACTTTGTACTCATTCATGGTCGCAACAACGACAGAGCAGGTGAGTCCAACTAATGCGCCTAAAGAAAAAACCGAGTTTCTGATTGCCCGAAAGCTAACAGCTCTTTCTGCAACGACGGTCGGTGCGCACACAAACCCTCCTTTCAGTAACGGTCTCTGACCAAAACTATAACATAACAGTGGTACACCCACTTGTCCTGCTCTCCGTTACGGACCATCACGCGCGAAGCGTTGCGCGCGGCTCTTCAAAACGCGTCGTTGGCGTGCTGCTCGGCCAGGACAACGGCAAGTCGATTAACGTTGCAAACTCGTTCGGAGTACCGTTTGAGGAGGACGACAAGGATGCCAAGACATGGTTCCTTGACCACAATTACGTAGAGGGGATGTTTGATATGTTCAAGAAGGTCAACGGTGCGTTGTATGCGCTTGGAATACCCCTTCGTTTCGAGTCCTTGATAGTCCAGCCGTCGTCCTCGCTTCGATGCAGCACGCGAACGCATGATTGGGTGGTACCACACAGGGCCGAAACTGCGGGCGTCCGATCTAGAGATCAATGAACTATTCAAGCGGTATATCGCTCGGCCTGTAATGGTCATTGTCGATGTGCGACCACAAACGGTCGGCATTCCAACGGATGCCTACTTTGCAGTGGAAGAGATTAAAGATGTACGTGTGTGCACTGAGAATTGTCTTTTTATCTCATTGGTGTCTAACTTTGATGCTGTGTGCGCCCACCCTCGTACGCATAAACATACACCCCCATAGGATGGCACAGAAACACGTAAAGAATTCCTCCATGCGCCATCGGCCATCGAGGCGGAAGAGGCAGAAGAGATCGGCGTTGAGCACCTCTTGCGCGACATAAAAGACTCGACGACAACGACCCTCGCGACGCGCGTCTCGGAGCAGCTGTCGTCGCTGCGCGGCCTTTCTTCGCGCCTGACCGAGATCCAGCGCTACCTTCTCGACGTCTCGAAGGGAACGACGCCCGTGAATCACCAGATCGTCTACTTCCTCCAGGACGCGCTCAATCTGCTGCCTGACCTATCCGATCCGGCACTCACTACAGGCTTTGCAAGCAGCTCTAATGATGCGTTGCTCGTCGTGTATCTTAGCGGCCTTTTACGAGCAGTTATCGCGCTACATGCGCTGGTTGATAACAAGGCGACAATCGGACGCGCTGAGCTTGAAGAGGAGGGCGGTAGCAAGGAAAAGGGAAAGGAAAAGACGGCGGAGGGAGATAAGGAGAAAGAGCCGAACAAGCAGCCAGACGCTAAGGGTTCATAGGGCTCTGTTGCATCCCCTCCTTTGTACCCCAATCTAGCTTCACGTTACAATGTAGAATTATAAACCCTCAATAGGCTCGCATTGGCATGGGGCGGCTCCTGCACCGCTGTGAGCGATGTACCTATCGGACACTGATGGCCAAGGAAGAAAAAATGATTTATTTTTAACGCTAGTGAGAACGCAGCGGCGCGCCAGTGCACATGGTAGGCCAAAATGAAAACATTGGATGAAGCACGACAGAGACGCCCACCATAGCAAAAGCTACGCTCAACGCTCAACAGCCATCTACTTGTGTGTAACGAACCCCTTGCCCGAGTAACCGTCCGATGAGATACCTGCACAGCATCGCCACCTCATAAGCAAGAGGATAACAAAACAACGTAAGTTACGGACCTGAAATGGGATTGATTTTGAGCTCCTTTGCACGCTCATTGGTGGCCTCTTCCCACTCCCTGCTGATCGTCTTGGGGGGTGGTGGGGCTGTAAGTTTTTTTT
>Ga0209488_10004944_pt1 | contig 10312 bp, 8 predicted proteins | sample Rivendell_Oct201_8_FD_188349 | JGI IMG/M metagenome (GOLD analysis project Ga0209488, IMG submission 188349) | Vadose zone soil microbial communities from the Eel River Critical Zone Observatory, Northern California, USA -... | ecosystem: Environmental > Terrestrial > Soil > Vadose zone >... | reverse complement strand
TGCGCCGTCCTGACATTGGCCCGCACCGAGACATTCATGCCGATATAGCCGGCCGCTGCTGACAACACGGCCCCGATCAAATAGCCGATCGCGACGCGCAACCCGAGGGTGACGCCGAGCACGACCAGAACAACCACTCCGACGATCGCGATGGCGCGATATTGGCGATTGAGATAGGCGCGCGCGCCGACCTGAACGGCGCCCGATATCTCCTGCATTCGGGCGTTCCCGGCATTGGCGGTCAACACCTGACGGCTGGTGAACCAGCCATAGGCCAAGGCCAACGCGCCACATGCGATTACCAACAAATATGCGGAAGGCATCCGAAAAGTCCCTGGAAATAAAAACGCCTGCCCCCGCCATGCCCGGCGCGGCGGAAGCAGGTTAGGTCGCGCGGACCATGCCAGAAGGTTACTCGGTAGGCAACCGTACTGTCGTGCGCCTACACCGCAGCAGCCGAATCAGAAGTGGCGGTAGCCCGTGCGGTCGAGCGGGATTACTCGTCCGTCGGCACCGACGAGCCGAACGCCTGCGCCGGGTTCAATCTTGCCGATCATCGTGAGGGAGATCCCCAACCGCAAAGACAGGGCGCCGATCGCTTCCGTGGCCTCGATCGGCGCTGCGAACAGGAGCTCGTAATCGTCGCCCGCGACGGCAAGACGCGGGCGAATGCCCGGATCGCTATCGACGACCGCCTGCGCCGCTGGCGACAACGGCAGCGAGTCCAGCTCGACACTGGCCCCGGCGTGCGATGTCTCGCAGATGTGACCGAGATCGGCGAGGAGACCGTCGGAGACATCGATCATTGCATGCGCGATCCCGGACAGAAGGGGACCGAGTTCCGTGCGCGGGTCGGGAACCCGGTAGCGGCTGATCAGGTAATCGCGATGCTCCGGCGCGGGTTTCGTCGAGGCGCCACGCAGCAGGCCCAACCCGAGAAAGGCGTCCCCGATCGTGCCGGAAACCCAGATCAGATCGCCGGGCCTCGCGCCGCTGCGCCGGACTTCCGTTCCCGCTGCGACCTCGCCGATCGCGGTCAGCGACAGGACGGCCGGCCCCGTGGTGCCAACCGAGTCGCCGCCCAGAAGGTCGATCCCGAAGCGGCGCTGATCCTCGTCGAGGCCCTGCGCAAAGCGAGCAAGCCACTCCGGCCTGAATTCAGCCGGGAGCGCTGTCGTAAGGAGGTAATGGCGGGGCGTTGCTCCCATTGCCGCAAGATCGGACAAGTTGACCCGCAGCAGCTTGCGCGCGACCAGATCCGGCGGATCGTCCGGCAGGTAGTGCACCCCGGCGACGATCGCATCCGCGGTTACGACGAGACGGCATCCCGCCTTGCAGTCGACGATCGCCGCATCGTCGAGGAGGCCGAGGCCGCCCGGCCCGGCCAGGGGGGCAAAGAATCGCCGGATCCGCTCGAATTCTCCAAGCTCCTCCGCGGCCATCGGCGATTACATCTCTGCGGCACGCAAGGTGCGCCCCAGCCGGTCGAGCACGCCATTGGCGAGCCCGGGCTCTTTGCCGACGAAGAACGCGTGGGCTACGGCGGTGTATTCGCTGATCGAGACCCGCGGCGGAACATCGCTCCGGTGCGCCAGCTCATAGGTCCCGGCGCGTAGGATCGCGCGAAGAACGGAATCGAGCCGGGACAGTGGCCACTCCTCGGTAAGCACTGCGGAAATCGTAGCGTCGAGCCGTTCCTGACCCGCCGCCACTCCGCGCACGATATCGGAGAACAGCGCGGGATCGGCCTCGCCGTATTGGTCTCCGTCGATCTCTTGGCCAAAGCGGTGGCGCGCAAATTCGCGCACGACCGTTTCGGGGTCGACGCCTCTGTTCAGCTCGAGTTGGTAGAGCGCCTGAACCGCCGTGAGCCGCGCGACGCTGCGCCGACGGCTGCCGCTCCGCTGACCGTCGTCCAACCGCTCATTGGCCGGCGGCGGGGCTATCGGTGTGCTCATTCTCCTCCCCGGCGAGGCGACGCTTCAGATCCACTAACGCCAGGCAGGCGCGCACCGCTTCGCCGCCCTTGTCCCTGCCCTCGGCCGAAGCCCGGGCGACGGCCTGCGCCTCGTTCTCGACCGTCAAGATCCCGTAGCCGATAGCGAGCCCGTCGCGCGCCGCCAAATCCTGCAGCCCCCGCGCGCTCTCCGCGCAAATGTGATCATAATGCGTCGTCTCCCCACGGATCACGCAGCCGAGCGCGATAAACCCGTCGAACCGGTCGCTGGCCCGGGCGACCAAGCCGATCGCTGCCGGAATCTCAAACGCTCCGGGGACCGAAATAATCTCATGCGTGGCCCCGGCTGCGGCGAGGGCACGCTCGGCCCCTTTCCGCAACTGGTCAGCGATATGGGTGTAATAGGGCGCCTCGACGAGGAGGATGTGGGGCGGTCGGTTCATGGCGTACCACTCGCACGCGGCCCGAGAAGTCTGGCGACGTAGCGGGCGATCAAGTCGATTTCGAGGTTCATGCGCTGCCCCGGGGAGGCCCGGCCAAAGTTGGTGCATCCCAGCGTGTGAGGAATGATATTCACCCCAAAGCGGGCTCCGGACACCTCGTTTACGGTCAGGCTCACTCCATCGATGGCGACGGAGCCTTTGGGAGCTATGAAGGAGGCCAGTTCTTCGGGCGCTTCAAAGACGAAGCGGACCGAATCGGCTTCGGGACGCCGCTCGCCGATCCGCACGATGCCGTCGACATGGCCGGCGACGAGATGTCCGCCGAGCTCGTCACCGACCCGCAACGATTTTTCGAGATTGACCGGGCTCCCCTCCTCCCACTCGCCGATCGTAGTGCAAGCGAGGGTCTCGGCCGATGCCTGGACCGAAAATTCTCCGGGCGCGACCCCGACGACCGTGAGGCACACCCCGGAGCAAGCGATCGAGGCGCCAAGCGGGATCGCCGAGGTATCGAACGCCGTGGCGATCGTCAGCTCGGCGAGATCGCCGCGGTGCAGCCGCCGGACCCGCCCGAGATCCGTGATGATGCCGGTGAACATCAGGCCAAACTACGTTTTCATGACAGGATTTGCCAGGGTGTCTTCGCGCGGGCAGGAATGCGATTGCGCGGATCGTCGAATGACGCGGTGGCCGGGCACCGCCCCGGCGGGCGCTGGATCGAGGCTACGGCCGGCGCAGGGGCGCGGCGAGGTAGCAGCCGAATTCCTTGACGAAGTCGACTGAAACACGGGCATGGACGCGACCCTGGCGGTCGAGGAATTCCGCATGGTCGTTGAGCGGCACGATGGCGCCGTGCCAGATGTTCGGGTGGATGTAGAGCCCGCGGCTGCCGTCGCACCAAAAGGTCACGAATTGCTGCGGACTGACGTCGTCTCCCGGCAGGGCGAGAGGCACGACAAAGCTCTCGCGATTCAGCGGATAAAAGAGCTGGCCGCCATCCGGGTGATAGTTGGCGCGCCAGATCAGCGCACGTTCGCGCAATCTACCGGGGCCACTCGTTGTGGCCTCTTCCGGCCACGTGCTCCAGCCGAAGAGATAGCTATCGCCGACGGCGTTGTTCCGGGCGTAGAGCGTGTCGCCCTTCCAGCAGAACTCGAACAATCCTTCGGTCACACCGCCCTGATCGCCCGAATTCTCGTCGACCGGTCGCCACCCCTGGGCCGGCCAGCGAACGATCTCGATCGGGAAGGCTTTTGGTTCGTCGACGAGGCAGCCGTAGCCCGCCAGAGTGTCATCGCTTGCGGCGACGAGGGGCGGCACATGAACCTGCCGCACCCCCGTCGTCGGCACATAGGCGATCTCTCGCAGGTCGGTCTCCATGGTGATATCAGCCCTATCGATGGCGGATTGATCGAATGCGACGCATTCATGCGGCAGTCGGCGAAGAAGTTCGAGCCCATTCGTGCTCCTGCGAGATGTCCCGATTGGTGTAATCCGGCAGGAAGGATGTGGCAGTAATACTGACGATCGCGCAGAAAAGGATATAGAGCGCGATCACATAGCCCGAACCGAACGCAGCGAGCAGCGCCGTCGCGATCAGCGGAGCGGGTCCGCCGGCAATAACTGAGGAGAGATGGAAACCCAGTGACGCGCCACTATAGCGCAGCCGAGGGGTGAAGCATTCGGCGATCAACGCTGCTTGCGGGCCGTACATCATGTCGTGCGGGATGAAGGACAGCACGACGGCGAGGAAGATCCAGCCCGGGATCGCGGTGTTCATCATCGTGAAATAGATAAAGGCGAACACCCCCGTCGTGACCGCCCCGATCAGATACATCCGCTTGCGACCGATGCGATCGGAGAGGTAGCCGGACAATGGGATCGTAACCGCCGACAGCGCGGTGGCCGTCAGTAGCGCGCTCAGCAACAGGTCGCGCGAGCTGTGCAAGACCGTCGTCCCGTAGGTGAAGAGAAAGGCGGCATAGACATAGAACGGACCTTGCTCCGCCATCCGCGCCAGCGCGGTCAGGATGATCTGCTTCGGCTGCCGCTTGATCACTTCGATCACCGGGGTGCGTTCGATGCGGCGTGCTTCCAGAATTCGCGCGAAAACCGGAGTCTCGAGAATGCCGAGGCGGATATAGAGCCCGATCCCGACCATGACGATCGAGAGCCAGAACGGAACCCGCCATCCCCAGCTGAGGAATTGATCGCCCGAGATCGCGCTGAAGGCCAGCACCGCGAGATTGGCGAAAAACAATCCGGCGGGGCCGCCCCATTGCGGCCATGCGGTGATAAAACCGCGATGGGCGTCAGTTCGCGCCCATTCCATAGCCATCAGGGTCGCGCCGCCCCATTCGCCGCCGATGCCGAGACCCTGAATAAAGCGGACGGTGGTCAGGATGACGGCACCCCAGATGCCGATCGACTCGTAGCCCGGGACGAAGCCGACGGCGAAGGTTGACAGGCCCGTCAACAGCAACGTCGCGATCAACGTCGTCTTGCGCCCGATACGATCCCCATAGTGGCCGAACAGCGCCGCGCCGACCGGGCGGGCGACAAAGCCCACGGCGTAGATGCCAAAGGCCTGCAATGTCCCGACCAGCGGATCGGATGCCGGGAAATACAGATGCGCGAAAACGAGCGGGGCGACGAGAACGTAGAGCAGGAAATCGTACGCTTCGATCACCGTCCCGATCGTGCTCGCGACCACGGCGCGGCGGAGCTGCCTGCTGTGCTCGGTTTCGGAAAGGACATTCGTGGCGATTCCGGTTGCCGCCATCGGCTTCCTCCCTAGTTTGCGGGCGATTGTGGAAAGACGCCCGTCCAGCGTCGGCGATATTAGAGCGGACTGACGTCGTACTCGTCGATGTCCTTGTTCGTGTGATCCTTCAGCAGGATCGCAGCGATAATGCTGATGACGCCGCAGCCCAGAATGTAGAACGCGATCGCGTAGCCCGACTGATAGGCGGCGAATAGTGCCGCTGCGATGAACGGCGCCGGGCCTCCGGCGATGATCGAGGCGAGCTGATAGCCGATTCCGGCGCCGCTATAGCGCAGCCGCGGTTCAAAAGATTCGGCGATGAGGGCTGCCTGCGGGCCATACAAGGTCATGATCGGGATCAGCGACAGCGCGATCGCAATGAAAATCAAAACGGGCGACCTCGTCTCGAGCAGCGCGAAATAGACGAAACCGAATAATCCGCTGAATGTGGCGCCGATCATGTACATTCGCCTGCGGCCGATCCGATCGGAAAAATGTGCGGCGACCGGTGCCCAAAGGGCGCCGAGCCCGGTGCAGACGATGAGGGCGGTGAGCAGGAAATCGCGCGACACCGCCAGGACCGTCGTGCCAAAGGTGAAGATGTAGGCTGTATACACAAAGCCGGGCGCTTGCTCACCCATCCGGGCCAGCGCCGTCAGGATGACCTCTTTGGGCTGGCGCTTTAACACCTCGAGTGACGGCGCGCGCGCTACCTGCGCTTCCGCGAGAATGCGCGAGAAGACGGGCGTCTCGAAAATGCCAAGACGGATATACAAGCCTATTCCGACCATGATGATGCTGAGGGCGAACGGGATGCGCCACCCCCAGGCCAGGAATTGGTCGCCGGAAACCCAGCTGAAGAACAATACTGCGACGTTTGCTAGGCACAGCCCGGCGGGCGCGCCGAATTGCGGCCACGAGGCGATAAAGCCACGATGCGCATTGGTTCGTGCCCATTCCATCGACAGCAAGACCGAGCCGCCCCATTCGCCGCCGACCCCGATGCCTTGGACGAAACGCAGCAGGATCATGATGATGGCGCCCCAGATGCCGATCTGCTCGTAGCTGGGGACAAGGGCCACGGCAAAGGTCGCGAGGCCGGTCAACAGCAGGGTCGCGATCAGCGCCGCCTTGCGCCCGATCCGGTCGCCGTAGTGACCGAAGATGAACGCTCCGACCGGCCGCGCAATAAAGCCGACAAAAAAGATCGCGTAGGCCTGCATCGTCGCGACCAGCGGGTCGGCCGCCGGAAAGTAGAGTTTCGCAAAGACCAACCCGGTGACGATGCTGTAGAGCAGAAAATCGTACCACTCTATCGTCGTGCCGATCGTGCTGGCGATCACGGCGCGCCGCAATTGCGAGCGGCGGTTGACGTCTGAAAGGCCAGTCGCGGCGCCAATATCGGTTGCTGCCATCGTATTTTCCTCCCGGGGTTAGGGCGACGGAGGACGCCCATCCGCGCATTCCTCCCGGCGGGGCGGGAGGCATTTCGGTTTCTGAGCCGATGTTAACAGTCGCGCGGAGGAGGAGAAAGCAGTCCGTTGATGCCGAGAACGATGGGCGATTCGCCGCCGATATTCGGTTAGGCCGCGCGGGCGGCCGTCTTCTCGTTCAGCCAGGCGAGAACCGCCGCCGACGTAGCATTGAATGCGTCGGTGAGTTCGCCGGCTACACCCCGTGCAAGACCGGGGTCTCCGGCATCGCAAGCCGCACTCAGCTCGACAGCCAGCTTGCTCAGCCGCAATGCCCCGAAATTTCCGGCGGTCCCGAGCAGGGTGTGCGCTTCCCGGCCGATTTCCTCGAAATCGTTGCGGTCGACGAGACCACGGATTTGGGTGATGCGCTCGGCAGTGCTGACGAGAAACACTTCGAGGAACTCGCCCAATGTCTCGCCCGACATCACCTCTGCGATCATTTCGAGGCGAGCAGGATCGACCGTCGCGGGCGGGAGGCGTTCGACCGAAGTCTGGGTCCCCCGAACCTGTCCCTCGGCTGGCGGTTCGGCGTTTGGCCCGCGGGCTCGCCCAATGAGGCCCGCGGCCACCTCGTGGAGCTTGGCGAAGAGGGCCACGTCGTCGAGCGGCTTCGACAAGTAATCGTCCATCCCGGCGGCGAGATACTCCTCCTTGGCCCCCGCCATGGCGTGGGCGGTCAGAGCGATGATCGGTACTGCGTCCTTGGGCGACGGCAAAGCGCGAATGCGCTGGGTCGCCTGCACACCGTCAAGAACCGGCATCTGCACATCCATCAGGACGACATCGTAATTGCCGACGCGCACGGCCTCGACAGCCAGTTCGCCATTGTCCGCGACGTCGACCTGGTGGTCGGCCTTGCGCAGCATCATCGTGACCAGCTGCTGGTTGATCTTGTTGTCCTCGGCGAGCAGGACCCGCAGAGGTCGTCCGACGATTTTGGGGAGCGGCGAAGGCGCGGCTGCAGGTGCGGAGCCTGCCGGGCGCACAAAACCGAACAGCTGCGCAAAGGCGTCGAGCAGCGACTGCTCGCGAACCGGCTTGGTCAGCACCGCGTCGACGATTCCGGGGGTGTCTTCCGAGAGGCCATGGCGCCCGGCCGATGAGGCGATGACGAGTTTCGCCTCGGCAAGGTCGGGCGTCGCGCGAACCCGTTTGGCCAGCGCCTCACCCGAAAGGCCAGGCATCATCTGGTCGACGATGACGACATCAAACGGGTTGCCCTGATGAAAGGCCCGCTCCAACTCGGCCATCGCAGCGAAGCCGTCCCCGACCGAAACAGCCTCGACGCCAAGGCCGGCGAGCTGGCGGGAAAGGATGCGCCGGTTCATCTCGACATCGTCGACGACAAGGACATGAAGGCCCGCGAGCCTGGCTGGCAAGGCGCGGCGCTCGACCGTCGGATTGATGGCCGGCCGCATCGGCAGCTCAAACCAGAACCGACTGCCGCAACCGAGTGTGCTGTCGACGCCGATTTCGCCGCCCATCAGCTCGACCAGCTGTTTGCAGATCGCCAATCCGAGCCCGCTGCCGCCAAAGCGACGGGTGATCGAGGTATCGGCTTGGTTGAACTTTTGAAACAGTTTGCGGCGGACCTCCTCGGACATGCCGATACCGGTATCGGCGACTTCAAAGCGCAGCAGGCGCAGATCCTCGGTGGATTCGGGGCGCAGTGTCACTTCGACCGAAACACCGCCGCGTTCGGTGAATTTGATGGCGTTGCCGACGAGGTTCAGCAAAATCTGACGAAGCCGCGTCGGATCTCCGCGGAACCCGGCCCTCGCGGCCGGGTCGACTAAAACGCCGACGTCGATATCCTTCTCATACGCTTTCGGCGCCAGCAATCCGACTGCGGTTTCGACCATGTCGACGAGATCGAAATCCATCGCCTCGAGGTCGACCTTGCCGACCTCGAGCTTCGAAATGTCGAGAATGTCATTGATCAGCGCGAGCAGCGCCTCCGCGCTGTCGCGCACCGCAACCGCGCACTCGCGCTGCTCTTGTGTCAGGTCGGTTTGCAGCAGCAGCCCGTTCATCCCGATGACGCCGTTCATCGGCGTACGGATCTCGTGCGACATGTTGGCGAGGAATTCCGACTTGGCGCGGTTTGCGCTTTCGGCGGCCTCCCGCGCCTGCTCCGCCTGCTGGCGCGCCGCAGCAATCTGCTCTTCGGCAGCCCTGCGATCGGTTATGTCCGTAAAAGTGCGGACCGCGCCGCCGCCGGGAAGCGGAACATTGCGAAACTCGATCATTCGGCCGTTAGGCCGCCGCCGCTCGCGGACACGCGGTTGGTCAATGGCCCCGCCGAGCTTGACGATTTCCTTCAGCGTCTCGTCGCGCCCATATTCCTGCTCTCTCGACTGGTAGGCGAGGACGTCGTCAAAACGGGGATGCGATGCCATCAGCTCTTCGGGGAGCTCCATGATCTCGATGGCGCGGTGGTTGCACAGCGGCACCATGCGGTCGGCGTCGACCACCATGATGCCTTGGTCCATATGTTCGAGCGTCGTCTCGAGCAGCTGCGATTTTTCGGTGAGGCGACGCTCGCTCTCGCGCAGCGCGTCGGCAGTCTGCTGCAGCTCGGAGGTTTTGGCCTCGAGACTCGCTCGATTCTCCTCGAGTTCACGGAACTGGGCGCTGAGCGCCCGGAACAACACGATAAAGCCGAGCGCCGCGCACAGCGCGCCGATGGCGATAAACGTCGATTGCCGGCGCCAATTGGCGAGCGCCGCATCCTCGGAGATCGTCACGTCGACGACGATCGGATAATCGCGCAACGGATGGACCGATACGACGCGGGTGATCCCGTCGATATACCCGGGAGAACGATAAGTGCCGCCGCCTTCGACCAACTGATACCACGGCGATTCGGCGGGCATCTTCTGACCCATCATCCTTTCGGTATGGGGGTGGCGAGCGACGATCGTACCGTCCCGGCGCAGAAGGGTTACCGATCCGCTCTCCTGTAACGTGATCGCCTTGTAGAACTCCTCGAGGTACTCGGTTCGGATTGTCGCTACGACAGCGCCGAGAAACTTCCCACCGGGGCCGCCGATGCGGCGCGCTACAAAGATAGACCAGGCACCGGTGCTCCGGTTCTTGGCGGGCGTAGTAAAGAAACTGATAGTCTTGTCGTTGAGCTCGAAATACTTGATGTATTCGCGGTCCGACAAATCCATTGGTGAAGGGGGCCACTCGCGTGACGTATTTACCCGTCTGCCGTCGGCGCCGACGAGGGTTAGGGCATCGGCCTGGGGCAGGTTCTTCAGCCGATCGACCAGGAATTGATGCCACTCTTCGCTTCCCAGCAGCCGTTCGAATTGCTCGGCCGTTTCCAATCCCAGGCGGAGGAACCGCTCATTCGCCTGGTCTAAAACAAGATCGACCGCCTGCAGGTTACGCGATGTCTGTTCGGCGAAGGCGACACCGAGATTATTGATTTGCTGAGTATAAGCTTTGATCGCCTCCCGGCGCAGATCCCAGATCGTCAGCCCGGCAACGGCAACGGTGAGGAAGATTACCGCGATGCCGATCAAGTTGAGGCGGCGGTTGGACGAGGGTTCGCGCCCCAAGCTCGCAAAGAACTTCATCGACCAGAATTCGCTCTACGGTTAACAACGGACCCGACCAGCGGAGTCCGAAACGCTTTCTGCGCGTTGGGATAATTAACTGCCGT
>Ga0209488_10004943_pt1 | contig 10312 bp, 10 predicted proteins | sample Rivendell_Oct201_8_FD_188349 | JGI IMG/M metagenome (GOLD analysis project Ga0209488, IMG submission 188349) | Vadose zone soil microbial communities from the Eel River Critical Zone Observatory, Northern California, USA -... | ecosystem: Environmental > Terrestrial > Soil > Vadose zone >... | reverse complement strand
AGGACAATTCGAGAACCGTGCCGACGACCTCGTGCCCACTGCGAAGCGTCGCCTCGCCACGCGGAGTGAGCCTGTGACGGAAAGCACGCCCTGGCCCAGCCACACGTTCGATCATGCCTCGCTTGAGAAGACGGTTGGCCAATGCGCCGAAGGACTGGTCGGTCTGGAACGTCATCTCGGCCAGGGCGTGCGCAGACGAGTTCGGGCGGCTGGCAATCGCGCGGAGGGCGTCCCACTGGGCCAGCGACGTGCCCACCTCTCGCAGCTTGCTGTCCATGCCCCGGTGGTGACGGTACTGGAGCTGCTTGACGGCTCGGCCGAGGTCCTCGAGCGCGACGGGCATGCCGCCAAGATTAACGCAGCAATCTAAGCTTGCGTATCTAAGTTAATTGATATAATTGGACTGATATGACAGGCATGGAGGGATTGGCATGACCAGCATTCGCCGGATTTCAGTCGCCGGATACGGCACGGTCGAGCTCAGCGTCACCGAAAAGGGCGAAGGTCATCCAGTACTTCTGCTCCATGGCGGAGGCGGGCCGCTGACGGTAAACGGTTTCGCCGACCTGCTCGCCGCAGAACGACCCGCCCGCGTCATCACTCCAACTCATCCGGGGTTCGGCGGCACGCCGCGACCCGACTCGCTGGCCAGCGTTCCTGTGCTCGCAGCGTTGTACATCGCCCTGTTAGCCGACCTGGGCCTGCGTGACGTGACCGTCATCGGCAACTCGATCGGTGGCTGGATCGCGGCTGAGATGGCGTTGCTCGACACGAGCCGGATCAGCAGTTTCGTCCTGGCCGACGCGGTCGGAATCGAGGTCCCGGGACATCCGATTGCCGATTTTTTCTCGCTCAGCCCGAGGCAGGTCGCCGAGATCAGCTACCACGACCCAGACCGGTTCGGTATCGATCCTTCGAAGCTTTCCCCTGAAGCGCTGAAGGGGATGGCCGGCAACCGCGCAACGCTTGCCGTATACGCCGGGACGTCGATGAGCGATGCCGGCCTTGCCGAACGCCTGGCGGCTGTTACAACACCCACTCTCGTGGTGTGGGGGGACAGCGACCGCATCGCCGACGCCGACTACGGCCGTGCGTTCGCGGACGCGATACCCGGCGCGCGGTTCCAGCTCCTGCGCGACACCGGACACCTACCGCAGATCGAGACGCCGGTACAGCTACTCGAGGCGGTGTGGGCATTTGCAGAAGGCCACGCGCGCACCTAAGAACAGCTGCGCTGCCAATTGATCTATGTCGCGTACTAACATCGGCTCAAGAATCGGACCTGGTCACTTTCGCGACTCAGCCAGAACCATGGGCCATGGCGGCAGGCACGCGCTCACCGTCAGCGTTGAGCTCGGGATTCGAAACCAAATAGCCCTCTGGCGGCAGCAGCCCCCTCACCCCGGAGACTGCAACGTCCTTCGCGTCGGCTTCCGATTTGGCCTCAATCCTTGGAATCGTCACCCGGACTTTGGCAGTGCCGGGCAGCGGCGCGATCGCGAGGCCCCTGCTGGCCAGATTCTCCAGGACCGCACGATCTCCCGGACGGCCAGGCTCTGGCTCAACGATGACGCTTACGGACCAGGTCGTGCCAACCCCATCGCTCGGGGTAACTACAGGCGCAACCATAGCTCCCCTACCTCCGATCGGCCTGAACCTGCGCTCCTGTGCGGCGTCGAACAGCACGTCGAGATCGCGCGTCGACCTGGGCCCCGTTAGACGCGAGGCAAGTGAGTACAGGACCGGCACGAGGATCAGGGTCAGCAATGTGCTGGTGAACAACCCGCCTATGACGACGATCGCCAGCGGGGCGCTGATGAATGCGCCGCCGCTGTTGCCGCTGACGGCAAGCGGCACGAGGGCCAGCATCGTGGCGAACGCGGTCATGAGGATCGGCCGTAATCGATGCCTTCCACCTTCAATGAGGGCGTCGTGAAGGTTGAGACCGCGGTCGCGATACTGCTCAACCAGGTCGAGCAACACGATGGCATTGGTGACCACGATTCCGATCAGCATCAGAAGCCCGATCATGCCCGGCAGCGATAAGGAGGTCCTCGTAACAACCAGCGCGACGATCGCGCCACTGGCCGCAAAGGGGATTGAGACGAGAAGCACGAGCGGCTTAACCAGCGACCTGAAGGTCGCGACCATGATCAGGTAGACCAGCACGATGGCGGCGAGGATGGCCACCGCGAACTGGGTGAGCAACGACGAAAGCTGCGCGAAGACGCCGCCTGTCGATGTGGAAGCTCCCGCCGGGAGCGACACGTCGGCAAGCGCCGCGGTGACGTCAGCCTGCACCTTCTGTGTGTTGTCGCCCGTAATCGTCCCCGTGATCGAGGCCGTCCGGTCGCCATCCGTGCGGCTGACGGCCTGAGGGCCCGGAACCAGCGTCAGCGTCGCAAGCGTCGACAGCGGCACGATCCCGACAGCCGTCGGGATGGGCAACTTCGAAAGCGCCGCGGCGTTGTCGGCGGTGCCCGGCGGCAGCTCCACCCGAACGCTGACTCTTCCCTGCGGCAGGGTGGCCTGGGTAGCGACGATCCCATTCACCTGCTGCGCGATGATCAGGGCCAGCTGCTGGAGGGTCAACCCGGACTGCCCCAGCCTGTCGGTCGGGACCAGCTGGTACTGGGGTTTGGACGCGGCCAGGTTCGATTTGAGCTGGCTGAGCCCTGTGACATGCGCGAGCGCCGCCACCACCCTGTCGTTTGCTAGAACGAGGGCGTCCTGGTTGGGCGCGTGCACGTCCACCTGCATCTGACTGCTGCTGGAGTTGGAGCTGCTGGAGGCCTGTCCGAGATCAATGCGCGCCGGGCCGCTGTATCCCTTCAGCGCCTGCGTTACTCCCTGGAGAGCCTGGTTGTACGCGCCCTCTTTGACGAGCACCGTTACGGAAGCCTGGGTCGGGTCGGCCGGCAAGGTTCCGGGAGCGGCAAACGCGCCACCAACTCCGCCGACCGTCGCCTGGAAGGCGCTTATCCCCGGAAGTCCTCTGATCAGGTCCTCCACCTTGTGGGTCTCGGCGTCGGTCTGGGTGAGACTGGAGTTGTCGGGCATCGTGATGGCGATCGGAAAGTTGGGGCTCGCGGATTGGTCGAGAAGGTTGACCCTGACGAACGGCAACAGCGCGAGCGATCCCGCGAACATCGCTGCCGCGACGACCAGCGTGATCGCACGGTGGCCGGTCGCCCACTGAATTGCTGGGACGTAGATGCCCTGCATCCAGTTGTAGTGGAGCCGTCGCTCGACTTTTTCGGGCGGAGCCTGCCGCAGCAGACGGGAGGCTAGCAAAGGGACGACAGTGACAGCGACTAGCAGGGAAGCGATTATCGCGGTGACCACTGTCAACGCAAAAGGACGGAAGAAGCTGCCTGCGATGCCCGTCAGGAAAACAATCGGGAGGAAAACGGCGACTGTCGCGAGCGTCGAAGACGTGACAGCCGTAGTGATCTCGCGCGCACCGGTGTAGGCCGCGACTATCGGCTTCTCTCCCTCGGCTACATGCCGGCTGATGTTCTCCAACACGACGATGGCGTCATCAACCACGCGCCCGATGGCGACCATCATCCCGCCGAGGGTGAGGATGTTCAGGGTTATGCCCTGCCACCACAGCACCAGCAGGGCGGCGAGCAGCGACAGTGGGATCGAAATGCCTGCAACGATCGTCGCCCGGCCGCTGCGCAGGAAAAAGAAGATCACGGCGATGGCGAAGACCGCGCCGAGCAGACCCTCCTGGAGGATGGCGGTGATTGCATTGCTGATCGGAATCGCCTGGTCCTGGATGCCCGCGAATTGAACTCCGTTTCCGATTCGGCTCTTCAGGTCCGGCAACGCCGCCTTGACCTCGTTGGCGACGGCTACCGTGTTGCCGTCGGCCGCCTTCAAGATCCTCAGCCCGATGCTCGGCTTGCCGTTCGTGCGAGTGACCGTGTCCGCCGGTACGGAGACGAACTGCACTGTGCCCAGCTGCTTGATCTGTACGGGCGGGAGTGCGGGGCGCCCGGGGATGTTTGCTGGAGTGATGAATATCTTTTCGATCTGATCCAGGCTGGTCAATGAGCCAGAAACCTGGAGCGGTATGACAGTGTTGCCTTCTCTGAGTGACCCGATCGACTGGACGAGGGCAGCCTGCTGCAACGCGGCGGCGACCTGTCCGGCGCTTAGACCTTGCGCCGCCAGCTTGGCCGGGTTCAGGACCACATCCACTTCATCTGTGGGTGCTCCGGTGATGACCACGCTCGACACGCCGGCCAGGCCCTTCAGTTTGGGTATCGCGACCGAGCGAAGCTGACCGGCGAGATCGCCCAGGGGCTCATCGGCGGACACCGCGTACTCGAGGATCGGCAGCGAGCTGGTCGAGAATTCCTGGATGGTGGGTGCGATCGCCTGCTGGGGCAGGAGGCCTCTTACCGCATCGAGGCGAGTCGCGACGCTCTGGCGCGCTGCGCTCGTGTCGGCTCCGTCTTTGAACAGGATGATCACCAAAGACACGCCCGCTGAGGATGTCGAGGTCACCGTGCTGACGCCCGGAACTCCCTGGACGGCGTTGACCACCGGTAGGGTGACTCCCTGGTCGACGATCTCAGGCGAAGCGCCGGGATAAGGCGTGACGACTATGAACGCCGGGAAGGAGATGTTCGGCAGCAGGTCCTGCTGAACCTGGGTGGCTGCGAAGATGCCCGCACCAAAAAGCCCGACGACCGCAAGCACTACGACGGCGCCGAGTTTCAGGGCGAGCCTGGTGACCAGGTACATCGTTCAGGCCTTCACATCGATGGTGTCCAGGTGCCGCACCAGCAGCAGGCAGAGATGCCGGAGCTCGGCAAGCTGGTTCGAGTTGAGACCGCCGGTTCCCTCGGCCTGTCGCTCGGTGGCGTCTTGGTGCATAGCTTCGAGCCGCGCAAGGCCTGCTCTCGTCAACCGCGCACGAACAGAGCGCCGGTCCGTTGAATCAGGGACGCGCCGCACGAGTCCGTCGCGCTCCAGGTTGTCGATCAATCCGGTCATCGTCCGAGGGGCGACGTTCTGGGCTTCGGCCAGCACGCCGAGCGGTACTTGGCGGTCTGGGCTGAAGTACAGGTACGTAAGGATCTGCAAACGGCTCTCGGTCAGCCCGTGGCCCTCGGTCCACCGCTCCGTTGCATCGTGAAGGCGCTTCGCAGCCAATCGAAGTGCGCTGATCGCTTCGAGAGGTCGGTTGTGGCGTCCACCCATACGCTTGAGAGCGGCTCTGACGGCTGGGTCATACAGCCGTCCCGAGCTGTCCTCGTCGAGGTTTGGCAAAAGCTTGAGGCTACTCATATTGAGGCGCCTCACCATAGGGCACCGTGAAAACGTATGTCAAGTTGTTTGTTACAACCACCGGATTCAGCTAGTCAGACCGCAACCGCTTCGGCAGTGACCACCTCACCCATGACGACTTCGACGTTGTGAGCCTCTGTATGCCGCCGGCGTGCAGCCGAGATGTCGGTGGAATGCTTTCGTGAAGCTCGATTCCGACTCGTAACCGACCCTCTGCATCGCAGCGCTGACCGACAGGCGTTCCGCATCGAGCAGCTGCGCCGCACGAAGGATGCGGCATCGTGCCAGGTAGCGCATCGGCGATTCGCCGACGCACACGGCGAAGCGCCGAGCAAAGTTAGACCGTGACATTGCAACTGCGGATGCCAGCCCGGCGACTGTCCAGTCCTTCTGTGGCGTTTCGTGAATGAGCTCGAGGGCTGCTGCCACGCGCGTGTCCTCAAGGCCATGGATCCAGGGCGCGGCCGCCCGCGAATCGACCGCCAGCTGCGCGCGCAGGACCTGCACGAGCAGTAGTCCGCAGAGAAGATCGGTTAGCGCGCCGGAGCCGGGAAGCGGCATCGCCGACTCCGCATCCGCCATCGCGACAAGGCCCTCGATCATTCCCGGGCCCGAGCCCGCGTTGATGTGAATCAGGTCCGGCAGCGCTCGCAGCAGAGGATGGCCGGCTTGGCGGTCGATCTTGAAGAAGCCGCACAGCATGGTGGCGTGATCGCCGCCGCCGGCGATGCCGATCGACGGGAAACGTCCGGGAACGCAGTGCTCCATCAGGTCAGCGAACGAGGTGATCGGCACGCCCGGTTCGCTCATGAGCTCGTGGCGCTGGCCGCGCATCAGCACCGCCACGTCGCCGGCCGAGAGGCGGATCGCGCGGCCCTCCTCACTCCGAAGCCATCCAGCACCCGAGAGGACGACATGGAAGACGGCGGCGCCGAACGGCTCGAGGCCCAGGCCCCAGGGCGCGGTCAGCTCGGCGCGGGCGATCAGCGATCCGGACATCGGGATGCTTCGCAGCGCCACGCTCAGCGGATCCACTTTGTAGTTCTACTCCTTAACTGTCGTAGCGTCCAGCGCCGCTTGTACTTGCCGGGCTACAAGACCTGGACGCCAGGACAGATCTTTCGTCGCCCGAAGCATGGCCAGAAATGCTCTCGGGCCGTAACCTGGCCTCACTCTCTAGTCCCGAGGAGGACGTCGATGCCAAGATTTCTGGTCACTTATCACGGCAGCAACGCGCCCCGCGATGCGGAGTCCATGGCCAAGGCTCGCGACGCCTTCATGCATTGGGCCGGCAAGATGGGCCCGGCGCTGGTGGAGCCGGGCGCGCCGATCCGCGCTACGCGCACGGTTTCAAGCAGGGGCACGAAGGACGGTCTCGCCGATGGGCCGTTCAACGGTTGGTCCTTGATCGAGGCCGACGACCTGGACGCCGCGGCGACGCTGCTCGCGGACCATCCGTTTATCGGCCGTGGAGGAACACTACAGATCAACGAGTCGGCGGCGATCTAGCGCGATCACAGCCGTCAGACTCCTACTCCTCCGGCTCGAGTGGTTCCAGCGCGCCGAGCAGCTTTCGCAGCAATGAGACCAGCGATCGCTGCTCGGCCCTGGTGAGCCCCGTTAGCAATTCCTTCTCGCCTTCCACGTTCGCGGCAAAGGCCTGCTCGAACACTCTCCGCCCCGCGGCAGTCAGGCTGACCAGCACGCCGCGGCGATCCTTGGGGTGCCGGGTGCGTTTGACGTAGCCTGCACGTTCCAGGCGGTCGAGCCGGCTCGTGATCCCCGCGGACGACAGCATCAGTCCCTTGAACAGCTGGGTCGGCGACAGTTGAGCCGAGCCTGCGAGTAGCAGCGCGCCGAGGACGCCGACTTCGCCCCGGTTGAGGTGGAATCGGCTAAATGCGCTTTCTTGCCGGCGAGCGATGTGCACTCCGACCCTTGCGATTCGGGCCGTGACCTGGTAAGGCTCGACGTCTTCACGTGAGTGATTCGCGGCGAGCCTATTCAGCAAAGTATCGGTCCAATCCATCTGAGCCACGAGCGAAGTATAAGGAATACCTCTCTCGCGAGCGAGATTCTTGCTATGGAGTATCTCGTCAGCTAGCAATCACAAGGAGAGAACACCGATGCACTCGAAACTCGTTGTACTGAGCGGCTTTGCAGCCGCCTTGATCGCCGCGGCCTGCGGCCCAGCCACCGGCTCTTACGGCGCCGGCACCGCAACGACCCCGAGCAGTCCGCCGTCAAGCGCGCCGGTTGCGGTGTCGCCGAGCGCCACCGCCAGCCCGCAGGCAACGGGCGCGGCGATCGCGGTCGGCAGCAGCCGCCTCGGATCGATCCTGGTCGACTCGAGCGGCAGGACGCTCTATCTCTTCGTCGCCGATTCAGGCACCGCCTCGACCTGCAACAGCGCCAGCTGCGTGCAGAACTGGCCTCCGTTCCTCACCAATGGCGCACCCCAGGCGCTGAGCGGCGTAAACGCTTCGCTGCTCGGCACGACGAAACGGGGCGACGGCACCGAAGAGGTCACGTACGCCGGTCACCCGCTTTACTACTTCATCGCGGACAAGAAGCCAGGCGACATCACCGGCCAGAACATCGATGCATTCGGCGGACCCTGGTACGTCGTCTCACCTACTGGACTGCAGATCCGCTAGACACCCACGACCGACAGTCACCGTGCGGAAGCACCCCCCTTCCGCCGGTGGCTCCCCCTCTCCCTCTGGACCGACCAACCGGTCCCCTTGGCGTTATCACATCTACCGATCGTTCGGAGCTCCATCGCAATCGACATAGAGTTCGTCGCATATCCGCGCGCCTTGGATCGGGTCAGGCGCGCGCCGCGTACTGCGGGTTCCGGAACGGCCAGGCGGCCGCGAGCCAGTCCGCCACTGCGCGCCACAGCACGAGGTCCAACTCGGCGCGCGAGGCTTTGACCCAGGACTTCACGCGCGCGTCGTGTTCGTCGTCCTTCGAAGGGTAGATGTACAGACAGCCGATCACGTCGTTGCCGACCGGGTCGAGCACCGTGTAGGTAAACCCGCGCCGCACCGCGAAGTCCTCTGCATGGTGGACGAGTGCGGTGAGGTTCTCCTCGAGCGCCATCGGGTAGGGCCATGAGTGTTTTTCGACGGGCTGGACGAAGCCCGGGGTCGCGAGGATATGTTCAATACTCGAGGTCCAGGCAGCGTAGTCACGCTCGTTGTGCTGTGGTCCCAGCGGCTCGAGCACGAAGTCAGGCATCACGAGCCCGTCGGGGGGTTCGAAGTCGTCGGGCACAAACGAGGGCCCACGCATACAAGGCAGGCTACTGCGATCGCCACGGTCAGACTAAGTACGCCTCAGTCTCGAAATCTAAGTGGTCTCGTCCACTGACACCGATTTCGGTCTGCTTGAGCTCACTGCGAGTAGTCGCTCGACTGAATTACTAGACAATGCTGTCCTCGACCTCGCGAATGAAGCCGATCAAGCCCTCGAAGTAGATCTGCTGGTCGTCGTACATGGCCATGTGAGAGCCATTCGGGCATAGGTGGAAGCGGCCTTTGGGGATGCGTCCGGCGATCATTTCCATGTGCTTCGGGTCCATGGTGTCATGGGTCGCGCCGATCACCAGGGTCGGCACGCTGATCCGATCGAGAACCCGGTGCGGTCCCAGTCGACAAGCTTGCCGCTTGCCCCGAGCTCGCTCGGGCCCTGCATCAACGTATAGAGCGGGTAGTTGAGCTTTGCAAATGCTCGATTGACGGGATCAGGCCACTTGTCCGCCGGCATTCGCAACACGTGGCGGACGTAGTGGTGCTGCACCAGCAGCTCCATGTATCGGGGCTGAGTGAATTCGCCAGTCGCCTCTATCCGCTCGATCTCAGCCATCGCGGCAGGATCGATGCTCGGCTTGATAACTGTGTTCGCGTACTCGTTGTAGGCGGGGACGCTGGCCATCATGTTGGAGATCACCAGGCCCTTCAAGTGCTGCTGAAAACGGAGGGCGTATTCGATTGCAAGAAGACCACCCCATGAATGTCCGACCAGGTAGAAGTTGTCGCGATTTAGGTCGAGCCCCTTGCGTACCTGCTCGACCTCATCGACGAATCGATCGATCTCCCACAAGTCGGGATCATCCGGTTGGTCGCTATAAGCGGAGCCCAACTGGTCGTAGTAGAAGTACTCGATGCCTGCCGCCGGTAAGTAGCTGTCGCAAGCCTCCCAGTACTCGTGAGTCGCTGCCGGCCCGCCGTGCAGCAGCAGCACCTTGGACTTCGGATTGTTTCCGACACGCTTGGTCCAGACCTTGAAGTCGCCTTTGGCGGTCCGGATCGGGATCATCTTGACGCCGCCGCTGAGATTATCGTCGCGGCCGGAGTAATCGAGGTACCGAGTTTCAGCCTCTATCAAGCAAAGTCCCCTTCGTGAGCGTCGGTTGGGCCGAAGATAGCACGGCTTTACTACTGCACCAGCCCAGCGGGCCTGTGAGATCAAGACCGCCGACAGGACGAGTCTAATTCAGATTTTGAAAGGAGGCCCGGAAATTGAACCCGGGGCCTCTCGGTCCCGAAATCTACCTCTTCCGTCCATCGAGACCGATTTCGAGGGCTGTGAGCTCATTCGAGGCAGAGCCACACATTCGAGTGAGATTTCGTCCACCGGGATCGAGCGGATTACTACATGACCTACTACATGCGAAGTCCCGGAGAAGCCGCGCGAGTGCTGGCGCTTGTTAGGCGTTGGCCGCCGGACGCGCGGGAATGATTCGAAGAAATGTCCACTCACCCTCTGATACGCCCGTCCAGCCCCCTTCCCAAAGAACCCGCGCGGGCTTACAGCGCTCTTTTTGGCTGAATCACGCTACTGCCCAGAAACGCCCGCAAACACATCACCGCCGCGGAAACAGGGCACTTCGACAAGGTGGAGTCGCGGACCTGAGGTGCCGCAAGCCGACGATCACAAGAGTTGTCGATCGATGGCCGTCTGATCGCAGCCACGAAGGGCCTGGACATCACTACCGGCGTGA
>Ga0209488_10004942_pt1 | contig 10313 bp, 8 predicted proteins | sample Rivendell_Oct201_8_FD_188349 | JGI IMG/M metagenome (GOLD analysis project Ga0209488, IMG submission 188349) | Vadose zone soil microbial communities from the Eel River Critical Zone Observatory, Northern California, USA -... | ecosystem: Environmental > Terrestrial > Soil > Vadose zone >... | reverse complement strand
CGTCACGTGCGCGTACTTCTCGGTCTCGGCGACGTGGAACTGGCGCCAGCCGGCGTCAGACGCGGCATGGGCGAGCGACCGGACCTCCTCCGGCGGGAATGCGACCTCGACCGGCAGGCCCGCCTCGTATTCGGTCATCGTGACGACGAGCACGTCACGTGGCCGAGGCCGGACGGCGTCGCGGTCGAACCCGGTGAACTCCTCGTCGGCGAGGGCGTGGACGAGCTGGCGCGCCCGGTCGGCTCGGAAGTTCGCGTGGACGACCGGGTCGCCGTCGCGAACGCGGCCGTCGACCCCGTCGATGACGGTCGGCAGGACGAATTCGTCGTTCTCGCCGCGGGCGTACGCCGCCTCGATCGCCACCGTCGGGCTCGCCGCCCGCTCCCCCACCCCGTCGACGATCGCCGCGTAGCCGAGAGCCGTCCGCTCCCAGCGGTTGTCGCGATCCATCGCGTAGTAGCGACCGCCGACCGTCGCGATCCGAGCATCGGGGTGGGCGGCGGCGAGACGCGGCTCGAGGTCGGCCATGTACCCGAGTGCGGATCGGGGTGGCGTGTCTCGACCGTCGAGCAACGCGTGGACGCGGACGGCCGGGACGTCCTGGCGCGCGGCCAGCTCCGCGAGCGCCACGAGGTGGCGGTCGTTGGCATGGACGCCGCCGGGGCCGATGAGGCTGATCACGTGGAGACGACCGTCCGGCCGCCGGGCGCGCGCACACGCCGCGAGCAGGGCAGGCCGCTCGAAGAAGCTGCCGTCGGCGATCGCGGCGTCGATCCGGGGCAGGTCCTGGAGGACCGGCCGGCCGGCGCCCAGGTTCAGGTGGCCGACCTCCGAGTTTCCCATCTGGCCGGGCGGCAGGCCGACGGCGTACTCCGACGCCCGCAGGGCGGCGTGGGGCCAGCGCTCCAGCAGGCCGCGCCAGACGGGCATCGGGGCGGCAGCAACCGCATCGGCCGCCGGGTCGTGGCCGATACCGAAGCCATCGAGGACGACGAGGACGATCGGCCGGGGTCGCCCGCCGGCCCCGCGCGGCGGGGTCGTCCTCGGCGGCGGGGTCGCCCCGGGCCGCGGGGTCGCCCCCGGCGGCGGGGTCGCCCCGGTCACGGGGCCGCGGTCTCGGCCAGGCGCGCGTTCGCGGTGAGGCCGGCCCGGGCGACGATGCCGGCGATCTCGTCGGGCTTGAGCGACGCGCCGCCGACGAGCGCTCCGTCGATCGACGGCTCCGCCAGAAATTCCCCGATGTTTGCCGCGGTGACGCTGCCGCCGTAGAGGACCGGGACGTTCGCCGCGGCGCCACCCCAGCCGGTCGCAGCGATCGCCGATCGTATGGTCTCCGCCATCGCCGCTGCGTCGGCCCCGCGAGCGTTCCGACCCGTGCCGATCGCCCAGACGGGCTCGTAGGCAATCACGAGCCCGGCGGCCTGGAGGTCGGCCGGCGCGTGGCCGGCGAGAGCGCCGCGAAGCTGCCCGTCGACGACGGTCTCCGCCCGCCCCGCTTCGCGTTCGTCGAGCTGTTCGCCGACGCAGAGGATCGGCCGGATGCCGGCCTCGACGGCCCGCCGGAGCTTGCCGGAGATCCGCTCGTCGGTCTCGGCGTGGTCCCGCCGCCGTTCGCTGTGTCCGACGATCACCCAGGTCGCGAGTCCCTCGAGCATCGCCGCGCTCGTGTCGCCGGTGTATGCGCCGGCGAGCTCGTGGTGCACGTCCTGGGCGCCGACGGCGATCTCCTCCCCGGCGAGGGCCGCCCCGACGGCGGCGAGGCAGACGAACGGCGGGCAGATGATCCGGACGACGCCCGGCTCTCGGATCCGGCCGGCGATCGTGGCGGCCAGCTCCCCGGCATCGGCGGGCGTCGTGTTCATCTTCCAGTTGGCGGCGACGATGACGGGGCGCATGGCCCGCATCATGCCAGAGCCGGACCGGCCGGGGGCCGAGGGCTTCGGGGCCGAACGCTTCGCGGCCGAACGCTTCGCGGAGGCTGACGGCGCCGCCCGACACCCTCGTCGGCATGGAGGGCCAGCCGCTCGACGCGCTCGAGGGCGCGCTGGACGGCCGACCGATGGAGGCCGAGCCGCTCGGCCAGCTCGCCGAGCGTCGCCTCGGGAGTCGTGCGCCGAGCGTCGGCGACGAGCCGGACCGCATACGGCTGCTCGGCCAGCCGGCCGTCGACCTCGAGCTCGTCGATTGCTGCGATCTGGCGCCCGGCCGCGCCCACCGCGCGCTGGAGATTCGCCGACTCCGCGTTGAGGACGCGGTTCAGGTCGCCGCGCAGCGCCCGCGACACCTGGCGAGCCTCGACCTCGAGGAGGGCGCCGCCCGCACCGATCCTCCTGAGGAATAGGCCGATGGTGTCGCCGTTCTTCCACGTCACGACACCCCGGCCACGGCGGATCCGCCACGATGCTGGCAGGCTCATGGCCGCGAGGCGAGCGGTGAGCGGTTCGGCCTCCTCGACCCCGACGACGAACTCGAGGTGCGTCCGGCCGCCAGCGAGGCTCAATGAACCGCGTGCGAGGAAGAGGCCGCGCAGATACGCCAGCTGGCAATGCTCGGCCGAACGGTCCCAGTCGAAGTCGCGGCGGGCGGTGGCCCATTCCGAGCCGATGCTGTCGCCGGCCGCGGCGCCGTCCTCCGCTGCTGCCACGGCCGCGACGCCTCGCCGCCCCCGTCCAAGCCTGAGCGCGAGGCGGGTGACCGGTCCCTCGCGAGCCGGCGCGGCACTACCCAGCCCCGCCGCCTCGGCCAGTCGATCGCATGGTCGAGACGGGTCGATCGCCGCGAGCTCGGCCCGGAGGGTCATGACGAGCTCGCGCTCGGAGCGGCTCACCGGGCGGTCAGGCCGTGCGGGCGATACCGGCGCGACGGCGGGCGCCGGATTCGCGTTCGAAGAGACGAAGCAGGGCTCCTGCGAGAAGAACCGGATCGTGATGGTGACCGTGTTCGGGGTCGACGACGTCGTCGAGGACCAGCCGGGGTGGCGTCGCGAGGGCGGGCGGCCAGCGCAACTTCACCGGCTCGGCGGCATAGTCGGCGGGGACCCGGACTCCGAAATGGTTGTTGGCGAGGACGGCATCGACGATTCCGACCCCCGCATGAGCGACCAGCGCCTCGACGTGGGCCGCGAGGTCGAAACCGGTCGTCTCACCGGGTTGCGTCGCGACGTTGCAGACGTAGATCCGAACGGCCGACGCGGCGGCCACCGCATCGCGGATGTCGGCGAGGAGGAGGCTCGGTAGGAGGCTCGTGAATAGGCTGCCCGGGCCGAGGACGATCAACTCCGCCTCGGCGATCGCGGCAAGGGCGTCCTCCGAGGCTCGCACGTCGGTCGGGCTGATCCAGGCGCGGGCGATCGAGGGCTGCTGGGCGATCCGCGACTGGCCGTCGACGATCGTTCCGTCGGCCAGCTCGGCGTGGAGCGTCAACGGGACAGCCGTCGCGGGGAGCACCTGGCCGCGGACCGCCAGGACCCGGTTCATCTGGCGCAGGCCCTCCTCGAAGTCACCGCCCTGGATCGCCGTCATCGCCGCGATGAGGAGGTTCCCGACGGCATGCCCGCCGATCGTCCCACCGCTCGCGGGGGTCGGATCGGTCGGGCTGCCCGGGAAGCGGTACTGGAGCAGCTCGCTCATCAGCGGCTCGGCGTCGGCAAGCGCGGCGATGCAGCGCCGGATGTCGCCAACCGGCGGGATGCCGAGCTCCTCGCGCAGGACGCCGGACGAGCCGCCGTCGTCCGCGACCGTGACCACGGCGGTCAGGTTGCTCGTGTGCTCCTTGAGCCCGCGCAGCAGCATGGAGAGCCCCGTTCCACCGCCGATCGCCACGATCCGCGGCCCGCGCGCGAGGAATCGCTTCTGGTAGATCAGCTCGACGAGCGGGCCGCCCTCGGCGGAGCGGAACGGTTCCGTGAGTGCACGCCCCGCACCATAGGCCCCGATCACGACCAGGGCGACGCCGGCCACGACGGCGAGCAGACCGCGCAGTGGGTACGGCAGGAACTGGAGCGTGACCGCATCGAGGATCGCCTGGGCGAAGCCGCCCGGTTCGAGGTCGCGCGTGGCCTGGCGGATGACGTGGGCGACCCCGAGAGCGAGCAGGAGAAGCCCGGCGAACAGCACGAGGATCCAGCGCTTGATCCCGATGCCCGGCGTCAGCCAGCGGCGGAGATTCATCGGGTCAGGCCCGCTCTAGCTCGCGGTGAAAGACCGCGACCGGGCCGAAATCCTGCTCGCGGAGCCAGTCGGCAAGCGCCTCGGCGAGGGCGATCGAGCGGTGATAACCGCCGGTGCAGCCGAGGGCGATCGTCAGCCGGGTCTTGCCCTCGCCGACGTAGGCCGGCAGCGCGAAGGACAGGAACTCATGGAGGTAGCGAAGGAACTCCTGGGCGACCGGCTGACCCAGGACGTACTCGCGGACAGCCTCCGTCAGGCCCGACAGCTGGCGAAGCTCCGGGATGTAGTACGGGTTCTGCATGAACCGGACGTCGAAGACGAGGTCGGCCTCGAGGGGGACGCCGTACTTGAACCCGAAGCTGATGAGCTGGATCGCGAGTTTGCTCGGGTCGCTCGATTCGCCGAGACGGGTGAAGATCCGCTCGCGCAGCTCGCGCAGCGACAGGTCCGACGTGTCGATGACGACGTCGGCTTCCGAGCGGACTGGATCGAGGAGCCGCCGTTCGGCCACGATCGAGCTGGCGATCCCGCGCTGGTCGGCCAGCGGGTGGCGGTGGCGCGTCTCCGAGAACCGCCGGATGAGGACCTCGTCGCGGGCTTCGAGGAAGAACACCTGCGGCCGGATCCCGCGGCCCTCGAGCGCGCCGCGCATGGCCCCGAACGCCATCGGCGCGTCGCCGGATCGGACGTCGAGCACGATGGCGACCTTGCCGAAGCGATCGGGTTCGTCCGAGACGAGCTCGGCCAGCTCGGCAAGCAGCTCGCCCGGCAGGTTGTCGACGACGGTGTAGCCGAGGTCCTCGAAGAGCTTTGCCGCGGCGGTCTTGCCGCCTCCGGACAGGCCGCTCAGGATGACGACGTGCTGTTCCGCGTTGGCGTCGGGCAGGTCGCCGCCTGCCGTAGATGCGGGCAGGTCTGAGTCCTCGGGCTGTCGCGCGGTCGCCATGACCGTCAGTCTAGCGCCGCCCGAGCTACTTTCCGGAGCGCCGGATGGCGAGGAGCGTCAACTCGTAGAGCAGGTACATCGTTCCACCGAGCACCGTCGGGCTGACGAGATCGCCGCCCGGTGTCGCAACCGTCGCGAAGACCGCGATTCCGAGGATGGCGATCCTGCGCGAGGAAGCGAGCCGAGCCGAGGTGACGATCCCCACCCGCGACAGCGCGTACAGGACGATCGGGAACTCCATGAGCAGCCCGAACGCGAGGAACATCGTCGTCACGAAGTCGAAGTACGGGCCGGCGGCCAGCGTGTCGCCCGTGATGTACTGATCGGTGAATCCCAGGAGGAAGCCGAGGGCGAACGGCAGGATGATCCAGGCGATCGCGACGCCGAGAGCGAAGAAGAACAGCGCGAGCGGGATCCACGGCCGGACGAGCCGCCGCTCGTTCGGCGTCAGCCCGGGCGCGATGAACGCCCACAGCTGGTAGAGCAGGATCGGCATCGCCAGGATGATCCCGATGACGATCGAGATCTTGAGGCTGATCGCGAACGCGTCGCCGACGCCGAGCGCCTGGACCTTCGCCGCCGGGAGCAGCTCGATGAGCATCGTCCGGACCCTTGACGAAAGGACGAAGCCGATCGCACCACCCGCGACGACGGCGAGGATCGATTTGATCACGCGCGAGCGGAGCTCGACGAGGTGGTCGACGAGCGACATCGTCCGGTCGGCCTCGGGGGCGGATCCTGTCGAGCCCGGTGCGCCGGACGAGGGAACCGGGAGGCGGTTCGGCGCGGCTACCTCGCCGAGGGCGTCAGCGTCGGCCATGAGGAATGGGCAGCCCGACGATCAGCGGGTCTGCTCGCCCGTCGAATCGCTCGCTGGCGGGGCGCTTGGGGTGTGGAGCACATTCGGCTCGGGCGGCGCCACCGGCGCATTGGGAGCGGGTGGCACTACCGGCGCGTTCGGCGCCGGGGCAGCCGACACCGGCGGCGGCGCGGCCTGCACGGTCGGCGCGGGCGGGATCGGCGCTGTGTCGATCCGCGTTGCCTCCTCGACGTCGGAGGACGCCTTGCGGAACTCGCGAATGCTCTTGCCGAGGGCCGCACCCACATCGGGCAGCTTGCCCGGCCCGATCACCAGCAACGCGATGATCAGGACGATGATCAGCTCCCCGGGTCCAATTCCGAATGGCATCGTGGACGGCCAAGACCTCGCTTGGTGGAGCGTCAGGATGAGGCGGTTCGCCGGGCTGCGCTCGGCGCCTAGGGTAGCACGGGAAGTCGCGTCGCCCAGTCGGCCGCGGCCGTCCGAATCGCCTCCGCCGCATCGGCGGCTGCAAGTGCCTCGGCGGCGATGGCCCGCGACACGTTGACGAGCAATCCCCCGCCCGGCCGGTCACCAGCGGGTGCCGCTCGCGCGCGCCCGTCGGCGAGCACCGGCCCGATCTCACCGCCCTGCGCACCGACGCCCGGGACCAGGAAGGCGAGGCCAGGGGCGAGGGCGCGAACCCCGGCCAGCTCGAGCGGCGCGGTCGCCCCGACGACCAGACCGACGGTCCCACCCGGCCCCCAGCGGGCGACCCGTCGGGCGACCCTCGCATAGAGCGGCTCGGCCGGCAGGTCCGCATCTTCGTCGGCGGCCACGACGAGCGACTGGAGCTCTCCGGCCCCGGGATTGGACGTCCGACAGAGGACGTACGCGAACCGATCGAGACGCCCGAGCAAGGGTGCGATCGCCTCCTCGCCGAGGTAGGGGCTGACGGTCACCGCATCGGCGCCGAGGGCATCGAACAGGGCGACGGCCTGGCGGGCGGCCGTCGTGCCGATATCGCCACGCTTGGCGTCCATGACGACGGGGATGTCGGCCGGGATCGCGGCGCGCAGCCGTTCGAGGGCCGCCAGGCCGGCCGAACCGTAGGCCTCGAAGAAGGCGAGGTTCGGCTTGACGGCCGCCGCGAGTGGAGCCGCGGCCTCGAGGAGGAGGCGTGAGAAGGCCTCGATCCCGGCCAGGTCGGGCGAGAACCCCGCCGGCAGCGCGGCCGGATCCGGGTCGAGGCCGAGACAGAGGACGGTCCCGCTCGCGGCCGACCGCGCCGCGAGCCGATCCAGGTAGGAGTTGCCGAGCGGAATTCCTCCGCCGACCCTCGCCGAGGCACCCCCGGGCTCCACGGTCACAGGGTGGTCACGGAGCCGTCGAGCCGCCGCTCCCTCCATCCGAGCCGGCGGGCGCGGAGCCGGCGGGCGCGGAGCCGCTGGTTGCCGCGCTCGGCACTGGCGTCGGTGGCGGCAGGTCCGAGGCGGGAACGAACCAGCCAGGCCGCGACGCGCCGTCGAGCCCCGAGACCTGCGTGAGGGGGACCGTCTCCTTGACCTTCCAGTTGCCGCTCGAGCCGTCGAGACGGGCGAGATCGAGGTCGACGATCTGGCCCGCGAGGTGGAGGAAGGCGATCGAATCGCCGGTCGGCGACCAGACCGGCGAGAAGGAGTGGGCGTCGGCGGTGACGCGCAGGATCTCGGAGCCCTTGAGGTCGAGGATCACGACGTCGGTCCCGAAGTTGTCGGTCGACGTGGCGGCGATGTAGCGGCCGTCGGGCGACCACGCCGGCGCGAGGTAGCCCGGACCCGTGAGCGGCGCGGCTTTCCCGGTGGCCACAACGTAGCGCATGATCTGGGGCGCTCCCCGGGCGCCGTTTCGGCCGTTCTTGACGTACAGGATCCACTGGCCGTCCGGACGCCACGCGGGATCCTGGTGCCCGAGCTTCGAGGACTGAGCGAGGTTCGGTGTCGTCAGCTTCTTCTTCGCGATGTCGTAGAGCTGGAGGACGACGGCACTCTGGCCGGACGCCGGCGCGTCCGAGACGACGGCAATCGTCTTCCCGTCGGGGCTGACGACGGGCTGGCGGATCCAGGAGAACCAGGTCGAATTGCCGACCCTGAGCCGGCCGCCGAAGAGGACCTCCGGGGCCGCAGAGCCATCGACGAGGACGCGGCTCACCTGGGGCGTCTCCAGGTCGTACCAGGCGCGCCTCGCCCCGTTCAGGCTGTACAGCCCGGTGCCTTCCTGGATGCGAATGAAGTAGACCCACTTCCCGTCGGGCGAGAAGCTGGGCATCGAGTCATTGCCCGAGGTGGTCAGCTGGCGAACGTTATCGGTCGTCTGGATCCAGATGTTGCCGGCCTTCGCGTAGACGATCGATCCCTTGAAGGCGGCCGGTTCGGGCAGGACGACAGTCGGCGGGGCGGGCGTAATCGCCGGACCCGGCGGACCGGTGGTGTTGTTCGAGCTCGTCTTGAGGAAGGGGATCTGGCCGTTCATCAACCCGAGCGTCGCCGCCCCGATCGCGATGAGCACGACGGCCGCGGCGATGGGTCCGACATGCGTTGCGATCGGACCGAGGCCGTATGGGTCGCGATCCGGCTTCGGCCCGGCGGGCCGGCGGGTCACGGTCGGGCTCCGGCGAAGGCCGGGGCAGGGGCGGCTGCTCGCCTCGCGTCGGTCGTGGCCGCCGCGAGGATCGCCGCCGCCTCGGGGTGGCTGCCGGACGTGGCAACGTCGCGGATCTCGAGCTGGAGCGACTCGAACCCGCCGAACCGGCGGCTCGACAGGCGCCCGACGACGTCGACCCGATCGCCGACCTGGACGGTCTCCGCCAGGTCCGACCGACCGAAGGCGATCCCGTCGAGGATGTCGCGCTCGCGCTTCAGCGTCAGCTGGCTGTGCCCGCCGGTCGCCGGCCGGATCCGGGTGACCGTGAGCCCGAGGACCGCGACGGCCGGCTCAGCGTTGCCGACGCCGCATGGCGCGAGCCGGGCAAGATCGCGGTGAAGGGCGTAATCGACGGCCGCAGCCGGCAGGGCGAGATCGATCGTGAGAACGAGCCGCGGATCGGCGGGAGCGGCGCCCACAGCCAGACCGCCGAACCGCTCGACGAACTCCGGCCAGCGAGAGGCCTCGATCTCGAAGCCGGCCGCGCCGGCGTGCCCGCCGTGGCGGATGAACAGGTCGCCGCAGCTCTCCAGGGCGGCGCCAAGGTCCAGCGATCCGTCGCTACGGCACGAGGCCCGGATCGTGTCGCCCAGCTCCGCGCCGACCACCGCCGGCCGGCCGAGCTCCTCGACGAGGCGTCCGGCGACCAGCCCGATGATGCCGACCGGCCATGGGCCGCGGACGATCGTCGCTCCCGACGCGGCGACGGCGCCACTTGCCGCGGCGGCCTCGATCGTCGTCCGTGCGTCTCCGATGACCTGCTTCGTCAGGTCCCGCCGGGCGAGATTCGCCGTCTCGAGCTCCGCGGCAAGGGCTTTTGCCTCGTCGGCGTCGCGCGCCAGGAGCAGCCGCGCGGCGACCATCGCCTCCCCCATTCGCCCCGCTGCGTTGATCCGCGGCGCCACGGCAAAACCGAGCGTCTCCGTGTCGATCCGATCCAGCGGCGCGTTCGCCGAGGCGAGGAGGGCGGCGACGCCCGGGCGCGGGTTCGCCCGCAATCGCTCGAGGCCGAGGCGAACGATCGCCCGCGTCTCCCCGAGGATTGGGACCATGTCGGCGACGCTCCCGATCGTTGCCAGGTCCGCCAGTTCGAGGGCGGCCTCCGGGCCACCCGGATCGTCGGCGAGGAGCAGCTGGGCGAGCTTGAACGCCACCCCGCTGCCCGCCAGGAGACGATCCGGATACTGGCTGTCGGACCGCTTCGGGTTGACGATCGCAACGGCTGCCGGCAGCTCCGGCGGGAGCCGGTGATGGTCGGTCACGAGGACGTCGATCCCGGCCGCGACGGCCGCGGCGATCTCCGCGTTGCTGGTCGAGCCGCAATCGACCGTGACGATGACCCGGGCGCCCGCTTCGGTCGCGGCGGCGACCGCGGCAAGGGACAGGCCATGACCCTCCTCGAGGCGGCTCGGCACGTATGGAATGACCTCGATCCCAAGGCGTTCCAGGGCGATCGTGAGGATCGCCAGACCGGTCAGCCCGTCGGCATCGAAGTCCCCGAAGACGAGGACCCGCTCGGCCCGCTCTCGCGCCTCGCGGATGCGTCGTGCGAACGTGGCAGCGTCCGGGAGGAGTGCCGGGTCGTGGAGTGCCTCGAGCGGAGGCGCGAAGAAGGCGTCGAAGTCAGCGGCTCCGCTGAGCCCACGCCCGGCGAGGAGTGCGATCACCCGCTCGTCGAGGCCGTGCCGGACGCCTGCGGCGCGGGTGACATCGTCGA
>Ga0209488_10004941_pt1 | contig 10315 bp, 15 predicted proteins | sample Rivendell_Oct201_8_FD_188349 | JGI IMG/M metagenome (GOLD analysis project Ga0209488, IMG submission 188349) | Vadose zone soil microbial communities from the Eel River Critical Zone Observatory, Northern California, USA -... | ecosystem: Environmental > Terrestrial > Soil > Vadose zone >... | reverse complement strand
TTCGCAATGTCAGAACCGGGTGAAAATCATCGCAGCAAAGACATACGTTGTCTGCACTCGACCTGTGACCGGCAAGGATGTCTAAGAATTGTTTGTACGCGTCAGGCTCATTAATGAACTGCGTTTTGATTCGCTGGACGTAGTCCATTGCTGGTCCCAGTCCCTCGCGCTCCTGGTCGTCGAGGGTAGAGACGTTGACCGAGCCAGTGGATGCCCTTGAGGTATTTGAAAATCCTAGAACGGGTGTAGAGGCTGGAGGCGAAGTACTTGAACTATTGGTTGAATGTAACAGGACCCCCGACGGGGTCGTGACGGTGATGATCTCAGATGACTGTGCGTCAGTGCCGACTTCGATGCGGTATCCGACAGGGAGGAGCTTGTTGAATCTCTGGATAAGAGAGGGATGACCGTGAAACAAGCTTGTCACACGCCGAATCACCCCGGGGGTATCAATTCTATCGAAAACATCCTGTGAGCACTAACTTTTATAACGGAAGACTCAGGGAAAGAGAAGTGCCGGCCCTCACAGAAACCTTGGGCGCTTGTGGCCAACACGAAAGAAAAATGGGGAAGACCTACACTTGATTCCTGACGTCCTTCATGATGTCCAAGAAAGCATCGTAAACATGAGGGCGGTCATGAAAATGGGCTTTGACAACATCGAGGTAGCTGAGCGCATCTGTGGTATTGACCTGACGGCAGCTAGAGCCGTTCAGATTCTCCGACGTGGGCTGAGGAGCCGCCTCCGCGTTATTCTGTCTCTCCGTAGAGGGAGACTCTGGCGCCGCGGCTGTCATGGGTGTTGGAGCCGATGCGCTCGAAGTCTCAGTAGGGAGTTTCGGGGACGGGGGGACAGGAGCGGTGGGCCGCGTCTCAGCCTCGTGGGTGACGCAATCTGGAAAGGACAAATAGAGGCTTGCATGGAGGGGTCGATCAAGACCGCGGAGACGATATTTCTTCCTGTAAAGACTGAGTGTATTGAAACTAGCTGATATTTAGCACCACGTACACGGTGGGTTACTGGTAGGATCTCCTGGGAAATGTGCAGTAGACCACTGTGCCATGGCACAGAGGCAGTTGCTATTTCAAATCTACGGTCCGAATCGAGTCTGTACCTCACGCGAGTCTGTAGTATATAAATGGGAGATGGGAGAAACTTGTGCCTCGTAGTAGTGCCAGATTCCTGAACTAATGATTGGCAAGTCCCATAGCCTCATATAATCTGGTGCTATCTACTTTACGTGAGAAACAACGGACCTGGACCTCGTTCTGGTTTGTTTGCAAAAACATTGTAAAGCTACATAAGTCCCTCTGCCTTATTGGAAAAACTGGATCACTAGAACACTATCACTAGAGAGACAAGCCAACGTTTCTAGTGCACATCGCATTTTGCTGATGTGTTAGATATACCTTGAACAATCTTTCTCATAACCCTAGCCGCTGATGCCTACTAATTCTCCTGACACTGGCATCATACCCTGTACCTTGTCCCTCCATTAAGAAATACGTGTAGAATGTATGCCCTAATGGAGGTCAGGCACCCCACTCGAGTGCCTCGAACATCGCAGGTACGAGCACAGCGGTGAGAGCCCCAATACCAGCGTACACGACCACTTTCGTCAACACTGAGATATGGTGTCAGCAAGTATGCCCGGCCAGCGTGTCAAAATATGCCAGAAGCAAACATACCATCAGCGTCATAATGTTTCACCTTGTCGTCGTCCTCGAGCGCACCACCCTCGTGAGCCTCGAACACAACTGACTTCTCTGCCGGCGTCCCGCGGCGCTTGATCGTGCCCTTGTTCGTGGTGCCGCCCGCCCGCCCGCTGGCCACCCCTCCACTACCTTCGTCAACGACTTCGGCGATGGTCAAGCCAAGGTCGACCATACTCGGCACCGCGCGGAGGGTGTGCGGTGGGCCGTGCGAGTATTCCGTCGCAGGCGTGTAGTGGTGCCGGTGCGGTAGGCGCACAGGGCTGGCGCGCGCGAGCCCGCGGAACAGGGGCGGAAGGAGCGTCTGGACGGTTGGCTTGGCGACCATGCGCCATGCGAAAATGACTAGGATGCCCGTCGTGAGCTTGAGTATTGCTGCTGGCGAGTCGAATGCGGCGCCGGGCATTACGGAGGTGAAGAGATCCACATTAAGGGCAGGAACGCGTTTGGAATACCAGAAGCTAGTGACCGTGCCGAGGATGACGGATACTCAAGCAATGGCATCTTCGAACAGGGACAGTCGTCAACAGGTGAAGGGTGTCTGTTGACCAGAAGTAGGCAGACCAGTGTCACGGTCAAAGGCGCTAGGAAGACATTGTATAAGTGGGAGAATCGTGAGCGGACATGATCGACGCACCTGTCCAACCGTTATGAATCATCCATCTCTCGACCTCTGGCATTACGACCCGTTGGAACATCCATGCAGTTGCTCCAAGAATGACGCCCACGGAGACGTCCAAAAAACCGTGCATCCCGGTGTACAGCCGACCGCCCACAATTGATGACACGTACAACACAAGGACGGCAACCCAAGTCGCGAATACAGTTGTCGAGAGGGAACCAACGCGATGGAGATCATAGACGTGCGCGCCCAGGAATAACGCCATGGACATACAGTTCGTGGAATGGGTCGAGGGGAAGCCGTATTCCAGGTGATGACTTCCAATAGCTAATCCCATAAGTCAGTCTCGTAATAAACACGAACTACCTTGTTCCTCTTACTAAGTCGCGTGACTGGTGGCGCGTAGGGCCTTGGAGAGCACACCAGGTCTTTCAGGAATGACGATAGATACACGCCAACGGTCAGTGCATAGCAAAGCCTGCAGAGAGAGAAAAGAGTTAATCCCTCAAAGCGGATAATTAACTGGCGCCAGCGCTCACCCTCTTCCCAGTTCATTATACCCAAAGATATAAACCCCGGGGATGAAGATGAGAAAGAACGTGTGCGTGCCAAGCATCGACATCTGCAAAAAGTAGGTGTCTAGCCAAGGCGACCGGTTACGAGCCTGCAAAGACATAAGCTCCCGCTGTCGCAAATGGGCGATATCCGAGAAGGACGCGCCTGCCACTGAGCGATGACCTGACTCTCCCACTCCACAATACCAACGCACCTCCGCCGCAGCGCAGCCCGCCACCACGGCAATGTGTTCGCGTAGACGTCCTCTGGCAATCGGCCTGCTGCTTCCGTCATCGTGTGCTCCTCGCAGGGGGAGTAACTCGGGAGGGATCCGTCTTTCTTAGAGGCTGGCGCGACGCCCGGCGGTGGTGTGGGCGAGGAATCCTCAGAGACGGTGTCGTACTTGGATTTAGGCATAGTCGTTTCTGTAACGTCGGAGAGGGGTCGTGTTGCAGCCGTTTCATGCGAGAATGTCGCGGCAAAAGCACTGCGTTGTGTCGTGACGTCGACACGTGTAGTGGAGACTGGACTGATTAAGTATCGATGAGTTGATCGTGAAAGTACAGCCCTACAGCCAGAGAAGAGAAACTGCGATGAATGGCGCTGACGGAGACAACGGTGGGTCTTGAGAGTGTTTGATCGGATCAGAAATTCCCCGTGACCGTGACACTGATTTGGTAAAGGACCCGGTTTGACCCGAGGTAAAAGTACAAGTACACAAGGATGCGGTTTTTATTGAACGTCGGTATATGAACGGTGTGTGTTAGTGTCCCAGTAAAAATGTAATAATGTATGCACCCAGTGAAACTCGAATCTATTACGATTGTCCCCAAGTATCATACCAGACCAGCACAGCAGGTCTGCGGAACTCTTTATGATGCTCCAATCCATTCACGACAGATTAGCTAATCTCTATTGGCCTCACTTCCGGAGAGAGGGTGTTTCGACGCTCACGCGGGGTACGCGGGACCCGGGGGAGCCCAGGGCGAATAGAAGCCACTGAGGACGGAGGCAACTTGAATACCATCGACTGGAACGCCGCGCGGGACGGCTTCGCATCGCTATCCCATGGGTTGGGGAGCACACTTTCTCGACCCCTTCCCCGCGTTGACTTGATGGACCTCGATTTCTCAATGCGAAGGAAGTCGGGCTGTTGTACCTTGCGCAGACTGTCCGACCGTTCAGGCCGTAGTACGAGCGGTGGAGGACGCGCAGGAAGGAGCGCCCCCTTGTCCTTTTCGTCTGTCACCTTAGAGGGTGGTGATGTTGGAAAGCTGACAGAGACAGCCGTTACGGACGAGGCTTGAGAGCTTGAAGGATGGTGACTCGGGATCCTCGGCGGCAAATCGTCCAAAAAGCTTGCAGTCGCGGTCTCACGGCTGCCTAATCCACCACTAGCCTGGTGAAGAAAGCCGTTTTCCACTTCAGGGGCGTGGGCACTTGGTGTTTTACGACGACGGCGCTTGAGGTAGCAGCAGGACAGTAAGAGCAACAAAAGGACAACCAAACTTGCAGCAGTAATTCCTGCCAGTGCGGCATCTGACAGGGTGGATCTAGTAGATGTGTTAAATAACGTAAGCAAGGACGAATACAGACACACTTTGAGGCCCTGGAGACGGTGGCGTTGGAAGAAGCGCTGATGGCTCGGCGGCCACGAGGCCAACTAGGGTCAACGTAATAATTCAATTTCACCTCCAGATTTTTATTCCATAGTGCACACACCTCGGGACGTTGAAGCCTGCATCGCTGACGGTCTGTAAGTATGCCAGTATAGGCCGGAAACCAGGGCGAAGGTTGCTACGCCTCAAGTATGGTGTCGAATTCGCCCTAGCGAGTTTATAAAACCTTGCTATCTCAACGCGGCTAACCGAAGGGTTGCCGTTGTGGATTACGGGCATCGAGAACGTTGAATGACTTGGGACGGTCACTGGATTGTCCGTCGTAGTGGTCCCTAATTAACTAAATAGACACGTGAGATAGCATCAAGTTGAGAAATGCAATGTCAACTCACGGTCAGAGATGAGTTCGATACTGGTCTATGCACTCTTGAGACCGATAACTGTGAGTCCTGCGTGGCGTCGAGACACGAAAATGCTGCAAAAATGAGCGAGGTTCTCGCAGCCTGGAACAAAATCGTGGGGCTGCAGAAAGCAAACTCTTGAGAACGCAAACCGGCCGTGTCAACACCGAACACATACGATGGGTTTTAAAAGAATCCCGGAATGTAGAACTGTGAAAAAGCGTGGCCGAGCCCAAATTAACCCAGCAGCGCGCTGCGCTGAAAAACGACGAAGAAGTAGGGTAGGGGGTGAGGATGAAGAGAAAGAAAGAGGTGGAAAGGCTCCCGGGAAGCGGGAAGCGGGTGGGCGGGCTGCCAAGACTGCAATCTGCCATAAAAATAGTTTGATGGATGAGGACTCCAGCGGCTATCCCAAGCAAGAGGCCGTGCAAAGCCGTGCCATGCATGCACGTGGACTTGGAATCAACATCGATATTAAATGCCATCATCCTCCTGGGTTACCGAGTTACGGCGTATGTCGCTGAGGAAGCTGATGGGGGAGGTTTTAGAGCTTGCCAACTTGAGCGCTGTGCATGGGCGGCGGGCGCAAGCTGGCAACCTATATTAGGCAAAGCCAATCTACATGCCCGGAGTAGCTAATGCGAATGTCAGTGAAGGCGCAGTTAAGTTACTCTAGGCTATATTGCGGGCGTTAGAAGCAAGACCGTTACTGTATGCCGTACTGTAGGGTGGAGAATGAACTTGAAAAAGTGCCTGTTGCTCACGACTCACGGAAGTGGGACGGCATTTCCCGAGTGAGAGCACTGCGGAAACGCACTGAATGAATTGTGCCACGGCCGCCACGGCTCAAACGACAGCAGGCACCTGGCAAAGAGAAAGATCAGTAGCCCCGAACAATGAGGGCTGACCGCGTTGCTACGACCTGCATATCAGTGCCCGCATACGATCAATTCCCGCTGTGCAGCTCCAAGGTTCGTATGAGTAGGGCCGCCGGAGACGTGCATCTACCGCCGACAAGCCCGGCCGTTGTAGCCCAATCATCCACCAGCTGCGGGAACGTGCATGTTAGCCTCTCGATCATACCCCTCGATATTCTCTCCGTGCAAAGGACCAAGTCTTGACGGAAGTCTTGCGACTCGCGTTGTCGATTCTCGTATAGCCGCGCCGTCTTTTCCTAAAAATCACTTGTCTCTGACAGTGGTCAGTTGAATTGAATAGTACTGCAACGAATCGCAGAGGTGGCAATACAGCACAACAGGCCTTTGATGCATAACCGTAGTTTCCGGCTTTAATGTTGGGAACAAGGATCACTCCGCGAAGAATCAGTGCCTATCTCTGTGCCACCTTCATCATAATTTCTGCGTAGCAAAGGAGCACACTGCGGAGCAAAGGCACCCTGATCACGTGGCCCTTCTAACTTTTAATGAGGCGGTATAGCCTGCAGGTGAAACCTCTGCCAGTGCGCGCCAGCGCTCTCAAACGTCTCTCGGCTTCATATTTGTTTGGTGCGTCAACGGTTCTCTCGCTTGGTCTTGATTTCTCCCAAGGCTGATATCAGTACATTTTCCTTGCCATCGAAGAATCGCCTTTGCGACTCGAAGGCCACACCACATCTATAACCATAGAGCGGCTGAGGGATTGTCGACTGTTGTGGTGCCATAGTATACATAAATTGAGAAAAAATATTCACAATCCACATCGTCGGAAGTGAATTGATGGACGTCGCAATCTCGAGGACAGATTGAGAGTGCCTCAACACGACGGAGCATCAGAGACTCGGAGTAGCGCTTGATGGACAGTGGCGCTCATGGGCAGTAAGCCGCCACTGCCCAGCCCTCTGTGATCTGAATTTTCCAACCCCTTCTTCTAGCTCTGACAAATGGCCGTCGGTCAGAACCGGCTTGAACGGGCGATATACGAGATCCAGCACAGGGCCGCCGCACCCCAGTCTGACTTTACGCAGAATCAGCTCTACAATGGGCGCACCGTCAGCACACGGGAGCGTGTTATAAAGGAGGTGTGTCTCGCCGCTTCCCATTTGTGGATGCAATGAGTCTGATGGGGACAGGTGCAAGCACCGACGGTGACCATCCCGACTAACGACCAGTTCTTCTCAAAGACGGAGGAAGGCAAGCCCGATGTTGCGTTTCTCAAAGACCATTTCTACCGCGAAGGGCGCATTAAGGAGGAGCAAGCACTATATATCATCGAAGAGGCGACAAGACTATTGCGCGTTGAGCCGAATGTTTTGACCGTCGATGCTCCTGTGATAGGTGCTACAATTGGTTGTCGATTTAATGTCTTATCTACTTATCAATTTCTGCAGTCTGTGGTGACATTTTTGGCCAATACGTGCGCATTCCGTCGCAATTGAGGTTCATTTGCTGCCTCCACCTGCTAACTCTCCTAACGTAGTATGACCTCATAAGAATATTTGAGATTGGTGACGACCCGGTCAACTCTTCCTACCTCTTCCTCGGAAACTACGTCAATAGAGGCTACTTCAGTATCGAAGTGCGTCCCTTCTTCCCTCCTTCTCCTACTCATTCCCGAGGATACGGCCTCCAGTGTTTGCTCTACCTTTGGACCCTCAAGATTTGGTATCCAAACTCCTTTTTCCTCCTCCGTGGCAACCACGAGTGCCGACATTTGACCAACTACTTCGAATTCAAGACTGAGTGCGAGCGCAAATACTCCGAGCGCGTGTACGAAGCCTGCATCGAGTCATTCTGCGCGCTTCCCCTCGCGGCGATCATGAACAAGCAGTTTCTGTGCATACACGGTGGGATATCTCCTGAACTGCACACGATCGATGACATTCGCCAAGTGAGCCTTTCACATTTGTTCAGATCGGCTCCATGACTGTCTCCCGCGGACGCTTTGTAGCTCGATCGGTTCCGCGAGCCACCGACGTCCGGCCTGATGTGCGATATTCTGTGGTCGGACCCTATCGAGGACTTTGGCCAGGAGCGCGGGGCGGAGAACTTTATGCACAACCACGTACGCGGCTTGTCCTACTTTTATACGTACAAGGCCGTGTGTGATTTCCTCGAGCGCAATCGCTTGTTGTCTATCTTCCGCGCGCATGAGATGCGGGATGCGGGGTGCGCCAACCCTTCTAACATATCTCTTAAGGAGTTTGTTGATTCTAATCACGGTATATAGGTATCGTATTTACCGCAAGAGCCGCAAGACCGGATTTCCGAGTGTCATGACACTTTTCTCTGCACCGAATTATCTCGATAGCCGTGGCAACAAAGCGGCAATAGTCAAGTGCCAAGAGGGCATGTTCAACATCCGGCAATTCGACAGCAGTCCGCACCCGTACTGGCTTCCGAACTTTATGGACGCATTCAGCTGGAGTCTGCCGTTTGTCGGCGAGAAAAGTGAGTTCACGTGCTTGCATGGTATCCTGGTTCAGCAGTAATTGTTGGCGCTCCACAGTTACTGACATGGTTGCCGCAATGCTTAATATATGTACCCAAGAGGAGCTCAATGCGAGCACAGAGAAATCAGCCCCAAGCGTGGTGCCCATCAACCGCGACAAATTTGTGCGTGAGAAAGTGATCAAAATCAAGATCCTAGCAGTCGCGCGGTTTTTGCGCATGATTTCATTACTCCGGTGCGTGACTGAGGCTCTCGCTTCGCGACCTTCCACCAAACTGTCTTATTGATCCTTTCTTTATTATATAGTAATGAGTCTGAGCGCGTGTCCGTGCTGAAGAACATGTCGGGCTCATCCAGGATACCATACGGCACGCTCGCGTTCGGCGCTGAGGGCATCAAGTACGCCATCACGTTATTCGATGAGCGGTGCGCCCTCTCCTGCGATCTTGCTTCAGGGTTAACGATGCTTGCAGTGGACGCAAATTCAATATCGATCACGGACTCCTGTCTCCGGTCGAGCAGCGACCACCCTCGTCTATGTCCACATCCTTGCCTGTCGGCACGAGTACGGGCGCGGGAGCGAGGGCGTACCCTGTGGTAACACCCCCTGCGAGGTTACCCCTGATGCTTACGCTACCTACCGGGTCAGCTAATGATTTTGATTCGCCCAGACAATACGACGCAGGAATTGCAAGTCCGTTCGAAACCGGTGGTCCCTCACGCCGACCGACCACCCCTCCACCTACTAAGAGCGAAGACCTCAGCCAACAGGAATCTCAGCCTGTGTTCCGTTCCGGTTTGGAGGAGGAAGATTCCGATAGCGATATCTGTTCCAGCAGCATCACAACCTCGGTATCCTATCCATACACGGTCAATTCGATAGTTTCCTGCAATAATCGCACCACCGTTTTGTACCGGCGCCCTGTCCGACCGCTGCACGTGTCTGGCGTGGAGACGATCCCTGAATCGACCGTCACAGGCCTGGAGGGTCACGATCCGCATTCAGATCGGCCTGTGTCCTTGTTTACATCACCCCATGGAGATTTAACACCCCTCGCGGATAAACAGGTAAGTCAGTGGAGAGCCGTGTCACGATTAGGCACTTACGTTCACCACAGCGTGTCGCGGACGTGATCAAATCGTTGTCCCTCCTCTTTGACTCCCCTGCTGGAAACGACTCCCCAGTCGAACGCCGTCTTTCCGCGTCCTGGAAGTCGTTACTAAAGATTAAATCATACGAAGAGGTTTATCCACTGCATCTACCGCAGTCGTGTGCTTATGGGTCTATTATTAAAGAACTACACGATGTCCAACTTGCGAACAACTAAATGCTACGCTGATACCCTCCTCGATGTACACAATGAGATTGTTGAAAGGCACTTGGTTGGCGCACAGGAATTGACTCGTCCCTGTCTCAGATTGAACGAGTGCGTTTTCGAAATCACGATGTCCCGCCACGCATTCTATCCCTGATGTTGTACAATCTAAACAGGGCATTCAAGGACGCATATATCCTCCTTTCAAATTCAGGAACAAAACTCCAGGCCCTAGAACACATACCAGTGTTGGACGCTGACACCTTCAAGAAGTTTTTAATCGCAATCATGCAACTCAGCAGGCTGATCGGCGCACTCGAGGTCCTAGTGGTAAGAGCCTGAGGACGCTACCTATAGCGCTGAACACGTTGAACCACAATGTGCAATGTCTAGGACTTTCTTTCCATCCTTACTGTCGTTAAATCGTCAAATATCACGTTCAAGGACGACGTAGATGACGTGATTTCCAACGTCCCAGGGCATTTCCGGAGGCAAGGAAGCGAGCCAACGGTTCCGTCTGCGGCAGTTGGGCAGGAGGACACTGTCGGTAACGTGCTCCGTCTGGTATTGGTGACGCGGAATGAGGAGCTCGAGCGGGAACTGCGAGGATTGCGGTTCCTTCTCTGGCGAGCGAATCCCAAGTTCAAGGCGGAACTGGGGCACATGGTGAAGCTGATACTTCCACTGCACCACGAGGAGCTC
>Ga0209488_10004940_pt1 | contig 10315 bp, 8 predicted proteins | sample Rivendell_Oct201_8_FD_188349 | JGI IMG/M metagenome (GOLD analysis project Ga0209488, IMG submission 188349) | Vadose zone soil microbial communities from the Eel River Critical Zone Observatory, Northern California, USA -... | ecosystem: Environmental > Terrestrial > Soil > Vadose zone >... | reverse complement strand
GAATATTTTGAGTCGACCAAGGTAGTGTTCGAAACATTCGAAGAGCTCGACGAGCGCATCGTAGCTAGTGCTAACTCGTTCAGCTGCCTGCGATACTTGAGCGTTACGATCCCGGATAGAAGGACGGGAGAGGAGACACGCACTGCTAGTAGGAGACCAATACCAGCAAATATCGCCTTTGCTGGTGGAAACTTCTGCAAGGAAGAAAAATAAGAATCGGATGTCGCACATAAGGAAAGCGTCATGTTGATGTGTCTTACCAGACCAATACCCTCGCCAACGACGCCACCGGTGGAAAGTCTAAGCAAGATATCGACTGTCGGCTTAAGGTGCCTCATGAGCCGAATTCTCCAATCTCCATTACGATACTTGTTGAATGCATGTGCTTGCTCGCAGAGAACATCAAGTATAGCTTCGGGAGAGTGGCAGGATTCGAGAATGGCAGCGAGAGGGTGAGTAGTCAAGTCCGTCCCAGTCTTCTGAGCATAGTCGTTTAGGGCAGCATCGAAGATAGCCCCAAATTGTGGAATCGAATGGAAACCTTAGAAGGGAATGAGAGGAAGACCGACGAAGGCTCTCGAGCACTTACTCAACATTATATGCCGGGGTAGCTCAGCTGGGAGAGCAACAGACTGAAGAAATGTGGCATTCTGGAGGTCCCGTGTTCAATCCACGGTCCTGGCATTTTATCGTGCCCGCAAATTATGGCTTTATACTTATACCATTTTTTGGTCAGGTTACAGTACCAGTAGGTACCCGACATGAAGTATTAGTGGCTGTGCTCGCCATCACACAGGCTGCACGCCGACCGATTGCAACATGGGTAGTGTGATACGCCCCAGATAGCCCACTGAACGAGATGCACGAAACGTATGGCGGCGCGCCCGCCTCGCGCTCTGTATATTTTCTAAATTCTTTCTATGCGAGAGGCAGCCCTTCCTTCGGCGGCCTGGTACCGAAGATCCCCGTCCCAACGCGTACAATATCCGCGCCCGCCTGCAAGGCCAGCTCAAAATCATGCGACATGCCCATACTCAACAACAGCCTTCTCCCCCCACTCCCTCCGTCCCGATCATCCTCCTCGCCCCAAACCGCATCGTCCGGCAACGCCCGCACAAGCCGATCCTTCGCCCCCCTCAGCGCCACAAAATCCTCCTCGCCACCGCCCGGCGCACCAATGGTCATAAGCCCAACAAAACGCAGGCGCGGACACGCGCGGACGACGTGCGTGGCGAGCTGCACAATCTGCTCTTCCGCGCCGACGTCGATCCCGCCCTTGGCCTCCTCGCGCGACGTATTGAGCTGTATGAGCACGCGTAGCGGCGCATGCTCCGCCTGGCGATGCCGATTGAGCGCATCGGCGACTTTGGAACTCGCCAGCGTCTGCACCGCGTATAAATTTTCGATACCTGGAGGTCCCACCCACGACCACGACCATAACGACCATCACCACGCTGTTAAGACAACAGAAGGCAGTGAAAAACCCCAAAGGGGGAGGGGGGGGGGAAGAGGAGGGAAGGGAGGGCGGATTAAAAAGGAAGGGGAAGAATATACGCACTTGCGAGTGCTTTAGCCTTGTTGGACTGGACGGTGCCGATGAAATGCCACCGCACATCGCGCGGTAGCAGCGCAGCCTTCTCAACGAGCTCTTGCGCGTAGTTCTCGCCAAAATCACGCTGTCCTGCGTCGTAGCATGCGTGTACGTCTTCCGCTGGCTTGTATTTCGACACGGCCACGAGAGTCGACGACCTGCTGTTGGACGCGGCTGCGACGCGGGCGCGAATCTCACTGAGTGACGCGTGCAGCTCCGCGATACGATCTGACGACGGGAGGGGTGCAGAAGTGATAAGAGGTGACGAGGTTGTACTCATCGTTTTTACACGGAGCTGGGCGTAGTATCGCCGGTGAAGAATGGTTCCTAGTGAGAGTGTTGATCGCATATGATGCTGGGACCCATACCCAAAGGGGAAGCCCGCTGACTGACTTAAAAACACAATTTATCCGGCTCTCGATACGTAATCGTGATGTTGTACAGTACAGTCAAAAGTCAATAGTACATGATAAGTGGACGTACAACATCAGCGTATTCAACATCATACATAAAGTCGAAGAACGATGGAGATCAGTGTGCGACAGGCACGGGGATGTGTGATTACATGGGGTGGGGCTAAAAGGTACGAGGTTGGGGGGTCCTGTGGGGGAATTTTGTAGTGTGACTGTGGATGTGTGGGAGGGAGGGACGTAGTACTACTAAACGCATGGTACAAATATCAGGGGACGGGGTCGAGGCCAAAGTAACAGACAGCGAAACATAAGCAGAGGTGGGAATACAGCAAGGGAGGGATAAGGAGACACCATCAGGTATGGTTTTTGATGACGCCTCACACATGTAGGTACTTCTCATTGAGGAGGTACACCTCGCGCGCAAGATAAGGCCAGTTCACACAGCGCGCAAGTTCTGTGCGCAGGCGTTCCGCATCACCCGCAGCACGGTCATGCGCGAGCTTCACCTCCCAACCACAGAGATTATACAATAAGCGCATGTTTGGCTGAATTAATACGCTCAGGCGGCGTGAGCGCACAATAAGGTAGGCCTCCACAAGGGAAATTCCGAGGTACTGCATGACGTATGCGATGGTGACAGTCGCGCTGCGAGAGACGCCCACGCGACAATGCACGAGCACCTTGCCACCTTGCTCACGCGCTCGGTCCATCCATTTACAGACTGGAGCCAATTGGGGTTCGAGAGTATCGATGCCATCGTCGCACACGCCTTTGATGTCGAGAACCTGAATGCGGCCCTCGCGCTCCTCGGTGTACAGGCTGCCTCGTCTGTCGGATCCTCCACTCATCACGACGGAATTAGGGCATTTCGCTGCACTGGATGGAGTCGGCGTTACGGTAGGAGAATCAGGTGGAATGAGTGCACATTCCCCGACCGAGACCACATGTGTGATACCAAGAGCGTGGAGCATGTATGCATTTGATGCGTGGTTCCTGAGATTGATCGGATGTTAGGATTTGTTACGCGGATGCAAGGGGGATACGCACAGGTTTCCAAGATACAAGAAGGGCAGTACTCGGCTCGGAAAACTTCCGTCGAAGCGTGGATCATCAAACCAGACCAGATGGTCACCCACAAGTGATGGCAACAACGGGCTCGTGCTCGCACGTGGCCGTCGCATTGACGCTATAGGAGCATTCCCCGTCTCGTCGTAAGACGCCGACATTGCACTCGAGTTGACACTAGGATTGAGAGAATTCGCGCGCGCGGGTCCAGAAAGGAATCGACGGGGGGAGGGCAACTTTACATGACGATCACGCGCAAGCCTGCTCTCGATGGCCTTCAGTAACCGAACATCGGTCTCGTAGACGAAGAAGCTCCGCTTTTTCGTCACCTATATCAACATCGCGGTTAATCCTCAGGGGTCCGAGTACACAGTGATGGGCTCACCTGCAGCTCGAGATAAGCCTCTGGAAGGGTCACTCCACGGATCATCATGATCAACGACAGGGCAAGGACACTGCTCTCGGTATATCCGTCCGAGCTCCAAATCAGTATCTTTGCAGGTCGTCCAATCCCACGCTGCTTATTAGGTCTCAGTAACTTTTCCAGGAATTCCAGGAACATCGTCATTTCTTCGACAACGGGGAGCAAAGGGAACGGAAGGTACACGATAGCCGCGGCATTTGGTGGGGGCCGTGGCCCTTTCCCACCAGAAGCCTGCCAGCGCCGCTCGAGTTCCATGAGGTGCTCTTGAGCACTGAGAAGAAAGCCCAGGGCGGGTCTTGGCGCGCGAAGTCGACACTCGATACAGACGTCGTAGCCCATCCCATCTGCAGGTGAGTTTCCTGAGCTGTCAAGTAGGTCGATACCTCGCAGCGAAGGATCACCCGGGTTACCAGGTAAAAATGGCACGTCGTTAACATTGCCGAGGAAGACCTGACCCAAGCCAGGAGTCCAGGGGTGAATATCCACCGAGTTGTCATGCTGGTCAGGGGAATGGATGGTGAGGATCTCGCTGGCGCGAGTCAGCTCGCGCATCTCGTCCTTCTCACGCTGTGCAAGGTTGATCGTATGTGGACCGACAAGGAGATGTCTTAGCTTGGTGCGTATCTCAGTGGGGGTCGCATCAAGTACGAAGACATGATATGGGATTCGAGTACCAGCGCGGGCTTCAACAGCTTGCTTGAACTTCTCCGCCAGAGCAAAGGCAGCCCTTGTTGCGCCTCGGCGGGAATAAACGACGATGTCCGAAAGGGTAGCATAGATTGGCTGCAGTAGCGATTAGAATAGTCAGAAAAATAAATTGAGAGTAAGCCGCTCCACGCTAAACCGATCGTCGGATGAGAGACAGGGGCTAAGTGGGGCGCAGTGGGGATTCCCTTTTGGGGATGTGGCGCGAGGTATGAATAATCACCTAAATTGGCTTGCCCTGCTGCTTGACAGGTGACCACGACCGGGTAAACAGTCGAAACAGCCAAAATATCCCCGCCCAGAATCAAATCTTCCCCACAATTGGTCACCTGATCATCTGGGGTGATGCAAGCGCCCATATGGGAGAATGATGGAAGAGCCCGCGCTCAAGACGGTAAAGCGGAGAAGATAGACGGCATGGTCCACGGCGGGGGAGAGGCAGGACGACATGACTGAGAAGGACACGTACCAGTTGGATATCAAAATTGCGCAGTGAGATACCGTCAGGCACTTTCAGAGGGATAAACTCTGCGTTTCCGTCCGAGTTGAGCTGGAGGAGATCCCGGGTCTTGAAACCATAGGAGATAAGTGGGGCAATACGGGGCTGGGGTTCAGGTGAGGGCGGCGCGAGAGGAATGCATGAGGGAGGGGGCGAGTTGAGATCAAGTGAAGTGGCGGGGGTAGGTGGTGATGGAAGAGATTGGAAGGATGAGGACGAACTCGTCGAGGCCGAGACACTCCGGTCGCGAGCCAGAGTCGTGTTGGTATAAATGCGTGGCGCACGAGGTTGTACTGGGTGCATATGAGGTGCACTATCCGGGTCTGGGGCATCACAAGTGGGATCAATAGGTCCAAGCGAAGGGGAGGTAGAAGGGAGGGAGTTAGGCGCTCCTTGGCCCTGGCTGTGGTCCAGGTCCAGGTCGGTATCTATGTCCATGTCCATGTCGAGCGCAAAAGAATGACCCATCTCTCCAACATCGCTCCCAGGCTCGTCATCAGAGTCGTCACTGGCAACGATGTCCGAGTCGTCACCGTCGTCGTCATTGGGGGTATCGTCTTCTTCACACGCGACCCAAAGTAGGCCACGGAAACGAGGTGGGATTACGGGGGTGTCGGAAGTGACAGAGAAAAAGGACTTTTGTTGCTCGTTGTCACCTTCGAGACCATGAAGAAAAGGGAAGAGGACATGGTCAGGAGCGTGGGAGGTTGTGGCGGTACGATGGATGGTAGCAAACTGAGACGCAGAGAGCGCGCGGATGGGTGTATGCGGGGCAGGACGTGGAAGAAGTACAGGGAGAGAGGAAAGAAAATCTGGAGGGTGCTTGAGACCGTGAATGACGCTGTCATCGGTGGAGGGGACAGATGCAGAGCTCATGTGGTTGTGGTGGGCGTGATGATGTTGTGGGAAAAGAAAGTGTGGGTGGTTATGTGGATTAGAGTGAGGTGAGACGGCGTCTGTGCGAGTTTACATCTCAGATTGAAGCCGCGTTTGAGCCTTATCATATATATCCAACCCCTCACTATCCGGCCTTCATTAGCGTCGCGTCCCGTTGGAACGTTCGCTTGTCGATTCTTCCCCCGTCCCTGAGACGTAATTTATTGTTTCCAAGTCCGTACAGGCTTGCGGGGACGAGTCGAAGGGGCGGGAGCACTTGGGAATGGTGGCCCCGTGATCGCGTGATCATTGGATCTCTCTACCCTTATCGCCGTGTTCTCAGCCCGACTGAATGGCTCCGTACACGGGGGGGAGCCTGCGGGCACCCCAGATCTCTCGGCCCCGCTTGCATATGCACGGCTCTTTTGCCATTGCACACGAACCATCGTCTTCACGGCGAAGATTTTGGTTGTTTCGTACCCTTGCATGAGAGATGCCGGCATTGGTTTCATCCCTCACCAATCACACCCTAGTCACACCCTACCACCGCTCTGGGGGATCCTACCCCAGTTCGCCATTTTCATTCCGTAACACCGTGTTCCAGCCTCCGCATGGACTTGGTTCCATCCGATCCTCCATTTCCTAATGTCCTGTTCAGCCCCGCCTTGACGATCACTGCCGTATACCTCCTGACCTTCCCGCCACTTTGGCGGACCAGACCCGGCTTTTGCCGTTGCACTTTTTATTTTCCCTTCCCTCCCCCATGACTTGACCCAGTGGATGGTCCGACCGCACGGCCTCCTTCACATCAGGCCTAGATCGCTGCAATGCGCGGCTATGCTAGCCCGCATCACACGATAGTGGGACATCATTAAATCAAACCAACCAAGTACCAAGGCGATGCCCCCCCGGCGGAGCCGTGGGCACAGGCGTCGTTGGGCGATCCAACATGGGAGCCTCGTACTACAACGTGCAACAAGCATTGGACACTTGCGCGCCTCTTCGGGCGCCTTTGTTGCGTCCCACTACCATTGTTGAACGCAATTGGTAATCCAAGCTGTGCAGCCACCGCCGCATGGCAGCTAGAAGTTCCTCTCTTCCCTCCAAGGGATAGCACGAGACCCCTCCCAGCCGTTAAGTACGGTTTCGGACTTTGACTTGTCCCTTTCTCAAGACCGTATATGCGCGTGGCGCTCTCTCGCTCTCTCTGTAACGTCACCTCTGATCTCACAGTCAATAAGGTTTGCAATCGTTCTCACCGGCATCATGATCTGTCAGAATCGCCTGGGAGAGATGGGTTGTGGCATGCCGAAAGGAGGTCTTTCAATTTCTCCAGTAAATCGCTTAGCCATTCCCTCCGCTCCATTATATTGATTGGAGCACGTTAGCTGAGCCTATCCTATCTCATAGACAGTCTCGAATCGCCAAGGAATGAGACCTCCACTAATATGCCATTGAGCATCACACGTTCGACAGACAGAGCTGTGATGTGCCTTGAAGGCGTTACGGCGGGAGTGATTCAGCAACAGTGGCAACGTTTATAGCATGGGCGGATATAAGCAAAAGTGGTGGCTTCTCTTCTCCGCCACTTGATCTCACCATTCGCATTCTCAGAGAGTGTGGCCGCGGACAAGGAGACGTCCATTAGGATCGGAATGCCATTAGCGATGCGGCGCATAATTACTGTGGAGTGGAGATATAGCCATTGGCATGTGATGATGTGAGCACCCAAGTATGTCCCTTATCTGCACCACCGTCAACTCTATTTCAACATGGGAAAGCGTTTGAGCGCTGTTTGTCCCCGCCGTGGCCATAGCTCCCCACAGCGGACCTCCAGCGCCAGTGATAGCGATAGCGACAAGGGCGAAGTGGACATGGCAGATTAGCCCCCTGTCGGCGGTGCATCATCACTTAGGGCCAACGTCGTGTTCTGTTCCCACCCCACAATCAAACCTTGCCACACCTCCTACCTATACCTACGACTACTGAAACTGAAAAGCGGCGTTTCTCAAAATAGGCGCACTTACGCACATGTGTCAGCAGGTCGTCCCGAGGGGAGGGCCACCAGTAGGCGGGCGCGCTGTATACCCTCCAGGAACCAAACAACCAAAGAGGAGAGAGAGCATGAAACGCGAGTCAATGTTGCGTGCTCGGCTGCCGGCTTGCCGAGGATGGGACGCTTCTCTACCTTTTTACTCTAAAATAATAATAATTTGATCGAGTCCAAGTCCTCATCTTCGGTGCCAATTGCCTGACATGTCAGCCCTTTGCTGGTTCGTCTCGCTTATTACGGTTGTTGGGATGCGCGCCGAGAATTGTGGTCAATAGTCTGCTTGGGGACGCCCGTGAGAAAAGCCATCGGCAATTTTGGAATTCTTATCTGGCATTTCGTACTAGGGCATAAGCAAGCATTTGGAAGAGGGAAAGAGAGGAACCAGGGCAAGTCTTATCGAGTCGATTCTGGGAGTTAAGTTCTGCAGTCCTCCATAGATAATGCGCAAGCGCTCCGTCAACCCTGACCAATTCTTGATAACTATTCATGTGGGGCCGCAGCCGGCCCCATTTCCTAGATAATCATGAGCCCGTTCTCAACATTGCTCATCACTCCACAGACGGGTCAGGCCACCACATTGAGCACCAACGATCTGGACCACTCACTTTATGTGGAAACGCACGGGATCAGGATAACCCGCGCCACTGGTACCTGCTACTGCGACTGGGTGTATTTAGTGTTTATGTGTCTGCGCGCAGTACAAAAATAGGGGCCAATTTGGTGTACTGAAGTGGTGCCATCTGCCGTCGGCGGATGAGGAGGACCATCGATGTGGCCCAGATGATGAGGCTGTAATGCTATTGAGATCTGTGGGATGGACTAATCGCGATTCGTCTCTTCCAAATATCCCTCCCAATTGTGGAAGTTAGACAGCGATATGGATACAGCACGAAGGAAGAGTCGCTCGATCTGGGAGTGAAGATAACACTCTGTTTACGTCGCATTTGGCGCTCTGACTATCACTTGATCACCATATCCCGCGCGCTTCCCAGCTTCGTCAAGTTCGCGTTATCTATCCTTCATTTCGCTTAGTATGAGGGTGCTCCGTGTCGGGACCTTGGGGTAACAACCGACCCAAGACTCGACAGAGGGTATTACCGCTTGATTCTTCTCCCACGTCGTTGACGTCGTTTGTGTTCTGTTCTTTCTTGTACTGAATTGAACGGAAGGTCTGAATGTGAGGATGACCAGTTTGGCGCTAGCTTCGTGATAGAGATGGGAAAGCCGTCTCGCGAGAAACGCCAGGCAAGCGCCAAGACTTCCGAACCTGGAAGTCATCTATGTAGAGGCACTTCAGTCGATTCATCTGCACTATGCTTTGGGGGGAATAAGAGGCCTGTTGTATTGACGATAACAGACCGGGGAACAAGATTTGATGACGACAGAAAATGGAAGACTTGGGAGCCGGACATCTAGAGGAGAAACACAAGGATTCGGGTAGACAAAAGAGAGAGACAATGGAAGGGAATTTGTCGTTCTTCTCATTACCGATCGCCTGAGATGAATGAATACATTCCAATCCCGAAATGTCCCGCGTTGCCGTTAGGTGAGTGATCGCAAGCCGCGATCGAGGCTCACAGTACCGGACGGAAAGAGGAACCTGCGTTTCGAGTCATCCTATATACAGCATGGGAGTGCCGCTGCGATTCTTCCTCCTCGATTACTGGTGACATCACTGGTATCGTACTCACCACCCGATTGTTTCATTTCGAATCGTTTCAAATTATTACATCCGCAGTTCCTCTATCCGAGGTATCCGCGGTTTTATTGGGTTTTTTTACCTCGTAGCCTTCGATCCGTGTGCGCTGGGATGTCCCCAACGCGGCCATTCTTGCGATGAGAGTTTAGACGGACGAAGACGAAGTCACGGTGTTGTCCGGAGGTGGGGCACGATCCTCAGTGATGTATGAACGTGGGAAATGAAGTATAAAGCGGAGATTGTGTGGGGCAGGGGCACAGAAGTAAGAGCAGAAGTAAGAGCCGGGATCGCTTCGACGGCTCTTACAAAGCTCGGAGAGAACATGCGAACGCCGAGGAGGTCATGGTGTGAGTAACAAATGACATCAAGCGCTTTGCAGAGGTTGTACTACCGTGACCGCCCCCAGTTATCACCGTAGTATTATCGGTGTTGAGAGAGAGGAAGCGAAGCACAGGGGACCACGAGAAGACGACAGTTTTCCAGTTCACACGAAAGCCCCGAGAGCACAAAGCGGGACGGGTGCCTGATTTCGCGGTATAGAAGGGAAAACCGAGGGCATCACTGAGAGGGGCGAGCAAGGCCAACTACCAGTACAGTAGTACAACAATTTGGGCCAACCATCTTGTCATCGCCCTCTGACGTTTGTCCACTCATCCACTGGCAAGTCGGATTACCTAATAAAAGCTCACCCTTTTTCCAATTGCTCCCGCGTCTTCTCCAAGTCGTCAGATCACCGGCGCAACGACCAATATTAATCTTCGAAATCACCGTGATCATAAACTTGAAGAGGCTCTTTGACGCAAACACAAAACCCGTGATGAACGACTGTTGAGAGGTGGCGTGCCGTATTTTAATTTATCTGCTGTCTTGTTGATTGTCTCAGGCTTCGCAACACATGTGCGCAGCCTGCCTTTTGCTTTCACGCACTTCTCACACCCCAGAGATCCGACAACACACTCTGTGGAAATGCTGTCTCGGTGCCTGATTCGT